>OJQH01000017.1_pt1 | contig 105906 bp, 93 predicted proteins | sample 1601421 | NCBI WGS metagenome assembly OJQH01 (sample SAMN03922503, study PRJEB24848) | human gut metagenome | isolation source: stool sample | host: Homo sapiens | place: Germany | collected 2011-11 | reverse complement strand
AGAACGTGGGCCGCAGCAGCTATCTGGAGTGGTATGCCGAGAAGAACAACTGGAGTGCCTTCGGCACCATCGGCAGCAATGAAGCTCTGTTTGCCCAGGCATTCTTCAAGATTCAGAAAAGCGGCATCGTTACCTCCGTATCCGACGGCGACCAGGTGGTGGTATTCAACCCCGCCAACGGCAAGGCCCTGTCCACGGAGTACACCGGCTTCTATAACAAGGGCACCGACGTGACCCTGACCAATGGCAAGCTCTCCGGTTATACCAAGGCCGACATCTGGACCGTGGGCGTCAACGCCGACGGCAGCTATACCTTCTCCACCGCCGACGGCAAGAAGCTGTCTATGGACGAAAAATACTCCAGCACCCCCCTGGACAAGGCCCACACCGGCTGGAGTATCCTTCCCGCCGCCACGGAAAATTGCGTCTATATCCAGAACGTGGGCCGCAGCAGCTATCTGGAGTGGTATGCCGAGAAGAACAACTGGAGTGCCTTCGGCACCATCGGTAGCAACGAGGCTCTGTTTGCCCAGCAGCTCTATCTGGTAGGCGACGAGATGGACCAGCCCGCCGGCAGCCTGCCCCAGGAGGGTGCGCAGGTGGTGCTGTTCAACCAGAATGCCCAGGGCGTCCTGGCCCAGCAGAATGACAACACCGACAGCCCCGCCATCAATAGTGTCTCCGCCCAGATCACGGACGGCAAGGCCATCCCCGAAAACGGCGGCGTGGTGTTCACCGTGGAGCGCAGCGGCGAGTATTACCGCTTCCGCAACGAAACCTACGGCTATCTGTGCTCCAACGGCACCGGCAACAACGCCTTCTATTCCCAGACCGCCAGCGAGGACGCCGACTGGACCGTGGAGCCCTGCAGCGGCGGCGTGGGCGGCTATCAGCTGGAAAGCCGCACCGCCAAGTTCAACGGCCGGTACAGCCAGTATCTGGAGTATTACAGCGACAGCTATAAGACCTACAGCATGTACAACGTCACCGACTACACCATCTATTCCTTCTTCTTCTATGGTGTGGCCGACAGCGTGAAGCTGGACGGCGGCGTGGTCAACGATCCCGCCGTGGTGTTCACCTCCGCCGACACCGTGAAGGCCGGTCAGGACTATACCCTGACCTTCACCGTCAACGATGTCAAGGCCGTTTCCAAGCTGGAGATCCTGGTGGACGGCAAGGCCGCCGGTGTCATCACCGACTACACCGCCGACGGCAAGAACTACACCGCCAATATCCCCGCCGCCATGCTGGCCGGTGCCGACAAGGTGACCCTCACCGTCCGCGTCACCAACGCCTCCGGCGCGTCCTATTCCGGCAGCCTGGTGCTCACCGTGGTGGACGAGCCCTCCATTGGGGCTGTGACCCCCCTGAAGGGCAGCCAGACCGGCAGCGACAAGCGGCCCGTGATTTCCGCCGAGATCATCAACGCCGGTGAGAATCCCACCCTGGAGATGACCGTCAACGGCCAGAAGGTCAACGCCGTGTACGCCGATGGCAGGCTCACCTATACCCCCGCCGCCGACATGACCGACGGCCGCACCAATGTTACCGTCACCGTCACCCGCGCCGACGGCAAGACCGCCTCCTTCAACTGGTTCTTCACCGTGGGCCAGGCCCAGTATCAGCTGTACTTCGGCCAGCTCCACAGCCACACCCAGTATTCCGACGGCGCAGGCTCCCTGGACGCCGCCCTGGACTATGTGAAGAACCTGCCCGAAAGCGCCAATGTCCAGTTCGTGGCCTTCACCGACCACTCCAACTACTTTGACACCACCGGTGCGGCCAACCCTGAGGGCGCCCTGTACGACATGAGCCTGGCCAGCGCCTCCAGCCAGGAGACCTGGAACAGCTATCGTTCCTCCGTGGCCGCCTTCAACGAGGCCAACGCCGGTTCCCTGGTGGCTCTGGCGGGCTTCGAGATGACCTGGTCCGGCGGCCCCGGCCACATCAACACCTTCAATACCCCCGGTATCGTCTCCCGCAACAACTCCACCCTGAACAACAAGACCGACTATGCCGGTATGCGCGCCTACTATGCCCTGCTGAGCCAGCAGGAGGGCGCAGACAGCCTCAGCCAGTTCAACCACCCCGGCAACACCTTCGGCACCTTCGGTGACTTCGCCTTCTGGGATCCCGTCATCGACAGCCGTATGTACATGGTGGAGGCCGGCAACGGCGAGGGCCAGATCGGCGCCGGCGGCTATTATCCCAGCTATGAGTATTACACCATGGCGCTGGATAAGGGCTGGCACCTGGCCCCCACCAACAACCAGGATAACCACAAGGGCCGCTGGGGCAACGCCAACGACGCCCGCGACGTGATCCTCACCGACGACTTCAGCGAGCAGGGCATCTATGACGCGCTGCGGGCCATGCGTATGTACGCCACCGAGGACAAGAACCTGGAGATCGGCTACACCGTCAACGGTATGCTCCTGGGCAGCAGTCTCACCGAGGTCCCCGAGAAGCTGGACATCCACGTCACCGTCAACGACCCCGACGCCAGCGATTCCATCTCCAAGGTGGAGGTCATTGTCAACTCCGGCAAGACCGCCTATACCTGGGATGATCCCGCCGTCCTGGCCACCGGCGACCTCAGCGTCACCCTGGACCCCGACTACAGCTACTATTACATCCGCGTCACCCAGGGTGACGGCGACCTGGCGGTCACCGCTCCCGTGTGGGTGGGCGAGACCCTGAAGCTGGGCATCTCCGATGTGACCTGCGGCACCTCCACCCCCGTCACCGGCGAGGCCATGACCGTCACCACCACCCTGTTCAACAGCGAGAGCACCGACGCCAATATCAAGTCCATCACCTACGCCGTGGGCAGTCAGGTCCTGGCCTCCGCCACCGATGTGGGCACCGTTCCCGCCAGCGGCACCCTGGCCCTGAGCTATGACGTCTCCTTCGACACCGCCCGTGTCTACAAGGTCACCGCCACCGTGGTGCTGGAGCAGGACGGCAAGGAGTATGTGTTCACCAAGGACATCACCCTGGATGTCCAGAACGCCGACGACCTGGTGTATATCGGCATCGACGCCTCCCACTACAACGAGTATGTGGCCGGTAACTATAAGGATTCCATGGGCAACTTCGGCAGCCTGGCGGGCCAGTACAGCGTCCGCACCGTGGAGCTGAAGACCAGCGACGAGCTCATCGCCGCCTGCTCCAATCCCAAGTTCAAGGCCCTGATCCTCACCGCTCCCTCCCGCCGCCTGGCGGACGCCCAGACCGATCCCCGGACCTACAGCGCCCAGGAGCTGGCGGCCATTGCGGCCTTCAACGCCGGCGGCGGCACCGTGATCCTGGCCGGCTGGAGCGACAACTACGAAAACTATGACGTGATCCAGAGCAACTCCGCCATCAAGCACATGGCCGCCACCCAGAACGAGGTGCTCCAGGCCCTGGGCTCCAGCCTGCGCATCAGCGACGACGCCACCTATGACGACGTCCGCAGCGCGGCCGACGGCGTGGACAAGTGGCGTCTGTACTTCAACACCTATGGCCAGAGCTTCCTGACCGACGGTGTCATCGTGGACGCCGAGCACCCCTATGACCGGCTGTATACCGAGGTATTCAGCCACTATGGCGGCGCCTCCGTGTATGCCGTGGACGCCGACGGCAAGCCCACCTCCACCCTGCCCGCCACCGTTTCCCCGGTGGTATACGCCCACAGCACCACCTATTCCGTGGACGTGGATAAGGACGGCCTGGGCGGCGCCAACGTGCCCAAGTACGCCTATGCCGAAAACGACAGCCGTCTGCTGGCCATGGCCAGCGAGCAGCTGGAGGGCAAGGGCCTGATCATCGTGTCCGGCGCGGCCTTCATGTCCAACTTCGAGGTCCAGGCCACCATCAGCGACAACGGCTCCGAGAAGAACTACTCCAACTATAAGATCTGCGAGAACCTGCTGCGGGCCATCAACCCCGTGAAGGTCACCGACATCGCCACCGTCCAGGCCCAGACCGAGGCCGGTCACAAGTACACCATCGAGGGTGTCGTGACCTCCAACGCCTCCGGCTATGACAAGGCCACCGCCTTCTTCGACTGCATCTATGTCCAGGATGAGACCGGCGGCATCAACTGCTTCCCCGTGGCCGGTGAGTTCAAGATCGGCGACGTGGTCCGCATCACCGGCGTCACCGACTCCTATCAGGGCGAGAACGAGCTGCAGGTTTCCTCCATCGAGAAGATCGGCGAGACCACTCCCGTCACCCCCAAGACCGTCACCTCCACCCAGATCAACGACGGCTCCGTCATGGGCCAGCTGGTGACCCTGAAGGGCTTCGTGGTGGGCTATGAGATGGCCGACGGCCTGGTGCAGACCATCCTGGTCCGCGACAGCGAGGGTAAGATCGCCCGGGTGTTCATCGACGGCTACATCACCACCTCCTACGATGTGGCGAACCTGTCCATCGGCTGCGAGATCTCCGCCACCGGCCTGGCCTCCTACGACAACACCTTCGTCCTGGCTGACGGCACCGAAATGGCCCCCCGTATCCGCGTCCGCGACCGCAGCGACGTGGTCTGCACCGCCCATGAGCACACCTTCGGCGAATGGGTGGTCACCACCGCCCCCACCTGCACCCAGGACGGCCTGGAGACCCGCACCTGCTCCGCCTGCGGCGAAGTGGAGACCCGGGTCATCCCCGCTGCCGGTCACGACTATAAGGACGGCAAGTGCACCGTCTGCGGCGAGACCGATCCCAACTACAAGCCCGATCAGCCCACCCAGCCCACTCAGCCGGAGAATCCCGGCGTCAAGACCGGCGACGACAGCAACACCACCATGTGGGTCATCGTCCTGATCTGCGCCGCGGCCCTGGCCGTGGTCCTGGTGGTCCTGTCCCGCAAAAAGCGCAACAGCTAATACTGATTCTTGATTCAAAAATTGAATCAAGAATCCCGTGCGCTACGCGCACGCACAGCGTGGGAAAACACGCTGTGACGTCTCATACAAAACCTGACGCACCTTCGGCGCTATAAAAAGCTTTTCAAGCTTTTTAACAGGTTTTGGTATAAGCGGACCACCCCATAGCAAGCCATAGCACAACAGCAAAGGCCCCCGGCGGCAAGCCGGGGGCCTTTGAGCTTCGATTGCGGAAGATTTCCGGTTTTCCTCCGCCTTGGCTCCCCCTTTGGGGGAGCTGTCGGCGCAGCCGACTGAGAGGGAGAATCACCGAAGCCCTTGCATGGCCCTCTCATACTGATTCTTGATTAAAAAATTTAATCAAGAATCCCATGCGCTGTGCGCACGCACAGCGTGTGAAAACACGCTGTGACGTCTCATACAAAACCTGACGCACCTTCGGTGCTATAAAAAGCTTTTCAAGCTTTTTAAGAGGTTTTGGTATCAGTCACCTTCGGTGACAGCTCTCCCGGAGGGAGAGCCAAGATCGTCCAAAAAGACGATTTTCAATTTTCACCCAGACCGGCCAGCACGGCTCCGATGTCCCCGTCGATGCAGATGGACTGCTTCTGAATCTCCCGGGGGGCGGCGGCCTGGCCCAGGTTCAGGCAGGCATACACCGCCCGGGGATTGACGGCGGTCATCCGGCAGAAGGGATACTTGATGATCACCGGGGTGTTGTACCCCACCCCCAGCTCCAGAAATAGGAGCTTCTGCCCCCGGCGGGCGCGGAGGAAGCTTTCATACCGCTCCGCCGCCCGGTGCCAGCCCTCATCCTCCGCGAAGCGGTCGTCACAGCGGAGGTTCATGGTCATGGGCCTGCCGCAGTCTCAAGCCGATCCTGGACGCCATGTGGACCTGGGGAACAGACTATAAGCGTCAAAACGGATAAAACCACCGAATACGCCAAAACACTGTCCCGAATGGGCTTCGCCCATTTGGGACAGTGTTTCACTATGCGCAGATCCCCGCGTACCGCTCAGACTCCAGGACCTCCATCATGGCGGCGTAGGGCGACAGCCCGCCGCCTGCCGCCAGGGAGAACAGCCGGGGCGTGCACCCGGAGAGCAGGACGGCTCCCTGTTCGTTCCGGGTGACCGGCTGATTCCTGCCGCGGCTGGCCACGTTCCAGAACACGATCTGGGGAAGCGTGTACCCGTGCTCGGCAAACCGGCGGCGGGCGTTTTCAAAGTTAGACAGGGACGCGTCCCGGACGCAGGCATTGAACTCCATGTCGGAAATCAGATACAGCGCCTCCGGAAGCTCCTGCTGGGGTACATGGCCCCGCACCGCGGCGTCCAGGATCAGGTCAAACACCGCCTCCACGTTGGTGTCAGCCACCTCGCTGAAGGAGCACAGATACTCCAGTCGCTCCATGAAGCTGTTTCCCTTGATTTCGATCAGCTGGGGCCGGGCGGAAAACTCGATGAAGTGGCTGCGGAAAGCGCCGGTGCTGCGTTCGGCGAAGTACAGCCCCAGGGACAGGGCCACCGCCGCCGGAAGCGCCCGGTCATAGCCGTACATGGACCCGGAGGTGTCCACCACCGCCAGGGCGTTTCTGCCGCCGCAGAAATCGGGAAGCGCCTCCCAGGACGCGTTCAGCGCCGCCTTTTCCCCGTCGGACAGGCGGTGGTTGAACCCCCATCGGTTACTGTCCAGCGCGGAGCGGACGATCTCATAGGGGGCCAGGGCGTCCGTGTGCATCTGCCGGTCACCCCGGCGGACAGCCTCCAGAAAGGCCCGATAGCGCGCCCCGTCGTTGCGCAGGAAGGCCCTCCGGTATTTGAACATCGCCTTGGAGGGCTGTTTGGCGTAGTCGAAGGTATAGTCCCGCTCCCGGAGGTTGTTCTCGATGATGCGGATCTTCTTCCGCAGGGCCGTCAGGGTCTTGCGGTATGCCTCATCGGACATCCCCAGATACCGGGCCACGCACTTTGCCTGACGGACCGTCTCCCGGTTGGAGGCATTGACGGAGGGCAGCCACTTGGCAAGCAGGGACACCTCCGTCTCCGAGGCCAGGTCGGCCTTCAGCTGTCCGGCGATGACGCGAAGGGCGTCGCCCTCGCAGGCGGTGCCCATCAGCGACACCAGGTCGTCATAGCGGCCGTATTCCGGGATCAGCGCCAGGTTCCGGCGCAGGGAATCGGGCCGGTGATCCGCCAGCCAGCGCAGGATCACCCGGAACACCCGGCGCTCGCCCAGGCCCCCCCGGACGTCCCGGCCGAAGAACAGGATCTTCATGGCCAGGTCCGGGTCCTCCGTATAGGCCCGGACAAAGCGCCGGACGATGTCCTGCTCCTCCGCCGCCCGGATCGCGCCGATGGACGCGAACAGGTCCAGGCAGTCGGAGCCTGTGCCGGCGTTGGTCACCGCGCCGTTTTCCGTGCGGGCGATGTTCGCCTCATATTTCAGCTGCTGCAGCATATGCACTCCTCCTGTTCCATGGCGCGGGAGCAGGGGACTACTCGGACGCCTTGAAGTTATAGATCGGTTTCAGGACCTCAATGATGTCCACGGCCTCCCCGATGACGCCGATGATGTCCTCCAGCGACTTGTAGGCCATGGGTGCCTCGTCCAGGGTGAGCTCGTTCACCGTTGTGGAGTAGACGCCCTCCATGGTTTTCCGATACGCGTCCAGCTCCAGCGTCTCCCGGGCCCTGGTGCGGGACATGACGCGGCCTGCGCCGTGGGGCGCGGAGAAGTTCCAGTCCGGGTTTCCCTTGCCCCGGGCCAGGACGCTGCCGTCCCGCATATTGATGGGGATCAGCACCAGCTCGCCCTCATGGGCGGCAATGGCCCCCTTGCGCAGGATCATCTCCCGGGTGTCAATGTAGTTGTGGATGGTGTGGAAGGCGGAAATCGCGGACATCCCGGTCTTTTCCAGGATGATTTCCGCCATGCGTTCGCGGCTGCGCCGGGCAAACTGCTGGCAGATCTCCACGTCGTGCAGATAATCCTCCAGATAGGTGCCGTATAGATAGCAGAGGTCCGGCGGGATGGTGGGGGTCTTTGCCTTCCACTCCCGCTCCATGGCCTTCAGGGCCGTCTGGATTTCGGACCGGCGGCCCTGCTCCTTGTATGTGCGGATCAGCTGGTCCCGCTGCCGGAAATAGTCGTCTTTTCCGACGTTGAGGTCGATGGCCAGGTTCTGATAAAGCTCCGCCGCCTGCTTGCCCAGGTTCCGGCTGCCGGAGTGGATGACCAGGTACTTTGTCCCGTCCGCGGCGGCGTCGATCTCGATGAAATGGTTGCCGCCGCCCAGAGTCCCGAGGCTTCTTTCCAGGCGCTTCGTCTGCTTCAGACTTCTGTAACAGCACAGGTCCGTCAGGTCGAAGCGCTCCATGCGCCCCTCCCAGACCTCCTTGCCGCAGGGGATGCCGTGGGCGGCGGCGTCCATCCGCTCAAAGTCGATGTCCACCCGGCCAAGCTCCACGGTGTACATACCGCACCCGATGTCAACGCCCACAATGTTGGGGACCGCCTTGTCAGTGATGGTCATGGTGGTGCCGATGGTGCAGCCCCGGCCCGCGTGGACATCCGGCATGATCCGGATCCGGGACCCGGCGGTGAAATCGTGGTCGCACATTCTGCGGATCTGTTCGATGGCCTCGTCCTCGACCACCGCCGCATAGCACACCGCCGTATTGACCCTTCCTTTGATCTCCGTCATGACGCCGCTCCTTTCGTTTTTTTGAACAGGGCATCTGTGCGGGACTTGAACCCGCAAAGCCGCGGGGCCCGGCGCTCCTGAGCGCGACAGGTGCTGGGTACTGCCCGGCCGTTTCCTTTTCTGCTGCTGTGGATGCCCTTCACACAAGACGCGATTTCCATACCGGCCGGGGAACTCCCCTGACTGCCGGTGCTTTTTCCTGTCATAAATATGTATGTGATTGCTGTCCGCGTCTTTCACTGGCCCAAGGCACCGTTTGAAGCGGGATTCGAACCCGCGGATGATGGCGCTTGGCCACCTGCTTTAACCACTCAGCTATTCATCGCCGCTGTTGGTGCCTTTCCGGGTGCGGCGGTCTGCCGCCTGCACCTTACAGACCCTATTATGCGGACCGGAGTCTGCCAGATCACGGAAAAAAAGCTGCGAACTCATCTGAGTCCGCAGCTTTTAATACTGATTCTTGATTAAAAAATTTAATCAAGAATCCCGTGCGCTGTGCGCACGCACAGCGTGTGAAAACACGCTGTGACGTCTCATACAAAACCTGACGCACCTTCGGTGCTATAAAAAGCTTTTCAAGCCTTTTAACAGGTTTTGGTATAAGATTGTCCAGAAAGGGCGAGACCCTTTGGGATGGCCTTGGCTCCCCCCTTGGGGGAGCTGTCGGCGCAGTAACAGGCGGCGGGGCCCATGTGCCCTGCCGCAGGAAATGGGGCGATTCCCATAACCCGTTCGTAGGGCCCGCTGCGCTCAGCGGGCTGCGTCAACCCCGGCGGGTTTGGGCTGTACATAGAACCCGGCCCCTACGGGTGCTCTATCGGCGATTCTCTGCCGCGACAATCGAAAATTTTCCCGATACACCACCGTAGAGGCGGACGACTCTGTCCGCCTCTAAAATTTTACATAGATTTTACACACCCATTACAACGGATTTGACATACACCCTTTATACTGTCAATTGTCAAAAAGTTGGAATGAGGGAGTAAAGAATTATGACTATTTTCAATGCGCTGACGCTGGTGGGCGGACTGTGTCTGTTCCTGTTCGGCATGAACGTGATGGGCCAGGCCCTGGAACGCCGGGCCGGCGGCAAGCTGCGGACCCTGCTGGATAAGATGACCAGCCGGGTGTTCGTGGGCTTCCTGACGGGCCTGGGCATCACCGCCATTATCCAGAGCTCCTCCGCCACCACGGTGATGGTGGTGGGCTTCGTGAACTCGGGGCTGATGACCCTGCGCCAGGCCATCAACGTCATCATGGGCGCCAACGTGGGCACCACCGTCACCGCGTGGCTGCTGAGCCTGGCGGGCATCGACAGCGGCAGCGCCTGGGTGCAGCTGCTGAAGCCCTCGTCCTTTACCCCGGTGCTGGCCCTGATCGGCATCATCTTCTATATGTTCTGCAAGTCCGACAAGAAGAAGGACACCGGCACCATCCTGCTGGGCTTTGCCACCCTGATGTTCGGCATGGAGACCATGAGCGGGGCCGTGTCCGGCCTGAAGGACGTGCCGGAGTTCACCCAGCTGTTCCTGATGTTCCGCAATCCCATTCTGGGCGTGCTGGTGGGAGCGGTGCTGACGGGCATCATCCAGTCCTCCTCCGCCTCCGTGGGCATTCTGCAGGCCCTGTCCGTCACCGGCGGCGTCAGCTATGCCGCCGCCATTCCCATCATCATGGGCCAGAACATCGGCACCTGCGTCACGGCCATGCTGTCCTCCGTGGGCACCAACAAAAACGCCCACCGGGCCGCCGTGGTGCACCTGATGTTCAATGTCATCGGCGTGGTGGTGCTGCTGACCCTGTTCTGCATCGTCAAGGCCATCTTTGCCCCGGCGATCCTGGACCGGCCCGCCACCATGTACGGCATCGCCATCGCCCACTCGGTGTTCAACATCCTGTGCACCGCCATGCTGCTGCCTGCCGGAAGCCTGCTGGAAAAGCTGGCCATCCGGCTGGTGCCCGACGCCCAGCGCCGGGAGGAGACGTCCGAGCTGGACGCCCGCCTGCTGGCCACCCCTGCCCTGGCCCTGGGCCAGGCCCGGAACGTGGCCGGGGAGATGGCCGCCTGCGCCGTCCGCGCCCTGGAAAACGCCCTGACCTCCCTGACCGGCTACACCCCGGAGCTGGCCCGGTCCATCCGGGAGGACGAGGAGCGCTGCGACCACTATGAGGACATCATCGGCACCTATCTGGTGCAGCTGAGCAGCCGCTCCCTGTCGGACAGCGAGAGCCAGGAGTCCACGGAGCTGCTGAAAACCATCGGCGACTTCGAGCGCATCTCCGACCACGCCGTCAACGTGCTGGAGTCGGCGGAGGAGCTGCAGAGCAAGGGACTGTCCTTCTCCCCGGCGGCCATGGCGGAGTATGAGACCCTGGCCCGGGCCATCCGGGAGATCCTGCACCTGTCCCTGGACAGCTTCCGCCAGAACGACGCCGCCCGGGCCGCCCGGGTGGAGCCCCTGGAGCAGGTCATCGACAAGCTGAAGGAGGAAATGCGCACCCGCCACATCCTCCGTATGCGGCAGGGACAGTGCAGCATCGAGGCGGGCTTCGTGTGGGCGGACCTGCTGACGGACCTGGAGCGCACCTCGGACCACTGCTCCAACATCGCGGGCTGCGTCATTGACGTCGCCCGCCACAACCTGAACCTTCACGAGACCCTCCGGGCCGCCCAGACCCAGGATCCGGACTTCGCGGGCCGCTTCCGGGACTATGCCCAGACCTACCGCCTGCCGGAGGGGGAGTAAGCTGAGACTAAAACCTGTTAAAAAGCTTGAAAAGCTTTTTATAGCACCGAAGGTGCGTCAGGTTTTGTATGAGACGTCACAGCGTGTTTTCACACGCTGTGCGTGCGCACAGCGCACGGGATTCTTGATTAAATTTTTTAATCAAGAATCAGTATTAAGCATCACTTTGATCAGGATGGGATAAATTGACAATGTATCATATATGGACGTTAGATAATTGGGAAAAGAACATAGATTTAACAGGAGAAGGCCATAGAAGCGGGCTGAGACTGCGGTTTGATAAAGGCACAGACGACGAGGTGCGGAGGGCCTGTAAGGAGTTCGCCGTATTTTTGAGGAAAGAATATTTCTTTCCGTTAAGAGTTACCGTTTACGTAAAAAATGCTGTTCGCCTCACTGCCATGGATGGAGAAAAAGTGACCGGTACCTTCTGGAGCACAGAGGATGATTATACAGTCGAGCCGTATATACGCATTGCCGCCGGCGACTATGACGACCTGTGCCGGAAATGGGGAAAGGACAACGCTCTGGCGGCGACATTAAGCACCATAGCGCATGAATTGACGCATTATTTTCAATGGATCAATTCCCTGCAGCTGACTCCGATCGGAGAGGAAAGACAGGCCGCCAGATATGCGGGGTATATTCTGGATGAATATGCGGAGACAAGGGAGCATCCATAAGAAGACGGTACGATTATTCCGGTCCGCCAATACCTATACGGGTGTTGGAGGACCGGATAGCTGGCGACTGTACAGACAGGGCCGGGGCATTCACCCCGGCCCTGTCTGTATCACTTATGTATTGCTTAGAAGAAGAACTCCTTGATCTGGCCGTACAGCACCAGCAGCATGGCCAGGGGGGTAATGTACTTGATGCAGATCTTGAACCAGCCGTAGGCTCCGAATTTCTGCCCCTCGCAGGTGGCCTCGGCGTGGACTACCTCGGGCCCGAGCTCCCAGCCGTACATAATGCTCATCAGCAGCGCGCCCAGAGGCATCAGAATGCCCTCGGCGATGCAGTCAAAGAAGTCCAGCCAGTCGGCGCTCCAGGTGGGCACCTCGTCGGAGGGATCCACACGCATGCCCAGAATGTCGGCCGGGGAGATACCGGCGTTGCCCAGAGCGTCCAGGCAGACGATGACGCACAGGATGCCGGCGCCGATGGCGCCGATGAGGGAGTAGAGCTTGCGCTTGTCGCCCTTGCCCTCGTCCCGGGCCTTATCCACAAAGTGGGCCACAACGGCCTCCAGCAGGGAGATGGAGGAGGAGACGGCGGCAAACACCACCAGCAGGTAGAACAGGATGCCGAAGATGGGGCCTGCAGCGCCCATGCGGTCGAACACGTTCTGCATGGTGACGAACAGCAGGGAGGGGCCGCCCAGCGTGCCGGTGGGGTCCAGGGCGAAACGGCCGGGGATCACGCACAGACCGGCCATCAGGGCCACCAGGGTATCCATCACCACGATGATGATGGCGTTTTTCTGCAGGTTCTCCTTCTTATCCAGATAGGAGCCGTAGGTGATCATGGCCGCCATGCCCAGGGACAGGGAGAAGAACATCTGGCCGCCTGCTGTGGATACTACAGAGAAGAAGTTAGGCGCTTCCTTGATGACGCCGTTGGCCAGAGCCCAGCCGGGGAAAAACATATACTTCAGGCCCTCTGACGCGCCCTCCAGGGTGCAGGAACGGATGATGCAGATCACCAGCATCACAAACAGAGCGGGCATACCCACGGAGCAGACCTTTTCGATACCGCCGCCGACGCCGCCCATAACGATGATCATGGTCAGGGCCACGAAGATCAGACCGTAGATCACGGCCTCGCCCTGGTTGGCCATCAGGGCGCCGAACACACCGGCGCCGTCCAGGGTGCCGGTGCCGAAGCCGGCATGGAACAGGTTGCCCACGTTCAGGGTCACATACTTCAGGCAGTAGCCGCCCAGGGCGCAGTAGAAGCCCAGGATCAGGAACGCCGACAGAACGCCCAGCCAGCCCAGCCACTTGAACCTCTTGGACAGGACCTTGTAAGCGCCGATGGCGCCCCGGCCGGTCTTGCGGCCCAGGGCCAGCTCGCCCATCATAACGATGAAGCCGCAGCACGCCGCCAGGATCAGATAGATGATGAGGAATGTGAAGCCGCCGTTGGCGCCCATCTTATTGGGGAAGCCCCAGATGTTGCCCAGGCCGACGGCTGAGCCGATGGCCGCCATGAGGAATCCAAAATTGGACCCAAAGCCTTTTCTTTCTTCCATTGCTTTCTCTCCTTACTCATATGGATGTCCCGCTTTGTCCGGAAGGGAACTATGGTCACTTTACCATGTCTGTTTTCCTATGTAAAGCGATATAGCGGCTTCTTAACGCCGCCTTGTCAAGCGGTGTACTTTCCTTAATTGTTTTCTTACGGATTTACCCCCTTTCCGACACTTGACGTTTCACCCCAGGCAAATTTACGGTCCCATTTTATGCGGAAGTTTGTGAATTATGTCACAAAAATTCAGTCAACTCAGCGGGCTTTGTGGGTATTCATACGGCGGTCGGGGGCGCTTTGTGCAAAATGCCCAGGTGCATCCGGAGCCGCCCGCTACGCAGGCGAAACTATTTCGTTAAAAGAAAAACAATGCGGCGGAGAGCGCCTCCACCGCACAAAAAAAGCCCCCCGGGATCAGCCAATCTCAGGGGGTTACAGCTTGCCAAAAAAGCCTCGCAGAGTTTGCCGCCCGCAGGCGGCAAATAAATGGAATCATTTTTTGCCGAGGCGGGGACCATGGACGCCCTGGCGGATATCACCGCCGCGGCGCTGCTGAAGCATTTTGTCACCCGGTTCGGGGAAATGCCCGTTATGACCACCGAAGCCATCGGCTATGGCATGGGAACCAAGGAGTTTGACGCCGCCAACTGCCTCCGGGCCTTCTGGAGGCAGTCCTCCGGCCAATGACCGCAAGCCAACAAGAGGGCCTCCGTTTTCGTTTTCGGAAACGGAGGCCCTCTTTATAAGATGAGGCGGAATATAATGGTCATTCCTGCTGCTTCTTCTCGTGCCGCCGGCAGACGGCCCGGTAGATCAGCAGTCCCACGCCGGACACCGCCAGGGTCACGGCGAAAACCAGGATGGCGAACTGATAGTCCTTCACCCCTAGGGCGCTGCCGCCGATGGTGGAGGTCAGCACCGAGGGCAGACGCCCCACGGTACACAGCAGCAGCCACTTGCCCCAGGACAGGTCCGTCAGCCCGGCGAAGTAGCACAGCAGGTCCTTGGGGGTGCCCGGCACGGTGAATATCAGCCAGAACAGGGCGTCCCGCTTGGGGGAGCTTTGCAGGAATTTCAGCTTCTCCAGCTTCTCCCGGGGGAAGAAGATCTCCACCAGCTCCCGGCCGAACCGCCGCACCAGGGCGAACACCGCCACGCTGCCCAGAAACGCCCCCAGCAGACACAGCACACTGCCCCGCAGGGCCCCGAAGGCATAGCCGCCGCTGATCTCCAGCGGCTCCCCGGGGATCACGGCCACCGCCACCTGCAAAAACACCATGCCCACATAGGCGGCCATGCCCAGCAGGCCGTGGCCGTCCACCCACTGGCGGAACTGCTCCGGCCGGGAGGCAAAGCGCACCAGGGGGCGGCCAATGAACCATCCCACCGCCGCCGACAGCAGCAGGAAGATGGCGATGGCCGCCCATGCGATGATTTTTTTCTGTTTATCCGTGAAAACGTGCTTGTCCATAAGAAACCTCGATCCGTTGATATGGACATTATACCACATTTTTCCGTCCGTTTTTGAACAGACCGTGAAATTATCCTTAAACTGCCCCCCCGGAACCGGCCCGGGGCATTGAACGGACGCAGCATCCCCCGTCATACCCCTCCCGGGCCCGGCATATGCTGTTACAAACTCTGAAAAAGGACGGGATGGCCATGAGAAACGGGAGAGTGCGGGTATTTCTGCTGCGGCGGCGGGCGGTGGCGGCTGTGGGGGCCCTGGTGCTGGCGGGGGCCATCTTCTGGGCGGTGAGCTATCCCGCCGGGGCGCCCGCCTCCGCCGCTCAGCGGCAGCTGCCGATCTACAGCGTGGAGCGGGAGCAGAAGATGTGCTCTGTCAGCTTCGACGCCGCCTGGGGCAGCGAGGACACCCAGGCCCTCATCGACATCCTGGCCCGGTACAACGTGAAGGCCACCTTCTTCTGCGTGGGGGACTGGGCGGAGAAGTACCCGGAGTCGGTGAAGGCCCTGCACGACGCGGGCCACGAGGTCATGAGCCACTCCAACCACCACGACCACTACAACACCCTCACTGCCCAGCAGATCGTGGAGGATGTCACCGCCAGCAACCAGCGCATCGCCGCCGCCACCGGCGTGACCCCCACCCTGATCCGCTGCCCCTACGGCGAGTATGACGACCATGTGATCTCCGCCATCCGCTCCATGGGCATGGAACCCATCCAGTGGGACGTGGACAGCCTGGACTGGAAGGACTATGACGCGGGCACCATCTGCAAGCGGGTGCGGGATAAGCTGGCCCCGGGGTCCATCGTGCTGTTCCACAACGCCGCCCTGCACACGCCGGAGGCCCTGCCCTCAGTGCTGGAGCACATGATCCGGGAGGGCTATACCGTGGTGCCCATCGGCCAGCTGATCTATTGGGAAAACTATACCATCGACCACACCGGCCGCCAGTTCCCGGCCCAGAGCGAATAGCCCCCGGCTCCCCCGGAAGGGGGAGCTTTTTCTCTGCCGGTGCAGAACATTTGTTTGAAAAAATCTGTTTACAGATAAAAATAATGGTGCTACAATAGAATACTGCGACAGAATACTGCATCCGGGAGGCGCTTATGGGAAAATTTAAGGTGGTATCGGAATACACCCCCAGCGGGGATCAGCCCCAGGCCATCGACACCCTGGCCAGCGGCATCGAAAACGGCCTGCGGGACCAGGTGCTGCTGGGCGTCACCGGCAGCGGCAAGACCTACACCATGGCCAAGGTCATCGAACGGGTCCAGCGGCCCACCCTGGTGCTGGCCCACAACAAAACCCTGGCAGCCCAGCTGTGTGAGGAGTTCCGGGCCTTCTTCCCGGAAAACGCCGTGGAATACTTCGTGTCCTACTATGACTACTATCAGCCGGAGGCGTACATCCCCCACACGGACACCTTCATCGAAAAGGACGCCGCCATCAACGACGAGATCGAGCGCCTGCGCCACAGCGCCACAGCCGCCCTGTTTGAGCGGCGGGACGTCATCGTGGTGTCGTCGGTGTCCTGCATCTACGGGCTGGGGGACCCCATCGACTACGCCAACATGGTGATCTCCCTGCGCCAGGGGAAGGAGTACCCCCGGGACCAGCTGCTGCGCAAGCTGGTGGAGATCCGCTATGAGCGCAACGACATCGCCTTTGACCGGAATATGTTCCGGGTCCGGGGGGACACGGTGGAGATCTATCCGGTATATGCCAACGGCTACGCCATCCGGGTGGAGTTCTTCGGGGACGAGATCGACCGCATTTCCCAGATCAACCCCGTCACCGGTCAGGCCCAGCGGGTGCTTCAGCATGTGGCCATCTACCCTGCCAGCCACTACGTCACCACCAAGGACAAGATGGAGCGGGCGGCAGCGGAGATCGAAAAGGAGCTGGCGGAGCGGAAAAAGTGGTTTGAGGATCATGGCAAGCTCATCGAGGCCCAGCGCATCGACCAGCGCACCCGGTATGACCTGGAGATGATGCGGGAGCTGGGCTATTGCACCGGCATCGAAAACTATTCCCGGGTCATCTCCGGCCGGGAGCCCGGCTCCCCGCCCACCACCCTGCTGGACTATTTCCCGGAGGACTTCCTGCTGTTTGTGGACGAGAGCCATGTGACCCTGCCCCAGGTCCGGGCCATGTACAACGGCGACCGGGCCCGGAAGGAGAGCCTGGTGGAATACGGCTTCCGCCTGCCCTGCGCCTTCGACAACCGGCCCCTGAAATTTCCGGAGTTTGAGGAGCGGTATCACCAGGCGGTGTTCGTCTCCGCCACGCCGGGAGATTATGAGCGTGAGCACGCTGACCAGGTGGCCGAGCAGGTGATCCGGCCCACGGGCCTGCTGGATCCCCGGGTGGAGGTGCGCCCCGTGGAGGGGCAGATCGACGACCTGGTGGACGAGATCCGCCTGCGGATCGGGAGAAACGAGCGGACCCTGGTGACCACCCTCACCAAGCGCATGGCCGAGGACCTGACGGACCACATGAAGGGCCTGGGCCTGCGGGTGCGGTATATGCACTCCGACGTGGCCGCCATCCAGCGGATGGAGATCATCCGGGACCTGCGGCTGGGCGAATTTGACGTGCTGGTGGGCATCAACCTGCTGCGGGAGGGCCTGGACCTGCCGGAGGTGAGCCTGGTGGCCATTCTGGACGCCGACAAGGAGGGCTTCCTCCGCAGCGAGACCAGCCTCATCCAGACCATCGGCCGGGCGGCCCGGAATGCCCAGGGCCTGGTGATCCTGTATGCCGACACCGTCACCCCCTCCATGCGGGCGGCCATGGAGGAGACCCAGCGCCGCCGGGAGAAGCAGGACGCCTATAACAAGGCCCACGGCATCGTGCCCCAGACCATCCGCAAGGACGTGCGCAAGGTGCTGGAAATCTCCAAGGACGCCCAGCAGGAGCAGCAGGCCAGCCGCCGCAAGCTGACGGATGCCGAGCGGGAGGCTGCCATCCGCCGCCTGGAGAAGGAAATGAAAGAGGCCAGCAAGATGCTGGAGTTTGAATACGCCGCCCTGCTGCGCGATCAGATCATCGCCCTGCGGGGGGAGAAATGAGGAAGCGCCATGCCCCATGTTCCCACCGTGGATATCCGCCGCCTGGGGGATATCCGCTTCGATACCCAGCTGGAAAAGGCCCTGGCCCCCAGTCCGGACTATGACGTGCAGCAGTGGCTGTTCGTCCCCAATGAATACACCGAGTACCGGTACATCCTGGGCACCCGGGGGAAAAAGCCCCTGATCTGCATCGGCATCAACCCCTCCACCGCCCGGCCCGGGGACCTGGACCCCACCCTGCAAAGCGTGGAGCGGGTGGCCCGGAACAACGGCTTCGACTCGTTTATCATGTTCAATGTCTACGCCCAGCGGGCCACATCCCCGGACGATATGGAGAGGACCTGCAACCCGGAGCTGCACCGGGAGAATATGCGGGCCTTCGCCTATGCCCTGTCCCTGAATCCCCGGCCGGTGGTGTGGGCCGCCTGGGGCACCATCATCGAAAAGCGCCCCTACCTCTGGACCTGTCTGGAGGATATGATCGCCCTGGGCCGGGAATACGGCGCCCAATGGGTCACCTGCGGCCGCCGCTCCAAGGCCGGGCATCCCCACCACCCCCTGTACCTGCGGGCGGACTCCGTCACGGAGCCCTTCGACCCGGAGGCATACGTCCTGGCCCAGCAGGCCCGGGCCGCCGCGGCCGTGTCCGGCCGCCCCAGGCGGGTATGAGGAGAGGCCATGGAAAAAAACCGGCTTGACCTCAGCGCGTTTGACCTGAAGCTGCTGGCCATGGCCGCCATGCTGGCGGACCACATCGGCTATCTGTTTTTTCCCCAGGCCCTCTGGATGCGGTGCGTGGGGCGGCTGGCCTTCCCCATCTTCGCCTTTCAGGTGGCCGAGGGATGGTACAGGACTCACGACCGCCGGAGGTATTTTCTGCGGCTGGCCCTGTGCGGCCTGCTGTCGGAGATTCCCTTCGACCTGGCCATAAGCGGCCAACCGATAGACCCCGGGTACCAGAACGTCCTGTGGACCTTCTGCATCGCGGCGGCGGCCCTTTGGGCCATGGAGGCCCTGCAGCGGCGGCTGCAGATCCCCCTGCCGCTGGCGGCTCTGTGCGCCGGTGCGGCGGGCTATCTGCTGGGGGAGGCGCTGCAATCCGACTATTTCGGCCCCGGGGTGCTGACGGTGCTGGTGTTCGCCCTGTGCCGCCAATGGCATATAGGGCGGCTTCCGGAGCTGGCGGCCATGCTGGTGATCAACGGCTGGCTGCTGCCCAGCGCCGATATGACCCTCTGGGGCGTCACCCTGCCGGTGGAGCTGCTGGCCACGGCGGCCCTGCTCCCCATCTGGCTGTATCGGGGCCGTCAGGGCCCCCACGGCCCCTGGCTCCGGTGGATATGGTACGGCTTTTACCCGGCCCACCTGCTGGTGCTGTGGCTGATTGATACCAAAACCTGTTAAAAAGCTTGAAAAGCTTTTTATAGCACAGAAGGTGCGTCAGGTTTTGTATGAGACGTCACAGCGTGTTTCCGCACGCTGTGTGTGCGCGCAGCGCACAGGATTCTTGATTCATTTTTTTGAATCAAGAATCAGTATTATAGAATCATTTGATAAGATAAGGAGGCACACAATGGCCAAGAAGGAAGAAAAAACCAACGTCATGCGGACGCTGGACCAGAAGAAGATCGCCTATATCCCCCACGCCTATGACCCCGACGGCCCCATCGACGGGGTGTCCGTGGCCCGGACCCTGGGCCAGGACCCGGCCTGCGTGTTCAAGACCCTGGTGACCCGGGGCGCCAGCGGCGGCTATTACGTTTTCGACATCCCGGCAGCAGAGAACCTGGACCTGAAAAAGGCCGCCCGGGCGGTGGGGGAGAAGTCCGTGGCCATGCTGCCCCAGAAGGAACTGCTGCCCCTGACCGGCTATGTCCACGGCGGGTGCAGCCCCGTGGGCATGAAAAAATCCTTCCCCACGGTGTTCCACCGGACGGCGGCAGACCTTCCCACCATCATGGTGTCGGCGGGCCGCATCGGCCGCCAGGTCCAGTGCGACCCCAAGGACCTGCTGGCCCTGCTGGGGGCCAAAACGGCGGATATTATCGTGGAATGAGGACAAATCACCATGCAGGATCATATTTTCATCAAAGGCGCCCGGGAGAATAACCTGAAAAACATCGACGTCACCATCCCCCGGGACAAGCTGGTGGTGCTGACGGGGCTGTCCGGGTCCGGGAAATCCTCCCTGGCCTTCGACACCATCTATGCCGAGGGCCAGCGCCGGTATGTGGAGAGCCTGTCCAGCTATGCCCGGATGTTCCTGGGCCAGATGGACAAGCCCGACGTGGACTATATCGACGGCCTGTCCCCGGCCATCTCCATCGACCAAAAGACCACCAGCAAGAACCCCCGCTCCACCGTGGGCACGGTGACGGAGATTTACGACTATCTGCGCCTGCTGTGGGCCCGGGTGGGCACGCCCCACTGCCCCAAATGCGGTAAGGAGATCCGGCAGCAGACCATCGACCAGATCATCGACCAGATCATGGCCCTGCCGGAGGGCACCCGCATCCAGGTGCTGGCCCCGGTGGTCCGGGGCCGCAAGGGTGAGCACGCCAAGGTGCTGGAGGACGCCCGCCGCTCCGGCTATGTCCGGGTCCGGGCCGACGGAAACCTCTATGACCTGTCCGAGGACATTCCCCTGGAGAAGAACAAGAAGCACAACATCGAGATCGTGGTGGACCGTCTGATTGTCCGCCCCGACGGGGCTCAGCGGCTGACGGACTCCGTGGAGACCGCCTCCCACCTGTCCGGCGGCATCGTGCTGGTGAACCTGGTGCGGGAGGGGCAGGACCTGACCTTTTCCCAGAATTACGCCTGCGACGACTGCGGCATCAGCATCGAGGAGCTGACGCCCCGGATGTTCTCCTTCAACAACCCCTTCGGGGCCTGCCCCACCTGCACGGGTCTGGGCATGCAGCTGAAGGCGGACCCGGCGCTGATCATCCCCGATGACCGGCTGTCCATCTTAGACGGGGCCATCGTGGCCCCGGGGTGGAACTCCATCCGCTCCGACGGCATCAGCCGCATGTATTTCGAGGCCCTGGCCAAGGCCTATCACTTCTCCCTGCAAACCCCGGTGGCCCAGCTGCCGGAGGAGGTGCGGGACGTCATCCTCTACGGCACCAAGGGCCAGAAGCTGGAGCTGCACTATGACCAGCCCCGGGGCCGGGGCACCCTGTATCAGCCCTTCGAGGGCGTCGCCAACAACCTGGAGCGCCGGTATCAGGAGACCCAGTCCGACGCCAGCAAGCGGGAGATCGAGGAGTTCATGACCCAATGCCCCTGCCCGGCGTGCAAGGGCCGCCGCCTGCGGCCCGAGGCCCTGGCGGTGACGGTGGGGGGGCTGTCCATTATGGAGGCCACGGAGCTGCCGGTGGACCGGGAGCTGGAATTCTTCAACGCCCTGACCCTGACCCCCACCCAGCAGCTCATCGCCGCCCAGATTCTCAAAGAGATCCGCTCCCGGCTGGGCTTCCTGCAATCCGTGGGCCTGAGCTACCTGACCCTGTCCCGGTCCAGCGGCACCCTGTCCGGCGGCGAAAGCCAGCGCATCCGCCTGGCCACCCAGATCGGCAGCAGCCTCATGGGGGTGCTGTATATCCTGGACGAGCCGTCCATCGGCCTGCACCAGCGGGACAACGACAAGCTGCTGGCCACCCTGAAGCGGCTACGGGACCTGGGCAACACCCTGATCGTGGTGGAGCATGACGAGGACACCATGCGCGCCGCCGACTACCTCATTGACATCGGTCCCGGGGCCGGGGCCCATGGCGGACAGGTTATGGCCGTCGGCACGCCGGAGGAGGTCATGGCCAACCCCAACAGCCTCACCGGCCAGTATTTAAGCGGCAAAAAGTTCATCCCCGTGCCGGAGAGCCGCCGCCCGGGCAGCGGAGCATACCTCACCGTCCGGGGCGCGGCGGAAAACAACCTGCGCCATATCGACGTGTCCGTCCCCCTGGGGACCTTCACCTGCGTCACCGGCGTGTCCGGCTCCGGCAAGTCCTCCCTGGTCAACGAGATCATCTTCAAGCGCCTGGGGGCGGACCTGAACCGGATGAAGGCCCGGCCCGGCCGGCACGACGCCATAGAGGGCGAGGAGTTCCTGGACAAGGTGGTGGGCATCGACCAGAGCCCCATCGGCCGGACGCCCCGCTCCAATCCCGCCACCTACACGGGCCTGTTCAACGAGATCCGCACCCTGTTCGCCGCCACCCAGGAGGCCAAGGCCCGGGGCTACGGCCCGGGGCGGTTCTCCTTCAACACCAAGGGCGGCCGGTGCGAGGCCTGCTGCGGCGACGGTATGCTGAAGATTGAGATGCACTTCCTGTCCGACGTATATGTCCCCTGCGAGGTGTGCCGCGGCAAGCGCTATAACCGGGAGACTCTGGAGGTGCGCTACAAGGGCAAGAGCATCGCCGACGTGCTGGACATGACGGCGGAGGAGGCCCTGGAGTTCTTCGCCCCGGTGCCGAAAATCGCCGAAAAGCTCCGCACCCTGTGCGACGTGGGCCTGGGCTATGTGAAGCTGGGCCAGTCCTCCACCACCCTGTCCGGCGGCGAGGCCCAGCGGGTGAAGCTGGCCACGGAGCTGTCCCGCCGGGCCACGGGCCGCACCTTCTATATCCTGGACGAGCCCACCACGGGCCTGCACTCCGACGATGTGAAGAAGCTGCTGGAGGTGCTGCAGCGGCTGGTGGACGCCGGGAACACGGTGCTGGTCATCGAGCACAACCTGGACGTGATCAAGTCCGCCGACTGGCTCATCGACCTGGGGCCGGAGGGCGGCTCCGGCGGCGGTACCCTGGTCTGCGCCGGAACGCCGGAGACCGTGGCCGCCTGCCCGGCGTCCTACACCGGGCAGTACCTGAAAAAATACCTGCAATAAACATCAAGGCCCCCGGCTTCCGCCGGGGGCCTTGGGTGCTTATTTGGGGAGACTTACTCGGCCTCGGCCAGAGCCTTGGCCTCGGCAATGGCCTTCTCCTGGGCCGCGGCGGGGCAATCCTCGTAGCGGACGAAGTTGAAGGTGAAGGTGCCGCGGGACTGGGTCATGGAGCGCAGGTCGATGGCATAGCTCATCATCTCGGCCATGGGGACCTCGGCCTCCAGCACCTGCTCGCCGTCGCCGGTGGGGTTCATGCCCATGACGCGGCCCCGGCGCTTGTTCAGGTCGCCCATCACGTCGCCCAGGTAGCTGTCGGGAATGGTGACCTTCAGCTCGCCGATGGGCTCCATCAGCACGGGCTTGGCCTCGGGCAGAGCGGCCTTGAAGGCCAGGTTGGCGGCCAGCTTGAAGGCGATTTCGGAGGAGTCCACCGGGTGATAGGAGCCGTCCACCAGGGTGGCCTTCAGGAACACCACGGGATAGCCCGCCAGCACGCCGTGCTGGCAGCTCTCACGCAGGCCCTTTTCAACGGCGGGGAAGTAGTTCTTGGGCACGGAGCCGCCGAACACGTTCTCCTCGAAGATCATATCCTCCTGCTCGGTCTGGGGCTCGAAAATGATATGGACGTCGCCGAACTGGCCGCTGCCGCCGGTCTGCTTCTTATACCGGCCCTGCTTGCGGACGGTGGAGCGGATCTTCTCGCGGTAGGCGACCCGGGGAGCGGACAGCTCAGCGTCCACACCGAAGCGGCTCTTCAGCTTGGCGCACAGCACGTCGATCTGGATATCGCCGGCGCCGGAGATGACGGTCTGGTGGGTCTCGGCATTGTTGACCACGTGGAAGGTGGGATCCTCCTCGTTGAGCTTGTTCAGGCCGGTGCCCAGCTTCTCGATCTCCTGCTTGGTCTTGGGAGAGATGGCGCGGCTGTAGCAGGGCTGGGCATAGTCCATGCCGTGGAGGCGGACGATGTTCTTGGCGTCGCACAGGGTGTCGCCGGTCTTGACCTTGTCCATCTTGCCGATGGCGCCGATGTCGCCGCAGCAGATCTCCTTGGTCTCCTCGCCCTTCTTGCCCTTCATGACATACAGGCGGCCCAGCTTCTCGGTGTTGCCGGTGGTGGGGTTATACAGGGCCATGTCGCCGGTGACCTTGCCGCGGATGACCTTGATCATGGAATACTTGCCGTACTGGTCGGAGATGGTCTTGAAGACGATGGCGGCGGTGGGGCCGTTGGGATCGAAGGCCACCTGGATGTCGTTGCCGTCGTCATCCTGAGCGGCCTCGGCGGGCATATCGGTGGCCACGGGAGCCAGGTCCACGATGGTCTGCAGCAGCATCTCCACGCCCAGACCGGTGTTGGCGGAGCCGCACAGCACGGGGCAGACGCTGCCGTCCCGGACGCCGATCTTCAGGCCCTTGGCCATATCCTGGGCGGACAGCTCCATGGTGTCGAAGAACTTCTCCATCAGCTCCTCGTCGGCGCCGGCGGCGGCCTCCATCAGCTCGGCGCGCAGGGCCTCCACCTCGTCGGCCATGTCGGCGGGGATGGCGCAGGCAGCGGCCTTGCCGCCCTTGACCTCATAGGCGGTGTTGTGCAGCAGGTCCACAATGGCGGTGACCTTCTTGTTGCCGTCGATGACCGGGGCAACGATGGGGGCGATGGCCTGGCCGAACTTGCCCTTCAGGGCGTCCAGGCAGGAGGCGTAGTCGCTGTTGTCCTCGTCGGTGCGGTTGATGAAGATCATCCGGGGCTTCTTGCCCAGCATCTTCCAGGAGCGCTCCATGCCCACGGACAGGCCGTCCTTGGCGGCGCCCACCAGCACGGCGCACTCGGCGGCGCGGATGGCGGACAGAGCCTCGCCGGAGAAGTCGAAGTTGCCGGGGGCGTCCATCACGTTGATCTTCACGCCCTTATAATTCACGGGAGCAAAGGCCAGGGAAATGGAAATCTGGCGCTTGATCTCCTCGGCGTCATAGTCGCAGGTGGTGTTGCCGTCGGCGGTGCGGCCCAGGCGGTCGGTGCCCTTGGTCATAAAGAGCATCTGCTCGGCCAGAGAGGTCTTGCCGGAGCCGCCGTGGCCCAGCAGGGCGATGTTGCGGATGTCGTTGGCAGTCATAGTGGTTGTTCTCCCTTCGTTTTCTGTACAAGCGCGGCTTTTCCCGCCGCGCATTCGCTCAACATATGGATTATATAATATTTTGCCGGTTCTGACAACTATATTTTTAGGGATTTTCAGCAAAATTTCCGAAGAACCTCCCTGGACGGGGGAGAATCACCGCTCCAGCAGCCCCGGCAGCAGGTGCAGGGCCTTCTCAAACTCCACCCCGTACCAGGGGGCGTTGGGGTCCCGCTGGGTGGCCTGAATACAGGCCAGGGTGAAATCCGCCGCCAGGCGCAGGGCGTCGGGCAGGCCCTTGCCCCGGACCATGGCCCCGGCGCAGGCGGCGGAGAAGATGTCGCCGGTGCCGTGGAAGTGGTCGTGGACCCGGGGGGTGTGATACTGGAAGATGCCGCCGCTTTCCGGGTCCAGGGCCATGACCCCCAGGCGGTCCGGCCCGAAGGGCACCCCGGTGAGCACCGGACAGCGGGGCCCCAGGTCCCCCACCCGCCGCAGCAGGTCCCGCCACCAGGACAGGTCCTCCGTCTCCCGGTAGGGGGTGTCCGTCAGCAGGCAGGCCTCCGTCACGTTGGGCACCGCCACATGGGCCCGGCTTACCACCCGGCGCATATACGCCGGAAAATCCGGGCCGAAGCCGCTGTACAGCCGTCCGCCGTCGGCCATGGCCGGGTCCACGAACAGCAGGGTGTCCGGCCCTGCCAGCAGGTCGAAAAAGTCGCAGACCTCCTCCGTCTGCCGGGGGGAGGCCAGATAGCCGGTGCAGATGGCGTCCAGGGTCACGTTCTGGCTTTTCCAGTGGCGGGCGATGGGCAGCAGCTGGTCCGACAGGTCCCGGCTGATGAAGCCGGGGAACATGGTGTGGGTGCTGAGCACCGCCGTGGGTACGATGGCGCACTCCACCGCCATGGCGGAGATCACCGGCAGTGCCACCGTCAGCGAGCAGCGGCCCAGACACGAGATATCCTGGATACTGGCAATACGTTTCATGCGGGGGTCCTCCGTGTGTACGATTCCCTATCAGTGTAGCACATCCGGCGGCTCCGGGCAAGGGGCGCAGTCCGCAAAAAAACTGCGGCCCCGGCAGGGGCCGCAGAGCGGTTTTTGGAAAGGGGTTACTGCTTCACCCACTGGATGGGCAGTTCCACATGGAGGTTGTCCAGATTATCAAAGAGCTCATAGCTGCCGCCGGTCCACTGCATGGTGCCGCCGGACAGGGTATACTCGGCGCAGCTGTCGTCGCTGAAGGTGTCCGCCTTATCGCTGAGATACAGCTTGCCCTTGGCCGCCCGGTAATAGCCGGACTCATTTTCGTCCGCCAGGCCGTCCATCATCTGGTCCACGTCTATCAGGGCGTCCATCATCTGCTGCACGTACTCCTCCACGGTGACGCCCTCGGCCGCCATGGCCTCGTCAATGTCGGCCCGGTTCATGCCCTGATCCTCCAGCTGCTGATAGATCATCTCCACCGCCGCAGGGATCAGCGAGTCAATGTAGGTCTGGAGGGAGGTTTTCAGGGCGTCCCGATCCACGTTCAGCGTATAAGTGCCGTCCTCATTCAGCTTCAGCACAAACACCATCTCCATGGCGGCGTCCGTGGACAGGTCCATCCCGGCCCCCTGGTTGACGCCCTCCTGGAACATCTCCGTGATGTCGCAGTTCCATTTCCAGGTGCCCGCCACCTTGGCGTTGTCGTCGCCGCTGCACGCCGTCAGGCTCAGGGCCATCATCAGTGTCAGCAGCACAGCAATGATGCGTTTCATACTCTTTCTCCTTTGTTCATCTTTCTTCCTGGCCGTTCAGGCCGTGTTCAGTTTACACAATTTTAACCGCCCTGTCAACCGCAATTCCTGCTCTCTCCGTCAGAATCCGAAAAATCCTGGGGAGAACGGCCCTCTATTGGAAGAATCTGCCGGAAAAGCTAAATTACCTATTGACTTGGTAGTTAATTTCGGTTATACTCCAATTACAAACCAAACCGATAGGTAATTCAAGCCTGAAACAGGGAGGAATATACAAATGACTGTTTACGCAGATAATGCGGCCACCACCAGGATGAGCCGGACGGCCCTGGACGCCATGCTCCCCGCCATGGAGGAGAACTACGGCAACCCCTCCAGCCTGCACAGCGTGGGCCAGCGGGCGGCGGAGCTGCTGATGAAGAGCCGCGAGACCGTGGCCCGGTGCCTGAACTGCCAGCCCCGTGAGATCATCTTCACCTCCGGCGGCAGCGAGGCCGACAACCAGGCCCTGCTTTCCGCCGCCGCCATCGGCCGCCGCAAGGGCAAGATGCACATCATCTCCACCGCCTTCGAGCACCACGCCATTCTCCACACCCTGAAGAAGCTGGAGAAGGAGGGCTTCCAGGTGGAGCTGCTGCCGGTCCACGAAAACGGCATGGTCTCCGCCCGGCAGGTGGCCGACGCCATCCGGGAGGATACCTGCCTGGTGACCATCATGTACGCCAACAACGAGATCGGCAGCATCCTGCCCATTGAGGAGATCGGCGCCGTGTGCCGGGAAAAGGGCGTTCTGTTCCACACCGACGCCGTGCAGGCGGCGGGCCACCTGCCCATCGACGTCCAGGCCCAGCACATTGATATGCTGAGCCTCTCCGGCCACAAGTTCCACGGCCCCAAGGGCGTGGGTGCGCTGTACGTCCGGGGCGGCATCCCTCTGGTGAACGTCATCGAGGGCGGCGCCCAGGAGCGGGGCAAGCGGGCCGGAACGGAGAATGTCCCCGGCATCGCCGGTATGGCCGCCGCCCTGGAGGAGGCCTGCGCCCACATGGAGGAAAACCGCGTGAAGGTCACAGCCCTGCGGGACCGGCTGATTGAGGGCCTGTCCAAGATTCCCCACAGCGCCGTCAACGGCGACCTGGAGCACCGTCTGCCCGGCAACGTGAACTTCTGCTTCGAGGGCATTGAGGGCGAGTCCCTGCTTCTGCTGCTGGACGCCGCTGGCATCTGCGCCTCCTCCGGCTCCGCCTGCACCTCCGGCTCCCTGGACCCCAGCCATGTGCTGCTGGCCATCGGCCGGCCCCACGAGGTGGCCCACGGCTCCCTGCGGCTGAGCCTGTGCGAGTGGAACACCCAGGAGGAAGTGGACCACATCCTGCGGGAGGTCCCCCGGGTGGTGGAGTACCTGCGGTCCATGTCCCCGGTGTGGAAGGACCTGGAATCCGGTAAGAAAGCATTCATGCTGTGACAACGAAAGGAGCGTTTTGAATATGGCACTGTACAGCGATATCGTGATGGATCATTTCATGCACCCCCGCAACGTGGGTGAGATCGAGAACCCCGACGGCGTGGGCCAGGTGGGCAACGCCAAGTGCGGCGACATTATGAAGATGTACCTGAAAATCCGGGACAACGTCATCCAGGACGTGAAGTTCGAGACCTTCGGCTGCGGCAGCGCCATCGCCTCGTCCTCCATGGCCACCGAGATGATCAAGGGCAAGACCATCGACGAGGCCCTGGCCGTTACCAACCGCCAGGTGGTGGACGCCCTGGGCGGCCTGCCCGCCCACAAACTCCACTGCTCCGTGCTGGCGGAGGAGTCCATCAAGTCCGCCATCAAGGACTACTATGACCGCCACGGCATCGAGTATGACCGCAGCAAGTTCCCGGAGGACTGCGGCTCCTGCGAAAGCTGCCGGATGGTGTAACATGGTCATTTCCAGCAAGGGCCGCTATGCCCTGCGGGTGATGGTGGACCTGGCGGAGCACGGCGGCGACGGCTACGTCTCCATGCGGGACGTGGCCCGGCGTCAGGAGATCTCCGACAAATACGCCGGCCAGATCATGACCCTGCTGAGCCGGGCGGGACTGGTGGACGGCGTCACCGGCAAGGGCGGCGGCTATCGCCTGACCCGCCAGCCGCAGGAGTACCCCCTGGGGGAGATTCTCCGCCTGACGGAGGGCTCCCTGGCCCCGGTGGCCTGCCTGGAGGAGGGGGCCCACCCCTGCGGCCGGGCCTCCCGCTGCCGGACCCTGCCGGTGTGGAACCGCCTGGGCCAGCTCATCGGCGACTATCTGGACAGCGTGACCCTGCGGGACCTTCTGAAAACCGACGAATAACCCCCGCGCCGGACCTTTGGCTTGCCAAAGGTCCGGCGCGTATGCTATACTGGATAAAAATCCCGCCGCAACCTGAGGTTGGTGGATTTTATCTCCGGCGGGGCGTACAATGGGACCGTACAGACGGGGCATCCCCCGAAAAAAGGAGGCACGCGCCATGTTCGACAGCTTTTTCTCCGGCGACGGATTCATTTCCATCTTCTTCCTGCTTTTCATCGTGGCCTTTGCGGCGATCCTGGGCATGATCCTGGTGACGTTCGTCCGGGAGCTGTCCCAGCGGAACAGGAACAACCATTCCCCCCGGCTGACGGTGGAGGCCGCAGTGGTGGCCAAGCGCCAGAGCTTCTCCTCCCACCGCAGCGGCGATGAGTTGCACACCACCGCCTCCACCCGGTATTTCGCCACCTTCCAGGTGGAAAGCGGCGACCGCATGGAGCTGCAGATGAGCGGCCAGGACTACGGTATGCTGGTGGAGGGGGACCGGGGCCGCCTGACCTTCCAGGGGACCCGGTATCTGGACTTTCAGCGGATGTGATATAAAGGAGGACACGCCATGGCAACGATACACTGCAAGGCCTGCGGAAAGAGCTATAACTACGAGAAAAACGGCTGCTGCCCGGAGTGCGGGGCCTATAACCGCCCGCCCCGGCGGGAGCAGGTGTATGCCGACGGCACCGTCCACCATCTGGACGGCTCCTCCCGCCGCCCGGTGCCCAATGGGGACAAGGTCTGCTACGAGAAGAAGGAGAACCACCAGAAGAAGGTCTGCTTCGAGGACCAGGCCCGCCAGGTCCGGGAAAAGCTGAATAACCTCAGCGGCCCGGCCCGTCAGGTGAGCCTGGTGGGGGTGCTGGTGGCGGGGCTGATCATCCTGTCCCTGGTCAGCTCCATCGTCTCCAGCTGTCAGGCCCGCCACCCGGATTATCCCGTCGACCCGGTCACCCCTGCCACCCAGGAACCGGCGGTGTCCCGGGAATGGCTGGACTGGGATACCTGGCAGGGAGGCCGGGTGGGCCTGTTGGGCGCGTCCTATGAGGACGGCGTCCTCCAGGTGGAGCTGGAGATCCACCGGGACCCCGGGGACGTGCTGCTGGACGACTTCTGGCTTTACTGCGTGGACGAGGATGGCCAGGAGCTGACCCTGCCGCCCTTCAAGGGCAGCTGCCAGGAGCAGTACTGGACCCTGCATTTTGACCTGTCCGCCGACTGGTACGACAACCTTCAGTATGTGGAGCTGCGGCTGCTGGCCCCGGACGGAACCCAGGATGGATTTCTTCTTCTGCTATACCAGGACACGAACGTTTTGGCAGGCTGAAGGGCCTGACCCGGCCCGCTGAGAGCAGTGGGCCGGACACCCTTGGCTCTCCCTTTGGGAGAGCTGAGACTGTTAAAAAAGCCTCGCAGAGTTTGCCGCCCGCAGGCGGCAAGCCTTTTGTCCCAAAAGGGCAAAGCCCTTTTTGGACAAGCCTGGCTCTCCCTCCGGGAGAGCTGTCACCGAAGGTGACTGAGAGGGCTTCACCCTTTTTTGACAAGCTGAAATAGCAGAAGCGCCGCCCATCCGGGCGGCGCTTCTGCTATTTATGACATGAGTAAGGTTCGTTGTATGGCTCAGTCGTCGTACATCTCGATGAGCTTCAGCAGGTGATCGTAGCGGGCCTTGGCCTCGGCCTCGTTGCGGGCGAACAGATTCTCCGCACGGTCGGGGAACTCGCGGGTCAGACGGCTGTAGCGGGCCTCGTTCATCAGGAAGTCGTGATAGCCGCCGGCGGGAGCCTTGGAATCCAGGGTGAACTTCTTCTCCGCAGCGGGGTTGAAGCGGAACAGGTTCCAGTAACCGCAGTCCACGGCCTTCTTCATTTCCTTCTGGCAGTTCATCATGCCGCCCTTGATGCTGTGCATCTCGCAGGGGCTGTAGCCGATGATCAGGGACGGGCCGTGATAGGCCTCGGCCTCGGTGATGGCCTTGATGGTCTGAGCGGGGTTGGCGCCCATGGCCACCTGGGCCACATACACATAGCCGTACTGCATGGCGATCTCCGCCAGGCTCTTCTTCTTGACCTCCTTACCGGCAGCGGCAAACTGAGCCACCTGGCCGATGTTGGAAGCCTTGGAGGCCTGTCCGCCGGTGTTGGAGTACACCTCGGTGTCGAACACGAAGATGTTGACGTCCTTCTTGCTGGCGATGACGTGGTCCAGGCCGCCGTAACCGATGTCGTAGGCCCAGCCGTCGCCGCCGAAGATCCACATGGACTTCTTGGCCAGGTATTCCTTCTTGCTGAGGATGTCGGCAGCCAGGGTGCAGGCGGCGCAGTCGCACAGCAGCTTGCCCTGGGCCTTCAGCTGGGCGGCGTGCTCAGCGAACTGAGGAATGGCAGCCAGCTCCTCCACGGTGGTGATGCTCTCCTCCAGAGCCTTGACATAGGCCCGGGCGGGCTCGGCGTTGGCGGTGCCGTCGTCCATGGTATCCAGCCAGGCCTGAGCGGCGGCCTTCAGCTCGGGACGGGCCCACTCCACGGCGATCAGCTGGCGGGTCTCGTCGGCCAGATCCTGACGGATCTTGTCCTGACCGATGAACATGCCCAGACCGTGCTCGGCGTTATCCTCGAACAGGGAGTTGCACCATGCGGGGCCGTGGCCCTCCTTGTTGGTGCAGTAGGGAGAGGTAGCCGCGGGACCGCCCCAGATGGAGGAGCAGCCAGTGGCGTTGGAGATGTACATATGATCGCCGAACAGCTGGGTGACGAGACGGGCATAGCTGGTCTCGGCGCAGCCGGCGCAGGAGCCGGAGAACTCCAGCATGGGCTGCTTGAACTGGCTGCCCTTGACGGTGTTGTCCTGCATATCCTTCTTCTCGGAGACCTTGGCCACGCAGTAGTCGAACACATCCTGCTGAGGCAGCTCGCCCTCCTGGGCCACCATGGACAGAGCGTTCACGGGGCAGGCGCCGATGCACACGCCGCAGCCCATGCAGTCCAGAGGACTGATGGCCATGGTGAACTGGTAGGTGCCCTTGCCCTTGCCGGCCTTGACGTCCACGATCTTGGCGGCCTCGGGAGCATTCTTGGCCTCCTCGGCGGTCAGAGCGAAGGGACGGATGGTGGCGTGGGGGCAGACATAGGCGCACTGGTTGCACTGGATGCACTTGGCGGCGTCCCAGGTGGGGACGGACACGGCCACGCCGCGCTTCTCATAGGCGGAGGCGCCCAGCTCGAACTGGCCGTCCACATGATCGGCAAAGGCGGAGACGGGAAGGCTGTCGCCGTCCATCTTGCCCACGGGCTCCAGGATCTCCTTGACCATCTTCACAAGCTCCGGCTTACCCTCCAGCTGCTTGTGCTCGGTCTCGTCCACGGCGTCGGCCCACTCGGCGGGCACGTCGATCTTCTTATAGGCGGTGGCGCCCAGGTCGATGGCCTTGTAGTTCATATCCACCACGTCCTGGCCCTTCTTCAGGTAGGAGGCCTTGGCCTTCTCCTTCATGAAGCGGATGGCGTCCTCCTCGGGCATGACCTTGGCCAGGGAGAAGAATGCGGACTGGAGGATGGTGTTGTTGCGCTTGCCCATACCGATCTCGATGGCCAGGTCAATGGCGTCGATGGTATACAGCTGGATGTTGTTGCGGGCGATGTAGCGCTTGGCGTCGGCCTTCAGGTGATGGTTCAGCTCATCGAAGTCCCACTGGCAGTTGATCATGAACACGCCGCCGGGCTTGACGTCGTTGACCATCTTGAAGCCCTTGGTGATGTAGCTGGGGTTGTGGCAGGCCACGAAGTCGGCCTTGTTGATATAGTACGGGGAACGGATGGGGTGATCGCCGAAGCGCAGATGGCTGATGGTCACGCCGCCGGTCTTCTTGGAGTCATACTGGAAGTATGCCTGCACGTACTTGTCGGTGTGGTCGCCGATGATCTTGATGGAGTTCTTGTTGGCGCCCACGGTGCCGTCGCCGCCCAGACCCCAGAACTTGCACTCGATGGTGCCGGGAGCAGCGGTGTTGGGACAGTTCTTATCCTCGGGCAGGGACAGGTTGGTCACATCGTCCACGATGCCGATGGTGAACTGGCGCTTCATCTCGTCGCGCTTGAGCTCATCATACACGGCGAACACGGAGGCAGGAGGCGTATCCTTGCTGCCCAGACCGTAACGGCCGCCGATGACCTGGATATCGCTGCGTCCGGCGTTGGCCAGGGCGGTGACCACATCCTGATACAGGGGCTCGCCCAGAGCGCCGGGCTCCTTGGTGCGGTCCAGAACGGCGATCTTCTTGACGGTGGCGGGGATGGTCTCGATGAGCTTCTCGGGAGCGAAGGGGCGGAACAGGCGGACCTTCACCAGGCCGACCTTCTCGCCGTGGGCGTTCAGATAGTCGATGACTTCCTCGGCCACATCGCAGATGGAGCCCATGGCCACGATGACGCGGTCGGCATCCTCAGCGCCGTAGTAGTTGAACAGGCCATAGTTGGTGCCCAGCTTGGCGTTGATCTTGTCCATGTACTTCTCCACCACGGCGGGCAGAGCGGCATAGTACTTGTTGCAGGCCTCGCGGTGCTGGAAGAAGATATCGCCATTCTCATGGCTGCCGCGCATATGGGGATGCTCAGGATTCAGGGCGTGCTCACGGAACTCCTTCACGGCGTCCATGTCGCACATATCCTTCAGGTCCTCGTAATCCCACACGGCGATCTTCTGGATCTCGTGGCTGGTACGGAAGCCGTCAAAGAAGTTGATGAAGGGGACCTTACCCTCCAGAGCGGCCAGGTGGGCCACAGGGGACAGATCCATGACCTCCTGCACGTTGCCCTCGCACAGCATGGCAAAGCCGGTCTGGCGGCAGGCCATCACGTCAGAGTGGTCGCCGAAGATGTTCAGCGCCTGGGTGGACACGGTACGGGCGGAGACATGGAACACGGCGGGCAACTGCTCGGCTGCGATCTTGTACATGTTGGGGATCATCAGCAGCAGGCCCTGGGAAGCGGTATAGGTGGTGGTCAGAGCGCCGGCGCCCAGAGAACCGTGAACCGCGCCGGCAGCGCCGGCCTCAGACTGCATCTCTACCACCTTGACCCGGGTGCCGAAGATGTTCTTCAGCCCGTTGGCGGACCACTGGTCCACAAAGTCGGCCATGGGGGACGACGGGGTGATGGGGTAGATGGCGGCAACCTCGGAGAACGCGTAGGACACGTGCGCCGCAGCGTTGTTGCCATCCATGGACTTCATTTTTCTTACCATAAATGAACCTCCTCATAAAAACATTTCGCGGATTTCTCAACGAAACACCATACATTGTGTATATTACCACAATGTCTCTTTTTTGTAAACGGAAAAATCTGCCTTTTTCATGGATTAAGGCTTTTTCTTCATCGTGCACAAAAATTCTCACAAGAAGGGGGAAGTTTTTTTGACAATGTATTTCAAAACGGCGGGATATGTGCTAAAATACAGATGAAACATATCAGAAAGCAACATGAGACTGTCGAAAAAAATTGGAAATCTTCCGCCATCGGAAAGGAAGATCGTTACGAAAGAAACCCATCAGGGGTGTCTTTCGTTTGCAATCACAGGTTTTTCAGAACTTATTAGGTTCTGAAAAACCGCACGCAGCTTGTCAAAAGCCATTTTTGACAAGCTGCGCAGAACAGGCGTATTTTTTGTGAAAGGATGTGAGGGGGCATGGTGGTAACGGTGCGGTCCCTGGGCCTCAGCGGCATCAGCGGATACGAGGTGTCGGTGGAGTGCTTCCTGTCCGGGGGACTGCCCGCCTTCGACGTGGTGGGCCTGCCGGACGCGGCGGTGCGGGAATCCCGGGAGCGGGTCCGGGCCGCCATCAAGGCCTGCGGGGCCAGATTCCCTGTCAGCCGCATCACCGTGAACCTGGCCCCGGCGGGCCAGCGGAAGGAGGGCACGGTGTACGACCTGCCCATCCTGCTGGGGATCCTCACGGCGGCGGAGGAGCTGAAGGGCCTGCCCGCCGACGCGGCGTTTCTGGGAGAGCTGAGCCTCACCGGCGCGCTGCGTCCGGTGACGGGGGTCCTGCCCATGGCCCTGTGCGCCGCCCGGCTGGGCATCCGCCAGCTGTACGTCCCCGCCCAGAACGCCCCGGAGGCCACCCTGGCCCAGGGGATCACCGTCTATCCGGTGGAAAACATTGCCCAGCTGGTGGCCCACCTTACCGGCGACGCCCCCATCGCCCCCCAGACCCCCTGGACCCCCTCGCCGGTGTCCCGGCCTCTGCCGGACTTTGCTGACGTCATGGGCCAGGAGAACGTCAAGCGCGCCTTAGAGGTAGCCGCCGCCGGGGGCCACAACGTGCTGCTGATCGGCTCCCCCGGCTCCGGCAAGTCCATGCTGGCCCGGCGGCTGCCGTCCATTCTGCCGGATATGACCCGGCAGGAGTCTTTGCAAACCACCGAGGTATACTCCGTGGCGGGGATGACGGACCCCGCCCACCCTCTGGTGACCCAGCGGCCCTTCCGCAGCCCCCACCACACCGCCTCGCCGGTGTCCCTGTCCGGCGGCGGCACCGTGCCCCGGCCCGGGGAAATTTCCCTGGCCCACAACGGCATCCTGTTTCTGGACGAGCTGCCGGAGTTCGACAAAACCGCCCTGGAGACCCTGCGCCAGCCCCTGGAGGACGGGGTGGTCACCATCACCCGAGTGTCCGGGTCCCTGACCCTGCCCAGCCGGTTCATGCTGGTGTGCGCCATGAACCCCTGCCGCTGCGGGTGGTACGGGCATCCCTCCGGCCGCTGCACCTGTTCGGAAAGCCAGGTGGAAAGCTATATGCGCCGCATTTCCGGCCCCCTGCTGGACCGCATTGATATGCACATCGAGGTGCCGTCGGTGGAGTACGAGGCCATGCGCCGCAAGGAAAAGCCGGAGACCTCGGCCCAGGTCCGCGCCCGGGTCAACGCCGCCCGGGAGCTTCAGAAACAGCGGTTTTCCGGCACCGGCGTCAGCTGCAACGCCTATATGACCCCGGCCATGATCGGGCAGTACTGCCTGCTGGACGCCGCCGGGGAGCGGCTGATGAAGGGGGCCTTCGACCGGCTGGGCCTCACCGGCCGCAGCCACGACCGCATTCTCCGCATGGCCCGCACCATCGCCGACCTGGACGCCAGCCCGGATATCCAGGCCGCCCATCTGGCCGAGGCCATCCAGTATCGCAGCAACACCCTGTTGAAATAGTCCCCCCGGTGGGTTATAATAACTGGAAACCATATACAAGGAGAAACGATCCCATGCACGAGATGATCCTGTGCAAGCTGGGCGAGGTGGTCCTGAAGGGCCTGAACCGCCGCAGCTTTGAAATGAAGCTAATGGGCAATATCCGCCGCCGCACCGGCCGGTTCGGCAAGTTCCGGGTGTATTCCAAGCAGAGCACCATCTATGTGGAGCCTGCGGAGGAGACCTGCGACCTGAGCGGGGCCTATGCCGCCTGCAAGCAGGTGTTCGGCATCATCGCCGTGGCCCGGGCCCTGCCCTGCGCCAAGGAGAAGGAGGCCATTCTGGAAACCGCCAAGGCCTATCTGGGCGATGCCCTGACGGCGGCCCGCAGCTTCAAGGTGGAGAGCAAGCGGGCGGATAAGTCCTTCCCCATGAGCTCCATCCAGCTGAGCCAGTGGGTGGGCGGACACCTGCACGAGGCCTTCCCCCACCTGGCGGTGGATGTCCACCACCCGGGGCTGACGGTGTATGTGGAGGTCCGGGAGGAGGCCGCCTATGTCCACGCCCCGGCCGAGCCTGCCGCCGGCGGCCTGCCCATCGGCATGGGCGGCCGGGCCGTGAGCCTGCTGTCCGGGGGCATCGACTCCCCGGTGGCCAGCTATATGATCGCCAAGCGGGGCGTGGAGCTGGAGATGATCCACTTTGCCTCGCCTCCCTATACCAGCGAGCAGGCCCGGGAAAAGGTCCTCCAGCTGGCCCGGGAGCTGGTGCCCTGGTGCGGGCGGCTGAACGTCACCATCATCCCCTTTGCCGGGATTCAGGAGGAGATCCGCCGCAATTGCCCGGAGGATCATTTCACCCTGATTATGCGCCGGTTCATGATGCGCCTGGCGGACGCCCTGGCCAAGGACCTGAACTGCCGTGCCCTGGTCACCGGCGAGAGCCTGGGCCAGGTGGCCAGCCAGACCATGGACGCCCTGGCCGTCAGCGGCGACGTGACGGACCTGCCCATTCTGCGGCCGGTGATCGGCATGGACAAGGAGGAGATCGTCCGCATTGCCCGTCACATCGGCACGTTTGAGACCTCCATCCTGCCCTATGAGGACTGCTGCACCGTGTTCACCCCCCGCCATCCCAAAACCCGCCCCCATGTGGAGGAGGTCCGCGAGATGGAGCAGGCCCTGGACGTGGAGGGTCTGGTCCGCCGGGCCATGGACGGCCGTGAAGTGGTAAAGCTCCGCTGAGCCGCCTGCTGCCGTAAATCTTCTTGCCGTGTCATTGCGCAGCCAGTCCGCAGACTGGTTGCGGCAATCCGTTCCCCTGCCCCGGCCCGCCGAGGACGTCGGCCCCTACTTGGCTCTCCCTCCGGGAGAGCTGTCACCGAAGGTGACTGAGAGGGCCTGCAGGGGCTTCTGAATGGTATGATCCATCTGTTCGCATTTCCCCTCTCAGTCGGCTGCGCCGACAGCTCCCCCGAGGGGGGAGCCAAGGGGCGGCGCTTCGGCGTTTTCCTCTCCAGCAATACCCCGCGACACCCCAACGAAAAGGAAGTGATACCATGCCCCACCAGGCAGAGATCCTTGCCGTGGGCACGGAACTGCTATTAGGCAGCATTGCCAACACCAACGCACAATTTTTGTCGGAACTGCTGGCCTCGGCAGGAATCGACGTGCTGTACCACACCGCCGTGGGGGACAATCCCCGGCGTCTGCGCCAGGCGGTGGAGATCGCCCGGGGCCGCTGCGACCTGCTGGTGTTCACCGGCGGCTTAGGCCCCACCTATGACGACATGACCAAGGAGACGGTGGCCGAAGCCTTCGGCCTGGCCCTGGAGTATCACCCCGAGGTCATGGAGGAAATTCAGCGCTATTTCGACCACGTATTCCACCGGCCCATGCCCGCCTGCAACCGCCGGCAGGCCATGCTGCCCCAGGGCTGCACGGTGCTGCACAACCCCGTGGGCACCGCCCCGGGCTGCATCTTAACGGTGGAGGGGGTCACGGCGGTGCTGCTGCCGGGGGTCCCCCACGAGTGCCGGTATCTGGCGGAGCACGCCCTGCTTCCCTGGCTTCAGGGGTGCAGCGGCGGCGTTATCTGCAGCCACGACCTGCGGGTGTTCGGCCTGACGGAGCCCCGGGTCCAGGAGCTGCTGGGGGACCTGATGGACCGGGCGGAAAACCCCTCCCTGGCCCCCTATGCCAAGCCCGGCGAGGTGATGCTGCGGCTGACGGCCAAGGGCGAAAGCCCCCAGGACTGCCAGGAGCGCATGGCCCCTCTGTTCCGGGAGGTCCGCTCCCGGCTGGGGGACTGTTTATACGGCGTGGACGTGTCCTCCCTGGAGGAGGTGGTCATCACCCGGCTGCGGCAGAAGGGGCTGACCCTTTCGGCGGCGGAGAGCTGCACCGGCGGCCTCATCGCCAAGCGGCTGACGGACGTGCCCGGAGCCTCGGCGGTGTTTCTGGGAGGCGTGGTGTCCTATACCAACGCCGTCAAGACCGGGGTGCTGGGCGTGCCCCGGGACCTGCTGGAGCAATACGGCGCGGTGTCGGAGCCGGCGGCCCGGGCCATGGCGGAGGGCGTCCGGCGGCTTACCGGCAGCGACCTGGCCGTGTCCGTCACCGGCCTGGCCGGACCTGACGGCGACGACCGGGGAAACCCCGTGGGCACGGTGTATCTGGGCCTGAGCCTGCCGGGGGAGACCCTGGTGCGGCGGCTGGCCCTGGGCGGCGACCGGCCCCGCATCCGGCTTCTGGCCGCCAGCACCGCATTGGATATGATTCGCAGACACCTTTGTGATCTGCCCATAGAACAGGAATAGGAGAAAAGATAACATGGCAGTAAACCCGATGAACAACAAGAACCTGAGCCGTACCCACAGCAAGGAGCTGGCCAAAAACAACCGCGGCAAGCGCACCCGGAAAAACAGCGACTACCAGACTGCGGCCACCGCCGCCCGGAAGGCCCAGGAGCAGAGCCAGACTGCCCGGAAGGCCCCCTGGCCCACCAAGGTGAAGGTCGCCATGGGCGTTATGTTCGGCGTGCTGGTGGCGTGCCTGGTGGTGCGGCTGGCGGTCCCCTCCCTGCAGAACAACGAAATTCTCAACGGCGTCACCACCCTGCTGCTGGCCCTTTCCTGCGGTATGCTGTATCTGATCCGCAAGGATTACCCCTCCCCCAAGCCGTCGAAGATGGACGGCGTGATCAACGCCGTTCTGCTGGTGTTCGCCCTGGTGTACGGTCTTTTCGGCATCTGGGGCCTGGTGCGGCTGATTGGGTAAAATGTCCCGCCATATCCCGGCCCTGTCCGGCCCCTGTCCCGGCGGAAGCGGGACGAAAACGGCACAAAAAAGCGGCTGTGCAGCGCCAACGCGCTGCACAGCCGCCTTTTTCATTCAGATGTCCCGGGCCGTGCGGTTGCAGTCGCAGCCGGTGGGGCCGAAGAAGTTCAGCCGCTTGTCGCTGAGGCGGATGGTCACATCATCGGAGGTGATGCACTCGCCGTCGAGACAGGTGACGATATCCGGCTTCTCGGACCGGATGCGGACCACCCTGGGGGTGGCGCACCGGGCCACATGGGGGAACTTGTAGTACTGCCCCTTGGAATAGGGACCCACAAATTTGATGAAGGCGCCCCGGCTGACCTTTTTCACCACCAGGGTGTTCAGCACCCCATCGTCCATCCGGGCCTCGGCCACCGGCATGAACCCGCCGCCGTAATACCGCCCGTTGCACACGGACACCAGGGAGAAGTCGTCCTCAATGGTTTCGCCGTCCAGCTCCACGGTCCAATGGGAGCCGATGCCCTTGAACAGGAAGTTCACCAGCAGGGAGGCGATATAGCTGCTTTTGCCGTCCAGAATGGGGCTCTCGCTGTATTTATGTACGTCCCGGGCCACCCGGGCGTCAATGCCGGAGCAGGCGATGGTCAGGGCCACCCGGCCATTGACGTCGATGGCGTCCATGGGGAACTGGGGGCCGTCCCACAGGTTCTCGGCGTCCCGGAACTTGTCCATATCGCCGCCGAAGTTTTTCAGGAAGTCGTTGCCGGTGCCCACAGGGATCACGCTCATGGCGGCGTTGTCATAGCCGATAATGCCGTTGGCCACCTCGTTGACGGTGCCGTCGCCGCCGCAGGCGTAAAACCGCAGGGACTCCCCGGTCTGACAGAGCTTCCGGGCGATCTCGGTGGCGTGGCCCTGTTTTTTGGTGAGGATGCATTGCACGTCCAGCCCGTGGGCCGAGCGCAGGTGATCGGCCATTTCATAGATCCGCTGGCGGCTGTCATATTTCCCCGCGGTGGGGTTGATGATAAAGATGTGCTTCATTGCAGCACCCTCCCGGCAAAGTTTAAGATGTTTAAGATTCGGTTACAAACTGTAACCCATTGTAGCACGGCGGCAGAAAAGTATATGAACAATTTGAAAATTTCTGTAAAGTTTTTGTCAAGACTGCGGTTCTGTAGGGGGGGGATCAGTACTGATAGCCCCGCTTTTCGTCCCGGAACTCCTCCACCCGGGCCCGGTAGGCCTTCATGGCGGTGTCCTCAAAGGCCAGGTGCACGTCCCTGACTCCCATCTGCTCCAGCAGATACCGGGTGAAGGGCGGGTTCAGCGGCAGCAGGGGGCCGATGAGATAGGTGGCCATCAGGCCGCCCCGGCGGAAACCCTCGGCATAGGTGCCGGGGTGACGGCCCACGCCCCGCTCCACCCGGAACAGGGCATCCGTCAGCTCTTCATCGGGATAGGTGTGGCCGAACAGGCTCTTGAAGCCAACAATTTCCATATCCTGGAAGCTCCCCAGCAGGAAGCTGTTGTGGCGCTTCATCATATGATACTCGGCGTGGGTGTGGAGGATGCCCAGGCCGTCGAAGGCGCGCTTGCCGTCGATCATCACATATTCGCCCAGGGCGTCCAGGGCGTTGCCGGTGGCCAGCATCAGGCCGCCGCCGTCCACATAGCGCTCCAGCTCCGCCTTATAGGGGGTCAGGGCCTGGACCATCAGCCGCAGGCCCCGCTCGGTGGCAGAGCCCACGTACACCAGGTCCACGCCGCCGTCCAGAAAGGCGGGGCGGTCCTTCAGACCGGTTTCCACCACCTCCATCTCCGGGCAGGACTGGCGCAGATAGGTGACGTTCATCAGGTCGCCGCAGAGGTTGGCCACCTCGGGGAACAAAATCTCGGTTTTCATGCCTGCACCTCCTGCTCCGCCGCCCGGGAACGGGCGATATCCTTCATCTGGTCATACACCTGATAGGCAAGCTCCAGGGTGTCCGTGCCGTAGAGCACATACAGCTCGTCGCCGGGCTCATAGGCCATCATGGCCGCCGCGTCGTGCTCGTCCTTGGCGCAGGCCAGGCGGTCCTCCGGCACACCGGCCATCAGGCAGCGGAGCTTGTAGTCCTCGCACCGCAGACCGGTGCACACCACCCGGACGATGCTCTCGTCCGCCAGATACTCAAAGTCCGTGTCATAGAACCAGCAGACGTTTTCCGACCAGTGGGGCACGTCCGTCAGGGAGTTCATCAGCAGCATGACTTCTTTCTTGCCGGGGCGGGAGGCGATATACTGGAACACCCGGGAGCAGGCCAGGGCGTTCTTGTCCTTGGCCATTTCCCGGACCAGGGTGACGTTTCCGGCCCGTTCCACGTTGTGGCGGCTTTCGGTGATGGCGGACTGGGACAGCACCCGGGCGATCTCGTCATGGGCATAGCCCAGCTGACGCAGCACGGCGATCACCGTGACCATGTTGTAGACATTGAACACGCTGTCGCAAATCAGGGTATAGGGGTATTCTTTTCCGTCCTCCCGGATGGTCATGGCGCCGCCGGGGATATCCACGTTGGTGGCCAGATAGTCGCTGTCCGGGGAGTGGAAGCCGCAGTCCTGACACACGGCCCGGCCGATGTGGTGATAGCGGCGGTATTCATAGCGCAGCTTCCCGGCGCACTTGGGGCAGATGCGCACGTCGTTGATGTGGTTGACGCACTCCACGGTGTCCGAGGGCAGGCGGTCGATGCCGAAATAGACCCGGGGATTCTCCGGGGCCAGGCCGCAGGAGATCAGGTCATCGGCGTTGAGCACCAGCTTAGAGGCGGCGGGGACGCTGCGGCTGATGATATCGGCGATGAAGTCGGCGTGGGCGTTGCGCATGATGCTGTCCCGGAACAGGTTGGTGACGGCGATATAGTCCGGGGTGATGTAGGGGTACACCCGGACGCTGGAGCGCTCGTCCACCTCCAGCACCGCCATGTCATAGTCCTTCACCCGGCCCGCCAGGTCGCAGCCCTTCAGCAGGGCGGTGGCGATGCCGCTGGCCACGTTGGAGCCGGCCCGGTTGATGAGGACCCGGTGACCCGCCTTTTCCAGGGTGTCCGCCAGGAGATTGCTGACGGTGGTTTTGCCGTTGGTGCCGGTGACGGCGATGATGGTTTTGGGCCGGCCCACATACTTCAGGAAATCCGGGCACAGCTTCAGCGCCAGGGTCCCGGGGAAGTCCGTTCCGTTGTGGCGGGTGATCTTCAGCGCCGGGACGGACAGCTTCGCCATCCACAGCGCAAACAGGAATCGCAGTTTACCCATTGTGTTCAAGCCTCCTTGGTAACAATCGCCGCCGCCCGGCAGCTGCAGCCGTCGGCATTTTTAAATTTCAGGGGCATGGTCAGGAACGTGAATTCCCGGCCGATGAGCTGCGCCAGCCCCTTGAGGTTCTCGGTATTCACCAGCCCCGCGCCAAACAGGGTCAGGTGGTTGGGGTAATCCACCGTGTCGCAGGGGTCCAGAGAGATGGAATCCTCTCCCACCCCCTTCAGGGGCAGGCCCGCCACGAACCGGGCGGCCTCCTCGGTCAGACACGGAAACCCCTCATAATAGGCATCGGTGCCCCAGTATTGGTCCCACCCGGTGCAGAACAGGAGAAAGTCCGCGTCCCGCAGGGCGGCCTCGTGCCGCAGCAGCAGGTCCAGGGGAATCCGGGCCAGGCCCCGGCAGTCCAGCACATAGCCACGGCCCACGAAGCGGTCCGGACCGAAGCTGTCCAGGGTGGGGGCCCCGTCCATCATGTGGGCGGGGGCGTCCATGTGGGTGCCGGTGTGGGAATACATATGCAGCAGGGTCTCCCGGTAGCCGCACTGGGAAACGGTGCAGGCGGTGGTGAGCCGGGGCGGCTCCGTGCCGGGATAGACGGGCATGTCCTCCCGGATGGTGTGGGTCAGGTCGATAACGGTCATGTTGAGGTCCCTCCTTCGGGCGGTGTTTCGCGGGTGTGCAGGTATACCATCAGGGCCGCTATGTCGGCGGGGGATACGCCGGAGATGCGGCCCGCCTGGCCCAGGTTCTCCGGCCGCAGGGCGGCCAGCTTCTCCCGGGCCTCCAGCCGCAGGCCCTGGATATGGCTGTAATCCATGTCCGGCGGCAGACGGCGGCGCTCCAGCTTTTCAAACTCCTCCACCTGCTTTTCCTGGCGGCGGATGTAGCCCTCGTATTTCACGGTGATCTCCACCTGCTCCCGGACGGCCGGGGGCAGGTCCGGCGGGGCCGGGTCGAAGGGGATCAGGTCGTCATAGCCCACCTGGGGCCGCCGCAGCAGGTCGATGAGGCGGCAGCCGTCCGGCACCGGGGCGGTGCCCCGGGCCGTCAGCAGATTGTTCAGGGTTGCCGAGCCGGGGATGCCGGTTTTCTCCAGGCGGCGGATCTCCCGCTCCACGGCGGCGTATTTCTCCTCCACCCGCCGCAGCCGCTCAGCCGATACCAGACCGATGCGGCAGCCGATGGGGCACAGGCGGCGGTCGGCGTTGTCCTGGCGCAGCAGCAGGCGGTATTCCGAGCGGCTGGTCATCATGCGGTACGGCTCCTGGGTGCCCTTGGTCACCAGGTCGTCGATGAGGGTGCCGATGTAGCTTTCGCTGCGCTTCAGGATCAGCGGCTCCCGGCCCAGCAGGGCCAGCGCCGCGTTGACGCCCGCCACAAAGCCCTGGACCGCCGCCTCCTCATATCCGGAGGAGCCGTTGAACTGGCCCGCCCCGTACAGGCCCCGGATCGCCCGGGTCTCTAAGGTGGGGCGCAGGGCCGTGGGGTCGATGCAGTCGTATTCGATGGCGTAGGCCGGGCGCATCATCTCCGCCCGCTCCAGGCCGGGGACGGAGTGCAGCATGGCCAGCTGCACATCCTCCGGCAGGGAGGAGGAGAAGCCCTGGATGTACATTTCCTCCGTGTCCAGGCCCATGGGCTCGATGAACAGCTGGTGCCGCTCCTTGTCCGGGAAGCGGACGATCTTGGTTTCGATGGAGGGGCAGTATCGGGGCCCCACCCCCTGGATGACCCCGGAATACAGGGGGCTTTTGTCCAGGTTCTCCCGGATGATGCGGTGGGTCTCCGGGGTGGTGTAGGTCAGCCAGCACACCGCCCGGTTTTCCGGCGGAGCCGGGGTCTCGAAGCTGAAGGGCAGGGGAGAGGGGTCCCCCTCCTGGAGCTGCATTTGGGAAAAGTCGATGCTCCGGCGGTTCACCCGGGGAGGGGTGCCGGTTTTGAACCGCCGCAGAGGCAGGCCCAGGGCCAGCAGGCTCTCCGTCAGAGGGCCGGCGGCGTGAAGCCCGTCGGGGCCGGATTCCTCCACGCAGTCGCCTACGATGGTGCGGCCCCGGAGATAAGTGCCGGTGCAGAGCACCACCGCCCGGACCCGGTATACCGCCCCGGTGCGTAGCACCACGCCGGTGACGCGGCCGTTTTCCGTCCGCAGGGCCACCGCCTCCGCCTGGCGCAGGGTCAGGTGCTCCTGCATCTCCAGGGTGTGCTTCATCACCTGCTGATAGGCCCGGCGGTCCGCCTGGGCCCGCAGGGACCACACGGCGGGGCCCTTCCGGCGGTTGAGCATCCGATACTGGATGCAGGCCCGGTCCGCCGCCCGGGCCATTTCGCCGCCCAGGGCGTCCAGTTCCCGGACCAGGTGGCCCTTGGCGGTGCCGCCGATGGCGGGGTTGCAGGGCATGTTGCCCACGGCGTCCAGGTTGATGGTCAGGCACACCGTTTCCAGCCCCAGGCGGGCGGCGGCCAGAGCCGCCTCGATGCCGGCGTGTCCCGCGCCGATGACGGCGATATCAAATTGTCCCGCGTCAAATTCTCTCATACAGGCTCCTTATGCGCGCCGCAGGGTCACCACCGCCACCTCCGGGCGGTTGAACAGGCGCACCATGCCGCCGAGGCCCCGGGAGACAAATACCTCCGCGCCCCGGCAGGTGTAAAATCCGTTGGTATAGGAGGGCAGCAGCGTGCCGCCGCTTCCCAGCAGCCCGTCGGTAAAGGGCAGACGCCACAGACCGCCGTGACCGTGGCCCGACAGGGTCAGATCCGCCCCCAGGGCGGCATATTCCGATTCAAACAGGTTGTTCCGGTGGGCCAGCAGCAGCCAGAAGCCTTCCGGGGCGGTGTCCCGGACCTCCCGGGCCACCTGCTGGGGCGTTTTCTGGTCGGCGTAGCCGTTGGGGTCGTCGATGCCCGCCAGGAGCAGGCTGTCGCCGCCCCGCTGAAGCGTCACGAAGCCGTTGTGGAGCCAGGTGACGCCACAGTCCGCCAGCAGGGCCGCCGTCTCCTGCATCTTTCCGGCGGCCCACTCGTGGTTGCCGGAGACGAAATAGCAGGGGGCCAGGGCCGTGAGCCTTTCCAGCAGAGGGCGCAGGTACGCCGGGTCTGTCCACTCGTCCACGAAATCCCCCACCAGAGCGATGACGTCCGGATGGGCGGCCTCCACCGCCGCCGCCAGGCGGCTGTTGTCCCGGCCGAACTGACGGCCATGGAGGTCCGACAGCACCACCAGCCGGGCCCCGTCCCACCCCTCCGGCAGCCGCCGGGAGCTAAAGGTATATTCCTCGGTGGAGAGGGTGTAGTTCCCCCACCACAGGCCCGCCCCGGCCAGGGTCAGGGCCGCCAGCAGCAGCGGCAGGGCTTTCTTCCTGGTTTTTTTCTTGTGGGCCACGGCGGCGCCTCCTTTCCCGCTGTCACTTATTATATAATAGGTTCCCCGGGGTTTGCAAGTCCTTTGTTGTGCATAATAGCAAAAAATGATGAGCGGTTTTTATGAAAAATGTAGATTCTCACCCTTGCAAAACCGGGCCGGGCGGGGTATACTATAACCGTGAAAAGAGAAGAAAGGAGCGTGATACAATGACCAACATCTTCATGAAGGGTGACCTGGATGACATGATCTTCGAGGGTTCCGACTGGCAGCCCAGCGAACGGTAAGTGATCCGGCTATACCAAGGAAGAAGCCACGCCTGTGCGTGGTGATTTTTTTTACAGAAAAAGCGTTTTACGAATACGGATATTATGCGCCGCAAGGCGCTTTTTTTGTGCCCGTTTATGGGGCCCGTCTGCGGCGGCACAGGTCCGCGATGATGAGCGCGGCGCAGCACAGCAGCACCGCCGCCAGAATGAGAATGGCGCAGCTGCGGAAGAACGCCTCCGGCAGGATCAGGATCACCGGGTCCGTGGCCGGGTCAAAGAGCCAGTTGTCCTTGCCGGGAAAGAAGATGCTGTGGAACACCGTGAAGGCCCGGTCAAAGTCCAGGGCCGCCAGGGCACCGGCTATGGCCAGCGCCCCGCCCAGGCCGCAGCCGGCCCAGAAGCCGGGACTGTGGCCCGCCAGGGGGCACAGGGTCAGGCCCTTTTTCCGCCGCAGAGCGTACAGCACCAGCAGCACCGCCATGCACACCGCCAGCACCCGAAGGTCCAGCAGAAACAGCCGCCGCACATCGGCGAAGTGGCTGGCCCCCTCCGGGGAGAAGGACAGCACACCGGCGGCAAAGTCCGGGCGCTTGCCCAGGCAGTAGTCCATCACGTCGTCAAAGGCCGCCCCGATCTGCTCCGCCGTCAGGCCGCTGCGGGCGGGGATGCCCAGAGGCTCGATCTGCGCCCGGTAGAAGGGCCGGATCACCAGCGGCAGGGCGATGGACCCGGTCAGGATGGTCAGGGCCATGGCAAAGGCCGCGAAAACGGACAGCAGCTTCCTCATGAAATATCCTCCTTCTTCCGGCCGGACAGCACCAGCAGCACCTGGCCCGGCAGGTAAAACAGCCACATACCCACCTGGGCAAAGGCCGCCAGCCAGCCGGGAAACAGCTCCGGCTGATTATGAACGCCCACGCACACGTCGCACAGCAGGAACAGACACAGTCCCCAGGCAAACAGCGGCATGGAAAGGGAAAGCGCCTGACAGGCATTGACCAGGAAATTGGCGAAATACACCGCCGCCAGCAGGTTCAGCGGCGACAGCAGGCCCAGGGCCCAAAGCCCCGCCCAGGCCGCTGTTACCAGAAACAGCCGCAGCCCCCACAGGGACCGGCCGCCGTTCTGCCGGCAGATCCGGACCAGATACAGGGCCTGGACCCCGCAGAACAGGGCTACCCCCGCGCCGTACCAGTCGTTCAGCAGCAGAAGGAAGGTGTCGGCCCCCAGGGTCAGGGCCATGGCGGCGGCCATCAGGCGGCTGCCGCCCCGCCGGGCAAACAGCACGGAAAACACCAGGCACACGGCGATGGAGGCGTATTTCACCGGGTCGCCGCTGCCGCCGGTAAGGTCCAGGGTCATAAATATCGCGTACAGGGCCGCCTCCAGCCCCAGAAAGGCCGCCGTCACAGGTCCCACAGCTGCGGGTCGCTGGCGGAGACGCACAGGGCCCCGGCGCTCAGCGCCGCCGTGACATCGGCCTTGTCCGCCAGCAGGCCCCCGGCGATCAGGGGCACCGGCAGCTCCCGGGACAGCCGGGCGATGACCTTATAGATGGTTCCAGGCAGCACCTCGATCAGGTCCGGCATCCCCATGCCCGTCTCCTTCCCCAGGTTGCTGACGGCCTTGGAGTCGATGGCGAACACCCGCAGCACCGTCAGCATGCCCAGCTCCCGGCCCCGGCGGATGATGTGGGGCCGGGTGGAGATGATGCCGTCGGCCCCGCAGGAGCGCAGATAGTCCACGGCGATCTCCCTGGGGGCCAGCCCCGCCACCAGGTCCCCATGGACCACCGCCTGCTTCCCGGCCCGGTGGACCCGGTCCACAAGACCCGCGATATTCAGAATGTCGCCGCACAGCAGGAACACCGCCGCTCCGTCATGGCACAAGGCACGATCCAGGGTCTCCGGCTCCTTCACCGCCGGGATCACCGGCGTCCGCTCCAGCAGCGGCAGCATGGGATGGGACATAGGGCGGACCCTCCTTCCGCAGTTTTCTTCCCTATATGTTACCACGGGGCGGGGGCTGATTTCAACAGGACATTTGCATAATATGAGCCGGGGGTCTGCCAACGCAGGCCCCCGGCTCCGGCGCGTTACTGCGCCTCGATCTCCTTGATATTCACTTCATTCCCCTGCACCAGCCAGGTGTCCTCGCTGCCGCAATAGGGGCAGGTCCGGCCCTGGGGTACGGTGTCGTAGTCCCGGCCGCAGCCGCCGCAGTGGGTGACGGCGGGGACCGTTTCGATGCGCAGCGCCGCCCGGGGCATCAGCTCCGTCCGGGCCGCCGCCCATTTCCAGCAGCTCTCCAGCTCATGGGGCACCACGCCGGACACCTGGCCCAGCTCCAGGGTCACCGACGCCACGTCGGTGAGGCCCTGCTCCCGGCCGATGTTCTCCACGGCCCGGATCACATGAAAGACGATTCCCAGCTCGTGCATTACTTCTTCCTGGCCTTGCGGATCTTGATCTCCCGCTTGACCATGTAGGGCAGGATGGCCTTCATCTTGTCCTCGGCGGGGATCATGTGGGTGCACTCCGGACGCTCCCGGTGCAGGTGGATAGCGTCAAAGGCACACTTGGTGGTGCACACGCCGCAGCCGATGCACTTGTTGGGGTCCACCACGGAGGCACCGCAGCTGAGGCAGCGGGCCGTCTCCTTCTGCACCTGCTCGGCGGTGAAGGCGATGCGCTCGTCCCGGAAGGTCCGGCGCAGGGCCTCGTTATACCCGATCTGCTGGCGGGGGGTGTTGTCAAAGCCCACGGGAATCAGGGCGTTCTCCTTGTCCAGCTCCACGAACTGCCGGCGGTTGCGGCCGATGGTCAGGGTGGCCTTCTGGACGAACCGGTGCAGGGAGATGGCGCCCTCCTTACCGGCGGCAATGGCGTCAATGGCGAACTTCTGGCCGGTGACGGCGTCGCCGCCGGCGAAGATGCCGGGCTCCGCCGTCTGATAGGTCACGGGGTCCACCTGGGCGGTGCCGTTGGGGTTGAAGGTCACGGCGGTGCCGGTCAGCAGCTGCCGCCAATCCACCTTCTGGCCGATGCAGTACAGCACCGCGGCGCACTGGGCCTGGCAGGTGTCGTTGTCGTCAAACTCCGGGGCGAAGCGGCCCTGGTCGTTCTTCACCCGCAGGCACTTGCGGAAGCGGATCCCGGCGGCATGGCCGTTTTCGGTGACGATCTCCGTCTGGCCCCATCCGGCGTGGATGGTGATGCCGTCCCGCTCACACTCGCCCCGGTCCTCCGGGCCCATGGGCATATCGTCATAGCCCTCCAGGCAGTACAGGTCCACGGACTCCGCGCCGCAGCGCACCGCCGTCCGGGCCACGTCGGCGGCGATGTTGCCGCCGCCGATGACCACCACCCGGCCTTCCAGCTTCGTCTCCTGGCCGCCGTTGACCCGGCGCATGAAGTCGATGCCCGCCGTGACGCCCTGGGCGTCGTCGCCGGGGATGTTCAGCCTGCCGCCGGACTGCAGGCCCACGGCCACATAGAAGCCCTGATAGCCCTGCTCCCGCAGCTGGGCAATGGTCACGTCCTTGCCCACCTCCACGCCGCAGCGGAACTGGACGCCCATCTCCCGCAGCACGTCGATCTCCGCCTGGACCACGTCCTTCTCCAGCCGGAAGCTGGGCAGGCCGTTTTCCAGCATACCGCCCAGGCGGCGCTCCTTTTCAAACACGGTGGGGCGATAGCCCTTCTCCGCCAGGTAATAGGCGCAGGACAGGCCCGCCGGGCCGCCGCCGATGATGGCGATCTGCTGGTCGAACGCGCCGTCTACCTTGGGGATCACCTTCTCCGGCACGAACCGGGTGGCGGCGTCCAGGTCCTGCTGGGCGATGAAGCGCTTTACCTCGTCGATGGCCACCGCCTGGTCCACGGTGCCCCGGGTGCAGGCGTCCTCGCAGCGGCGGTTGCAGATGCGGCCGCACACGGCGGGGAAGGGATTCTCCCGCTTGATCAGCTGCAGGGCCTCCCGGTACTTGCCCTGGGCCGCCAGCTTCAGATAGCCCTGCACCGCGATGTGGGCGGGGCAGGCGGTTTTGCAGGGGGCGGTACCGGTGTCGTAGCAGTTGACGCGGTTCTTGTCCCGGTAGTCGATGGCCCACTTTTCGGGGCCCCACTTGGCTGCATCCGGCAGCTCCTGGCGGGGATACTCCACGGGGCCGGACTTGGTGCACAGTTTCTGGCCCAGCTTCACCGCACCGGCGGGACAGTATTCCACGCACCGGCCGCAGGCCACGCACTGGTCCGTCTCCACCCGGGCCACATAGGCGCTGCGGGACATATTGGGAGTGTTGAACAGCTGGCTGGTCCGCAGGGCGTTGCAGACGTTGACGTTGCAGTTGCAGATGCCGAAAATCTTCTGTTCGCCGTCGATGTTGGTGATCTGATGGACGAAGCCGTTGTCCTCGGCCTTCTTGAAGATGGCCATGGCCTCGTCATAGGTGATGTACTCGCCCCGGCCGGTTTCCACGATATAGGTGGCCATGTCGCCCACGGCGATGCACCAGCTCTCCGGATCGTCGCCGCAGCCCTCGTTCAGATACTGGCGGCTGGCCCGGCAGGAGCACATGCTCTTGGCGTACTTGCCCTCGTACTTGTGCAGCCAATAGGAGATCTTCTCCAGGCCCACGGCCTCGTTCTCCGTTTCGATGGCCTTTTCCACGGGGATCACGTGCATGCCGATGCCGGCGCCTCCGGGAGGCACCATGGGGGTGATCTTTTCCAGGGGCAGGAAGGTCATCCGCTCGAAGAAGGCCGCCACCTGGGGATGCTCGTCCATCTGGCTGCGGCGCATATTGAAGAACTCGGCGCTGCCGGGGACGAACTGGGGCAGCACATAGCGCTTTTCGTGGTTGGGGTTCTTCCCGTCCAGATTCTCCCAGTTATACTCGATCAGGCCCACCCAGGCCATCTGGTCCAGCAGCTTCTGCAGGGGCTCCCGCTCCAGCTTGGTCAGCTTCATCAGCTGCTGGATGGTCTTGGGCTTGCGGACGCCCATCTTCAGGGCCACGTCCGCCATTTCGTCGCTGACCAGGTCCGCCAGGCCCCAGTATTCCGGGTCGTTGCCCTTGACGCCCTTGAGCTTGGCAGGCACCCGGTCGGTGATCATGGCCACCAGCTTGGCGATCTTGGGCCGGGGCTCCTCCACCACGGGGATGGTGAAGGGCAGCTTCTCCTGCTCCAGGGGGAACGCGGTGGGCCGGTCGCCGTTGATGTTCTTTCCCATGTGAAATCTCCTTTATCTCCGCCTCAAGGGCGATTTTTCTGCATGAACTCACCCTAATGATACCAATTTCCGGGGCAAAAAGCTATTGACTGTTCTTATAAAGTTATGGTATCCTATTTTTATGGTCCTGGTCGGACCAGAAGGAGGATATGCCATGGATTTTCGTCCCATTGTGGCCCCGTCCATCCGGGAGCTGTTTATCCAGCAGGTGGAGGGGGCCATCCTGTCCGGGCAGCTGAAGCCCGGGGACCGGCTGCCCACGGAGCGGGAGCTGGCCGACACCATGCACATCAGCAAAACCGTGGTCCACGAGGGCCTGCGGGAGCTGCACCGCCTGGGCTTTCTGGACATCGCCTCCCGCCGGGGCGTCACCGTGGCGGACTATGCCCAGACCGGCAGCCTGGAGACGCTGATGGCCATCATGGACTATCACGGGGGCCTTCCCGACGAGAAAACCGCCCGCAGCATCCTGCGCCTGCGGTACTATCTGGAGGCCCCGGCTCTGCGGGACCTGGCCGCGTCCCACACCGCCGCCGATCTGGACACCCTGCGCGCCCTCCAGCGCCAGGCGGAGGAGGCCCCGGACACCGCCGCCCTGGCCCAGGCCCTGTTCCGCTATCACCGGGGGGTGACGTTTTTAAGCGGCAACACCATCACGCCCCTGCTGTTCAACGCCTTCATGCAGGTGAACCTGGAGTTCTGGTCCGGCTATATCCGGTCCGTGGGCCGGGAGGAGAGCCTGCGTACCCTGGCCCGCTTTACGGACCTCATCGCCGCCGGAGAGGGGGACCGGGCCGCCCAGCTGCTGGACGACGGCCTGCGGCGCTTTGTGACCACGCTGTAAATTCACATTTTGTTCAAAATATCCGTTTATTCTTGTGGAAAAGCCATAGATTCCACTCGGAAAATTCTGCAATTTGCCAATTGTACTCTCCCCCGGGTGTGGTATAATGATGATAACCTAAATAAAGGAGGCTTTTCCATGAGACGCACAAAAGCTCTGCTTTCCTGTCTGCTGGCGCTGGCCCTGGTGATGCTGACCGCCTGCGGCGCCAGACAGCAGACCGTCCACCGGCTGTCCGCGGATCGGGTGACCCAGGCGGCAACGGTGTCCCAATTGCAGGAGGTCAGCGACCTGATCGTGGTGTTCACCCCGGAGACTCAGGAAAATGTCCTTTCCCGCTACAGCGACGGCAATGTCGCCTCCGGCTATACCAGAACCACCGGCCAGGTGACCCAGGTGCTGAAGGGCCAGGCCCCGGAGCAGCTGGTGATCACCGAGGAGTGCTACACCGCAGACGACGCCCTGTGGACCCAGGGGGGCTATCTGCCCATGGAGACCGGCAAGCCCTATCTGTTGTTCCTCACCGCCTATGACGACGGCTCCGACTATGCGGGGATGTACTATCCCACGGAGCTGGAGCGGGGCAAGTATCCCCTGGGGCAGGTCCTGACCACCGCCGACTCCGCCGCCCAATGGCAGGTATACTCCCTGGACGGCGACACCCTGTCCGATTATCAAAGCTGGTACCGGCAGGTGTCGGCTTTGTATCCTGAGCTGTTTTGATGTCAAAAAAGGGCAGTGACCTTTTGACAGGCTGAAAAAAGGCCGCCCCGGCGCCGGGGCGGCCTTTTCATATGGCGGATGCTTTATCTTGCGTTATAGGCCCGGATGCCCAGGGCCAGCAGGTCCATGGCCCGCTCCAGGTCCTCCTGCTTGAGCACATAGGCGATGCGGATCTCGCTGCGGCCCCGGCCGGGGGTGGCATAGAAGGGCTCGCCGGGGGCGCACATCACCGTGTCGCCGTTGTCCTGGAACTCCTCCAGCAGCCAGCGCTGGAAGGCGTCGGCATCGTCCACCGGCAGGGCGGCCATCACATAGAAGGCCCCCTTGGGACACTCGCAGACCACTCCGGGGATGGCCTGGAGCTTCTGCATCACGGTGTCCCGGCGGCGCTTATACTCCTCCCGGACGGCGGCGAAATACTCCGGCCCCACGTCGTACAGGGCGGCGGCGGCCACCTGGTCCAGGGTGGGAACGGACAGGCGGCACTGGGCATATTTCATGGCGTGGGCCATCAGCTCCCGGTTCCGGGTGATCAGGCAGCCGATGCGGGCGCCGCAGGCGGAGAACCGCTTGGACACGGTGTCGATGACGATGACGTTTTCCGCCGCGTCCGCAAACTGGCCCAGGGATTGCAGCGGCTCCCCGGCGTAGACAAACTCCCGGTACGCCTCGTCGCCGATGATGAACAGGCCGTGCTCCTTGGCCACGTCCACCAGCATGCGCATTTCCTCCGGCGTCAGCACCACGCCGGTGGGGTTGCCGGGGTTGGTGCAGACGATGGCCCGGGTGTGCTCATTGATCTCGGCCTCGATGCGGGCCCGGTCGGCGTAGCGATAGCCTTCGTGGGGGCTGGTGGGAATGGGGTGGATGGACGCGCCGCAGGTGCGCACCATGGTGTTGTAGTTGGGATAGAAGGGCTCGGGAATGAGGATCTCGTCGCCGTCGTCGAGAATGCAGTTGAAGGCGATCTGCAGGGCCTCGGAGCCGCCGTTGGTGATGAGAATGTCACCGGCGTCGAAGTGCATGTCCAGCTTGTCATAGTAATGCCGGATGGCGTCGATGAGCACCGGCATACCGGGGGAGGGGGCATACTCCAGCACCGGCAGGTCAAAATGCCGCACGGCCTCGAAATACGCCTTGGGGGTCTCGATGTCCGGCTGGCCGATGTTCAGGTGATAGATCTTTCTGCCCTTGGCCTCCGCCGCCACGGCGTAGGGATGGAACTTCCGCATGGGGGACAGGCCGCATTTCTGGACCTTGCTGGAGAATTTCATATCAGGTGACCTCCTACACACTTTTAACAGAATTGGGTGCCCTTTCTACCCTCCATCTTAGCGTATTTTCCGCAAAAGTCAACCTTGAGTTTTTATGGCAGGGAATATAGGCGGCAAAACAAAAAGCGGCTTGCCGGAAAGCCTTTTTTTCACCTTCCCCGGGTGATCTGCTCGCACAGCCACTGGGAGAACAGATAGGCGAACTTTCCGTAGGGGTGGACGCCGTCGCCGGTGTATTCCGGCAGCATGAAGCCGTCCTGGCCGCAGAACAGGGTGTCCGAGTCCAGGCAGCGGATGCGGTCGCCGTCGGCCAGCTCCGCGAAGCCCTGGTTCACGGCGGTCAGGCGGCTGTGGGCAAAGCTGGGGTTCCCGGCGGCCACGTCGGCGGTGACGCCGTAGACCTTCAGGATATAGATGGTGGCGTCCGGCTGGAGCTGGCGCAGCTGCTCCAGGTCGCTCTGGTAGGTGTCGAACAGGTTCCCCAGGGGATAACCGGCCTCGTTGAGGCCCAGCATCACGAAAATGTGGCTGTATTGCTTGCTGCGCAGCAGGGACCCCAGGTCCGTTGCGCCGAAATTCTTGTCGGAGGCGGTGGTGGAGAACATCTTGAACACCGTCATGCCCACGTCGGCGAAGTAGTCGGCATTGCCCAGCCGGGCATAGTTGGCCACGTTCACCATCCGGGAATCGCCGATGAACAGGGCGTCGTCGAAAAAGCTCTCGTCCTGGCCGTATACGGCGTTGGTGACCACCACCGGCGGCTCCGGCTCGGGTTCCGGTTCGGGTTCCGGTTCGGGGTCCGGCGCGGGCGGGGCGTTTTTCGCCGCCAGCATCCGCTGCCAGTCGGTGTCGTCCCGCAGCATCAGAAAGGGCACGGCGATGGCCCCCTTGTCGTCATAGCCGCCCACATATTTCTGCAGCTGTCCCTTCATCACCAGGCCACACACGGCGGCTGCTGCGGAGGTGACCACCAGGATGGCGGCCAGGACCAGGGGGCGGAAATTCTTGATATGCTTCATGATAACGCCCCCTTTAGAACGAGAAGTACATAAACGGATCGTTGGTGGCCACGGACATACAGTAAACGCAGGCCCAGAACAGCACCGCCAGGATCACCGTGCCCAGCCAGGTGCCGCGGATGCGGTTCCACAGCTTCTCCGGCCCGGGGGTGGAGAACACGATGCCCAGCACCAGCAGCCAGCCGTACTGGCGGCCGTACTGCAGCCAGTCCCCGGCGTTGACGGCGATCCCTTGGGACACGATGGGGAACAGCCGGCCCAGGTAAACGCCGATGCGGCTCACCGAGGGGATGGCGAACAGCATCCAGCTCAGGGGGATCATCAGCACCATGTACACCCGGGAGATTACCCGGCTGCGCGCCAGCACCCGGCCCCATCCGGCCCGCTCCAGGGCGATGAGGGCGAACAGCAGCAGGCCCCACAGCAGGAAGTTCAGGGTGCTGCCGTGCCACAGGCCCGTCAGGACCCACACCGCCAGCAGGTTCAGGTAGGTCCGGGCCGTCCCCTCCCGGCTGCCGCCCAGGGGGATATAGACGTAATCCCGGAACCAGGAGCTGAGGCTGATGTGCCACCGCCGCCAGAAGTCCTGCATGGAGCGGGCGGCGTAGGGGTGTTCAAAGTTCCGGGGCAGCCGGAAGCCCAGCATCCGCCCCAGGCCCAGGGCCATCCAGGAATAGCCGCAGAAGTCCAGATACAGCTGCAGGGAGTAGGCCGCGATGCCCATCCACGCCAGAGGCGTGGACACGCTTTCATAGCCGATGTTCCCCACCTGACGCCACAGGCCGCCGATCTGGTTGGCCAGCAGCACCTTCATGGACAGGCCCAGGATAAAGTCCCGCAGGCCACTGTCGAAGTCCTCCAGGCCCGGCCGGGGCGGGGCGGACAGCTGCTCATGCAGGGACAGGGGGTCCATCAGCGGGCCGGACAGCAGCTTGGGAAACAGCAGCACGCCGGTGAAAAAAAGCAGGGGCTTTCTTTCCGCCGGGACCCGGCCCCGGTACACGTCGATGAGGTACGCCGCCAGCTGGAAGGAATAGAAGCTGATGGCCAGGGGCAGCGTCACCCCCAGGCCCAGGAGTCCCGCGTATTTGAAGAAGAACAGGCAGCCGAACAGGGCCGCCAGCCCCAGGACCAGCAGCCCCCGGCTCTCCCGGGGCCGCATCCGCAGCCCCAGCAGATACACCAGAACCGCCAGACCCAGCAGCGGAGCCAGGCACCAGGGCCGCTGCCACACGCCGATGACGTAGAACACCAGGCTCCCCAGGCACAGCAGGGCCGTGCGCCAGCGGGCGGGGGTCAGATAAAATGCCGCCAGAAACAGCGGCAGGAATATAAATACAAACGGAAGCGTATTAAAACCCATATTGATACCCTCTCTTTATCGGAACGGGGCCGGGCCCCGGATGATCTCGCAAGGCATATTATAAGGCGGCCCCGGCGGAAATGTCCAGTTAAAAAGAGGAAACAAAATGTAACAAATAATGACAATCGTAATGACAAACGGCCCCGGGTTCCCCCGGGGCCGTTTGAGACTGTCGAAAAATCCGGAAATCTTCCGCCATCGGAAAGGAAGATCGTTACGAAAGAAACCCATCAGGGGTGTCTTTCGTTTGCAATCACAGGTTTTTCAGAACTTTTCAAGTTCTGAAAAACCTCACGCAGCTTGTCAAAAAAGTCTTTTTTGACAAGCTGAAACGGCCCCGGGTTCCCCCGGGGCCGTTTGTGTATCGGATCTATTCTGATTTATTCCACCACGGGCAGGGACTTCACCACGGCGGCGCACCGGGGGCACAGGGTATCGTGCCCGGCCACGGTGCCCACGCTGGTGAGCACCTTCCAGCAACGGGCGCACTTGACGCCCTGGGCGGGGGCCACGGTGACGGTCAGGGCGTCGCCCACGGTGACCCGTACCTGGGACACGATCAGCAGGTCCGCCAGGGTATCGGCGTCCATGTCCGCCAGGAAGGCGTCCTCGGCGGGAACGGTGACATCCACCTCAGCCTCCAGGCTCTTGCCGATGGTCTTGTCGGCCCGGGCCTGCTCCAGCGCGCCGTTGACGGCGGTGCGGACAGCGGCGATGCGGGCCCAGCGGTCCATGGCGTCCTCCGGCAGGGCGTAGTCCTCGTAGGGCTGCACCATGCAGTTAAACAGCACGCTGCGGCCGTCGTCGGCACTGCGGTGGGGCATGGCCAGCCAGATCTCCTCGCAGGTGAAGGCCAGGATCGGCGCGAACATCCGGGTCATGGCGTCCAGGATCAGGAACAGGGCGGTCTGGGCGCTACGGCGGCTGAGGCTGTTCTCCCCGTCGCAGTACAGGCGGTCCTTGATGATGTCGAAATAGAAGGAGCTCAGGTCCACCACGCAGAAGTCGTTGATGGCGTGGGACACGGCGTGGAACTCGTAGGCGTCGTAGCTGTCGAACACCCGGCGGATCAGGCTGTTGAGCCGGGTGACGGCCCAGCGGTCCAGCTCCTGCATATCGGCGGCGGCCACCAGCTGCTCCGGATCGAAGCCCGTCAGGTTGTCCAGGCAGAACTTGGCGGTGTTGCGGAACTTCAGATAATTCTGGCTCAGCTGCTTGAAGATGTCGTCGGAGCAGCGGACGTCCACATGATAGTCGGAGGAGCCGGCCCACAGGCGCAGCAGGTCAGCGCCGTACTTGTTGAAGATCTCGGCGGGGTCCATGCCGTTGCCCAGGGACTTGTGCATGGCGCGGCCCTGGCCGTCCACGGTCCAGCCGTGGGTCAGGCACTCCTTGAAGGGTGCGCCCCGGCCCAGAGCGCCCACGGCCACCAGCAGGGAGCTCTGGAACCAGCCGCGATACTGGTCCAGACCCTCAATATACATGGTGGCAGGCCAGAAGCCCTGGGTGCGCTCCATAGAGGCATAGTGGGTGGAGCCGGAGTCGAACCAGCCGTCCAGGGTGTCGCTCTCCTTCTCGAAGCCGGCGCTCTTGCCGCAGTGGGGGCAGGTGAAGCCCTCAGGCAGCATGTCCTCCGCCTCCATCTCGAACCAGGCATTGGAGCCCTTCTTTTCAAAGATATTGGCGATGGCGTCGATGGTCTCGTCGGTGCAGATGGGCTTGCCGCAGTCCTTGCAGTAGAACACCGGGATGGGCAGGCCCCAGCGGCGCTGGCGGCTGATGCACCAGTCGGTGCGCTCCAGGACCATGGACCGCAGACGGTCCTTGCCCCAGGAGGGAACCCAGCGCACGTCCTCGCAGGCGGCGATGGCATCGTCCTTGAAGGACTCCACGGAGCAGAACCACTGGGGGGTGGCCCGGAAGATGATGGGCTTCTTGCAGCGCCAGCAGTGGGGATAGCTGTGGACAATCTCCTGGCTGGCAAACAGGGAACCGGCCTCCTTCATATCCTGAAGGATCACGGGGTTGGATTCCTCGGTCTTCATGCCGGCGTACTTGCCGGCGTAGTCCGTGTGGCGGCCCTGGTCGTCCACGGGGACCACCATGTCCATGCCGTAGCGCAGGCAGGTCTGATAGTCGTCGGCGCCGAAGCCGGGGGCGGTGTGGACGCAGCCGGTACCGGAGTCCATGGTGACGTAATCCGCCAGCACCAGGCGGCTGGTCTTGGGCAGGAAGGGATGGCTGGCCAGCATATTCTCATAGAAGGAGCCGGGGTGGGTCTCCACGATCTCATAGCTGTCGAAGCCGCCGATGCCCATGACCTTCTCCGTCAGGGCCTCGGCCATGATATACATCTCGCCGTTGGGGGCCTTCACCACGGCGTAGCTCTCGTCGGGGTGCAGGGCGATGGCCAGGTTGCCGGGCAGGGTCCAGATGGTGGTGGTCCAGATGACGAAGCTGAGCTTGCTCTTGTCCAGGTGGGGGAGCTTGCCCAGGTCATCGTTCATGGGGAACTTCACATACACCGTGGTGCAGGGGTCGTCCTGATACTCGATCTCGGCCTCGGCCAGGGCGGTCTCGTCGTGGGGGCACCAGTACACGGGCTTGAGGCCCTTGTAGATGTGGCCGTTTTTATACATCTGGCCGAACACCCGGACCTCCCGGGCCTCGAAGCCCGGGTCCATGGTCTTGTAGGGGTGGTCCCAGTCGGCCACCACGCCCATGCGCTTGAAGCCCTCCCGCTGGACGTCGATATAGTGGTCGGCGAACTGGTGGCAGGCGGAGCGGAACTCCGCCACGCTCATGGCCTTGTGGTTGAGCTTGTTCTGCTTGATGATGGCGGACTCGATGGGCATGCCGTGGTTGTCCCAGCCGGGGATATAGGGGGTGTAGTAGCCCCGCATGGCATAGCTGCGGTTGATGAAGTCCTTCAGGGCCTTGTTCAGGGCGTGGCCCATGTGCAGGGCGCCGTTGGAGAAGGGAGGGCCGTCGTGGAGGGAGAACAGGGGCTTGCCCTCGTTCTTCTTCAGCAGTTCGTTGTAAAGGTCCAGCTGCTCCCAATAGCGCAGCATCTCCGGCTCCCGCTTGGGCAGGCCCGCCCGCATGGGAAAGCCGGACTTGGGCATATTCAGCGTCTTTTTGTACTCCATGTGTTACCTCCATTATAAACATAACATTTTATATTGCAAAAAATAAAAGGCCCTCGTCTCCCATAAGAGACAAAGGCCGGAAAACCTCTGCGGTACCACTCTTGTTGCCGCGCCGGGGCGCAGCCGCTCTGCCCCACCATCCGTGGGCGAGGGATGATAACGGCCCTCCGCCGTCCGCACCTAATCCGAAAAGTCGTTTCAGCCGGATGCTCCGGGGTGATATTCGCGGCTTCCCCCGTGGCCGCCTTGCACCAAACGGCGGCTCTCTTGGCATCGGGAGGGAGCGCTACTGGTCCCCATCACTGCATTTGCACTCGATATGACATAATATAGCCACTTTTCCCGGTTTTGTCAACGGTAAAATAGGGAAAATTCACTTTTTTCGCACGGAGCGAAAAAAATCCGACAGAACCCGGGCGCATTCGGCCTCCAGCACGCCGCCCACCAGGGCAGGGGGGTGGGGGAAGTCCTCCATGAACAGGTTCATCACCCCGCCGCAGGCCCCCATCTCCCGGTCCCGGGCCCCGAAATACACCCGGCTGACCCGGGCGTTGAGAATGGCCCCGGCGCACATGGGGCAGGGCTCCAGGGTCACATACAGGGTGCAGCCGTCCAGCCGCCAGGTGCCCAGGGCCCGGTTGGCCTGGGCCATGGCCTCCATCTCCGCATGGGACCAGGCGGCCTGGCGCTCCTCCCGGCGGTTGCGGCCCCGGCCGATGACCCGGCCGTCCTTGACGATGACGCAGCCCACCGGCACCTCGCCGCAGGCGGCGGCCTGCCGGGCCAGGTCCAGGGCCTGGCGCATATATTTCTCGTGCATTCTCCGCACCTCCCGGAAATTTTTGCTTGTCCCCCGGGTTAAAGCCTGTCATATCTGTCCAAAATAACCGTACAAATAGGTTACAGGCATGTGCCAGGAGGGATCACCATGGAAAAGAAGAAAAATCAGGCCGTTTCCCCCACGCTGGAGGAGCTGCGCCAGGAGCTGCACCAGACCAACCAGGCTCTGCGCAACGCCTATGACAAGTTCAATTTTGTCACGGCCCCGGAGCTGGTGGAGGCCAGCATCTATGAGATCAACGCCCTGAAGGCCCGCAGCGACTATCTGCTGCGGTGCATCAAGGCTCAGCTGGGTCAGGAGCCCTGCGCGGCGGCAGCCGCCATGAAGGGAGGCGCCGCGTGTCCGTCTTAGAAAAGCTCGCCCTGGGCGTGGGGGGGCTGTTTATGCTGCTGGGGGTGCTGCGCCTGGCCAGAAGCCCCCTGAAGCTGGTCTTCCGGGTGGCGGGCAACGCGGCCCTGGGCTTCGGGGCCCTGTGGCTGCTGGGCCGCCTGGCCCCGGGGCTTCAGCTGGGGCTCAACCTGTTCAACGGACTGCTGATCGGCGTGCTGGGCCTGCCGGGCTTCGGCCTGCTGCTGCTTTTGCAGTGGGTGCTTTGAGTTTTGTTCAAAAAGTGGTGGAACCACTTTTTGAACAAAGGGGCTGCAGTCTGCCGCGGGCGGCAAACTCTGCGAGGCTTTTGCTACATAGGGGGGAAATCCGTTGTTTTCAGCAATATATTGCGCTAAAAGTGCAGTTTGCTGTTGATTTTCCGCATCCGGGCGGGGTCCATTTTGCACAGGCGGCGGTCGTAGGTCACCAGGCCGTTGACCTCGTCCTCCACGTCGGACAGCTGGGTATACACCGCCGCTGACAGGCCCTGGCTTTCGATCAGGGGCAGGACCTCCGTTTCATACAGGCGCTCCACCGCGTCCATCCAGGCTGCCGCATGGTCATACATGCGGTAGCCGAATTTTTTGTCCGAGGCCAGGTGTCCCGGGCATTGCAGGCTGTAGCCCCCGAATTCCGTCAGGGCCAGCACCCGCCGCCCGTCCCCCCGCAGGCGCACGGGGCGGTAGTACACATGGCGGCTTTTCAGGTCACCGCCGCCCTGGTCGTGCCAGCCGGAGGCGTGGTCGATGGGCCGGGTGGGGTCCAGAGCCCGCAGCCGGTCCGTGACGGCCAGGGCGTCGAACTGGCCCCAGCCCTCGTTGAAGGGCACCCACAGGCCCAGGCACACGCAGTTATACAGCAGGTCCACCGTGTCCTCCATGTCCCGCAGGAACTGCCGGCGTCCGGCCTCTCCGGCCCGGCCCAGCCGCCCGGAGGGGCGGTCCTTCAGGTGGACGCCCAGGAAGGGCAGCACCTGCATGGTCAGGGTCTGCCAGCGCTGAAAGCAGGACACCAGGTCCTGCCACACGATGATCCCCAGGCGGTCGCAGTGATAGTACCACCGCAGCGGCTCGATCTTGATGTGCTTGCGCAGCATGTTGAAGCCCATGTCCCGGGCGGTCTGAATGTCCCAGACCATGGCCTCATCCGCCGGAGGGGTGTACAGGCCGTCGGACCAGTAGCCCTGGTCCAGCAGGCCCGACTGGAAGCAGGGCTGGCCGTTCAGGGCCAGCACCCGGCGGCCCCGGTGCTCCATAACGGAGAATTTCCGCATACCGAAGTAGCTTTCCACCCGGTCGCCGGAGGGCAGCGTCACCTCCAGATCGTACAGATACGGGTCCTCCGGGCTCCAGGGGCGGAAGTGCTCCGCCGGAATGGGGCACACGCCCAGTCCCTTTTCATCGGCCCAGCTGCGGGCAATGACCTGGCCGCCGCACAGCACCGTGATCCGGGCTCCGGCGGGGTCATCGGCCCGGACGGCATAGCGCAGGGCTTTTTCGTCATAGTCCGGGGTCAGCCGCAGGGAGTGAATGTAGTTTTCCGCCACGCTTTCCAGCCATACCGTCTGCCAGATGCCGCTCTGGGCGGTGTACCAGATGCCGCCCCGGTTCCGGCGTTGCTTGCCGAAGGCGTGGACCCCGCCGTCGGGATCGTCGGTGACGGCCGCGGTCAGGCGGTTCTCCCCGGGGACCAGGGCGTCGGTGACGTCCAGGGTGAAGGGCAGATAGCCCCCCTGATGGCCCCCCACGGGGCGGTCGTTTACCAGCACCCGGCAGCACTGATCCACCGCGCCGAAGTGCAGCAGCACCCGGTCCCGGCGGAAGCCCTCCGGCAGGGTGAAGCGCCGCTCATACCACAGGGTCTCGCCGCTTTCCAGCCGGAAATCACAGCCGGACAGCAGACTCTCCGGCGAGAAGGGCACCAATATCTTTCCGCTGCGGCGGCGGGAATACTCGTCGCCGTCCTCCACGGTGTAGTCCCACAGGCCGTTGAGGCAGAGATAGCTGTCCCGCCGCAGCTGGGGCCGGGGATACTCCGGCAGCGGGCAGGTTTTGTCCGGATGCTCCCCCCAGGGGGTGTAAAGCGCCGTCATTTTACCGTCTCCTTCCGCTTCAGCAGAGCCGCCGGAATGGCCAGCAGCACCAGGGCGGCGGCTGCCGCCAGGAAAATTTCCGCCGTGGGCACCTGTTTCACGGTGCCAAGGTCCTCATAGGTCATGCCGGTGCCCCGGATCACCGCCGCGCCGATATACGGCCCCGTGACCATGGGCAGCAGCACCTGGAACACGATGCGGATGCCCTGGAACAGGCCGGCCTTTCCCGCCGGGGTATAGTCCCGGATCAGACCATTGCAGCAGGCGGAGACCACCATGCCGCCGCCCAGCATCACGATGCCCGCCGCCAGGACGAACCACTGGCCCCGGGCAAAGTACATGAGCACAAGGCCCGCAAAGCCCAGGATCCCCGCCGGGACCAGGCAGCGGAGCTTCCCGAAGCGGTCGATGGGCCGCCCGGCCAGCACCGACAGCACGGAGCTGACGATCAGCACCCCCGCCAGCAGGAGGGTATAGTCCGTGATGCCCAGGAACCTCTGGATATAGATAATGAGGTAGGGCATATACACCTGCTGGCTCATGCAGTATACCCCCAGCGCCGCCAGGGACAGATACAGCCGCGGATTGCCCCGGATAACGGCGGGACGGAAGCCGTACAGAATGTTGGCAAAATAGCTGCCCTGGCCCCGGGGCAGGCCCGGCTCCCGGATGAAGAAGCAGCCCAGCACGCCGCCCAGGCAGGTGATGCCGCCCACGATCAGGAAAAACAGCCGCCAGTTCCCGGCCTGGGTCAGACCGTCCAGAGCGCCGAACACCACCAGCATGGCCACCAGCGGCATAATGGCCAGCACCGTCTCCACCCGGCCCCGGTTTTCCGGCACGGTGACGTCCGTGACCCAGGCGTTGAAGGCGGCGTCGTTGGCGGTGGAGCCGAAGAAGGTCATGACGCAGTCCATCACCACCACCAGCACCGCCGCGCTGTGGGCCGCACCGGCCAGGGGGCTTCTTTTGATGAAGGCGAAGGCCCCGATGCTGACGCCCCACAGCAGATAGCCGATGACGATCAGGGCCTTCCGCCGCCCCAGCCGGTCGCTGAGGGCCCCCATCACCAGGGTGGTGACGGTGGCGGTGACGGCGCTCCAGGCCACCATGGCGGCGATCATGGACGTGTCCCCGGAGATGGTGTTGTACAGGAACACGTTGAAATACATATTCTCGATGACCCAGGCGATCTGTCCGAACAGGCCGAAGGTCAGCAGGGCCGCCCAGGTGCGGCCGCCCAGTCTGGTTTTCATGTTACCGCTCCTCCTCGTGAAGATTCCAGCCGTACAGGGGGTAGCGCTGGAGGCTGCCGAACAGCTTCTGCTTGATATCCGGATACCGGCCCTCCAGCCCGGCGATGAGCTCCTTCACCTCCTGGCGGCGGCTGTGTCCGTTGGCGGGACAGGGGTTCTCCACCACCGGCAGCTCCAGCCGCCGGGCCACCCGGCGAATCTCCTCCTCCCGGCAGTACAGCAGGGGGCGGATCTGGGTGATGCCGGTGCGGTCCAGGTACGTCACCGGCTGGAAGCAGCCGATGCGTCCCTCGAACAGCAGGTTCATCAGCAGAGTCTCGATGGCGTCGTCATAGTGGTGGCCCAGGGCGATCTTCCGGATGCCCAGGTCCGTAAGGGCCGTGTTCAGGCTGCCCCGCCGCAGCTTGGCGCACAGGGAGCAGGGGTTTTTCTCCTTCCGCTCGTTGAACACGATGTCGTATACCGGCACCTGGATGCGGGTATAGGGCACCTCCAGCTGCCGGCACAGGTCCGCCACGGCGTCGAAGCTCATGCCGGGGGCGCCGGTCTCTAAGGTGATGGCGCGGACGGTGAAGGGAATGGGATAAAAGGCCCGCAGCCGGGCCAGAGCGGTCAGCGTCACCAGGCTGTCCTTGCCGCCGGATACGCCCACGGCCACCGTGTCCCCCGCGTCGATCATGTGATAATCCTCCACGCAGCGGCGCACCTGTCCCAAAATCTTCTGCATATACAAAGCCCTCCAAGGAAGAAATGAAATTGCCATTTGAGAAAATGGGAGATATCGGGAGAAAACGAGAGGAAATGCCAGATGTTGCTATCGTAAATTAAAATGGTGTTGACAATTTTCCCGGGATATGCTATAAATATCCTTGCGCGTTCGGCGCATTTCTCCCTCCCAATCATAGCAAGGGAGCCTGAAAAAGTAAAGCAATACATTCTATAAATTGGAGGAAAACACCATGTCCACTTATATGGCAAACAAGGCCACCATTGAGCGCAAGTGGTACGTCGTTGATGCCGCCGGCAAGCCCCTGGGCAAGACCGCCGTCATCGTGGCCGACCTGCTGCGCGGCAAGGGCAAAGTCACCTACACCCCCCACGCCGACTGCGGCGACAACGTCATCGTCATCAACGCCGCCAAGGCCACCCTGTCCGGCAACAAGATGGAGCAGAAGTATTACCGCACCCACTCCGGCTGGATCGGCGGTCTGAAGGAGACCAAGTATCGCCTGCTGATGCAGGAGAAGCCCGAGCTGGCCATGCGCGTGGCCGTCCGCGGTATGATGCCCCGCAACACCGTTACCAAGGATTCCCTGAAGCGCCTGCACATCTATGCCGGTGAGCAGCACATCCACGAGGCCCAGAAGCCCGAGCTGGTCAAGTAAGGAGGAAAAGAAACATGTATCAGTCCAAGAATCCCTATCTGTACGGCACCGGCCGCAGAAAGTCCTCCGTGGCCCGGGTGCACCTGTTCCCCAACGGCACCGGCTCCATCACCATCAACGGCCGCGACATCGACGATTACTTCGGCCTGGAGACCCTGAAGATGGTGGTCCGCCAGCCCCTGAACGCCACCGATACCCTGGGTAAGGTGGACATCGTTGCCACCGTGGAAGGCGGCGGCGTTTCCGGCCAGGCCGGCGCCCTGCGTCACGGCATCAGCCGCGCCCTGCTGCTGGTGAACCCCGAGTTCCGTCCCGTCCTGAAGAAGGCCGGTTTCCTGACCCGCGATCCTCGTATGAAGGAGCGCAAGAAGTACGGCCTCAAAGCCGCCCGTCGCGCGCCTCAGTTCAGCAAGCGATAATTTCCAATGCTTCTCAGTATGTCTTTGGACGCTGTTTTGCAGAAAATTGGATGGTTTTGGAGTTGTGAGAGTTCCTCGAAAGTAGTTCGTTTTGCTTCGTAAGGAGCAAGCAAGGAGCACACAAGGAACAAGAATCGCAAACGAAAACAAAAACCTTATGAAGCAGGAGATCGTTCCGCAAGGAGCGTATCTCCTGCTTTTTTTGTGCTGCACGGCTTTTCCTTCTTCCTTTTATACCAAAACCTGTTAAAAAGCTTGAAAAACTTTTTATAGCACCGAAGGTGCGTCAGGTTTTGTATGAGACGTCACAGCGTGTTTTCACACGCTGTGCGTGCGCACAGCGCACGGGATTCTTGATTAAATTTTTTAATCAAGAATCAGTATTAGATCTTGTTGATTGCCTCCACCAGTGTTTCAATATCCAAGTGGGTGTAGACACGTTCGGTGAGCGTCATGGCACCGGAGTGTCCCGCAATCTTCTTGATCATGGTTTGGTCTACATGGGCCTCTGTCAGCATGGAGATGCAGGTGTGCCGGGTACAATGTGGCGTCTGGTCATATCCAAGCTGCTCCATCAGGGGCGTGAAGTATGCCACCACAAACCGGGACGGTTACAGGGAATACAAGAGCGATCCGGGGCTCTGTGCAAAATGTCCCACCAGAGAGTTTTGTACGACGCATTCCAAGGACTGCGTAAAGACCGTACAGAGGCATGTCTGGAAGGATTACGAGGAGTTGGCAGACGACGCCCGCTATACACAGAAGTACCGGGATCTTTACAAGCGGCGGAAAGAGACCATTGAACGCGTCTTTGCGGATGCCAAAGAAAAGCACACGATGCGTTATGCACAATACAGAGGCTTGGCCCAGGTGACAAACTGGGTGAAGCTTAAATTCGCTGCCATGAATCTGCATAAACTGGCCAATTGGAAGTGGAAGGAGCAATTCCTTTCCTGGTTTTTCCACCTTTTCTCTCTATTTGTGCCAAAAACCCGGCTGCCGCTTGCTGCGCAGCCGGTTTTTTCGACAGGCTGAGGTTGGTATCAAAATATGATACCAACCTCTTCAATAAAAAGTCTCAAATTATTTAGGAAAGATGAGCGACAAAAAGTATTCGAGGGCGTAAAGCCCACCATAAAGCAGGCCAAATCAGCCGAGAATTTAGTTCAAGTCCTGCCTGACGCTCTGAAATGCCCTTGTGTATGCGCCATCTGATGAAAGTGCATTAAGGCCCAGCTGTATTGATTCGCTATCTTTGTATGCAAGTTCTCCCAGATAGATTTCTTGAGGTATATTCTTCTCCGAAATAAATCCTTGCTGATATGGCGGCGCAAAAGTTCGAAAATATGCTCCCGAGTATTGAAAATAATTATGGTCGATTACTTGCTGGTATTTATCCGAAAGGGCTACTACCGTTCGTTCCATTCCGTTGCCGTAGCACAAAAAGAATAATTCTCCCGCATGATAATCAACATATTCGCACAACCGATAATAGTCACTAAAAATATTAGCAGATGTCATACCCAGTGCAGTTCTTACTTCAAATGAAAGCTTAAGCCCACCAAGCATTAAGAAAAATAGATTTAGTGTTGCATCCCGGATTTTGTCTACCTGCTCCCAGCTGTGGATATTATGTTTGTGCATATACCCATTGCGAAGGTTGCTATATGAAAACAGTGACTCTCGTATAAATTTTCTGGCTGGATAAGGAATCTCTGATCTAAAGAGACGTAAATTATCTTTGAAGAAATGCGCAATAGCACCAAGTGATGACTCCGGACTTTCACTCCAACCCGTATGATTAGGACTAAGAAGCGTCACAGCGGTGGACAAGAATTGTTCTGCCGACTTAAAATATCCCATAGCCACAGAGGTAAGGTCAATCGCTTGTGCATTTTTCATGGAATCATAGAGCCATTCAGCTGTAATCAAACTTTCAGCATATTCGGTATTTCCGAGAGTTGCCAAGTATAAACCATCTCGTAAATATTGCGTTTGAATTGCTGAAAAATCCTCTTTTCTCAACTTCCGAATATATTTTGTACCGTTGTCTTCAAATTCATATTTTATTTCAAGAATACGCTCATACGCCGTGGTCACAAGCGTATTCTTTACAACCCGCTTAAAATTCACCTCTGCTGTAGGGGTAAGTGTCTTTATCACAGAATAACCCAAATACTGTTTTATATAGGCAACATAGTTCGTAATAGATTTATGGAATCTACCATACTCATCACCGCTAAAGTATTCCTCAAAAAACCACCTAAGTGAAAACGCATTATATCCCCGTCCGGGATCTTTGGCATCATCATTACTTCCGATAATCTGAGCAAACGCACGATCATACATTAGGTAAATATATTTACATCCGGATGCTGCATATTGGTTCAAAAAATTGGTGACCTCCAAAGGCTCCTTTCCTCGTGCTTTCCAAAACGGACTTTCCTCAGGATCTTTAAAGAATAACACTTCACCGTTCGAAAGATCCTTTATTGCAAAATGAATTTTGGAAGTTGCACACGAAAAACCGTCGAGCGAAATTTCCTCATACTTTCTACCGTAACGATCCAATAGTGTACATATAATAAAACGCAATCCCGAAATTGAGATTTCTTCCGCAACAGAAACAGCATTTACATATGTATCATAGTCGTGCCCGCCAAAATCAAATATTGTTTCTTCTTCCATGATCTGCATTCGCGCATCTCTATGAAATGCAGAAATCGAACGGGGCGCACGAATATCTCTGATTTTCTGAACAGCTTGATTCAATACAACATTATAATCAAATACAGCTTCCATAAAAATACCCCCCCATAAAGCAAACAGGCACATAACCCCTCCGGATTATGTGCCTGGACGCCGTTAGCTCTGGGCCGGGACATCGAGGTAGTATTTAGCTACCACAGTGCCTGCTACAGTCGCAACTGCAACAACAAGGTCCAAAACAAATTTGACGGTCTTAGGATTCACCTTCATGGCGATTCCTCCTTAAGAAAGTAGTAGGCATACGCCCCCAAACCTTCCGTCCAGCGCCAAAAAAATCATATCATAAGCACTCCGTTTTTTCAACAAAAAAGATGTACTCATTTTGATTCATCCTATATCTTCAGCACCGCCCCTCATTACTTCCAGCATCATTCTGCCGCCCAGGCGAAAGCTGTTCTGGAACAGTAGACACTCGGCCATAACCTGGTATTCCCTGACACAATCCGCATACTTGGTAAACAGTTCCTTCTGCTCATCGGTCATGGTGGCCAGCAGTTTGTCCTCGTTCCGGCTGATCAGCTGGAGCAGTTCCTTGTGCTCCTTACCGACCGAAGTGTCATATTCCGCAGGTTCGATGTTGCCATACCAGAATTCTTCCAAAATGTTCATAACATCACCCTCCACAAAAGCGTGTGATGTTAACTCTGGCGGCAGCAAATTACAAGTAGGAGATCTGCCCGAATTTTGACTGTCCTTTTTGTCCTTTCTGTCCCATGGGTATCACTAAAAAGCCGTCCGCAGCCAGGGGTACTCCCAGCCATGGACGGCTTTATGTATATAGAAAGTAATCATTTATCGTTTATATCTTATAACGATTGCAATTACCACCAAGCCGTGATTTGGAGGCAGGCGGCTGCGACAAACAGGTCGGTTAGTTAGTTCTCAGCCGAAAATGATCGGAAAGCACCCATTTTCATGCGATAAGCACCTAAAAGCGCCGGAAAATAAAAAATTACCGTTGTTGAAATTGTATCAACAACGGTAACAGATTTGGTTGCGGAGGGAGGACTTGAACCTCCGACCTCCGGGTTATGAGCCCGACGAGCTACCAACTGCTCTACTCCGCGATATTGAATTGGGTCCGGTTGGTGCCGGTGACCGGACTCGAACCGGTACGGTATTGCTACCGGGAGATTTTAAGTCTCCTGTGTCTACCATTCCACCACACCGGCGGATATCGGCAAGGAGTATATTACCACACTCTGCCCTGTGTGTCAAGGGTTTTTCAAAATTTTTCGGTGGGGTTGGATTCTGTTGCGGTTTTTCGGGGATGGTGGTAGAATATATCCCGTAAAGTTGTAAGCATCAGACGGAGCGCCCCACCGCTCGAACAGAAAGTTTTGGAAGGACAGGCCGCATGGACAGAGAAACATTTGACCGGAAATATACCGGCCGGCTGAACCGGCAGCAGGCAGAGGCGGTACACGCCGCAGAGGGCGCGGTCCTGCTGCTGGCCGTGCCCGGTAGCGGAAAAACCACCGTGCTGGTGACCCGCCTGGGCTATATGCTCTGCTGCTGCGGGATCCCTGCCGACAGGATCCTGACCATGACCTACACAAAAGCCGCCACCCGGGAGATGAAGCAGCGCTTTGCCCGCCTGTTTGGCGAGGACTGCCCCGACATCCCGGAATTTCGCACCATCAACGGCGTTTCCTCCAAGATCATTGATTTTTACGCCAGGACCCACAGCGGCGGGAATGCCTTCCGGCTGATGGAGGACGAGGGGCTTCTGTCCAAGCTGGTTTCCGACCTGTACCGCGCCCTCAGCGGCGAATTTGCCACCCAGGGCGTCATAAAAGAGCTTCGCAAGAACATCACCTATGTGAAGAACAGCATGCTCGACAAGGAGGAGATCGACGACCTGGACACCGGGTTCGAGAAGTTCCCGGAGCTGTATCGCCGGTATAACCTGGCGCTGCGGAAGCAGCACTGGATGGACTACGACGACCAGATGGTCTATGCTAAGACCATCCTGGAAAAGCACGCGGACGTGCTGACGCATTTTCAGGATATGTTCCCCTATATCTGCGTGGACGAGTCCCAGGACACCTCCAGAATCCAGCATTCGATCATTCAGCTTCTGGCGCAGAAGAGCGGGAACATCTTCATGGTGGGGGACGAGGATCAGAGCATTTACGGCTTCCGGGCCGCTTATCCGGAGGCCCTGATGCGGTTCGGGCAGACCTACCCCAACGCCCGGGTGCTGCTGATGGAGGAGAACTACCGCTCCACGCCGGAAATTCTCCGCCTGGCGGATGATTTCATCCGGAAAAACCATGGGCGTCATCCCAAAACCATCCACCCCACCCGGGACTCCGGCGCAGACGTCCGGCTGATCACGGCGGCAGACCGCGCCGCCCAGTACGCATGGCTGGCGCATACGGCGGCCCGGTGTGACGGACAGATGGCCGTTCTCTACCGCAACAACGACAGTGCCCTGCCGCTGATCGACCTGCTGGACCGCCAGGGGACCGCTTACCGCTGCCGGCAGATGGACGACACCTATTTCACCCATCGGATCGTCACGGACATCCGGGATATCATCGCCTTCGCCCATGACGGGCGGAATGCGGAGGTGTTCCTGCGCATCTACTATAAATGCGGCGGCGGCATCTCCAAAAAGGCGGCGGAATACGCCTGCGGAAAAAGCCGCAGCTCCGGGAAGCCGATCCTGGAGGAACTGCTGCGCTTTCCGCAGCTTTCGGCCTTCGCGCGGGACAGCGTCACGGCGCTGATCGACCTGCTGCCGCAGATTCTCCGGGACACCGCCCGGAAGGGACTGGACCGCATCTGGCGGGAGCTGCGCTACAGGGACTATGTGGACCAGCAGAAGCTGGACGCCAATAAGTTTGAAATTCTCTGCCTGCTGGCCGGGCAGGAGCCCGGCCTGGACGCCCTGCTGGAGCGGCTGGACCGGCTGCGCAGTCTGACGGCCGACCCGCCCGTGCCGCCGGAGGCGGCCGTGCTTCTCTCCACCGTCCACTCCAGCAAGGGACTGGAGTATGACACCGTTTACCTGCTGGACGTGCTGGACGGCATCCTGCCCGCCGTGACGGAGCCGAAAAGCCAGGCGGAACAGGTGCGGTATCAGGAGGAACGCAGGCTCTTTTATGTGGCCATGACCCGGGCCAGAAACCATCTGTATCTCTTCTCCTGCCTGGACCGGAGTTCCGCGTTTATCCGGGAAGTGAAGCCCGATATCCCGGTGGAGACGCCGGACGATGTGTTCGGCGCATTTCCCGCGGAGCTGTGCGGGAAGCGCTATCATCACGCCCAGAAAGGCCGGGGGAATATCCTGGCCGACTGCGACGGGCAGTGCCTGATCGCATACGACGGCGGCCAGACGCAGTTTCTGACCGTGGGGCAGATGTATGAGCAGCGGAAGATCGTGCGGAAACTGCCGGAGAAGCCCGCCGCCGCAAAAAAACAGGCGGCAGCGCCCGGTTCACGGAAGTCCGGCGGAACACCGCCCAGGCCAAAGGTGACGCTGTCCCGGGAGGAAAAGGCCGCGCTGATCCGCAGGGCCGTTCCGGGATGCAAAGTCGTCCACAGGACCTTTGGGGCGGGAGTGGTGGTGGGCTGTCAGGAGCCTATTGTGACCATACGCTTCTGGAAGTTCGGTGAAAAGAAATTTGTCCTTCCGGACAGCGCGGAGCGCGGCCTGCTGCATTTTGACTGACGGATAAATCACAAGCCTCTGCCGTGGCCCGGACAATGCTTATTCCCGGTCCTGTTTCTGCCGCCGGGCCAGCACCAGGGCCCGGACGCCGCCGTAAATGACCCAGATCACGCCGATGGCCAGATAGAGATACTTCATCTCGCTCATAGCGTTCCATTTCAGCAGGGAATACCCCGCCAGCAGTACGCCGCACAGCAGATACACCACATAGCGCATGATGCTGTCGGTTTTTTTCTTGTTGTCCATAGCGGCCTCCTCAGTGGTGATACTACCATTATAAGGGTTCTGCCGCCGGTGTCAATGCTTTTTCAAGGGCAGGCGGGGCGTGTGCGATGCCCGGTGCCCCGCCCCGCCTGCCTTTTATCCCGCCCGCCGCTCCCTGCGGTGGGCTATCCCAGATGCTCCAGGTCGTCCTTGCCCAGGCTCATATGCCGCCAGCGCTCCGGCATTTCCGGCCCGATCAGGGGAAACAGATTCTCCGTGTCGGTGGTGGGCTGGATATTATAGGTGCCGTACTGGTTCACCAGGTCAAAGCAATTCTGGGGCACGCCCCGGAACTGATGCACGTCCGGCGCGGCGTCGTAGGGGAAGCCGCAGTCCTTTCGCTTCATCTCTCTCACCTCCGGCCTTAGTATGCCCCGGCTTCGAAAAATCTTTCACCGGTTGACATCCGGCGGCGTATGGGGTACGATATTTTCAGAATCTGAAACAGGAGGAGACGCGAAATGACCGTATCTCAGGCACTGGAAAGGCTGGCCGCCTATGAAAAGCAGGCCTTTGCCTATAACCACGCCTCCGGCGTGCTGTATTACGACGGAGCCACCGTTGCCCCCAAGGGCTCGGCGGACGTCCGGGCCGACACCCTGGGGGAGCTGTCCCGCATGAGCTACATTCTGACCACCGCCCCGGAGACGGTGGAGATGCTCCAGACCCTGGTGCAGGCCCGGGACCGGCTGGACCCCGTCACCGCCCGGAAGGTATCGGAGCTTTGGCGGGACTATGAACAGACCCGCCGCATTCCCCAGGAGGAATTTGTGGCCTATCAGCAGCTGGTGTCCAAGGCCGATGCCGTGTGGCACGAGGCCAAGGAGCGCAGCGACTATGCCCTGTTTGAACCGTATCTCCAGCGGATCTTCGACAGCTGCCGCCGCCTGGCGGGCTATCGTCAGCCGGAGAAGGACCCCTATGACGCCCAGCTGGACCAGTTTGAGCGGGGCCTGACCCGGGACACCTGCGACCGGTTCTTCGCCGCCCTGCGCCGGGATCTGGTGCCCCTGATCGAACAGGTCCAGGCCCACGCCGACCGGGTGGACGACGCCCCCCTGCACCGGGACTTCCCCGTGGCCATCCAGCGGGAGTTCACGGACTTCGTCATGGGCGTCATGGACATCGACCGCGACCACTGCATCGTGGGGGAGACGGAGCACCCCTTCACCACCAATTTCTCCCGGGACGATGTGCGCATCACCACCAACTATCACGCGGACTTAGTGGCCTCGTCCCTGTACTCCGTGGTCCACGAGGGCGGCCACGCCCTGTATGAGCTGCACGTGGGCCGGGAGCTGTCCCGCACCTGCCTGGGCGGCGGCGTGTCCATGGCCATCCACGAAAGCCAGTCCCGGTTCTATGAGAACATCATCGGCCGCAGCAGGGCCTTCTGCGGCGTCATCTACCCCTGGCTCCGGGAGCACTTCGCCCCCCGGCTGGACGACGTCAGCCCGGAGGATTTTTACCGCATGATCAACAAGGCCCAGCCCTCCCTGATCCGCACCGAGGCCGACGAGCTGACCTACTGCCTGCATATCATGGTGCGCTATGAGCTGGAGCGGCGGATGTTCGCCGGGGAGCTGACGGCCCACGACCTGCCCGCCGAGTGGAACCGCCTGTACAAGGCGTATCTGGGCGTGGACGTGCCCAATGACCGGGAGGGCGTTCTTCAGGACTCCCACTGGGCCGGCGGCAGCATCGGCTATTTCCCCTCCTACGCCATCGGCTCGGCCTACGGCGCACAATACCTGCTGGAGATGCAGAAGGACTTCGACGTGTTTGAGTCCGTCCGCTCCGGCAGGCTGACAAGGATCAACGGCTGGCTGGAGGAGAAGATCTGGAAATACGGCTGCATGAAGGACCCCACGCCCCTGTTCGAGTCCGTCTGCGGCCCCTTCGACCCCACCTGCTACACCGCCTATCTCCGGGATAAGTTCACGGAGGTCTACGGCCTGTAAAAAAATCAGGCAGACAAAAAAATCCGCCGTCCCGTATAAATCCCCGGCGAACCGGCCATACTGAGGGCAGAAACGTTTCCCAGGATTTCGGCCCGCCGCAGGCCGGTATATGCGGCTCCGGCCCCAGGCCGGACGGGAAAGGCACCTATGAGCAGATTCGACGGAAAAAAGGTCAAGGCCGTGTTCGGCGGCAAGGGCTTCTACATAGCCCTTGCCCTCTGCCTGCTGGCAGCCGGTATTGTCGGCTATTACACCCTGCTACGGCCCCAGGCCCCGGCAGAACCCGCATCCAACCCCGCCTCCAACGTCCCCGACGACCGGGACAACGCCTGGGTGGCCCCGGCGGTGCAGCCGGAGGAGAACGTCCCCGCCGCCCCACCGGCGGAGGAGACGCCCATCTCCGACCCCCAGGACCTGCTGCCCCAGGTCATGTCCCCGCTGGACGGCACCACGGTAACGGTGTTCAGCGTCACGGAGCTGATGTATGACGAGACCATGGCCGACTGGCGCACCCACAACGGCATCGACATCCAGGCCTCGGAGGGGGACTCCGTCCGCACCGCCGCCAGCGGCACGGTGCTGTCGGTGAAGGACGATGAGCTGATGGGCACCACCGTGGTGATCCAGCACGGCGGCGGCTATACCACCCAGTACAGCTGTCTGCAGAAGGACCCGCCGGTGCAGGAGGGGGACCAGGTGGCCGCCGGTGACGTCATCGGCCTGGTGGGGAGCACCGCCTCTGCCGAGGGCAGTATGGGCCCGCACCTGCACTTCTCCGTGTCCAAGGACGGCCAGGTCATCGACCCGGCGGATTATGTGAATTGACCCAAGCGGCCCGGCAGGGAGTTTTCTCCCCGCCGGGCCGGTTTTTTTGCCTCCAAAAACCGGGGTTACGAATTTCAAAACCGGAGTTTTGAAAACCGAAACCACTAAACGTAACGTAACGGAACAGGACGTAACGGAACGGGACGTAACGGAATAAAACAGAACATAACATAACGGAAGGTGAGTGTACCCGCGCCGGAGGGCGCTTTGCCCCCACCCACCCCGGATAAAGCGCGGATTATGTTTTGCGGAATTTCATAGAAGCAGGGCCAGCCGCCAACCGGCCATCTCCCGATACCCCGCCCGATTGTACCGGGGTTGACGCGGCCCGCCGAGGACGTCGGCACCTACTTGGCTCTCCCTCTGGGAGAGCCAAGGGGCGGCGCTTCGGCGATTCTCCGCCCACCGTTGCCCTGATTCCGGCAACCGGTTGTGCATCATTCCCCCTTTGTCCCGGTACGGGTGAAAGGAGGGGAACGATATGCGGTTTCCCAGAATTTATGAGGAGGACGGCTGCTGTACCGCGGCCGTCTGCGACCTGTGCGGCGGCGAGATTTATCAGGGCCAGGCCTACTACCGCATCAACGGCCGCACCGTCTGCCGGGACTGCCTGGCGGACTACGCCGAGAGCTACTTCGCCGACTGCCTGTGCGGAGAGGAGGCGGCCCCATGGTGAGACGGGAGGACATCCCCTGGGAGGAGCTGCAGAGGCTCAACGCCCAGGGCTGGAGCTATCGCCGCCTGGCGGAAAAATACGGCGTCTCCTCCTCGGCCATCGGCCGCCGGGCGGTGCTGGAGGGCTGGCACGGCACCAACGACCAGCGGGCCAATGCCCGCCTGCGGAATCTGGCGGCCCGGCTGCGCCGCCAGGCGGAGCGGCGGCTGGCGGAGGACCTGGACACCCGGGAGATCAAGGAGCTTACCGCCCTGCTGCGGGAGCTGATGAACCTGCAGCACAGCCTGGACCAGAGCCGGCCCGGCGGCGTAGTCCGGGTGGAACTGGCGGAGGAAACGGAGGACTGGAGCCTGTGACGGAAAAAATTCTCACCATGGACCGGCCCAACCCCCGGCAGCAGGAGTTTCTGCGGTGCCGGAAGAAGTATGTGGCCTTCGGCGGGGCCCGGGGCGGCGGCAAAAGCTGGGCCGTGCGCGCCAAGGCCAAGCTCCTGGCCCTGCGCTATCCGGGGATCCGTCTGCTGCTGGTGCGCCGGACCTATCAGGAGCTGGAGGCCAACCACATCCGCTTTCTGCGGCAGGAGCTGGCCGGTTTCGCGGAATACCGGGCCACCGCCCGGCAGTTCGTTTTCCCCAACGGCAGCGTCCTGGACTTCGGCTACTGCGCCGCCGACGGCGACATGGACCGCTATCAGGGGGCGGAATACGACGTGATCTTCCTGGACGAGGCCACCCAGCTGAAGGAGGAATGGCTGCGGCAGTTTGCCGCCTGCCTGCGGGGCGTCAACGAATTTCCCAAGCGGCTGTACTACACCTGCAACCCCGGCGGGCCGGGGCACAGCTATATCAAGCGCCTGTTCATCGACCGGCGGTTCCAGGCGGGGGAAAACCCCGATGACTATGTGTTCATCCCCGCCAAGGTCACCGACAACCGGGCCCTGCTGAAAAAGCAGCCGGACTATCTGCGCCAGCTGGAGGCCCTGCCCCGGCGGCTGCGGGACGCCTGGCTGGAGGGCAAGTGGGACGTGTTCCAGGGGCAGGTGTTCCAGGAGTTTACCAACGACCCCGCCCACTATCAGGACCGGCGGTTCACCCATGTCATCGCCCCCTTCGACATCCCCCGGGAGTGGCGGGTGTACCGCAGCTATGACTTCGGCTATGCCAAGCCCTTCTCCTGCGGCTGGTGGGCGGTGGACTATGACGGGGTGATCTATCGGATTCTGGAGCTGTACGGCTGCACCGGGGAGCCGGATGTGGGCGTCCGGTGGACGCCTGAGAAGCAGTTTGCGGAGATCCGCCGGATAGAGGACACCCACCCCTGGCTGAAGGGCCGGGAGATTCAGGGGGTGGCGGACCCGGCCATCTGGGACACCAGCCGGGGCGAGAGCATCTATGAGACGGCCCTGCGGCACCGGGTGTTCTTCACCCGGGGGGACAACCGCCGGATCCCCGGGTGGATGCAGATGCACTACCGCATGAGCTTCGATGAGCAGGGGTATCCCATGCTGTATGTGTTCTCCGGGTGCCGGGCGTTTATCCGGACAATTCCGGAGCTTTTGTTCGACCAGACGGACGCGGAGGACGTGGACACCCGGCAGGAGGACCATGTGGCCGACGAGAGCCGGTATTTCTGCATGTCCCGGCCTATCCCGCCCCAGAAGCGGGACACCGGGCTTCCTCTGCGGGATGACCCGCTGAATATGCGGACAGGGGAATAGGAGGTTGTTTTTTCCGGAGAAAAAGTATATAATATTTACCTATCAAAAAAGGGCGAAGCCCTTTTTTGATAAAAGGCTTGCAGTCTGCCGCGCGCATAATTTGTTCGCTGATGGCGAACAAATTCCACACTTGCAGACTGAGAAGAATTTTTTGCCAGGTACACGCCCCGGCAAAAAATGATCTCAATTGATTTGCCGCCTGCGGGCGGCAAACTCTGCGAGGCTTTTTTTGACAAGCTGAGTATATTACACGATAAGGAGGCGGGGCTATGGAGCTGCGCCGCGTTTATGGGAACACCTATGCGGCGGTGGGGGCCACGGCGCTGATGCCGGTATACAAGCTGACGGAGCAGGACATCGTGCTGATGGACACGGGCTATGCCCGGCTGGACCGCAGCGCCCTGGTGAACCTCATAGAGGACAACGGGTTCCGGCTGCGGGGAATCATCTGCTCCCACGCGCACTTTGACCACACAGGGAACGTCCGGTACTTGCAGCAGCGGTACGGCTGCCTGGCGGCGGCCCAGATCATCGAGGCGGGTATCTCCGTGAATACGGAGGCGTACCGGGCCAACTATGTGGCCCTGACCTACGGCAAGAGCCGGGAGTATCTGCTGGAGGAGTGCTTTCCGGCGGACGTGATCATCCCCGCCGATGCGGAGCATCTGGACTTCTGCGGGGTCAGGTTCGGCATTTTACAGCTGCCGGGCCACTCCGCCGGGCACATCGGCGTCGTCACCCCGGACGGGGCTGCCTATCTGGGGGACTGCCTGATTGATGAGGAGCAGATCGCCGCCGCCAAGCTCCCCACCAGTATGTTCATCGCCCGGGACCTGGAGAGCAAGGAGAGCCTGCGGAGTCTCCGGCACCCGGCGTACATCATCGCCCACAAGCAGGTGCTGACGGATATCGGCCCCCTGATCGACCGGAACATCGACTTTATCCACGCCAAGGGCCGGGAGCTGCTGGAGGACCTGGAGGACGGTATGTCCTTTGACCAGTGGATCTACGCCTTCTGCCAGCGAGAAAACGTCCGCACCCGGAACGAGTTCAAGTTCAGCATCGTGGAGCGGAATTTTGCCAACTTCGTGGACTGGCTGACGGACGAGGGAAAGGTGGAGGTGCGGCGGGAATTCTGCGCCAAGCACTATTTTCACCGGGAAAAGTAAAGCGATTGTAAAATAATACGTTGCATATACTGCGAAAACGGTCTATAATGGACGGATACCCCGCAAGTATAATGAAAATTTGAGGTATTTGAGGATGAACATTGGAGAAAAGCTGAACATGACCATGCTCTGCGACTTTTACGAGCTGACCATGGGCAACGGATACTTTGAAAACGGCTTCAAGGACAAGATCACGTATTTTGACGTGTTCTTCCGCCGGGTGCCGGATAAGGGCGGCTTCGCCATTGCCGCCGGTCTGGAACAGCTGATCCGTTACATCGAGGACCTGCACTTCACCCCGGAGGACATCGAGTATCTCCGGGGGCGGAACCTGTTCTGCGAGGAGTTCCTGGAGTATCTGGCGAACTTCCGGTTCACCGGCGACATCTACGCCGTGCCGGAGGGAACCCCGGTGTTCCCCAAGGAGCCGCTGGTGGTGGTCCGGGCCCCGGCCATCGAGGCCCAGCTCATTGAGACCTTTACCCTGCTGACCGTGAACCACCAGAGCCTCATCGCCACCAAGGCCAACCGCATCACCCGGGCCGCACGGGGCCGGACGGTGCTGGAATTCGGCTCCCGCCGGGCCCAGGGCTCCGACGCCGCCATCACCGGCGCGCGGGCGGCCTACATCGGCGGCTGTGCCGGAACCGCCTGCACCATCTCCGACCAGCTGTACGGCGTGCCCGCCGGAGGCACCATGGCCCACGCCTGGGTGCAGATGTTCGACTCGGAATACGAGGCCTTCAGGACCTATTGCGAGATCTATCCCACCAACGCCACGTTGCTGGTGGATACCTACAACACCCTGAAATCCGGCATTCCCAACGCCATCCGGGCCTTCAACGAGGTGCTCAAGCCCAAGGGCATCACCAAGTGCGGCATCCGGCTGGACTCCGGCGACATGGCCTACCTGACCCGGAAGGCCCGGAAGATGCTGGACGACGCCGGGTGGACCGAGTGCAAGATCAGCGTGTCCAACTCCCTGGACGAGTATCTGATCCAGGATCTGTTTTTGCAGGGCGCCCAGATCGATATGTTCGGCGTGGGTGAGCGGATGATCACCGCCCGGTCCGAGCCGGTGTTCGGCGGCGTATACAAGCTGGCGGCGGTGGAGGACGATGAGGGGAACATCATCCCCAAGATCAAGGTCAGCGAAAACGTGGAGAAGATCACCATTCCCCACTTCAAGAAGGTGTACCGCTTCTATGGCCGGGATACCGGCAAGGCCATTGCCGACCTGATCACCCTCCACGACGAGACGGTGGACGACAGCCAGGACATGGAGATCTTCGACCCCATGGCCACCTGGAAAAAGAAAACCGTGTACAACTTCGCGGCCCGGGAGCTGCTGGTGCCCATTTTCCTCAGCGGCAAGCGGGTGTATGACAGCCCCACCCTGCCGGAGATCCAGGCCTATTGCCGCCAGCAGGTGGACACCCTGTGGGACGAGGTGAAGCGCTTCGACAACCCCCACAAGTATGTGGTGGACCTGTCCCGGAAGCTGTGGGACATTCAGCAGGAGCTTCTGCGTTCGTCCCAGCGGTGACGGAGGATAAGGGCGGACAGAGTCGTCCGCCCCTACAGGCTCTCTCAGTCGGCTGCGCCGACAGCTCTCCCAGAGGGAGAGCCAAGGCTGTAGGGCTCGCTGCCCTCAGCGGGCCGCAAAACAGACACCCTTAGATACCCATACACCGCCGATGAGCGGCGGGGACAGCGGGAAAGGAGGAAGGATTTCCGTTGAAGAAACCGAAGGTACAGCAAAAAACCGAGCGGCGCATATCGGCGGCCCTGCGGCTGGTGCTGGTGGCGGTGCTGCTGCTGGCCCAGATCGCGCTGGTGCTGGTGCTCAATGACCTGCTGCGGCAGAGAATGGCCATCGCCTATACCCTGCTGGAGCTGGTGGCCCTGGCCTACGTCTTTCGCATCAACAGCCGCCCCGGCGGCAGCTCGTACAAGCTGGGCTGGACCCTGCTGATCCTGACGGTGCCGGTGGTGGGCCTGATCCTGTACTGGCTGTGGAACGGAGATCACCCCCAGAAGCGGCTGGATCTGAAAAAACTGCCCCGGCCCCGGGAGTCCGACGCCCGGCAGGAGCACAGCCGCCTGCAGGTGGAGCGCCTGCGGCGGGAGCACCCGGAATGGGGCCGCCTGGCGGCGTATCTGGACCGGCAGGGCTTCCCCCTGTACACCGGCACCGGGGCCGTGTATCTGCCCACCGGCGAGGCGTATCTGGAGGAGCTGCTGGAGCGCATGGAGCAGGCGGAGCACTTCATTTTCATGGAGTTTTACATCATGGCCGAGGGGCAGCTGTGGGACCGGCTGATGGATATTTTCCGGCGGAAGGCCGGACAGGGCGTGGAGATCAAGGTGCTGTTCGACGACTTCGGCAGCATGATGCGCATGCCCGAGGAGGCCGTGGAGCAGCTGCGGCGCATAGGGGTGGAGGTGCTGGTGTTCAACCCGGTGCACCATTACGTCAACCGCCTGTACTTCAACTATCGGGACCACCGGAAGATCGCCTGCATCGACGGGGACACCGCCTATACCGGCGGAGCCAACATCGCCGACGAATACGCCAACCTGATGGAGCGGTTCGGCTATTGGAAGGACGACGGCATCCGGCTGGAGGGCCAGGGGGCCTGGACCCTGACCCGGGAGTTTATCTATATGTGGGAGCGCATGGGCGGCGCCATGCACCAGGAGCACGACTATTACCGGCCCCACGGCGACGCCCCGGGCCAGGGCTTTGTGCAGCCCTTTGTGGACGGGCCGGACAGCAACCCCATCTCCTCCGCCGAGGACGCGTTTTTGCAGCTGATCGGCGGGGCCAAGCACATGGTGTATATCACCTCCCCCTATCTGGCCATTGACGAGTCCATGGAGAAGGCCCTGTGCATGGCCGCCGGCAGCGGGGTGGACGTGCGGCTGATGATGCCGGGGATCCCGGACCACAAATTCGCCTTCATGGTGGCGGAGAGCTATTTCGGGGAGCTGCTGGACCACGGGGTGAAGATCTATCGCTTCACGCCGGGGCTGCTGCACGGGAAAACCGTTCTGGCAGACCGGGAGGCGGCCTTTGTGGGGTCCGTGAACATGGACTACCGCAGCTTCCAGCTGCACTTCGAGTGCGGCACCCTGCTGTACGGCGCGCCGGCCCTGGAGACCCTGCTGGAGGATATGGACGGCATTATGGAAAAGTCCCGGCAGGTGACCCGGTCCGACTGGGAGCACCGCCCCCTGCTGCACCGGGTGCTGGGGGGCCTCCTGCGGCCCTTCGCCATGTGGATGTAAAAAACTTGTCCCAAAAGCCTCGCAGAGTTTGCCGCCCGCAGGCGGCAAATCAAGTGCAATCCGTTTTTTGCGGCGGCGTGTACGTCGCAAAAAACACTTCTCATACTGATTCTTGATTAAAAAATTTAATCAAGAATCCCGTGCGCTGTGCGCACGCACAGCGTGTGAAAACACGCTGTGACGTCTCATACAAAACCTGACGCACCTTCGGTGCTATAAAAAGCTTTTCAAGCTTTTTAACAGGTTTTGGTATCAGTCTGCAAGTATGGAATTTGTTCACTTCCAGCGAACAAATTACGCGCGCGGCAGACTGCAAGCCTTTTGTCAAAAAAGGGCTTTGCCCTTTTTTGACAAGTTAAAAATTTGCGCCCTGGGGGGCGCATTTTTTACGCGTGGGGGTGCATATACTGGGAGGAAAAAGCAGGAAAGGAAGCATGTCTATGTCCGATTTTTCCCAGCATGTGCCCCTGTCCACGTTTTTGCAGGCCCACCCCGACCAGGGGAGTCTGCGGGTGCAGGTGGCCTCCGGCGGCAGGACGTTTCCGGTGGCCGGGGCAAGGGTGGAGGTATACCGGCGGTTCGGGGGCCAGACCCACACGTTTTACCGGGGGCTGACCGATGAATCGGGTATCGTTCAGGGCATCGCCCTGCCGGCCCTGCCCGCCGCCTGGTCCCAGGCGCCGGACACCGCCTCCATCAGCGGCACCGGGTATCTGGTGTCGGTGCGGCGTCCCATGTTTGTGCCCCAGGAGGACCGGGAGGTCACGGTGTATGCCCGCATCGAATCCATTCTGCCGGTGATGCTGGAGCCGGTGATATAAGGGGGGAGCGCTATGCCTGCAACGCCTGTGGTTCCGGAGACCATTACCGTACACCTGGGCCCGCCGGGGTCCTCGGCCCGGAACGTGGAGGTGCCCTTTGCCGCCTATATCAAGAACGTGGCCTCCCACGAAATTTACCCCACCTGGCCGGAGAGTGCCATCCGGGCCAACATCCTGGCCCAGATCTCCTATGCCCTGAACCGGGTGTATACCGAGTATTACCGGGCCAGGGGATACGACTATGACATCACCAGCACCACCCAGTATGACCAGGCCTATGTGGAGGGCGGAGACGTTTTCGAGAACATCAGCCAGATCGTGGACGACAGCTTCAACAACTATATCGTCCGGCAGGGCAGCGTGGAGCCGCTGTTTGCCCAGTTCTGCGACGGAGTGCGGACCCAGTGCGGGGGGCTGTCCCAGTGGGGCAGCGTGGACCTGGCCCGGGACGGCATGAACCCCTATGAGATTCTGCAATACTACTACGGAGGGGATATCAGCATTGTGTTCAACGCCCCGGTAGGGGGGAACGTGCCCTCCTATCCCGGGCGGCCTCTGCGCCGGGGGGACGTGGGCAACGACGTGCTGCTTCTCCAGCGGCAATTGAGCCGCATCCGCCGGAACTATCCGGCCATTCCGGAGATCCCGGAGCCGTCCACGGTGTTCGACGTGCCCATGGAGGAGGCGGTGAAGTCCTTCCAGCAGATCTTCAACCTGACTCCGGACGGCGTCGTGGGCAAGGCCACCTGGTACAAGATCAAGCAGATCTATAACGGCGTCAAGGGTCTGTCGGAGCTGTCCGGCGAGGGGCTGACCATCTCCGAGGTGCAGAGGCAGTATACCGAGGCCCTGCGGCTGGGGGACAGCGGCCTGGCGGTGCGGACGGTGCGGTTTTTCCTGGCCTTTCTGGGGTATTTCCTGCCGGAGCTGCCGCCCATCCGGCTCAGCGATGTCTTTGACCAGGAGATGCTGGACGCCGTGTATGCCTTCCAGAGCTATGCGGGCCTGACCGCCGACGGCGTGGTGGGCCGGGACACCTGGAACGCCCTGCGGCGGGCCTATGAGGACGTGCTGGGGGACCTGCCGGAGGATTACCGGCAGTTTGCCGGGGAGATCTACCCCGGGCGGTTCATCGTGCTGGGGGACCGGGGGGATGCGGTGCTGCTTCTGCAGCAGCAATTGAACCGCATAGCGGCCCGGGACCCGGACATTCCCGCCGTGGCGGAGGACGGCATTTTCGGCCGGGGGACCCAGGCCGCCGTGCTGGCCCTGCAGCGGCAGCTGGGCATCGACCCCACCGGCGCCGTGGGGCCGGTGCTGTGGGCCCAGATCATCGCCCGGGGGGCGGGGTACTGATAATAAAACAGAGGCGGCAGACGAAATCGTCTGCCGCCTCTGCGGCGTTATGGGGGGATTGCCGGTCATCGGCGGCAGAACGCACAGGCCCTCTCATACTAAAACCTGTTAAAAAGCTTGAAAAGCTTTTTATAGCACCGAAGGTGCGTCAGGTTTTGTATGAGACGTCACAGCGTGTTTTCACACGCTGTGCGTGCGCACAGCGCACGGGATTCTTGATTAAATTTTTTAATCAAGAATCAGTATCAGTCACCTTCGGTGACAGCTCTCCCGGAGGGAGAGCCAAGCCGCAGGCCCCGCTGCCCTCAGCGGACCGCTTCACGGTTTTCTCACAGGTCCAGGGTCAGGTCTCCGTCCTTGATCCAGCCCCACTTGCGCAGGGGGACGGCCAGGAGCCAGGTAAGGACCGCCGGCAGCACAAAGGAGATCAGCACCAGGCCCAGCCAGTCCATTCCGGTGACGGCGGCTTTGGTCCCGGCGGCCACGTCGCTGACCCAGCCGGTATACACACCGATCTGGCCCACCAGGCCGCAGGTGCCCATGCCGCTGGACACCGCCGCGCCGTTCATCTCCAGCCGGAACAGGCAGGTGGCGATGGGGCCGGTGATGGCGGAGGCCAGGGTGGGGGGGATCCAGACCCGGGGATTGCGGACGATGTTGCCCATCTGCAGCATACTGGTGCCCAGGCCCTGGGCCACCAGGCCGCCCCAGCGGTTTTCCCGGAAGCTCATCACCGCGAAGCCGATCATCTGGGCACAGCACCCCGCCACGGCGGCGCCGCCGGCCAGACCCGTCAAACCCAGGGCCGCGCAGATGGCGGCGGAGGAGATGGGCAGGGTCAGGGCCACGCCGATGACCACGGACACGATGATGCCCATGAAGAAGGGCTGCAGCTCCGTGGCCCACATGATGAACCGGCCCACGGCGCTGGCCGCCGCGCCGATGGGGGCGGCGATCAGGGCGGCGATGCCGATGCCGGAGAGCACCGTGACGATGGGCGTTACCAGAATGTCGATCTTCGTCTCCTTGCTGACGGCCTTGCCGATCTCGCTGGCCAGAATCGCCACGAACAGCACCGCCAGAGGCCCTCCGGCCCCGCCCATGGAGTTGGTGGCGAAGCCCACGGGAATCAGGGAATACAGCACCAGGGGAGGGGCCTCCAGCGCCCGGCCGATGGCCACCGCCATGCCTGGCCCCACCATGGCCGAGCACAGGCCGCCGATGGTGTAGGTCACGGCGCCCTCGCCCTTACCCAGGGTGACGATGACCTCCGTCAGGAATCCGATGTGCAGCTGCTGGCCCAGGGTGTTGAGAATGGTGCCCACCAGCAGGGTGCAGAACAGGCCCTGGGCCATAGCGCCCATGGCATCGATGAAATACCGCTTGGCCGAGAAGACGATGTTCTTCCGGGCCAGGAACTTGCGAACTGCTTCCATAGCTTTGACCTCGCATATGTAAAAAGAATGTGATGCAGGTGTCATGACACCTGCATCACATTCTATCACGTCTTTTCCGTTTGTCAACCGGGATTTTACTCCGCCAGGAAGCCCAGCTGACGCAGGCGGGCCTTCAGATGCTCATAGGAGGCCTGGTCGGGGCAGGACAGGGTGTGCAGATGGATGCCGTCTGTCAGCTGGGACAGGGGGGCGGCCCCCTCCATGCGGGCCATGAACTGCTCCACGTCCAGGCGGCTGCGCAGGTGCAGCGGGGCGGACAGCTGGCCATAGACCGGGTGGTCCACAATGACGTCCACAACGGTGCAGCCGCAGTCCACCATGGCGTTGAGCTCGTCCCGGGTGCCGGTGCCGTCGTGGCGGCAGGCCACCTGGCGCGGCAGGCCCGTCTCCCCGGCATCGGGGATCACATAGCCCCGGGCGGTGGCGGTGATGGCCTGGCCCGCGGCGCGCAGCAGGGCCACGTCCCCCACGATGATCTGGCGGCTGACGCCAAGCTCCCTGGCCAGGGCGGTGGCGCTGATGGGCTGATGGGTTTCGTGGAGCCGGACGCTGATCCGGCTCCGGCGTTGTTCGGCGGTCATGAGGAGGACTCCCTTCGGTTTTTCTTCTATCATACACGATTCCCCGGCCCATGGCAAGTTTTTTTGTGAATTTCCCGGCCCGGTCTTGACAGGGGAGGGGATTTGTGCTATTGTATTACTCACATAAGACATTGACACAAGGAGGCGGGGCCATGGAGTGGCATTTTCGCAACGACCAACCCATCTATACCCAGCTGACCCGGCAGATCACCCTGGCCATTCTGTCGGGCTCCATTCCCAGCGGGGGGAGGCTTCCCACCGTGCGGGAGCTGGCGGCGGACGCGGGGGTGAACCCCAACACCGTGCAGCGGGCTCTGGCGGAGCTGGAGGGCACCGGCCTGCTGCACACCCAGCGCACGGCAGGGCGCTTTGTCACGGAGGATACCGCCGTGATCCGGAGCGCCAAGGAGGACCTGGCCCGCAGCCGGACCCGGGAATATCTGGAGTCCATGGCGCAGCTGGGCTATGACCGGCAGCAGGTGAAGGCGCTGCTGGAGGAATGGAAGGAGGAGTAACATGGCGATTCTGGAATGCAGGGAGCTGACCAAATATTTCGACAGCTCCCTGGCCCTGGACCACGTCAGTCTGACGGTGGAGCCCGGGCGCATCGTGGGGCTTTTAGGCCCCAACGGCAGCGGCAAGTCCACCCTGATCAAGCTGGCCAACGGCCTGCTGGTCCCCAGCAGCGGCGTTGTCACCATCGACGGCCATGCCCCGGGGCCGGAGACCAAGGAGCTGGTGTCCTATCTGCCGGAGCGGACGTATCTGTCCGGGTGGATGAACGTGGTGCAGCTGCTGGACTTTTTCTGTGATTTCTATCCGGATTTCGACCGGAGCGCCGCCGAGCATATGCTGACGGCCTTGGAGATCAGCCCCAAACTGCGGATCCGGCAGATGAGCAAGGGCACCCGGGAAAAGGTGCAGCTGATCCTGGTCATGAGCCGCCGGGCCCGGCTGTATCTGCTGGACGAGCCCATCGGCGGCGTGGACCCCGCCACCCGGGACTATATCATCCACACCATTCTCAGCAATTATAATGAGAATGCCTCCCTGGTGATCTCCACCCACCTGATCGCCGACGTGGAGAACGTGCTGGACGACGTGATTTTCATCAACAAGGGCCGCATTCTGCTGCAGCAGTCGGTGGACCAGATCCGCCAGGAGAAGGGCTGCAGCGTGGACGAGCTGTTCCGGGAGGTGTTCCGCTATGCTGAGTAAGCTGCTTCGTCATGAATTCCGGGCCACCGGACGGATCATGTTGCCGGTGTATGCCCTGCTGCTGGTGTCCTGCGGGGGCTGCACCCTGTTCGGCCGCCTGCTGGGCCGGTATCCCGAGAGCACGGTGCTGTCCGTCGTCCAGACGGTGTTTGCCACCCTGTTCGGCGTGACCACCTTCGGTATGCTGCTGCTGACCCTGGTGCTGATGGTGTACCGGTTCTATAAGAACCTGATGACCGACGAGGGGTATCTGATGTTCACCCTGCCGGTGAGCCGCAGCCAGCTGATCTGGTCCAAGCTGCTGGTGGCCCTGGTGTGGAGCGTCCTGTCCACAGTGCTGGCGGCGCTGGCGTGGATGGCGGAAATTTCCGTGGTGAGCCGGGAGAACGTGTTCTCCCTGATCGCCCAGGGGCTGCGGAGCCTGCGGCAGCATCTTTCCGGCAACCTCACCGGTTGCGCCGCGGCCCTGGTGGTGCTGTGCCTGGTGTCCTGCCTGGTGTCGTTCCTGAAGTTCTACGCCGCCATCTCCCTGGGCCACAGCTTCTCCAACCACAAGGTCCTGCTGTCGGTGGTGTTTTACATCGGCTTCGGCATCGTCACCCAGACCATCGGGACCATTTTCGCCTCGGTGGGCATTCAGATCGACATCAGCCCCGACTTCTGGAGCAGCCTGCCGGTGACGCAGGTGTTCAGCTCCCTGGCGTGGGCGGCGGCGGGGGTGTCCGCCCTGCTGGGGGCGGCGTACTACGTGCTGACCCTGCTGATGCTGAAAAAGCGGCTGAATCTGCAATAATCCCCGGCGGCACTGCCTCCGGTTCTGTCAAAACGACAGGGCCGGAGGCGGTTTTTTTGTGGGGTCCCACAAGGTTTGGTTCCCGCCGGAAATCACCGTTGACAAACCGGCCTTACACTGCCATAATGGAGTTATTCATTAAGTTATTCGGTGAAATATTCACATAGAGAGGAGCCTGCCCATGAAGGTATTAGTCATCAACCCCGGCGCCACCAGCACCAAGGTGGCCGTTTTCGACGAGGAGACGCAGGTTTATAAGACCACCGTGGACCACTCCCCCCAGGAGCTGGACCGCTTCGACCGGGTCATCGACCAGGCGGATTACCGCCAGCAGGCCATTCTGGACGCCGTGGCGCAGAGCGGATTCCGCCTGTCGGACTTCGACGCGGTGTGCGGCCGTGGCGGCCTGTACCGGCCCATCCCCTCCGGCACCTACGCCGTCAACGACCGGGTCATGCACGACGTGGAGACCGCCCCCTATGGCGAGCATCCCTCCAACCTGGGGGCGTATCTGGCCCGGCGCATCGGCGACATGGTGGGCGTTCCCGCCTTTTTCGTGGACCCGGTGTGCGTGGATGAGCTGACGGAGGTGGCCCACTACACGGGCTTTGCCCCCTTCCGCCGCCTGAGCCAGTTCCACGCCCTGAACCAGAAGTCCATCGGCCGGAAGGCTGCGGCGGCCCTGGGCAAGCCCTATGAGGAGGCGGACCTGATCGTCTGCCACCTGGGCGGCGGCGTGTCCGTGGCGGCCCACCACAACGGCCGCATCGTGGATATGTTCAACGTCAAGGACGAGGGCTCCATGGGCATGGACCGGGCCGGGGGCCTGCCGGTGAACCAGCTCATCAACTTCTGCTTCTCCGGCAGGAGCCAGGACGAGGTAAAGAAAATCCTGGGCCGCCAGGCCGGAATGTTCTCCTATCTGGGCACCACGGACTTCCGGGTCATCTGCGCCAGGGTGAAGGAGGGGGACCCCAAGTTCACGGAGGCCTATCAGGCCCTGGTATATCAGCTGGCCAAGGACGTGGGCACCATGGCGGCAGTGCTGCGCTTCCATGTGGACGCCATCGCCTATACCGGCGGCATGGCCTATGAGCAGTCCTTCTGCGACGATATCACCGCCTATGTGGGGGGTCTTGCCCCGGTGCTGCGCTTCCCCGGCGAGGAGGAGATGCGCTCCCTGGCGGAGGGCGCCCTGCGGGTGCTCCACGGCCAGGCCCAGCCCCGGGAATATTGATACCAAAACCTGTTAAAAAGCTTGAAAAGCTTTTTATAGCACCGAAGGTGCGTCAGGTTTTGTATGAGACGTCACAGCGTGTTTTCACACGCTGTGCGTGCGCCGGGCGCACGGGATTCTTGATTAAATTTTTTAATCAAGAATCAGTATGAGATAAGTGCAAAAACAGCGTATAGAAAGGAAGGAGATCACCATGAAGCATCTGATGTCCGGCAACGAGGCCACCGCACGGGGCGTCTATGAGGCCGGGATCAAAATCTGTTCCGCCTACCCCGGCACCCCCAGCACGGAAATTCTGGAAAATCTGCCCCAGTATAAGGACGACGTATACTGCGAGTGGGCCCCCAACGAGAAGGTGGCCACCGAGGTGGCCTACGGCGCGTCCATCGCCGGTTCCCGTTCCTTCTGCACCATGAAGATGGTGGGCCTGAACGTGGCCGCCGACCCCCTGTTCACCGCCGGTTACATGGGCGTGGGCGGGGCGTTCATCGTGGTCACCGCCGACGACCCCAGCTGTCATTCCTCCCAGAACGAGCAGGACAACCGCCACTATGCCCGGGCCGCCAAGATCGCCATGGTGGAGCCCAGCGACGCCCAGGAGTGCAAGGACTTCGTGGCCCTGGCCTGCGAGGTGTCCGAGCTGTTCGACACGCCGGTGCTGTACCGCACCACCACCCGGGTCTGTCACTCCAAGGGGCTGGTGGAGTTCGGGGAGCGCCGGGAGCACACCCACGCCCCCTATGCCCGCAACGTCCGCAAGTTCGTGTGCACCCCGGCCCACGCCTATGCCAACCATCCCATCGTAGAGGAGCGCCTGAAGAAGCTGGAGGAATACGGCTGCACCCGTGCCCTGGAAAACGGCCTGAACAAGCTGGAAATGGGCGACGGCAAGGTGGGCGTGGTCACCTCCTCCATCGCCTATGAATACGCAAAGGAAGTGTTCCCGGAGGGGACCTCCTTCCTGAAGCTGGGCCTGACCTTCCCCCTGCCCATGGACCTGATCCGGGACTTTGCCTCCCGGGTGGAGAAGCTCTATGTCATCGAGGAGCTGGAGCCGTTTATGGAGGACCAGATCAAGGCCGCCGGCATCCCCTGCGTGGGCAAGGAGCTTACCGGTCCCCTGTACGAGCTGAACACCCAGCTGCTGCGGGAGCGGGTCCTGGGCCGGAAGGCGGACTTCCGCACCGTGGACGTGACCCCGGCCAGGCGGCCCCCGGCCCTGTGTCCCGGCTGCCCCCACCGCGGCTTCTTCTATACCCTGTCCCGGAACAAGAACTATGTGGTCACCGGCGACATCGGCTGCTATACCCTGGGCTGCGCCGAGCCCCTGAACTGCATGGACTCCGTGGTGTGCATGGGCGCGGGCTTCTCCGCCGGTATGGGCATCGCCAAGAGCTTTGAAAAAGAGGGCGTCACCGGCAAGGTGGTGTTCGGCGTGGTGGGCGACTCCACCTTCTTCCACAGCGGCATGACCGGCGCGGCGGAGATCGTGTACAACAAGGGACGGATGATCCCCTGCGTGCTGGACAACCGCATCACCGGCATGACCGGCCACCAGGATAACCCCGGCACGGGCTATACCCTGCAGGGGGACCCCACCGCCCTGCTCAGCGTGGAGAAAATTCTCACCGCCCTGGGCTTTGCCCCGGTGCTGACGGTGGACCCCCAGGACCTGAAGGCCATGAAGGCCGCCGTGGACCAGGCGGTGTCCGCCCTGGACGCCGGACAGCAGCCCGCCATCGTCACCCGCCGTCCGTGCCTGCTGATCAAGCGGGATAAGTTCCGCAAGGGCATGTGCCATGTAAACGCCGACAAGTGCCGGGGCTGCCGCAGCTGTCTGCGGGTGGGCTGCCCCGCCATCTCCATGGAAAACGGCAAGGCCGTCATCGACCGCACCCAGTGCGTGGGCTGCACCGTCTGCGCCCAGGTCTGCCCCTTCGACGCCATCGAAAAGGAGGAAAACTGATATGTCCAACGTGAAAAGCGCCCTGTTGGTGGGCGTGGGCGGTCAGGGCGCCATCCTGATCTCCCGGATCATGTCCAACGGCTTCATGCAGGCCGGATACGACGTCAAACAGAGCGAGGTACACGGCATGGCCCAGCGTGGCGGCTCCGTGTCCACCCAGGTCCGCTGGGGCGACAAGGTATACGGCCCCGTGTTCGGCAAGGGCGAGGCGGACATTATGGTGGCCCTGGAAAAAATGGAGGCCGTCCGCTATGCCGAGTTTCTCAAGCCCGACGGCGTGGCCGTGATCAACGACTATGCCATCAAGTCCACCACCATCGCCTCCGGGGCCGAGACCTACCCCCAGGGCTGCATCGAGGCCATGGAGAAGGTGTTCCGCACCATCGCCGTGCCCGCCAGCGAGATCGCCCTGGACCTGGGCAACGCCAAGTGCATGAACGTGGTGCTCTTCGGTGCCATGTGCGACAGCCTGGGCTGTCCCCAGATCGACTGGGAGCAGGTGGTGGCCGACACCGTCCCCGAAAAGGTGAAGGAGCTGAACATCCGGGCCTTCCGGGCCGGACGGGAGGCCGCCCAGAAGTGCCGGTAAATAAGTGAAAAAAATACAGGCGGGGCTTCGGCTCTGCCTGTATTTTTGCCGGAAAGGGGTTGACAGACGGGGAAAATTGTTTTACCCTATGGTTGAATAAAATATGCTCCGGTAGGTAAGGCTACCGCGAGGGATACGGACTGCTGCCGCAGAGTGGTGGAGACACCATGAGAGGGTTTGAACAGGCGATATCGAAGCCAAGGTATCATCTAACGCAGTTTCACCGCCCCGCGATGCTAAAGCTTGTTACGGTGGCCAGGTCACGCATCCCGCGTGGCCCCTCTGCACATCCACAATGGGCTTTCTGCCGTTGTGGATTTTTTGCTATGTATATATAAGAAGGGAGGAACCGGTCATGTTCGATCACCAGGAAGAATTGGACCAATATCTGGAAAATATTGAGGCGCTTATCAAAAATAAGCAATACGCCCGATTGCGGGACCTGTTCCTGCCTATGGAGCCTGCGGACATTGCCCTTTTGCTGGAGGAGGCCGGCGAGGAGGAGATGCCCCTGCTGTACCGGTTGCTGCCCAAGGAGCTGGCGGCGGAGGTGTTCGTGGAGCTGGAATCCGACAGCCAGGAGATGCTCATCAACGGTTTTTCCAACACCGAGCTGAAGGAGGTGCTGGACGAGCTGTATCTGGACGATGCCGTGGACATCGTGGAGGAAATGCCCGCCAGCGTGGTGATCCGCATTCTGGACAAGGCCACGCCGGAGATGCGCAAGTCCATCAACGAAATTCTCCAGTACCCCGAGGACTCCGCCGGGTCCATTATGAATATGGAGTTCCTGTCCCTGAAAAAGGACATGACGGTGGAGGACGCCTTCAAGCGCATCCGCCGCATCGGCGGCGAGCTGGAGACCATCAACATCCTGTATGTCACCGACCCCACCCGGCATCTGCTGGGGGTGCTGTCCGTCCGGGACCTGCTGCTGGCGGAGGAGGACGACCTGATTCAGGACATCATGGACCCCAACGTGGTGTCCGTGAACACCATGGACGACAAGGAGGACGTGGCCCAGGCCCTGAGCAAATACGACTTCCTGGCCATGCCCGTGGTGGACAAGGAGCGGCGCCTGGTGGGCATCGTCACCGTGGACGACGCCATGGACGTTATCGAGGAGGAGACCACGGAGGACTTCGAGAAGATGGCCGCCATGCTGCCGTCGGACAAGCCCTATCTGAAGTCCGGCATTTTCGCCACCTGGAAGGCCCGTCTGCCCTGGCTGATGATCCTGATGCTGTCGGCCACCTTCACGGGGATGATCCTGAACCACTATGAAAGCGCCCTGGCGGCCTGCCTGGTGCTCAATTCGTATATCCCCATGCTCTCCGGCACCGGCGGCAACTCCGGCACCCAGGCCTCCGTGGCGGTGATCCGCGCCCTGAGCCTGGACGAGGTGGATTTTTCCGACATTTTCCAGGTGCTGTGGAAGGAGCTGCGGGTGTCGCTGCTGTGCGGCGTGTGCCTGGCCGGGGCCAACTTCGTGAAAATGCAGCTGGTGGACCGGCTGCTGCTGGGCAACGCCGCCGTGACGCCTATGGTGTGCCTGGTGGTGTGCCTGACCATCCTGTTTGTGGTGGTGTTTGCCAAGTGCGTGGGTTGCTCCCTGCCCATCCTGGCCGAGAAGATCGGCCTGGACCCGGCGGTGATGGCCAGCCCCTTCATCTCCACCATCGTGGACGCCACCAGCCTGCTGATCTATTTCCGCTTCGCCTCCTGGTTCTTGCTGTAGCCGGGCGGGCACCGGAAACTTGCCGGTTGTTGCGGCGGGGCACACGGGCCCCGCCCTACAGGAAATGGGAGAATTTTCGGTGGCCGTTCGTAGGGGCCGACGTCCTCGGCGGGCCGCCGGGCCTGTCCCTCTCCGCCGACGACCGGCGCCATCGGCGGCCTGGGGCTGCACAGGGACCGGACCGTTCCGGCGAAAATTCTGGGCCTGTATCCGTCGGGCCGCACCCTTGCGCCCTGCCACATGAGGCGGTATAAACGGATGCGGCTGGTGAACCTTCTGGTCGGCGCGCTGTGCATTGGGCTGATGCCCGTCGCGGAGATCCGGCCGTACCCGCAGGCGGTATTCATCCTGCATTTCCTCTGCTTTTTGCTTTATTCGCTGACAGAACGCTTTACTCTTTCTGATGTAAACGAAAAAATACCGGATTTCGGCAGATCAGAAAAACCATAAGGAACGGGGGCCCATCATGAGAAACAGAATCAGGCTTTTCGGGGGAAAGGAAACGGAGATCTTCCACCTGGACAACCAAGTGGGGGCCATCGCCTTCATTCCCGTCCTCAACGTGATCTATTACCTTTTAACCCTGGTCACAGCCAGACAGCGCAGATTCGCCCTCTTTCTGGAGACCGTCCTTCTGCTGGCCATCGGCAGTCTGCTGATCCGCTTATCAACCGGGTGGCTCCTTGGCGCGGTGTTTGCACACGCTCTGACATGCATCGGCATCGGCATCCAGCAGCAGCTGCTGGACACCTCCCCCGACTCCCGGAAGAAGCTGGGATATGTCATTCTGTTTTCCGCGGTATTTGTGCTGGCCATGCTGGCGATCGCATTTGCAGGCCGGAATGCGCAGAATAAAATGTAGCCGGTCTGCCAGGAGGCCCTGGAGGCTCTGACCCAGCGGGACGCGGAACGCTGGCAGTCCTGTCTCCACCCCACCAAGGCGGCGGATGAGCTGCGGGACATGGACGCCCTTTTGTCTGAGCTGGCTATCCCCCTGCGCGGCGGCTGGCAGCTGGAGCGTATGACGGGTCACGAGACGGAGATATCGGACAAGGACCACTGCACCACCGCCGGGTTTCGCGCGTCGGCGGATGGCCGGACCTATCGGATCACGATCACCTACCTGCGCAGCTATGAAGGATCTGGCATCGTGGACTTTGCGATTCGCCCGGACTGATACGGATTCCCGACTAATACTGATTCTTGATTAAAAAATTTAATCAAGAATCCCGTGCGCTGTGCGCACGCACAGCGTGTGAAAACACGCTGTGACGTCTCATACAAAACCTGACGCACCTTCGGTGCTATAAAAAGCTTTTCAAGCTTTTTAACAGGTTTTAGTATAAAATTCAATCAGGAATCCGCAAGAAATCGGGGACCCGGCAAACGCCGGGTCTCTGCTTTATTTTGCAGGAGCGGCAGGGCAGGGGGACTGCACGGTTTTCGGGACACTGTGTCAAATTCTGCACATAGTGTCTGTTATATGGGAAGAAATATCCTGATTATGAAAAATTTCACAAAATCATGTTGCGAAAATTTTCCCCATATGATAAAATATTAGATGAATCGTTTAATGAAAACGATTTGGATCGAAAATCTCCAACGAAACATAGAGGAGGAAAGGAATGAACCCCCAAACTGATCGTGCTGCCGCCATTGTGGAGCAGTATGGCTGCAAGACGGAGAACCTCATCGCCATTTTGCAGGATATCCAGGCGGCATACAACTATCTCAGCGAGGCCAACCTGACGTTGGTGGCCGACCGCCTGGGCATCAGCGTGTCCAAGGTATACAGCGTGGCCACCTTCTATGAAAACTTCTCCCTGGAGGCCAAGGGCAGGCACATCATCAAGGTCTGCGCCGGTACCGCCTGCCACGTCCGCAAGTCCGGCCCCATTTACGACGCCATTTACGAGTATCTGGGCCTGTCCGGCAAGCGCAGGACCAGCGACGACGGCATGTTCACCCTGGAGACGGTGGCCTGTCTCGGCGCCTGCGGCCTGGCCCCGGTGATGACCGTGGACGGCGAGGTCCACGCCAAAATGTCCCCCACCAGCGCCCTGGAGCTGCTGGAGAAGATCCGGAAGGAGGAGGCCGCCCAATGAAGCTGACCCGCGACGCGTTCTGCGACCTGCGCAACGAGGCCCAGCGGGCCCTGCGCCGCAGCAAGGAGACCCCCTCCGTGCTGATCTGCGCCGGTACCGGCTGCATCGCCGGCGGCGCCATGAAGATCTATGAAAACCTCCGGGCTGAGTGCGAAAGCCGGAATCTGCCGGTGTACATCGGCCTCAAGCACGACACCGACGAGGAAAAGAGTCTGCACGTCAAGATGAGCGGCTGCCACGGCTTCTGCGAGATGGGCCCCCTGGTCCACATCGAGCCCATGGGCATTATGTACATCCACGTCAAGCCCGAGGACTGCCACGAGATCCTGGAAAAGACCGTTCTGGGCGGCGAGATCATCGACCGCCTGGTGTACCGTCTGAACGGCGTGGCCTACCCCCGGCAGGAGGACATTCCTTTCTATAAGAAGCAGCACCGGGTGGTGCTGGAGAACTGCGGCACCAGCGACGCCGAGGACATCGAGGAGTACATCGCCAAGGGCGGCTACTCCGGCTTCGAGCGGGCCCTGTTCGAGATGACGGACCAGCAGATCTGTCAGGACATCATCGACTCCGGTCTCCGGGGCCGGGGCGGCGGCGGCTTCCCCGCCGGACAGAAGTGGGACGGCGCCCGCCGCCAGAAGGCCGACAAGAAGTACATCGTCTGCAACGGCGACGAGGGCGACCCCGGCGCCTTCATGGACCGCTCCATTATGGAGGGCAACCCCCATTCCGTGCTGGAGGGCATGATGATCGCGGGCCTGGCCGCCGGCAGCGACGAGGGCTATATCTACGTCCGGGCCGAGTATCCCCTGGCCGTGTCCCGGCTGAAAACCGCCATTGCCAAGGCCCAGGAGCTGGGCCTGCTGGGGGACGACATTCTGGGCAGCGGCTTTAACTTCCGCATCCATGTGAACCGGGGCGCAGGCGCTTTCGTCTGCGGCGAGGGCAGCGCGCTGACATCCTCCATTGAGGGCAAGCGCGGCATGCCCCGGGTGAAGCCTCCCCGCACCATTGAGCACGGCCTGTGGGGCAAGCCCACCGTTCTCAACAACGTGGAAACCTTCGCCAACGTTCCCCTGATCATCCGCAACGGCGTGGACTGGTACCGGCACATCGGCACGGAAAAGAGCCCCGGCACCAAGGCCTTCGCCCTGACCGGCAATGTGGTGAACACCGGCCTGATCGAGGTCCCCATGGGCACCACCGTCCGAGAGGTCATCTTCGACATCGGCGGCGGCATCCCCGAGGGCAAGAAATTCAAGGCCGTGCAGATCGGCGGCCCCTCCGGCGGCTGCTGCTGCGCCAGCAGCGAGCATCTGGACCTGCCCCTGGACTTCGACTCTCTGAAGAAGATCGGGGCCATGATCGGCTCCGGCGGCCTGGTGGTCATGGACGAGGATACCTGCATGGTGGAGACTGCCCGCTTCTTCATGAGCTTCACCCAGAACGAAAGCTGCGGCAAGTGCGTTCCCTGCCGGGAGGGCACCAAGCGCATGCTGGAGATCCTGGACCGCATCGTCAGCAACGAGGGCACCATGGAGGACCTGGAGCTGCTGGAGAATCTGTCCAACACTATTACCGAGACGGCTCTGTGCGGCCTGGGCCAGAGCGCCTGCAAGCCGGTGCAGAGCACCCTGCGCTACTTCCGGGACGAGTATCTGGCCCATGTGGTGGACCACCACTGTCCCATCTGCAACGGGCGCAAGCGCCATCTGGAGATCATCCCCGAGCTGTGCAAGGGCTGCGGCAAGTGCGCCAAGAACTGTCCCATGGACGCCATTTCCGGCCAGATCCGCATGCCCCACGTCATCGACACCACCAAGTGTATCCACTGCGGCGCTTGCTGGGGAGCCTGCCCCTTCGGCGCTATCGATGCCATTGAGGAGGAGGTATGACCATGGCCAAGGGAATCATGATCGTAGACGGCCAGCGGGTGCCGTTCGACGGGGAGAAGAACGTCCTCTCCGTGATCCGCAAGGCGGGCATCGACATGCCCACCTTCTGCTACTATTCCGAGCTTTCGGTCCACGGCGCCTGCCGGATGTGCATTGTGGAAAATGTTAAAACCGGTAAAATCGACGCATCCTGCTCCATGGAGCCTCGGGACGGGCTGGAGATCCGCACCAACACCGCCCGGCTGCTGCGGCACCGGCGGATGATCCTGGAGCTGATGCTGGCCTCCCACGACTGCAGCTGCACTACCTGCGCCAAAAGCGGCAACTGCCGCCTGCAGGCCCTGGCCCAGCGCTTCGGCGTCAGCCGGGTCCGGTTCCCGGACACCCGTGAGCGCTATGAGCAGGACAACACCAGTCTGGCCATTTTCCGGGACCCCAACAAGTGCATTCTCTGCGGCGACTGCGTCCGGGTTTGCGAGGAGCTCCAGGGCCAGGGCATCCTGAACTATGCCCATCGCGGCAGCGAGCTGCAGGTGATGCCCGCCTTTGACAAGAAGCTGGACCAGACCAAGTGCGTGGGCTGCGGCCAGTGCGCCGCCGTGTGCACCACCGGCGCCATCACCGTGAAAAACCAGATCGGCCAGGCCTGGCAGGCTCTCCACGACCCCAAGAACCGGGTGGTGGTGCAGATTGCCCCGGCGGTCCGTGTGGCCCTGGGCGAGGAGTTCGGCCTGCCCGCCGGCGCCAACGTTATGGATAAGCTGGTGAAGGCCTTGAAGCTCATGGGCGTGGAGGAGGTGTACGACACCAACTTCGCCGCCGATATGACCACCATCAGCGAGGCCCAGGAGTTCCTGGGCCGGCTGAAAAAAGGCGGTCCCTTCCCCATGTTCACCAGCTGCTGCCCGGCCTGGGTGAAGTATCTGGAGCTCAACGACCCCAAGTATCTGCACAACATCTCCTCCTGCAAGTCCCCCATGGAGATGTTCGCCGCCGTGCTGCGGGATAAGTACCGGGAGAAGGACGCCGCCGACGGCCGCCGCACCTATCATGTGGCCATCATGCCCTGCACCGCCAAGAAGATGGAGGCCGCCCGGCCCGAGTTTACCCAGGAGGGCCGCCCGGACGTGGACCTGGTCATCACCACCCGGGAGCTGGTGGATATGATCCGGGAGGCCGGCATCCAGCTGACGGAGCTGGAGCCGGAGGCTCCGGACCTGCCCTTCGGCCTGGGCTCCGGCGCGGCGGTGATCTACGGCGTCACCGGCGGCGTGGCCGAGGCCGTGGTGCGCTACTGCCTGCCGGATAAGAGCAACAACGCCCTCCAGGCCATCCGGGTCACGGATCTGCGCGGCGACGGGGCCATCCGTGAGGTGAACCTCACCGTGGAGGGCCAGGAGCTGCACCTGGCCATCGTCAACGGCCTGTCCCACGCCAAGGAGCTGATCGCCGACGTGGAGGCCGGAAAGCGCTTTTACCACCTGGTGGAGGTCATGACCTGCCAGGGCGGCTGCGTAGGCGGCGCCGGTCAGCCCTATGGCCTGACGGCGGCAAAGAAGCGCCGGGGCGCGGGTCTGTACGAGGCGGACTCCTCCGCCATGTTCAAGCGGGCGGAGAAGAACCCCATCGTCACCCGCCTGCTGGATGACTACGGTCCAGACCGTTGCCACCAGCTGCTGCACGTCCATTACGGAGAAGAATAACCGGTGTACCGGGGGCTGTCCCTTAGGGGGACAGCCCCCCCGCCGGATAAAAAATACGCCGCCGCGCATTGACAATCCGCCCGCCGGAGAGTAAAATAGCACCGTATGCCCCAGTAGCTCAGTTGTATAGAGCGACCGCCTCCTAAGAATATGTTAATCACGGGCCAAATGTTTTTTTGAAATCTGAAGTCCGGTTCGAGTGGAGTTGTGAATTCGGCGTTTTTCTAACGCCGGGGAAGAGGAACATTTTTAAGAAAAATGCTTTCATGAGGTAAAAATCCATTAGCAAAATGACCGTTTTTCTAATGGATTTTCCCTCTGAAATATAGATCGTCACCTTGGACGAAACGTGAAAAACCGCGTAAAATCAAGGAAATTTCATAGATGTCTCTGTAGCTCAGCAGGATAGAGCGTCCGCCTCCTAAGCGGAAGGCCGCTGGTTCGAATCCAGTCAGGGACGCCAGCGCACTATCGCGGAAGATTTTTCACGAAATCTTCCGCGTTTCTTCTAATAAAAAAGAGGCTTCGTTGATAAAGTGCTAAAGAAACAGGGCTTTTATCTAATGAACAAAAACGCCCTGAACTGGTGATTCCGCTAAAAATGGCGCATGTTTCCGTGTTCACCGGTGTATCTGGGTGTAAATCTGCGATAAATCCCCCCTATTGCTGCAGAAATCTGAAATATGATACCTGGAAATGCTATGACGGAAGAAAAGACTGGAGGACAGATTTCTAAAGGCGTTAGAAAATCAGGTGGCGAGATTTTAGATTTCTAAAATCAACTGCCGGAATTAGAGGAAGCAGGAAATCGGAATTTTGCGGAGATGATAAGATGGTCAATATAACAGATGTAAAACAGATTCTTCAATTTGCAATAGATGCGGAGATTAAAGTCTTTCTTGATGGCGGCTGGGGTGTAGATGCTCTTCTTGGATATCAGTCAAGAGCCCATAACGATATTGATATTTTTGTAGAAAAGAAAGATTATCAGAACTTTATAGAGATGATGAAAGCTAATGACTTTTATGAGATTAAGATGGAATATACAACATTGAACCATACTGTATGGGAAGATGCGAAAAACAGAATTGTTGATTTGCATTGTTTTGAATATACGGGCGAAGGTGAAATTCTTTATGAGGGGGATTGTTTTCCGATAGAAACTTTTTCGGGCAAAGGAAAAATTGAGGAGATAGAGGTTTCCTGTATTGAACCATATAGTCAAGTAATGTTCCATCTGGGATACGAATTTGATGAGAATGATGTGCATGATGTGAAGTTATTGTGTGAGACATTTCATATCGAAATTCCAAATGAGTATAGATAACTACAAATTTCAGTTTTTCATTCTCCTGAACAACTAAATATCGATATCTTACATAGCCCCGTGGTGATGAAAATCACTGCGGGGCTTTTGTCGTCTCCGGACTTCTCCGGCGGCGGATCAAAACTATGGAGGATATCGTGATGAGAAAAAAAGTGAAACGCAAAACCATTCTGATCGACGGAATCAGATACTATGATGACAAGCCGGATACCTGCCGCAAGTGCTTCTTCTGGAAGAACCGCAAGGTCGGCTGTGTGCTTGGTACACAGAACTGCTACTACCTGGCTGAGGCAGTAAAGACCGAGCAGGAAAGGAAATGTGAGGGCTGCTGTTACGCCAAAGGCCATCCCTGTGTCAGCGCTGTCTGCTACAAGGAATTGGACGCATGGCTCAGAGCAATCCGGGCTAACCGCGCAAAGGAAGCAGGTGCGGCAAATGAGTAAGAAGGATGAGGTCTTCCGCAGATATGAGAAGCTGGCGAAGGCTGCAAAGAGAGAAAACCCTGGGAATGTATCGGACCACAAGCCCGGAAGCTGCGCTCACTGCCTCTACTATCGCCCGGATTTCAAGTATCGCCGGTGCCAGTTCACCAGGTGTCCCTACGGTAAGGATAAGGATGAGCCGCGAAACTGTTTTAAGGCAGGTTTTAGATGCTTTGAAATTTCAGTACGACTACATTCTACTGGACTGTATGCCCTCCCTGGGCATGCTGACCGTCAATGCGCTTGCCGCATCGGATCAGGTTCTCATTCCGGTCCAAGCGAATTATCTGTCGGCAAAGGGTCTGGAGCAGCTGCTTCAGACGGTAAACAAGGTCAAGCGTCAGATCAATCCCAAGCTTCGGATCGAAGGAATTCTGCTGACCATGGTGGACCTTCGTACCAACTTTGCAAAGGAGATCAGCACGCTGATCCGCGATACCTACGGCAGCAAGCTGAAGGTCTACGATGCAGACATCCCTCGCTCCGTCCGTGCTGCGGAAATCAGCGCGGAGGGCGTGAGTATTTTCAAACACGATCCGGGCGGCAAGGTCGCTGAAGCCTACCGGAGTCTGACAAAGGAGGTGCTTCAGAATGCCGAAAAGAGGCGGAAACATCAGCTTGACCAGCTACGATGATATCTTTGAAACGGATGAGAGCCGTGCAGAGAGTCAGTTGGAACGAGTGCAGAATATCAGCATCAGCGAGCTGGTTCCCTTTAAGGATCATCCCTTCAAGGTGGTCGATGATGAAGCTATGCTTCGAACAACGGAGAGCATCGCACAGTACGGTGTGCTGACGCCTCTGATTGCCAGACCGTTGGAGGATGGTGGGTATGAAATTATCTCCGGGCATCGCCGTGCCCATGCTGCTGAAATGGCAGGGCTTACGGAGGTTCCGGTTCTGGTAAGGCAGATGGATGATGATGCCGCCACGGTGCTCATGGTCGATTCGAATCTTCAGAGAGAAAACATTCTGCCCAGCGAGAGGGCTTATGCGTACAAAATGAAGATGGAGGCTATGAAAAGACAAGCGGGTCGCCCTTCAAAAGAAAATCCCCGACAAGTCGTCGGGAATTACGAAACAGCAGATTTGATTGGGCAGGAATCAGGTGAAAGCGGGCGTCAGGTCCAGCGCTACATCCGTCTCACCAACCTGATTCCCGAACTTCTGGAAATGGTCGATCAGAAGCAGATTTCCTTCAATCCGGCGGTTGAACTATCCTACCTTGCTCCGGAGGAACAGGAGATTTTTATGCAGGCTATGGATGAAGTGCAGGCCTCCCCTTCTCTTTCCCAGGCTCAGCGCCTGAAGAAGCTGGCTCAGGAAGGCGATTTCACCATGGATGCTGCCAGAGAAATCATGAATGAAGTAAAGAAAGGGGATCTTGAACGGGTTACCTTCCGAAATGAACAGCTGAGGAAGTATTTCCCCAGGTCCTACACCACACAGCAGATGCAGGACACCATTATCAAGCTTCTGGATCAGTGGCAGAAAAAGAAAGCCCGCGATCAGGAGCGATAATTTAATACCAATACCCCGAGCACTGTCAGAAGCAAGCCTTTTGATAGTGCTTTCTTTTTAACCAAAACACGAAAAGGAGTATCAATCAATGACTGAAAAAGAAATGATGAAGCAGATGCAGAATCTGCTTGGTATCCGGAAAAAGCCTTCCGAAAAAGAGACTGAAGCGATTGCGCTTGCAGATTCTGTAGATGAACTGGCAGAAATGTTCTGTGACAGTGCGATTGTTCTTTCCCGAATTGCCAGCCTGCTTCAGGGAAAGAAAAATCCCTGGGACACGAAGAATTTTGAAGACATGGATGGCTGGGACGAGGAAGATATGGCCTGCATGGACGCTACCGTCCTTTTTGCGGTTCCCGGAAAACCGGTACAGCTGATGACGGAAGAAGATGCCCTGTCAAAGTTTCCGGGTTTTGATGATGAGCAGACGTTTTATTGCGTTGAGATCGGCGATCATCTGTTTCTTCACTATATGGAGCACACCTGGGAAAGCGAAGAGGATATCACTATCACGGCTCCGGTTTATATTGCCAGAGTCAATGACGATGAAACCGAATGCGAGGAGCTTACCGCTATGGACTTTCTTGCTGCAATGATCTTTTTGAATGACCATTTCGTGACCATTACCGGTGAAGACGGAAAGACCATCTGTGGTTATTGGCTGCCGAAAGAGAAAAAGGAGGACTAACACATGGATTTTGATCAGTTTAAGATTCAGGTTGTCGATGAGATGCGTGAGCGCTTCCCCGCTCTGGATATCGGCATTCAGGCTGTTTCGAAGCTGCAGGGTGAATCCTATACCGGTCTGGCTGTCAGCCCTGCAGGCAGTAATGTTGCCGCCACGATGAACCTGGACTATGTTTACAAACGTGTTGAGGACGGTATGCCTATGGAGACGGCCCTTCACAACATTGAAAAGCAGGTGGCTGAGATTGCCGGAAGCATGCCTCAGTTCGATACCCGAGCACTGATGGATTACGGTCAGATGAAGGAAAAACTGACCCTTCAGATGATTCCCATTGCCGGAAACGAGGAAAAGCTTTCCGAGATTCCTCACAGACCTGTGGAAGACATGGCTCTTGTTTACCGCTTCGAGATGGAAAGTAATGAGCAGGGCTCTGCCAGCATTCTCGTAACCAACAACATGCTTCAGACCTATGATATTACTGCGGATCAGCTGCATTCAGATGCCCTGGAAGCTGCCGTGCAGAACAATCCGGCAACTCTTCGCAACATGAATGAGGTCTTGCGTGACATGATGGGCGATGCTGCCGGTATGTTTCTTCCGGACGAGCCTTCTCCCATCTGGGTCGCTACGGTAGAGGGCGGTCAGAACGGTGCCTGCATCCTTCAGTATCCGGATTTTTTGGATCAGGCGGCTGAAACGATGGGCGGCGATTTCTAGATGAAACCGGAAGATCCACCTGGGGTCGTGAGACCAGAGAAGTGAGCAACACGGAACTGAAGGCCCTGATGGAGTCCTATAAAGATAAATCCAGAGGATCTGTCCTCTCGGACTTGTCTGACCGGAAGGAAGAAACTGCGGCAGCTAGGCCTTCCGGAAAAGCCTCCAAGATGCAGGAAGCTGCCAGATAGGAGGCAAAATGGCGACATTCATATACACCGGCGAGGAGTGTATCAATGCAGATCACATCATCAGCATTGATAACATCCCGGGCACAGCAACTATCTGGATCCGGTTGGATACCGGAGACAAATATGCCAGGAGTAAGAAATACCTGGAAGAGATCCTCGATATCTTAGGCTACTATGACAGCCGGAAGGTCGAGATCAAATTTTAATCACTATCGTTTGTAAGTCTTCTGTGAGAAAACAGAAGGCTTTTATTTTGCCCTGATGAGGTTCTGCGTTCTGTGGCAAACCGACGCGGTTAGCGAAAAAACGAATCAGGCCAAAAAGGACACGGCGAACATCATGGCAGCAACTATCATTATTTCAGCCCAAAGCGGCAAGGAGGATTTTATTATGGCATTTTTCAACAGCGCAGTCACTGTTCTGCAGACTCTCGTAGTAGCACTCGGTGCAGGTCTTGGTATCTGGGGTGCGATCAACCTTCTGGAAGGTTACGGTAACGATAACCCTGGTGCAAATGCTCATGTACGGTAAAGAAGCAAGCAACCGAAAACAATAGATAGACCGCCAGCACTACACTATTCCGAACCAAAGACCAAAAGATAAGCATTG
>OJQH01000004.1_pt1 | contig 227900 bp, 234 predicted proteins | sample 1601421 | NCBI WGS metagenome assembly OJQH01 (sample SAMN03922503, study PRJEB24848) | human gut metagenome | isolation source: stool sample | host: Homo sapiens | place: Germany | collected 2011-11 | reverse complement strand
CTTGGCAGATGTCCTGTGGCAGTCCACCGTCTGGTATTTCTGGTGGGATTGATGGCATCATGGGAGGAGAACAGTTATGAACAAATCAAATCAATCTTGCTTGCCCCACTCGTTGGAAGCGGCTATCGCCCTGTGGGAACAGCGCCTGAACGAATTCACCGCTCTCCTCTCGGATGACATCCCGCTCTTAAAGAATACAGGCTGGAGCGTGGAGAAAAGGCGGGTGTTTGTTTGCGAGCCAGACGCTACTGGAAAACGAAGACGGGCCGCAAGCGGGCCTTCTTACCACCTTGGTGTTTCATTAAACCGCTTCACAGCGGAGCAGGTCTGGCATCGCTTTCAGGCGTTTATAAAAACTACTGGTCTGGATGAGGCGGAGCGGATTTCCGCCAATGAACAGGAACTGGGCCGATATGACTTTAGAGCATCGAACAGCCAGACAGAGGACCATTTTACTTGCCAAATCTATCTGCCGGGCGAGTGGAATCAGGCTGGCATCCGTATCTCTGTGTTTATTGGCCCAAGATACCGAAATGCAGATTTGTATGAAACGTAAAGCCGCCATGATGGAAAAACCTCTGGCTGAATTGATGGGAGGGTGTGCCTATGAACGAATACTTAAAGCAATATATTGAACTCCAAAAGCAGTTTCGAGAGACAGAAGGAAATCCGGACAGTGTCCGCGCTCTATATACCTTCAAGGAAGAACTTGAGCAGAGTGAGGATCAGCAGGCCAAGGAAGTGCTGGTGGATGTGTATGATCTACTGGACTTCAAGAAGGATGCCTATGAACTGCTCTGCCAAATCGGAAATCGTTCCGATAAAAAGACCCTCAAGCGGCTGGGCACGCTGAAGGACTATGCGGAAAACTGGGGCAATCATTATGCTCTCCCCAAGCCCAAAACGCCGGAGGAAACGCAGAACGAGAAGGAGCGGCGGGCCCAGCTGGGCCTGCCTGCCTTCCGGTATCACCCGGACCCTCTGGATACCGGCGCGTTTGAGGAGTCCGCAGAGGGCGTTGTCTGCGACTGCTGCGGCAAGATGACCCATATTTTCTATACCAATCCGTTCTTTTCCGTGGAGGATATTGCATATCTGTGCCCGGCGTGTATCGCCAGCGGCGAGGCGGCCCGGAAATATGACGGCAGTTTTCAGGACGATTTCTCTGTGGATGATGGCGTAGACGATCCGGAAAAGCTGGACGAGCTCATCCACCGCACCCCCGGCTATTCCGGCTGGCAGCAGGAATATTGGCGCGCTCACTGCGGCGACTACTGCGCCTTTTTGGGCTATGTGGGCGCCAGAGAACTGCGGGCCCTGGGCGCGCTGGAGGACGTGCTGGACGATCCCATGTGGGACGAGGAGCAAAAAGAAATGATCCGGGAATCCGTCAATGGCGGGCATCTGCAATGCTATCTGTTCCAGTGCCTCCACTGCGGAAAGCACCTGGTCTGGATGGATTTTGATTGAGGAGTTTTCAAAAGGTAGGATACAAGCAATGAAAACTAAAACGCTGACCATTCAACTGAATGATGAACAACTGCCCATCCTCCCAGTGGAACCGGAAGCTCACCTCTCCTTTACCACTCATGCCGACGGAAATGAATTGGAGTTAACGGGAAACCGGGCGGGGCTGCTTCTATTGGCGAAAGCCGCTCTTGGTATGGCGGAAACCATTCGTGAGGATGGATTTCATATCCATTTGGATGACCTGTATGGCATCAACGCCGAGGGAAAAAGCATCCTGATCCGAAAGGAGGAACAATCAAAACCATGATTGAAAAAAACTTTCTCAACCCCACCACAGATAAAAGGAATCAGATAGTAAAGGTGAAATGATAATGGATCTGTCCATAAAGGAAATAAGCATAGATATTGTTATACAAACGGAATGCTTTATGCCCAAATAAAGATAGATGATAGTTTCTTTACTATTCCGCCAATTCGTGATGAAAAACAGATGGATTGCTAAAATAAAGAAATTGAGGGCTATGGGATTGGAAATCTTTCGCCCGCCGATATGAAATTCCGAAGCAAGTTCAGAAAGGAGGCAAGTACCTATGTCAACCTGGAGCGGAATCCGGAACAAATTGGAGAATGACTACCTGTGCCCGGCGCTTCGGGGCCACATCCAGTATTTTGCCACCAGTTACAGCAAAAGCGCTGACCATGAGGGCCGGGCAGCCATTCGCATGGACGGTGTGGAAGTGCTGCGGAGCAACTACTACACCTATTTTGAGAATGTGTGGACGAAATTTCATCACCTGCGGTCCACAACGCTGAAAGATTGCGACTCCGCAAAAGAGGCCATTAACCAGGCTCATGCCTTTGCGCTGGAGCAGGGCACCTTTGACCAAAAGGTGTTCTATGAGGCGTTTGGTATCTTTGACAACCAGAGCATCGAGAAAAGCCTTGTCAGCGAGAATCCTCTTGTCCGCATCTTTGCTCTCCTGGATCGAAGGCTGGGAAAGCGCCGCCTGCTGGCTTTGGAGGAATCCATGGAGCAGGAGCTGGACTGGGTGCGGGCCTTCTATGTGATCCGGATGCAGGCAGAAGGGCTGATGGAAGGCAAAAAGCACTTACAATAAGCTACATATCTGGAGAAAAACATGAAAGTCTTTAGAAAAAAGAAGCGTGAAATTATTATAGATGGTCACGCTTTTTCTTGGATTGTCAATGAGACTGCTACCCATGTAAAAGTCAGATGTTATAGTTTGAAATCAACATACATCGAGGTGATTTTTAATTGGGGAATTGCTACATGGGCTATTAACTTCTATCAACCTTCTGTTGTATCAACAATGATACAATATGCAATAAAATTAGGATGGAAATATCAATTAAAAAATCAAATTATTGTGGTGCCTGCTAATGAAAGCGAACAATGGGCGAAAGACGCTGGTATTATCATTGATTGTAATTAGTTAATCCAATACCCTAATTTTGTTCGACTTATTAGTAATAATGTGAATAACAATCAGGAGGAATCACCATGTCACAGATTGCGTCCTTTTATCTGATAAAAAATAACCGGCGGCAGGAATTGTCCAACGGCAACTGCTCCGGTGCGGTATACATGGCTATCTGGGACTGGTGTGAGTACAAGCTGGATCTGGATGTTCGTTTTCCTGCTCCCCAGACGGAGGACACCCTGGACTGTGCTCTGTTGGAGGGAGAATTGGCGTCTAAACTGCTGGCCGCTCTGCGGGAGCAGGACCTCCAGGAGCTGGCAGCCGAGATCGCCCCGGAGTGGGACCTACCCACCGAGGCGGTGCAAAGCGGACTGGAAACGCTGCGTTCCCATCTGGAACTGGTGCAGGGCGACGCTGCCCTGCTGTATGAAATGACTTGACGGGGCCATGCCCCATAGAATATTGCGAGGAAATTATGATCGAAATCAAAGGAAAATACAATGAGGCCAAGATCTTCACCGATGTGGTGGACAGCGCCTCCATCGCACAGGTTCAGGAGCTGTGCAATCAGGAATTTACGGCGGGCAGCCGCATCCGGCTCATGCCCGACATTCACGCCGGCAAGGGCTGTACCATCGGCACCACCATGACCATCATCGATAGGGCGGTGCCCAATCTGGTGGGTGTGGACATCGGGTGCGGCATGGAGACCACCCGCATCCGGGAGGGGCGGCTGGAGCTTCAAAAGCTGGACAAGCTGATTTATGAAAAAATCCCCTCCGGCTTCTCCATCCGGGATAAGGCCCACCGCTACCTCAATGAGATCGACCTGAGCGAACTGTGCTGTGCCCGCCATGTGGATCTCCTCCGGGCAGAAAAAAGCATCGGTACGCTGGGCGGTGGGAACCACTTCATCGAGGTGGACAAGGACGACGAGGGAAATCTCTACATCGTGGTCCACTCCGGCAGCCGTCACTTGGGTGTAGAGGTGGCCAGCTATTACCAAGAGGCGGGCTATAAGGTACTCAACCGTACTGATGATGCCTCCCTGCAGACGCTGGTGGCCCAGATGAAGGCAGAGGGCCGGGAGAAGGAGATCCAGAAAGAACTGAAGAAACTGAAAAACATCAAGCAAACCAACATCCCCAAGGCTCTCGCTTATGTGTCTGGAGAATTGTTTGAGCAGTATATCCACGATATGAAGATCGTCCAGCACTTCGCCATGCTCAACCGGCAGGCCATGATGGACGAGATCGTCAAGGGCATGAAACTCCATGTGGAGGAGCAGTTCACTACCATCCACAACTATATCGATACCGACGCCATGATCCTGCGGAAGGGGGCTGTGTCCGCCAAGGCGGGGGAGCAGCTGCTCATCCCCATCAATATGCGGGACGGGAGCCTGCTCTGTGTGGGCAAGGGCAACGAGGACTGGAACTGCTCCGCTCCCCACGGCGCCGGCCGCCTGATGAGCCGGGCGGACGCCAAGCAGTCCTTCACGGTGTCTGAATTCAAAAAGCAGATGGCAGAGGTCTACACCACCTCGGTGAGCAAGGCCACCCTGGACGAGTGCCCCATGGCCTACAAGGGGATGCAGGACATTCTGGACAATATCGGCCCCACGGCGGATGTGGTAAAGGTCATCCGCCCCATCTACAACTTCAAGGCCGGGGACGAGGAGTAAGAAACGGAGCAGAATACCATGGTGAGAGATGGACTTGTGTTCAAAGATGAGGATGGTCAGGTCATATTCAATCAGCACAGCTTCTGCGAACTGGTGAAGCACCTGCTGGTGGAGCTGGTGGGGATCTCCTATGAGGAAGCCTCCCAGATAGTGGAATGCTCACCGCTGGCAGAGCCAGTGGCCGATGCCATGGGAGTGGCGATATTCAGCCATGACCTGCCTTATTACTGGGCTATGTTTTTCTACTATGGGAACGGTTATTGGCAAAAGGGTATTCCAGCGCAGCCAGAGGATATGGATGCCTATGAAGCCTTGGAAAATAAGATCATGGAGAAATATGACTTAAAGGAGCCGTTTATATGGACATGAGAGAGGTGTTCACCATTGACGGTCGCCGCTTTTCTAACATGGCCGGTTTTTATGACGAGGTGGAGCAGGTGTTCACCTGCGGCTTAGATTGGAAGATCGGTCGGAACCTGGACGCTTTCAATGACATTCTCCGGGGCGGTTTTGGGCGGCATGAGTATGGCCAGCCCATCCGCATCCAGTGGCTGGCCTATGAAAAAAGCGTCCGCGATCTCGGAAAAGAGACTATGGACACCATTACAGAAATCATTTTGGATACGGATCATTCCGGGCACGACTGTACCCTGGAACGGCTTTGACCAAACAGAAAAAGGAGGCAATGCTATGGGACTTGACATTTACGCCGGGACATTGACCCGGTACTATTCTCACAACTGGAAGACCGTTGTCCAGCAGTGGGCGGAGGAAAACGGATATTCCTTCAACCGCATCACCCCGGACGGGGAACCCGCTGACAACGAAGAAGAACTGTCCCCGGCTGAGGTCCAGGCGGCGATGGAGAACTGGCGGGATCAAATTTTGAGCGCCATTTCCCAGCCGGGTCATCCCCCCTATACTCCTTGGCCGGAGGATAACAAGAAGCCCTATTACACCGACAAGCCGGATTGGGACGCCTTCGGCGCTATGCTGCTGGTGGCCGCCTGCCATACATACGATGAGCCGGTGCCTCCCACTGTGGAGAAGGATTGGGACTTCGGGGAGCATCCCCTGATCGCCCGCCTTGCATCGGATGAGGAGCGGGTGTGGTCCCTGTTTCGGGGTGCGACTTGGTGGCTTCCCCTCACCGACAGCTTTCTGTTCCAAGGCCCTCTGCCCACCGATGACACCGCCGCTATCGCCACCTTGGGCGGACTGCGGAAGGAGCTGGAGAAGCTGAACCAGCTGGCGTGGCAGGCCGATGAGGACACCATCCTTGGCTGGGCAGACACGGAGGGCTACCCGGTAGACGGAACCGTAGACTCAGATGGACAGTACAGCAAGGCGGACATCCCGGAGCACACCCAGTATGACACCCAGTCCCTTGCCAAGTTCGCCTTCTCCATGTTCTGGCGGGCCATGCGGTTTGCCGAGGAACAGCAGGTGCCCATCCTGCTTGACTATTAAAGAGGATTCGTCAGGAGGTGGAGGCCGTGGAGCAAAAACGCCCAGCAGATATATTTCAGGAACTTCTGGACTACCTATGGAGCGGCCTGGGCCTGGAGGAAAAGGGCTGGAAGCGTCTGAAAAAGGGCGACTTCAAAAAGAAAATGAAAAACGGGCTGACCTATCAGATCTGGTTTGACCGGAGACGCTACAACTACATAGACTACGAAATCGGCCATGGAAATGTGGAAGTGGGCTTCACCTGTATCATACAGCAGGGAGATGACCGGCTCTACTCTTTCAAAATAGAACCAACAACAGGCGGTTCATTCTTTCGGATGCTGACAGAGGACCTGCTGCTGGACACCGGGCTGCTGGACACCTTCCTGCCCCTGATCAAAGCCCACTACCTTGATTTTATCGACTGCTTTGAAGCAGACTCGACAGCGGCGCTCCAGAAGGTCTGTGCCCCCTTTACCCAGCCGGAGGATTACAGCTGGTGCATCCATGTGCGGGAACAGATGGTGGAACGGTACGGAACAGCGGAACAGCTGGAGGAGTACCGACATCAGTTGGAATTGCGAGGAACGCCGGAGCATAAGGCAAAGAACGGGATGGGCTCGATGTTGTTCCATCTCTCCCACGCCCATGATGTAGATCATGCCTGGGCATCAAGCCGCACCAGAGAGGAACTGGACCAGGTGGTGGAACCCTTTGTGCAGGCCAAGCGGCAGACAGGACAGTGGATGCAGGAGGATGAGGCGGGCTATCATCTCTACCGGCAGGAGACAGACCCAGAGAAGCGCACCTTTCGGGCCTGGTATCTCATCGCCAATCCCCGGGGCCTGCCGAAAGAGTTCGTCCAGAAAGAGCTGGAGTTCCGGTGGAAGCTGTTCCCAGACAAGAAGGAGGAAACCAAATGAGCAATCAAGTGTTCCAACAAAACCTGGATGACAAAAAAGGCCCCCAGCCCGGAGGCCCCTATCTCATTCAGATGCTGTTCAAAGAGCCGGTAGAAATGCCGGATAAAGAAAAAATGACTGCCGTAATGGAAAAGCACATCGGATCAGCAGAGTGCTTCTGTTATGATAAGAAAATGGCCGGCTTTGCCGCACAGGAGCATATTGCAGAGTTCAAGGACGGAAAATGCCCGGTGCAGCTGATGGTGATGAAATGCGACAAGTTCAAGGGCAAAGGCTTTGATGCCTTTTTGCTGATCCAGATGTGGGACTGCCAGGAGGACCGGGATCGGATCTTCCGAGAGTGCCGGTATCAGGTGGTGGCCACCGATATGCTGGCGGCGGCGCTCCCAGCTCTTGAACGGGCCAACCTGGATGCCGACTTCGTGGAGGCCCTTGCGGAACTGTACCCTACCTGTGAGGCGTTCTATTTCCAGAACTGCGGCAAGCTGTTTCTGGCGGAGGATGTGCGTTCTCACCAGATCGAGGGTTCGGATCGGTTCATCCGCTTCGGCGTCAATGTCCGTTTCTTCAACATTGAGGGCACCGAGGATATGCTCATCGATACTGTGGGCATGAGTACCCTGTTCCTGCCCGACCTCCAGTACCACTTCCACGGCATGGACCCCAACTGGGTGGTAAACCACGCCTACAATGCGGTGTCCTACATTCTGGCCAATGACAACCCCATTGAGGATGGGGAGACCGTTGACGGCATTATAGATGGCCAGATGAGCCGGGAGATTCAGTGGAAGTGCCAGTATGAGGATTCCCTGATCCAGCCGCCCAGAGGGGTGCTGGACATCCACATGGGGAACTATGCCTCGGGAGGACGCTGAATGAACGGCGTTGTGCTCCTGGTGGGCGGACTGCTGCTTGTGGCGGTAATCAAGCTGATTATGGATCGAAATTGGATTGGCCTGCTTCTCTGTCTTGTTGCCCTGATCCTGGTCTTTGGGACTGGACACCATACAAAATAGGCCATTTTAAGAATCGAGGAGGTGAAGTATGCAGAATTCAACAAATATGCGGATACTGGAATTACTCCGGTTTCTCTATGAGCGGACCGATGAAAACCATCCCGCCACAGTATCTGACATCATTGCCCATCTGAATGGAAAAGGAATTCAGGCAGTGCGGCAGACTGTTTACGCGGATACCAATGCGCTGATCGATGCAGGAATTGATATTGTGGTGGCCAAGAGTACCCAAAACCAATATTTTATGGGAAGCCGCCTGTTTGAGTATCCAGAACTGAAAATGCTGACAGACGCAGTAGCATCCTCGAAGATCATTTCTGCCAAGAAATCCGAGGAACTGGTACAGAAATTATGCCGTCTGACCAGCACACATCAGGCAGAGCAGCTTCGGCAGCTCGCCAGCCTGTCCAGCCGGGTGAAACCGGACAACGAGCAAGTCTATTACATCATTGATGCCATCCAAACGGCGATCTTGGAGAAGCGACAGATCCAGTTCCAGTATTATGAATATACGCCAGAGAAAAAACGAGTTCTCAAGCATGGCGGTTACCTCTATAAACTGGACCCTTACGCTTTGGAATGGAAGAATGACCACTATTACCTGATTGGCTTTTCTCACAAACACCAGCGGATGGCCCACTTCCGAGTAGACCGCCTGTCGGGGATCAAGATACTTCCCTCCGGCTTTACACCCAATGAAGGCTTTGATGTGGCGGGCTACACCAACAAGATCGTTGATATGTTTGCTGCTGACCGCACAGTTTCTGTTGAACTGCTCTGTGAGAACAAGCTGATGAAAACCATCATAGACCATTATGGAGAAGCTGTGCCAACCCGTGCATATGACGAGGAACACTTTACTGCAAACATCGAAGTCGACCCAAGCGGCACCTTTTACGGCTGGGTCTTCAAATTTATGGGCGGGATTCAGATTATAGCACCCCAAGAGTGTGTAGAAGAAATGAAGCGGATCGCCCGCAGGTTTCTCTAAAGCAGAGGCCAGGTGTTATGGAATTTTAACACCTGGCCTTCGTTTCCTTTTTTATCCTTGTATCGAGCGGATGTACTGGCTATAATATAAACAAGATGTTCGCAAACCAGCGAAACTCTATGAAGGAGGGAGACCAGTGACCTTTGGAGCTTTCATCAGCACACGGCGCAAAGAGGCCAAATTAAACCTCCGGGATACCGCGAAACACCTCGGTATCTCCAATGGGTACCTGTGTGATATTGAGCAGGGACGCCGGCCGGCGCCAGAGGGAGCGTTTGTAGAGCGGATCTCTTCTTTTCTGGAATTGGATAAGCAGGAGCATGAAATGCTGCTGGATCTGGCCGCAGATTCCAGACAGACGGTTCCGGCCGACCTGCCTGACTATATCCGCCAGCATGACATCGTCCGCGCAGCATTGAGAGTAGCAAAGGAAGTAGATGCTACCGATGAAGAATGGAAGGCATTTATGGAAATGCTGCAGAACCGCCAGAACTAAGGGGGGATTTTCTTGTCTGTACCAAAGTATCGATTGGACGCAATTGAAACCATTGGACGGAAGATCCTGCAAGAGTATGATCCCGTTTTGTTGGACGGGCCTCCCCAGGCAGTCCCCATTGAAACTATCATAGAGACCAAATTTGATCTAACTCTGGAATATCATTGCCTACGCAAAAACGGGAGCATCCTTGGGGAAACGATTTTTGATGAAGGAGCGGCCATTTTATACGACCAAGATGAAAAACGCTACCGCCTGATCGCCGTCAAAGCCGGAACGATCTTGGTGGAGGAGCGGCTTTGTGTGGACAGGCTCCTCGGCAGGCTGCGGTTCACCTGTGCTCACGAATTGGGACACTGGGTCCTGCACCAGAAGCTGTACTCCGGCACAGGCGATGTGGCTGCCTATGAAGGAAAGACATCTTTGGATGAAAGCCACGGTCTGGTCGAATGGCAGGCGGATGCCTTGGCTACGGCTCTCCTCATGCCCCTGCCGCAAATCAAAAGAAGTTTTTACCGTTTGCGTGCAGGCAGAAGCAATGAGCAGCTGGTTGCGGAAATGGCTCAGATCTTCCAAGTCTCCAAGCAGGCCATGCGTATTCGGTTGGAAACACGCAATCTCATATAAGGTTGGTACGGCAAGCCCCCCCTCCTAAAGAGAGGGGCGCAGCCGCACCAATGTTCACAGGCTTTGTTGTATGCATTTTGTTCGCAGTTTAGCGAACATGGGAGGAGGAGAATGGCATGAGAAAAGAAAGCTCCACTGTGCAGAAATGTAAAAGGCAGATGGCGACCCTTGGATTTGACAGCCAGCTGGCCTATCACCGGGTAAAGCTGATTTTGAAAATCTACCGGGATGTGGTGTGGGTCCTCAGTGAGCGGGTGGAGGAACTGCATGAGTATGCCTGGGAGCTGGGCGCTCAGGACGCTGATACCGGGCTTATCTATCTGCAAAGCTTCGCCCCGGATATGGATCTGCAGGAGTTTGAGGAACGGGTCTGCTGCGTGATAGAAAACCGGATGCTGGTGGATGTGATCGACCGTGCCCTTCTCCGCTTGAAACGATACCCTGACCGGGGTGAACTTTACTATGAGATCTTGACCAAACAATTTATCCACCGTTTTAACAGCACAGAAAAAGAACTGCTGGATGAGCTGAATATGGAGCGAAGCGTATTCTATGACCGGAAGCGCGAGGCGATCTTCTTATTGTCCCTCTGCCTTTTTGGTTATGCTGTGCCGGAACTTCAGGAAGAATTGGAGATGCCCCGACTTTATCCCGACTGATTCCCGATGAAAAACCGACGAAATCCCTACTCCCTTCCGACTTTGCCTCTGCTATACTCAGTACAGTGGCAGGTATGCGCAAAAATGAATAGGACCAGCTGACAAGGGCCGGGACGCTGTAAAGTGTCCCGGCCCGCTGTATTCCTGCCGCAATATGGCGGCGGGGATCGGCCGGGGATGCAGAAATGCGTCCCCGGCTATTTTTCTGCCCGGCACTGGGAGGGCCGGCATGGGATGGGAGGCTTATATCGCCAAGTACCCCTGATTTCAAGATTTTGATTCGCCATCAAAATCTTGAAATTTGGAGGAAAGGCACATGGAATCAAACGGGAAGTTTACCCTTATTGTTTTTAACACCTGCACTCGGGAATATGAAGAAGTCATGGTGACAGAGGAGGTCTATCGCACTTACTGCAGAACCCGGTGGAACATCAAGGACAATGATCAGAGCTTTTTTGACCATGAGATCCAGACGAGTGGGATGATTGGAAGTCAGGATGGCACCTATGAAAATTTCCGGGAGTTTATTGACGCTATCAACACCCCGGAACACATCATCCTTGAACAAATGAAGAAAGAGGCCCTGTACCAAGCGATCTCAGCGTTGCCTGCTGCGGATCAGGCATTGGTACAGGGGTTGTTTTTTAAGGGACAAAGTGAACTTGACTATGCAAGAGAGATTGGCGTTTCACAGCCTGCAGTGCATAAGCGGAAAGTCCGTATTCTCAAGTCTTTGAAAAAACTTTTAGAAAATTGAAATTGGAGGGTTATTAAAATGCCGACATCTTCCCCTATACAAGCGAGAAGGAAATGCTTCTCACTTGTTCCTTGAAAACCGAATATCCGATTGTCTGAATACTTTCCTGACGGGGCCCCTGCTGGACAGGGGCAAGCGACGCTGGAGGATGCGCGAAAACCACCTGTAGAGGTTCTGGTACAGGCTGCAAACGAAGTCACCTATACATTTTTGTTCGGTTATGACAGCCTGCCAGATTTCCCCTCTATCAACGACGGCCAAATAAGGTGCCAAGCGGGTCCATCCGTCCAAAAAACAGCCTGTGGCAAGCTGTATCGCAATGACTCCGCCAGGGATAATGATACTTCCGTCCAGTCACAGCCCCCACCGAAATGGGGATCAAGCAATGAGGGCGGCCGACAGAGATCCTGCCGGGGGTGAGAGTCCCATGACGCGGTGAAGCCAGCCGCGGTTCAGATGGTCGCCCTACGGAGCCAGCGCCAGTGGCGCAGGCTTTTGCGCTTGGGGAAGTAGTGTCGAATACGAGCGCAGCAGAAGACAACACAAATGTGAAGTCTTAATATCAGAAGCTATGGGGATCGCTTCTATCCAAAACCCGTTTACTGACCGGAACATGCCGTATGAGCAGCCATTCCAACCAGGTGCGGGAGATGCGGAAGCGGTCCCTATTTTTGTGGTATTAAGCAAGAAAGTCAGGAGGTGCAAGCAATGGAAACATACCGCAAAGAGGACATCCGCCGGGGCGATATTTACTATGCTGACCTTAGCCCGGTGGTCGGCTCTGAACAGGGCGGAATACGTCCTGTGGTCATTCTCCAGAACAATGTGGGCAACCGGCACAGTCCCACAGTGATCGCCGCCGCGATCACCAGCCGGAAAGGTAAGCATAAACTTCCTACCCATGTAAACCTGGATGCTCCAGTTCCAGGTCTTTACCGCGACTCTATCATCCTGCTGGAGCAGCTTCGCACCATTGATAAAAGCAGATTGAGAGGTAAGGTCGGTTCTCTTGGAGAAGACCAAATGTGCAAGCTTGATCATGCGCTGGAAGTCAGCGTGGGACTTCTCCCACTGTATAATACCATCTGATTTTACCCGCACTCAGGATACTGCCATTTAAAGAGAAACATACAATCGGGGCCGTTCATCGGCTCCGGTGGGCGGCCCCTCCATAACAGGAGGGTGCTTTTATGACTAAGACAGAACTTCAAGATAACCTTGTGTTTCTTTCAGCGCTGAAGCTGCTGGAGCAGCTCACCGAAAAGGGCCTGCTGACAGTGGATGAGGCGGAGAAGTCCCGCATTGAACTGGAGCGCAAGCTCCGGCCCACTCTGCTGTTCGCCTGAACAGGCTCTATGCGAGAATAGCTGATTGCCCAGTTTTTCCACTTCTTTTTCGTTGGTGTTGGTAATGGCTATTGCGGAAGGACTGTGGTAGTGTGTGTTGCTGAAAGGAGGTCAAAAAAGATATGACGGAAACAAACATAAGTACAGCAAGAGTTCCGCAGGTCACAGTAATCGACCCCAGAATCCCCGAAAAAGCAAAGCTGAGGGTAGCGGCCTACGCCAGAGTGAGCAGTGACTCCGAAGATCAGGTCAACTCCTACATCGCCCAGGTAGACTTCTACTCCAAGTACATCGCCGGTAAAGAGGAGTGGGAGATGGTAGACATCTATGCCGATGAAGGTATCTCCGGGCTGGAAGCCAGGAATCGGGATGATTTCAACCGGATGATGACAGACTGCCGGGAGGGAAAGATCGACCGGGTCCTCTGCAAATCTATCTCGCGCTTTGCACGCAACACACAGGAGTACATCCAGTTCGTGCGGGAACTGCTCCGGCTGGGTATTTCGATCCACTTTGAAAAGGAGAACATCGATACCGGGAAGATGACCTCGGAGCAGGTTGCCCAAATCTATGGGGCTTTCGCCCAGATGGAATCCACCAACCATTCCAGTAATATGCGCTTCAGCGTTCGTATGCGGATGGAAAAGGGATTGTTTGTCCCATCCTCTGTCCCCTATGGCTACCGGCTGGCAGGGAGGGATCTGGAGATCATACCGGAGGAGGCCGAGGTGGTCCGCCGCATCTTCTCCGCTTATCTGAGCGGCCAGGGAAAGGATGATATCGCCAGGGAGCTGAACCAGCTCGGGGTAGATCGAGGCCGAAACCGTGAGAAGTGGCATCCCAGTACGGTGGCCTACATCCTGACCAATATCTCCTACACCGGAGATATGATCTGGCAAAAAAGCTGCGCCACAGATACGATTCCATTCCGGCAGGTTCGAAACCTTGGCCAGAAGCCCCGCTACTTTGTGGAGCACAGCCACCCGGCCATCGTAAGCTGTGCGGATTTTCAGAGGGTACAGGAACTGATGTCCTCCCGCAAGGGGCAGTTCCATGGGACGCACCGTATAAGTAAGGGCAGCCTCTATGATAAACACATCTACTGCGGGGGATGCGGCTCTCTCTGCCGCAAAAAAATCACAGTGGGAAAGACTTACTGGGTCTGCCGCCGCCACGATGGAAACAAAGCAGACTGCCCTACCCCGCAGATTCCAGAACCAGAAATTACGGCGGCTGTCCTGCGGCTCTACCACAAGCTGAAACTTGGTCAGGAAACCGTCCTGCGGCCTGTCCTCAGCCAACTGCAGGAGCTTAGGGAACGGGAACTCCGCTCCAATCGCAAGATCAGTGATATTGACAATGAAATAGCCCGTATCTCAGAGCAGAATCTCGTCCTTGTTCGGCTGAAGTCGAAAGGGTATGTGGATTCTGCTCTTTATTTATCCCAGATGGATGAGATCGACCGTAAGCTGCGGGAGCTCAGGAAGCTGCGACGCCGTCTTCTGGAGGCAGCCGGTGAAGACCGGCAGATCCATGACACAGAGCGAATGATGGAGTATCTGGAGGATGGTCCGGAATGGCTGGATGAGGTTCCCGCGGAACTGTTTGGGGAACTGATTGAGCGGATCATCATTATCAGCCCGGAACGGCTGAAGTTCCGCCTGCTGAATGGGATGGAACTGGCAGAAAACATAGAGAGGACGGTGCGATAAATGGCGTGGCAAAGAAAAATTCCTTTCGGCTATCAGGTCCGGAACGGCAGGATCAACTGCCATCCGGAGGAAGCAGAGCTTGTAAGGGCTATCTTCTCCCGCTATCTGCTGGGCGGCTCCTACAGTCAGATCGCTGACGAGATGACCCAGCAAGGTGTGCGCTATCATCAACATAATGCCCAGTGGAACAAACACATGGTCAAGCGGATTTTGGAGAATGAACGGTATCTCGGGATGGATGGCTATCCCCAGCTGGTGACAGATGAGGAATTTCTCGCTGTCCGCCTGCGGCGGGGAGAACAGAACACCTACGCTCCATGCCCAAGCGAGATCATCCCTATACGGGACAAGGCGGTCTGCGCCCTCTGTGGAGAAAAGATGGCACGGGATACCAAATCCCATGGCCGCCCACGCTGGCGGTGTAAAAATCCAGAGTGCGGCGGCAGTGTATATCTTGATGACAGCATCATTTTGGAACGAGTGGTGCAGAAGCTCAAAGTGCTGGCTCATTCTCCTGCGTGTATCCAGCTTCCTAAAGCCGCCCCTGCCTCAACAGATGCCCTTCGCATCGAAAATGAACTGGCCCTCTGCTTTAACCGGGCCGATATCAACCCGGAATATATGAAAACACTGATCATGGCCGCCGCTGCCGAGCGGTATGCCGGCCTGAACGATCCAACGCCGGCCCACAGGCTGGCACTGCTGCGGCAGAAGCTGGAGCTGGAACCGGAGAACGAAGAAACCCTGTGGGAACTTTTTGAGTCGGCAGTAACCCATGTGTGCATCGGCAAAGGCGGAGAGATCAGCCTATCCCAAAAAGATCAAAAGGAGTGTGCCTCATGAACATACAGAAAACCGCCCCCACCCCCAAACTGGTCACTATGATTCCGGCTGACCCTCAGATGACAGAACGGGATCTTCGAAAAAAGCACCTGCGAGTTGCGCCTTACTGCCGGGTATCCACTGACAAGGAGGAGCAGCTCTCCAGCTATGAGGCCCAGATCGAATACTACACGGAAAAAATCGACGCCAATCCGGATTGGACAATGGTCCGCCTCTATGCGGATGAGGGCATCACCGGCACCTCGGCCAAAAAGCGCAAAGATTTCCTCCAAATGATCCGGGACTGTGAGCGTGGAAAAATCGACCTGGTCATCACCAAATCGGTGTCCCGGTTCTGCCGAAACACACTGGATGGCCTGAACTATGTCCGCCGCCTGAAACGGCACGGCGTGGGAGTCTACTTTGAGAAAGAGAATGTGAACACCCTCTTCATGGACAACGAGATGATCCTCACCTTTATGATGAGCCAGGCCCAGGCAGAAAGCGAATCCCTCAGCGGCAATGTGAGGTGGGGCCACCGGAAGAACTTCAAGGATGGAAAAGTCTATTACCACTGCAAGACCTTCCTCGGCTACCGCTGGGGTGCGGATGGCCAGCCGGAGATCGACCCGGAGCAGGCTGCCATTGTCCGGCGCATCTTCTCCCGGTTTCTGCTGGGACACAGCGTCCGGCAGATCACCACCGACCTGATGGCGGATGGAATCAAAACAGCCACAGGGAAAACAGTATGGCATGACAGCGTGGTTCAAAAAATGCTGTGCAATGAAAAATACATCGGTGACGCTCTCCTACAAAAAACCTACATCGCGGACCTGTTCACCAGAGAAAAGCGGGTGAATAACGGCGAACTGCCCAAATACTATGTCCATGACTGCCACCCGGCCATCATTGATCGGGAAACCTTCCAAAAGGTACAGGAGGAGATTGCCCGTCGGTCCAGTCTCAAGAAAACATCCTCCAAGGCGAAGACGCAGCTTGGGAAATACTGCGGAAAGTATGTGCTCAGCGAGTTGCTGGTCTGCGGAGAATGCGGCAGCCCTTATCGCCGGGTGATCTGGACGCAGAAAGGGGTCAAACGGGTCGTCTGGCGGTGCCAGAACCGGCTGGAGCATGGCAGGAAGATCTGTAAGCAGTCTCCCACTCTGGATGAGGGCAACATCCACGACGCCGTCATCTCCGCCATGAATGAACTGTTCCGGATGCAGGCAGCCAAGGACGCGGTGAAAGCCGGTATTGCGGCAGTCCTTGCCGGAGAAGAACAGACGATGAGCCTGCCTGCCGTGGAGTTTCAGATCCGGAACCTGCAGGAACGCCAGCTGGAGCTGTTCCAGCTGATCGTCAGTGCCGGCGCTGACTGTACCGACTATGATGAGGAGCTTCAACAGGTCAACATGGCCAAGACAAGGCTCATGGCCCAAAAAGCGGAGCTGGAAAAGGAACAGCGAGGCGCGGCGGCCTTCGAGAGCAGGCTGGCAGAACTTGACATGGCATTGGAGCAGGCCAGCGGTACCCTTACGGATTTTGATGAACTCACTGTCCGTCAGCTGGTCAGCAACATCAAGATGTTGGACAAGGATAGCCTGCTCATCTGCTTCAAGGACGGCACAGAAATTACTCAGGCCATGCAAAGGAGGCAGACCGCATGATCTATATCACCGGTGACACCCACGGCGGCTTCCAGCGGTTCGGAAGCAAATACTTCCCCCAGCAAACGCAGATGGGCCGAAATGACTACATGATCATCTGTGGCGATTTCGGAGGGCTGTGGGACGGCGGCCAGAAAGACCAGCATTGGCTGGACTGGCTGGATGAGAAATCCTTCACCACCTTGTTTGTGGATGGAAACCATGAAAACTTTGATCTGCTGAACGCCCTGCCGGAAAAAGAATGGCACGGCGGCAGAGTACATGAGGTGAGGGAAAATATCCTCCACCTGATGAGGGGCCAGATATTCACCTTCAGCGGTCTCACATGGTTCACGATGGGAGGAGCCTCCTCCCACGACATTCAGGATGGCGTCCTTGATCCGGAGGACCCCGACTTCGAACAAAAGTATTGGCTGCTGCGCCGAATGCGGGGAATGTTCCGGGTCAAAGGACGCTCCTGGTGGGCGGAAGAAATGCCAAATGCCCGTGAATATGCAGAGGCACTGAGAAATCTGGAGCAGGTAAACTGGAAGGTAGACTGCATCCTGTCCCACTGCGGTCCCAGCAGTGCCGTGCGGAAAATCGACCCCTCCTATGGAAGTGACCAGCTCACCGATTTTCTGGAAACGGTCAATCAGCGGTGCCAGTTTACATACTGGTTCTTCGGGCATTACCACGACAACCGGATCATCGATGACAGATATATCCTCCAGTGGGAGCAGATTTCCGGATTAGAAATTTGAGTAAACGAGAAAATCATAACAGTGCCGCACAGAAATTGCTCTGTGCGGCACTGCTCACAACAATATAACCCCTTATAACCCCTTGAATGCATAAGGGAAATGGGGTATAATAGATTTAACAGAATGGAGGTGCGGTATGAAAGAAAAGATTCAGGAACTGGAGCGGCAGATCGCCGCCCTTCCCATCGGCTATATTTCCAAGAAGACGATCAACGGAAAGACACGCTACTATCATCAGTGGACAGAAAATGGGAAGAAGCACAGCCAATATCTGCGGGATGGCGAACTGGAGCCGCTGCAGGAGCAAATAGAGCAGCGCAAAGTATTGCAGGCACAACTGAAAGAACTGCAAGCCAAGATGCCAAAAGTGCGCCAGCCAAAGCTGGACTTTGAAACCAGTGTAATTGTTGGTAAAGGATTGGACGCCATGTCGCAGGGCGTAAAGGGCTGGGGCCTCCGTGACTGCTTCTGGCAATTGGAGGATTATCTCTACAGCAATGAAAGCGACAGGGTCTGCCTGGTTTTTGGCCTGCGCAGGACCGGAAAGACTACCATGCTCCGGCAGGCCATCGCCCGAATGAGCAGAGAGGATCTCAGCCGCACGGTCTATATCAAAGCCCGCAGAAGCGATACCATGGCCATGATGAACCGGGATCTGAAAAAACTGTTCGATGCGGGCTTCCGCTACGTATTCATTGATGAGGTCACCCTGATGCGGGATTTCATCGATTCTGCGGCTCTCTTCTCCGATGTGTTTGCAGCGATGGGAATGAAGATCATCCTCTCCGGTACGGACTCCCTCGGTTTTTGGCTGGCGATGGATCAGGAACTCTATGACCGGGCAAAGCCCATCCACACCACCTTCATCCCATATCGGGAATACAGCCGCCTGCTGGGGATCGACAGCATTGATGAATATATCCGCTATGGCGGGACGCTGCGGGCCGGTGAGCTTGCCTTTGACGATGAAGATGTCAACGCCCAGGACGCCTCCTTCCGGGATGATGAGTCCACACGGCGATACATCGATACAGCGATCTGCAAAAACATTCAGCATTCCTTGGCCTGCTATGAGGCAGGCGGGCATTTCCGCCACCTGTACTCTCTGTATGAGGCCGGTGAGCTGACCAGCGCCATCAACCGGATCATCGAGGACATGAACCACCGGTTCCTGATCTCAGTTCTGACTGATGATTTCCAATCTCACGATCTACGGCTGACCGCCTCGAATCTTCGGAAAGAGCGTGACCCCGAAAAGCGTACCGAGATACTGGACAACATTGACACAGAAGCGGTCACCCAGCGCCTGATGGAGCTGCTGGATATCCGCAACAAAGAGGAACAGTCCATCGGTATCACAGATACCCATATCCGGGAGATCAAAGAGTATCTCTCCGCATTGGAACTGATCGTAAACTGTCCCATTGAAACCGCTGACCCAGGAGCAAAATCTGTGGAACACATCCTATTTACCCAGCCGGGGATGCGATACTGCCAGGCACAGGCCCTTGTCCACTCGCTGATGAAGGACGAGACCTTTTCAGCTCTCAGCGAATTGGAGAAGACCCAGACTGCGGGCAGGATCCTCGAAGAAGTACGGGGCCGGATGCTCGAGGATATCGTCCTGCTGGAAACCATGAAGTCGGCTGACAGAGAACACCGGGTGTTCAAGCTGCAGTTTGCGGTCGGCGAGTTTGACATGGTGATTTATAATGAGAAGGAAAACTGCTGCGAGATTTTCGAGATCAAGCACAGTGGCAAACAGGTCCCAGCACAATACCGGCATCTGCTCGATCAGGAAAAATGCGATAAGACCGAACAGCGGTTTGGCCCGATCCGGGGGCGATATGTCCTGTACCGCGGAGAGGATGTCACATTGGAAAATGGAGTGCATTACCGGAATGTGGAACGCTATCTGAACGATCTGCCTGAGTTGAATATTGCCCCAGCACAGGAAGCTGGCATTGAGCAGACCGGCCCTGTTTTATAAGCTGCGGTGCCTTCTGCACCAAAAACAAAAATATCGATTTTAACCGTCCTTTGCATAACTGGACACCAGTTTTGATACAATGAGTATCGAAGCGGGTGTCCAGTTTCTTTTTGTAAAGTCCTTGATTTACAAGGCTTTTTCGATACTATCTAACGATATAAGGCTTCGTGGCGTTCCGGAAACGGTCGCTGCGGAGCCTTTTGCGTTTTCTCCCATAACACTTTTTAACGAAAGGTCGAGGGGTGTGCAGATTTTAGTCGGGGGTGTGCATTTTCGGCAAAAAGGGTGTGCACATTTTAATGATTCCTCAAGAGCGCAAAAGAAAGGCCGCAAAACCTGTTCGCCCAAAATACGAACGACCTTGCGACCTTGTATCTTATTCTCCGACCTTGACCTCTGTGCCGTTCTTGAACACGAAGGTGATCTCGCCGTTTCTGTGGACAATTGCCTTCTCGACCATCAGCGTCCAGATGGTGTCGCTCCACTCACGCAAGACCACCGGCTGTTTTTTGAGGGTGCGGATGTAGAGCGCCATTTTCTTGTCTTTCTGTCTTTGTGTAGTACGCAGGTTCTGTAACCGCTCCAGTTCCGCAACGGCCTTTTCGTAACGCTCGGTGAGGGCTTCATACCTTTTCAGATAAGCCTCCTGGGACTGTGCTGTAGAAGCGTTTTCCTTTACCGCCGCCTTGACCAGTTCGGCAACGACCTGCGTTTCCTCAAGCTGCCGTTCAATTTCTGCGTCCAATTCCGAAAAGTCTGTCAGCGCACGGCGCATGGTTTCGCAGTCCTTGATGATCTGCTCCCGGTTCTCCATCATCCGGTTGTAGGCTTGAGTGAAAAGCCGCTGCACGGTTTCCGTGTTTACCGTGGGAGTATGGCAGCGTTCTTCAACCTTGAACTTGCTGTTGCATTGCCAGATGGTGCGGCGGTAGCGGTCGGTGGAATGCCAGACCTTTGAGCCGAAGAAGCCGCCGCAGTCCTCGCAGACCAGCTTGGCTGAAAGAACGCTCTTTCCGCTGTAGGCTCTGCCCAATGCTTTCCTCCTGGCAAACTCCGTCTGCACATGATCCCATTCATCCGGGTCAACAATGGCAGGGTGGCTGCCTTCCACATAGTATTGCGGCACCTCACCCTCGATGGGCTTCATCCTCTTTTCCAGAAAATCAACCGTGAAGGACTTCTGGAGTAGCGCATCGCCCTTGTATTTTTCATTTTGCAGAATGCTGGTGACCGTGGTCTTGCTCCATTTTTCCTTTCCGCCCGGTGATGGAATGCCCAAGTCCTCCAAGCATCTGCAAATCAAAGCCAACGCCAACACAAAAAAACAGGTAAAGCACGCGATGCGTTATACACAATACAGAGGCTTGGTCCAGGTGACAAACTGGGTGAAGCTCAAATTTGCTGCCATGAATCTGAAAAAACTGGCCAATTGGAAGTGGAAGGAGCACTTCCTTTCCTGGTTTTTCCACCTTTTCTCTCTATTTGTGTCGAGAAATCCGGCTGCCGCTTGCTGCGCAGCCGGGTTTCTCGACAGGCTGCGGCACGGCATAAGCCGTGCCGCTATCCGTGCCGCAAGCCGGTTATTCCGGGTCGTAGGCGATGGTTACCATCCGGCAGGCGGCGCACCGCTGGGCCGGAACGTGGTCCGTTTCCGAGTGGGGGGCCTTTCCCAGAAGCAGGAAGCCCGGGCAACCCACGGCCGCGCCCATGGGCCGGTCCTCCGTCACCCAGCACACGCCGCCTCGGCCCATAGCCCGGACGAAGCCGGACTGCATCTCGTTTCCACAGCAGGGACATTTCATGGCAGGTACCTCCTCTTGCTCATTATGCTTTATACTTTCCATCATATGATATATGTTGCTATTATATTACCATAAATACAATATATAAATGTGAACAATGTGAGAACAAACCATAAAAAATGTGTGAAAATATATAAAAATCACAGCCGCAAGCCCACTTACGGCTGTGATTTTTTGACAAAAAGCTACTTTTGACCAGGCATTTTCCAGGCTTGATGGTCGGTGTGAAGCAGATGGTGGGATACGTCGCTGAGGGGCTTTTTCATGAACTCCCGATACAGCTCGTGGACCTCGGGATTCTCGTGGGAGAACCGGGAGGGGGCGGCCTTGTCGATGTTCCACAGGACGCTGCCGCGCTTTTCCGCCAGCTCCACGCCGTCGTGGATGGGCTGACCGCCGCCGCCGGCGCAGCCGCCGGGACAGGCCATGATCTCCACGAAGTCATAGCGCACCTCGCCCCGCTCCAGGGCGGTCATGAGCTTGCGGGTGTTCAGCAGACCACTGGCCACCGCCACGGACACCGGGCCGGCTCCAGGGATATCGAACTTGGCTTCCTTCCAGCCGTCCATGCCCCGGACGTCACGGAAGGCGTCGGGATCGGGATTTTGGCCGGTGACAAGGTAGTAGGCGCTGCGCAGGGCCGCGTCCATGACGCCGCCGGTGGCGCCGAAGATCACCGCCGCGCCGGTGCCGCTGCCCAGGGGGCTGTCAAAGGGCGTCTCATCCAGAACGGCGGGGTTGATCTGCTCACCCCGGAACATCCGGACGATCTCACGGGTGGTCAGCACCACGTCCACGTCCGGGTCGCCGCAGGCGTCCCGCATGGTGGGCAGGGCCGCCTCGCTCTTTTTGGCGGTGCAGGGCATGATGGACACCACGAAGATGTCGTGGGGGTCCACCCCCAGCTTCTTGGCGAAGTAACTCTTGGCCACGGCACCGAACATCTGTTGGGGACTCTTGGCGGTGGACAGATGGCTGACATACTTGGGGAACTGGGTTTTGACGAACCGCACCCAGCCGGGGCAGCAGGAGGTAAACATAGGCCAGGTGTACTGATCCCGGTGGGTAAAGCGCTCCACGAACTCGCTGCCCTCCTCCATGATGGTCAGGTCGGCGGTGAAGTTGGTGTCGAACACATAGTCAAAGCCCATCTGCTTCAGGGCGGTGACCATGCGCTGGGCAGTGGCATACTCGGGCTTCAGGTGGTAGTATTCCGCCCAGGCGGCCCGGACCGCCGGGGCCATCTGGACCACGGTGATCTTTTTAGGGTTGGCCAGGGCGTCGAACACCCGGCCGGTGTCATCGTGCTCCTGCAAACCGCCCACGGGACAGTGGGTCATGCACTGGCCGCAGAAGGTGCAGTCGGAGTCTGCCAACGTCCTGGCCCCGGACACGCCGATGGTGGTGCGGGTACCGGTGCCCATCAGGTCCCAGATGTGCATACCCTGGATCTTGTCGCAGACCTGGATGCAGCGCATACAGCGGATGCAGCGGTTTTCAAACCGCACCACGGGGGTGCTGAAATCCGGCTCAATGGGCCGCAGGTCCTTGATATAGTGGTTGCCCAGCAGGTTATAGTCGTTGGTGAGCTGCTGGAGCTTGCAGTTGCCGCTGCGGGTGCACTTGGGACAGCGGATGTCGTGCTGGGCCAGCAGCAGCCGCAGGTTCACCCGGCGGGCCTCACGGACCCGGGGGGAGTTGGTGTGGACCACGATGCCCTCGGCCACCTGGGTGTCGCAGGCGGCTACCAGACGCTGCTCCCCCTCCACCTCCACCATGCAGATGCGGCAGGCGCCGATCTCGTTGATGTCCTTCAGGTAGCACAGGGTGGGAATATCCAGGCGCACAGAACGGGCGGCCTCCAAAATGGTGGTGCCCTCCGGCACGGTGACGGTTCTGTTGTCGATGGTCAGCGTTACCATTTGATATCTCGACCTCCTCTGAAAATGCCGTAGCCAAAGTGATCGCACCGCAGGCAGCGGGAGGCCTCGGTGACGGCGCCCTCCTCGGTGAGACCGCACTCGATGTCCTCAAAGTCGCACTTGCGCTCACAGGCCTGGCGCTCGGTGGTGTTGATGCGCCCGTGGGGCGGGCGGTTGTTCAGCCGGGGAGCCGGGATGTCCACGTCCACCCGGATCTCATGGCGGAAGCCCAGGTGCTCGTCGATATTGGCGGCAGCCACCTTTCCGGCGGCAATGGCCCGGATGGCGGTGGCGGGGCCGGTGACGCAGTCGCCGCCGGCAAAGATGTTGTCCATATCGCTGACCTGGCCGGACAGGGCGGCCACCAGCCGTCCGCCGCGGGTGATGGGCACGCCGGCCTGGTCAAAGCCCTGGATCTCGATGCCCTGGCCGATGGCCACCACGATGATATCCGCCGGGATGCGCACCTGGTCCAGGGCGGCCTTGTTGGGCCTGGGACGGCCGGAGCTGTCCACATCGCCGATGATCTGGGGCTGGACCCACAGAGCCCGGGCCACGCCGTCCTCGTCGGCCTCAATGCGGACGGGAGCCGCCAGGGTCATCATCTCCGCCCCCTCGGCGGTGGCCCCTGCCACCTCGTCAGGCAGGGCCGTCATATCCTCCAGGCGGCGGCGGTACACACAGGTGACCTTGCTGGCCCCCAGGCGGATGGAGCTGCGGGTGACGTCCATGGCCACATTGCCGCCGCCGATGACCACCACCTGCTTGCCGGTGAAGTCGGGCATCACGTCGTCGCCGATGGCCTTGAGCATCTCCACGGCAGACATGACGTTCCTGCTGTCCTCGCCGGGAATGCCGGTTTTCTTGTCCTGGTGGGCGCCGATGGCGATGTAGATGCAGTCAAACTGCTTCTCCAGCTCCTCCAGCCAGATGTCCCGGCCGATGCGGACGTTGGTGCGGACCTCGATGCCCAGGGACAGGATGGAGTCGATCTCGGCGTCCAGCTTCTCCCGGGGGAAGCGGTAGCTGGGGATGCCGTAGCGCAGCATGCCGCCCAGCTTGCTGCACTCCTCGAAAATGGTGACCTTGTGGCCCATCAGGGCCAGGTAATAGGCGCAGCTGAGGCCGCTGGGGCCGCCGCCCACAATGGCCACGGTCTTGCCGGTGGCCGGGGCGCAGGGGGGATTGGGCACCACGCCTGCGTGGTCCACGGCGTACCGCTTCAGACCCCGGATGTTGATGGGATCGTCGATCATATTCCGGCGGCAGCGGGCCTCGCAGGGATGCTCACAGATGTAGGCGCAGGCGGTGGGCATGGGGTTGTCCTTGCGGATCAGGCGCACGGCGTCGGCGTAGCGCCCGGCCCCCACCAGGGCCATGTAGCCCGGGATATCCACCCCCGCCGGACACAGGGCAACGCACGGCACGGGATTCTGGAGGCTTGCCAGGCACCGGTGGTGCTGCACATGCTCCTCATAGTCGTCCCGGAAGCCCTCCAGGCCATCCACCACCAGACGGGCGGCGTCCCGGCCGATGGCGCAGTCGGCGGTGTCCACGATGCTGCGGGCGGTTTTCTCGATGATGCGGACGGTGTCCATATTGGCGGTGCCGTCCAGCACCTGGGAAATGAGCTTGGTCAGCTGGCCCAGGCCGATGCGGCAGGGAACGCACTTGCCGCAGGTCTGGGCGTGGCACAGCTGCAGAAACGACAGAGACATTTCCACCGGGCACAGGCCCGGAGGGCTGGCGGCGATCCGGCGCTCCACATCGCGGTAAAGACCCTCTACCACGGTCTGAGCCCTGCTGGGGGTTTTGATGTCAAGTCTGCTCAAAACAGTTCCACTCCTTCCGTCCGCTTGCGGCGTTTGGCTGTGCGCCGCAGACGGACTGATATTGGTTACAGCTACAGAATGCCACAATTGATTTCAAAAGTCAATTGTTTCAGAAAAGTTGTCTATCCGATGAGAAATTTTCATAATTGATGAGAAAACATTGCAGAAAAATTCACGGAACCATAGGGCGGCCTGAAATTTTGAAATCTTCGGAAATGGCGGAAAACCGGGAACGTTTCCCACTTCATTGCCAAGATTGTGACGAAAATTGTTTCGTATAAATACAATAAATTTCGGCACATGAAAATTATTCCGGGACAAAGTGTTGCATTTGCATATTGCGGACGGGGCCTGTACATGTTATAGTGAGTGTACAAATCAGAAAGGAGGCGCGCCATGAAGGTTCGGCTCAACGAGGACCGGCAGGTGGTGGACGCCATCCGGGAGGGGTTAAAGCGCACCGGCGGGTACTGCCCGTGCCGCCTTGCCCGGACGGAGGAAAACCGCTGTATGTGCAAAGAGTTCAAAGATCAGATCGCAGACCCCGACTTTGAGGGGTACTGCCACTGCCGTCTGTATTATAAGGAGAAGTAAGACCTGAGACTGTCAAAAAATCCGGAAATCTTTCGCCATCGGAAAGGAAGATCGTTACGAAAGAAACCCATCAGGGGTGTCTTTCGTTTGCAATCACAGGTTTTTCAGAACTTTCTAAGTTCTGAAAAACCGCAAGCAGCTTGTCAAAAAGTCTTTTTGACAAGCTGCCTGTCCCCGGTTCGCGTTGAACCGGGGACGATTTTTCGCCCAAAAAGGGAGTGCGGCGCGCCGCCATCATTCCAGCAAATGGCAGACAGATTCGCAAATAATGACAAAATTTGGGATAATTCTGCGTTTTTATGCATTATAGACGATTATAAACGGCATGTTTTGTTGAATTCACAGAAAGCTAACAAATTGATAAGATTTTTGTTGCATGGTGCAATATTTGCGAGTAAAGTAGTGAAGTACCCGGCAGGAATCCGGAAAAAAAGAAGGAGAAAAGCATATGGAAATTCAGATTCTGCCCCTGATTATCGTTGTCGCATATCTGGTGGGTATGCTGACCGTGGGCGCCGTGGTCAGCAAGGTCCAGATCAAGAACGCCAAGGACTACATGGTGGCCGGACGCCGCATGGGCCTGTTTATGGTGGCCTTCTCCCTGTCCGCCAACAACATCGGCGGCGGCTGCACCACGGGCCTGGCCCAGAAGGCCTTCGGCGACTGGGGCCTCAGCGCCGTGTGGTACGTTCTGGCGGCTTCCATCGCCATGATCCCTCTGGCCTACTTCGCTCCCAAGATCCGCAAGACCATGGCCGTGACCATTCCTGAGGTGGTGGGCCGTCGGTTCGGCAAGTTCTCCAGCAACTTCACGGCTATCCTGTCCGTGCTGTCGCTGTTCTGCCTGACCTCCTCCCAGATCGCCGCCTCCGGCGGCGTCATCAACGCCCTGATCCCCTCCATTCCCCTGAATGTGTGCCTGATCTTCGCGGGTATCGTCATCATTCTGTACACCACCATGGGCGGCATGATCGCCGACCAGATCTCCGACCTGGTGCAGTTCGGCATCATCCTGGTGGGCCTGGCCATCGCCACACCCATCGTGCTGAACCATGCCGGCGGCTGGAGCGCCGTCTCTGCGGCTCTGCCCGGTGAGAAGCTGAACCTGACCCAGATCGGCTGGGCCTCCATCATCGGCTATATCTTCAACTACTTCTGCACCTTCCTGGCCGGTCCCGAGATGGTCTCCCGCTTCGAGACGGCCAAGGATGAAAGGACCGCTAAGAACGCCGCGTTTGTCTCCGCTATCCTCATGGCCGCCATGTCTATCTTCCCCACGCTGCTGGGTCTGGCTGCCTTCGCTCTGCAGGATCAGCTGCCCGGCTTGGCCGAGAACGGCAGCAACGCCATGATGATCGTCACCGGTCATTATGCCCCCGGTGTGGTGACGGGCCTGATCTCCGCCGCCATCATCTGCGCCACCATGTCCTCCGCTGATTCCAACCTGCTGTGCATGTCCACCATGATCATCAACGACCTGTACACCGGTCTGGGCGGCAAGAAGCAGCTGACGGACAAGCAGACCATCTTCTATACCCGGGCCTGCAACGTGCTGTCCGCCGTTGTGGCCATGCTGATCTCTCTGTTCGGCGTGTCTATCGTGGCCATGAACACATTCGCCTTCGGTATCCGCTGCGCCGGTCCCTTCGCCGCGTATGGCCTGGGCCTGGCAGTACCCAAGGCCACCAAGAACTCCGGTATCATCTCCATCATCTGCGGCACCATCGCCTTTGTGGTGTGGCAGATCGTGGGCGGCGGCGGCACCTGGATGTTCCTGATGCCGGTGGTGGCCGGATGCCTGGTGAGCACCATCTCCTTCTTTGTGGTCAACTGGATCGAGTGGGGCCGCGGCGTGGCCCCCGCCCCCAGCGCCTATCTGTCTGACGAGGAACTTGCCAAAAAGATCGCCGAGGAGTCTGTCGGCCGCTGAAGAAACTGAATAAACACAACAGCCCCTGCGGGAAAATCTCGCAGGGGCTGTTGTGATTGTCCCAAAAAGGCAAGGCTCTTGAGGTTTTTGGCAACCGGTAGAAGGGTTGCTGAGTCTCCGCACAAATGTCCTTACTCTGTGTACTATTTGCCGGTTTGTGTCGTTCGTGCAAATTACACAGCCGCCGCCGGGTAAATTTGTGGCTTTTCCCATCTTTACTTTATCTCGGTAGTGTGGTAGTGTATTAGCATACTAAATCACCCGGCGATAGGGGCCGGGGAATGGAGGAAATCATGAAAAATATCATCCGCCGCGGACTGTGCCTCCTCCTGCTGCTGGCTATGACCGCCGCCATGGCCGCCTGCGGCCAGAAGAACGCCAACACCAACACCGACGAGAAAACCATGGTCTATGCCGTGGAGGCCGGGTCTGCCGGTGAGGAGGTGGCCAAGGAGAAGGGCTGGACCGTCAACAGCGTCCAGGACCAGGCCGCCGCTCTGATGGAGGTGGCCGCCGGTACCTCCGACGCCGCCGTCATCGACCTGCTGATGGCCGGGGCCATGATCGGGCCGGACACCAGCTATCCCGACCTGACCTATACCGACAGCCTCACCCAGGAGGAGTACGGCATCGGCTGCCGCCAGGGCTCTGACCTGGCCGACTTCATCACCTCCGTTCTGGCCGAGGCCTATCAGGACGGCACCACCCAGGCCCTGGCCCGGCAGTTCGGCATCCGGGAGGACCTGCTGGCGGAGATGCCCCAGACCGGCTATACCGAGGACGCCGGCGGCGATGTGGCTTATATCCGGGGCAAGGGCACCCTGGTGGTGGGCATCACGGAGTTTGCCCCCATGGACTATAAGGACGACAACGGCCAGTGGACCGGCTTTGACGCGGAGCTGGCCCGGCTGGTGGCCCAGCGCCTGGGGGTGGACGTGGAGTTCGTCGTCATTGAGTGGGGCCAGAAGGTCAACGAGCTCAACAGCAAGGCCATCGACGTGGTGTGGAACGGCATGACCCTCACCGACGGCGTGCAGACCGCCATGACCTGCACCCCCGCCTATTGCCGCAACGCCCAGGTCATCGTGGTCCCCGCCGCATAAGGCCATGTTCTGGACCGTAACCCTATCCCTGCTGCAGGGGATGCGCCAGGCCGCCGTCCTGTTTGGGCTGACGTTGGCGTTCTCCCTGCCGCTGGGCCTGCTGGTGGCCCTGGGCTCCATGAGCCGCTGCCGCCCGGTGCGGGCGGTGTTCGACGCCCTGGTGTGGGTGATCCGGGGCACGCCCCTGGTGCTGCAGCTGATCATCATTTTCTACGGCCCCGGCCTGTGGTTCGGTCACAATATCTGGGGCAGCAACCGGATGCTGGCGTGCACCGTGGCCTTTGTGCTGAACTACGCCTGCTATTTCTCCGTGATCTACCGGGGCGGCATCCAGGCCGTCCCGGCGGGTCAGCGGGAGGCCGGTCAGGTGCTGGGCCTCACCCGCCGCCAGATCTTCTTCAAAATCACCCTGCTTCAGGTGGTGAAGCGGATCCTGCCTCCCATGTCCAACGAGATCATCACCCTGGTGAAGGACACGTCCCTGGCCCGGATCATCGCCATCGTGGAGCTGACCAAGGCCGGTGAGGACTATGTGAAGTCCGCCGGGATCACCTGGCCCCTGTTCTATACCGGGGTATACTATCTGCTGTTTGTGGGGCTTCTGACGCTGCTGTTTCGGTATCTGGAGCGCCGTCTGAGCTATTTCCGCTGAAAGGGGGGAGCATATGTCCTATCTGAGCGTTGCGCACCTGGAGAAATCCTTCGGCAGCACCCGGGTGCTGCGGGATGTGAGCTTCGACCTGCCGGAAGGGGAGACGCTGTCCGTCATCGGCTCCTCCGGCAGCGGGAAAACCACCCTGCTGCGGTGCCTGAACTTCCTGGAGCGGCTGGACGCCGGGGTGATCTCCCTGCGGGACCAGACCCTGCTGGACGGGTCCCGCCCTCCGGTGCGGGAGCGGGAGCTGCGGGAAAAGTGCCTGCATTTCGGCCTGGTGTTCCAGGATTTCAACCTGTTTCCCCAGTACACCGCCCTGGAAAACGTGACCCTGGCCAGGCGTCTTGCCAAGTTGCCCGGCGAATCGGAGGCGGACATCCGGGACCGGGGGCTGGCCCTGCTGGAGCAGATGGGCCTGTCCGACCGGGCGGGGCACTATCCCCACCAGCTCTCCGGCGGCCAGAAGCAGCGGGTGGCCATCGCCCGGGCTTTGTGCATGGGGCCGGACGTGCTGTGCTTCGACGAGCCCACCTCCGCCCTGGATCCGGAGCTTACCGGCGAGGTGCTGCGGGTCATCCGCCAGCTGGCCGACCGCCGCACCACCATGATCGTGGTGACCCACGAGATGGCCTTCGCCCGGGACGTGGCGGACCGGCTGATCTTCATGGACGGCGGCGTCATCGTGGAGCAGGGGGACCCCCGGCAGGTGATCAACCATCCCCGGATGGAGCGCACCCGACAGTTCCTCTCCCGGTACGCCGAATATTGACGTCAAATAAAAATCGCTGTCAGATTTTCCAAAATCTGACAGCGATTTTTGCTATCGCAGGCCGAGCCGGACCGCCAGTTCATCCAGGTAATCTATATGCCCGTGACTGGCTCCGTATAAGGTCACATATCCATCTTTTTCGGCGGTTATATCCTGGTTCCCGGAAACGATTCGTTCGCCCTTTTTCAGATACACTCTGCGTCCGTTTGTCACCTGGTCATGATACGCTTCCACCGCAGACTGATAATACTGCGCAAACAGATGCTTTGCTTTTTCGATGTCGCCGAGATGCCCGTATATCATGCACTCTTCCAAAGCTATAAGACGAGACGACATATTGTCCAACAGAGGATACTCCCTCCTGTGCTGCAGAATGGCCTCCCGGCTGCTTAAAACCTCAAAAGCCGGTAAAACGTGCCGATCTGTTTCGTCCGCGATACGCTTTATGATCCGGTCTGTTTTCTCGCGAAGGTCGTACCAGGTTTCCTGTCCGCCGCTGACCGTTCCCAGGCGGGAGCGAATGGTGCAGTCATAATCGTGATAGTATTTCTTCTGTTCCGTCTCGGGCTGAAAAACCCGATCGGAGCATTCCGGAATACGAATGCCTACGTTCACGCACAGCAGTCCGCCCACACCGTGCGCGGGCATACCGCTTTGAAAGTGGATCACCTGTGAAATATCTCCCGAGACGAAGCGGTGAAGCGTTCTGCCGTGCTTTTTGAATCCATACGGCCTGATATGCGCATATACCGCCGCCTCAATATCATCGACGATTTGAGTTGTATTGGTTTCTGTTCCCTTTTGCAGAAAATCAAACATATCGGCGCCCTCCTCTTGCGGTATAAGCGGCCTATTTCTCCAGCTTTTCCCAGATCACCGGCTGCCCGGCGGCCAGGGTTTTGGGCAGGTCCAGCACCCGCTGGTTCCGGCTGCCCCGGAACTGCAGGCTGATGTCCTTCTCCGCCGCCACGAAGCGTCCGTCCACCAGCACGTCGATGCACGAGAGCAGCCGGTCCGTTACCTGGCACCGGGGATGGGACCCCTCCCGCAGCAACTCGTCCTCCAGCCGGAAGCCGGTGAAGCACCAGATGCTCTTGTCCGGATACCGCCGCCGGACCTCCTGCAGAAGCGGCAGCAGGTCCCGCTGGTTCTCCGGCTCAAAGGGCTCGCCCCCCAGCACCGTCAGCCCGTTGACATAGGGCTTGTCCAGCTCGGCGAAAATCTCCGCCCGGGTGTCATCGGTGAAGGGCTTTCCATAGTGAAAGTCCCAGGTCTGGGGCTGGAAGCAGTCCGGGCAGTGGTTGGTGCAGCCGGACACAAACAGCGTCACCCGCACCCCGATGCCGTTGGCAATATCACATTTTTTCAGATTGCCATAGTACACAATATTGCTCCTTTTAGGTAATATATACTACTAAACGGCGGAAGGAAACCCCTTACAGGTGCAACACCCGGTCCTTGATCTCCTGGGTGCGGCCCTGGTTCCAGAACTGGGTCCCGATATAGCCGCAGGTGCGGCGGGCCACGTTCATCTTGTCCTGGTCGGTATTGCCGCACCGGGGGCATTTCCAGATGAGCTTGCCGTCCTCCTCCACGATCTGGATCTCGCCGTCCCAGCCGCAGACCTGGCAATAGTCGCTTTTGGTGTTCAGCTCGGCGTAGATGATGTGGTCATAGATGAACTTCATCACCTCCAGCACGGCGGGGATGTTGTTCTGCATGTCCGGCACCTCCACATAGCTGATAGCGCCGCCGGGGGACAGGTGCTGGAACTGGGCCTCGAACTCCAGCTTGGTGAAGGCGTCGATCTCCTCGGTGACGTTCACGTGATAGCTGTTGGTGATATAGCCCTTGTCGGTGATGCCCTTGATGACGCCGAAGCGCTTTTGCAGGCACTTGGCGAACTTATAGGTGGTGGACTCCAGCGGCGTGCCGTACAGGGAATAGTCGATGTTCTCGGCGGTTTTCCACTCCTTGCACTTGTCGTTCATCTTCTGCATGATGTCCAGGGCGAAGGGGGTGGCGGCGGGGTCCGTGTGGCTCTTGCCGGTCATGTATTTCACGCACTCGTACAGGCCCGCATAGCCCAGGGAGATGGTGGAATAGCCGTTATACAGCAGCTTGTCGATGGTTTCGCCCTTTTTCAGCCGGGCCAGCGCGCCGTATTGCCACAGAATGGGGGCCGCGTCGGAGGTGGTGCCCAGCAGCCGCTCATGGCGGCACCGCAGGGCCCGGTGACACAGCTCCAGCCGCTCCTCGAAGATCTGCCAGAACTTCTCGGTGTTTCCGCCGGAGGACAGGGCCACGTCCGGCAGGTTGATGGTGACCACGCCCTGGTTGAAGCGGCCATAGTACTTGTGCTTGCCGGGCTCGTAATTCCCGGCGTTGGCAACGTTGCCGATCCCGGCATCGGTAAAACGGTCCGGGGTCAGGAAGGAGCGGCACCCCATACAGGTGTACACATCGCCCTTGAGCTCCTTCATCTTCTTCTCGGAGATATAGTCCGGCACCATGCGGCGGGCGGTGCATTTGGCGGCCAGCTCCGTCAGGTACCAATAGGGGGCGTCCTCGTGGATGTTGTCCTCCTCCAGGGTGTAGATCAGCTTGGGGAAGGCGGGGGTCACCCACACGCCCTGCTCATTCTTCACGCCCTGGTACCGCTGCAGCAGCATCTCCTCGATGATCATGGCCAGGTCCTTCTTCTCCCGCTCATTCCGGGCCTCGTTCAGGTACATGAACACGGTGATGAAGGGGGCCTGTCCGTTGGTGGTCAGCAGGGTCACCACCTGATACTGGATGGTCTGCACGCCCCGGCGGATCTCCTCCCGCAGGCGGGCCTCCACCAGCTCGCTGATCTTCTCCTCGCCGGGATCCACGCCGATGGACGCCATCTCCGCCAGCACGATGCGGCGGATCTTCTGGCGGCTGACCTCCACGAAGGGGGCCAGGTGGGTCAGACTGATGGACTGGCCGCCATACTGGTTGGAGGCCACCTGGGCCACGATCTGGGTGGCGATGTTGCAGGCGGTGGCGAAGGAGTGGGGCTTTTCGATCATGGTGCCGGTGATGACGGTGCCGTTTTGCAGCATGTCCTCCAGGTTCACCAGGTCGCAGTTGTGCATGTGCTGGGCGAAATAGTCGGTGTCGTGGAAATGGATGATGCCCTCCTCATGAGCCTCCACAATATCCTGAGGCAGCAGCAGGCGGTTGGTGATGTCCCGGGACACCTCTCCGGCCATATAATCCCGCTGGGTGGAGTTCACCACGGGATTTTTGTTGGAGTTCTCCTGCTTGGCCTCCTCGTTGTTGCACTCGATGAGGGAGAGGATCTTGTCGTCGGTGGTGTTGGCCTTGCGCACCAGGGACCGGGTATAGCGGTAGGTGATGTAGTGCTTGGCCACCTCAAAGGCCCCATGGGCCATAATGTGGTGTTCCACCATATCCTGGATTTCCTCCACCGTGGGAGCGCGGTTCATCTTCTGGCACTGCAGCTCCACGGACTCGGCGATGCGCCGGATCTGCACCGGGGTCATGCGGTCGGCCTCGGCCACGGAGCCGTTGGCTTTGGTGACGGCCACCTCGATTTTCCGGATATCGAAGGGGACCTCAGCCCCGTTGCGCTTGATGATCTTCATGTGTATCGCCTGTCCTTTCTCCTGATTTTTTCTCTCTCCATAGCAAAAGCTGCCCCAGGGGAGCAGCGGTCAATCAGCTTACTCATCATACTCTATATCTTGTGCTGATTCAAGCCCCAAACCCCCGAATGTTGGGAAAATGCCTGACGAAATTCCCGGGGATATTTTGTCCATTCTGTACAATGGACACAAGATATGGGAGTGCAGTGCGCCCTGCTGACTACAATATATAGTGTGACAAGACAATTTGCAATTGCAAATGCAACAAAAGCGCCGGATTTCTGCGCCCCGGCCCAAGGGGGGCAGGGAAGGGGGTTTCCATCTGCTGGGAAAAATTTTCCCGTCTTAACGTGTTTTTAGCGTTTTCTTAACACGAAAGTATGGTACAATGGTGCCAACGCAGATACGGGGAGGGAGAATCTGTCATGAAGCGCTTTCAGGTCCGCTGGCCCGACGAGTGGCTGAAGCGGACTCGCCTGTTCCGGACGGACCTGCTGTCCTATTCCGGAAAGGATTTTATCGTATCCGTGTCGCTGTATCTGATCTCGGTGGTGTTCTGCCTGGTGCTGCGGAACTTCGACCCAAACAACGACACCAGCTATGTGTCCATGATTTTCCTGCTGGACGTGTTCTTGACGGCCATGCTGACGGACGGGTTCTTTTTCAGCCTGACCATCGCGGTGTTCGCCGTGCTCAGCGTGGACTACATCTTCACCCCGCCCTTCTGGGAGGTCAGCTTCACGCTGGCGGGCTTTCCGCTGACGTTCCTGGTGATGATGACCATCTGCGTGGCGACCGGTATCGTTACCAGCCGGGCCAAGAAGGTCAGCGAGATGGAGCGGGAGGCGGAGCGGGAGAAGATCCACAGCAACCTGCTGCGGGCGGTGTCCCACGACATCCGCACCCCGCTGACGGGCATCGTGGGGGCCACCAACGTCCTGCTGGAGCAGGATGACACCCTGACGCCCCAGCAGCGGCGGGAGCTGCTGAAAAACGCCAACGAGGAGGCCCAGTGGCTGATCCACATTGTGGAAAATCTCCTGTCCATCACCCGCATCGGTGCGGGGGAGGACGCGCAGGTCACCAAAACGCCGGAGGCGGCGGAGGAGGTCATCGAGGGGGCCGTGGGCAAGTTCCGGCGGCGGTATCCGCAGATCGACGTGGAGGTCCGGCTGCCGGAGGAGTTCTTTCTGGTGCCCATGGACCCGCTGCTGATCCAGCAGGTGATGACGAACCTTCTGGAAAACGCCGCCGTCCACGGGGTTACCACTACCCGGGTGGCGGTATCCCTGGAAAAGCGGGGGAAATGGGCCCGGTTCACCGTGTGCGACAATGGCCGGGGCATCCCGGAGGGGCGGCTACACAACCTGTTCGACGGTACCCAGAGCGCCCAGAAGGGGGACAGCACCCGCAGCATGGGCATCGGCCTGTCTGTGTGCAAAACCGTGGTGGCAGCCCACCGCGGCAAAATAAAAGGAGAAAACAAAAAGGGGGGCGGCGCCCGGTTCACGGTGGACCTGCCCCTGGAGGAGGACGAACATGAAGATCAAGGATAAGATTCTGATCGTGGAGGATGAGCAGAGCATCAGCAACTTCATCTCCATGGTACTCAACGCCAACGGCTATGACACCATCATCGTGGGCAGCGGTGAGGAAGCGCTGACCATGATTGCCTCCCACTGTCCGGACCTGATCGTGCTGGATCTGGGCCTGCCGGATATGGACGGCATGGAGGTGCTCAAGTCCGTGCGCAAGTGGTCCAATCTTCCGGTGGTGGTGGTCTCCGCCCGGAACCACGAGCACGACAAGGTGGACGCCCTGGATTACGGGGCCGACGACTATCTGGTCAAGCCCTTCGGCACCTCCGAGCTGCTGGCCCGCATCCGCACCGCCATCCGCCACACCCGCACCACCTTGGCCAACTCCCAGATCGCCCAGTCCGGCAAGTTCACCGCCGGGGACCTGACCATCGACTATGACAAGCACCAGGTGCTGATCCGGGGGGAGAACGCCAAGCTCACCGTGAACGAATACAAGATCGTGGCTCTGCTGGGCAAATACGCCGGCAAGGTGCTGACCTATGACTTCATCATCCGGGAGCTGTGGGGCCCCAAGGCCAAGGCCGACAACCAGATCCTCCGGGTGAACATGGCCAATATCCGCCGCAAGATCGAGGAGACCCCCGGCCAGCCCCAGTACATCTTCACCGAGGTAGGCGTGGGCTATCGTATGCGGGAGGGCGATTGACGACACAGGTAAAATTTGCGTCAAAAATTTGTAAAATAGGGCTATCTTTTTCCGAATGTATATGGTACAATCAGAATATCCCAAATGTATGCGGTACAACACAGTGCCGGAAAAGGTAGGTCATACGACATGGAACACAATGCGATCCTGGACAGCAAGCTGTCCCTGAGCAGCAACATCCCCCTGTACGCCCAGCTGGTGGGCATCATCAAGCGGGAGATCTCCTCCGGCGCGCTGAAGATCGGGGACCTGCTGCCGTCGGAGGCGGAGCTGTGCCGGGCGCTGGATATCAGCCGCAACACCGCCCGCCAGGCCATCGGCGAGCTGGAGGACGAGGGCCTGGTGGTCCGCAAGCGGGGCAAGGGCACCTTTGTGGCCGACCCCAACAACAGCCGCCGGGGCGTGCGCTATTCCTTCACCACGGAGGTGTCGTCCCTGGGCAAGACCCCGTCGTCCACCCTGGTGGACTTCGGCGTGGTGATCCCCACCCGGGCCGTCTGCCAGCGGATGGACCTGCAGGAGAGGACGCCGGTGTATTGCTTCACCCGGGTCCGCAACGTGGACGGGGAGCCGCTGATCCTGGAAACCTCCTATTACCCCCAGTACATCTATCCAAACCTCACCCGGGAAATGGTCCAGACCCACAGCTTTTACAGTCTGCTGTATCATGTGGGGATCACGCCCTTTTCCGCCGAGGACAGCTATGAATCCGTGATCCTGGACGCCCCCCGGGCCAGCCTGCTGGGGGTGGAGCCGGGCAGCTGCGCTTTTTATCACCAGCGCCGCACCCGCACCGAGGACGGCCGCATTTATGAGTACACCCGCAGCTATATCCGGGGCGACCGGGTCCGGCTGGACGTGCATATGCAGAAAAGCGGCATGAGCTTTACCCGCACCATCGACTGAAAATCGGACCGGGGATACCGGGCCGTGTGACAAATGAACGGACCCCGGAAGGGCAGACCGCGATCATTTCCAATGACCGTCTGTTCCTTCCGGGGTCCGTTATTTATGGAACCCTTTCATAGGACACGGGCTTCCCGTCCCGGAACGTCACCGTGAACCCGGTGCCGGGCTTCACGGAGTAGTCGTACCGCCCGCCGCCGAACCAGGTCATCATCAGCCCCGCCGTGACGCCGCCGTGGACCACGCACACGGCGTCCTCCTCCGACGCCAGCACCCGGGCGATGGCGGCCCGGTTCCGCTCCAGCACCTGGGGGGCGCTTTCGCCGTTGGGGCAGACGTTGTGCTCCACGTCGGTGATCCAGGCCTGATAGGCCGCCGTGTCCTTCAGCTCCTGATAGCTTTTCATCTCGAAGTCGCCGAAGTTCATCTCCTGCAGCCCCGGCAGCTGCTGATGAGCCACGGGGCCGTAGATGGCCTCCAACGTCTGCTCCGTCCGCAGCAGGCCGCTGGTATAGTACCGCTTGGCCCGGGGATAGGCCGCCGCGTTTTTGCGCAGCGCCGACAGGGATTCCGGCAGGGCGGGGATATCCGCCGCCCCGTAGTACAGGTCCCGGCGGCTGCCGTCGGTTTCTCCGTGGCGCAAAAGGGTCAGCTTCATTTCAATTCCTCCGTCAGTCCGCAAAATATCCGGTACACATGACCGGCCTGCTCCGCCAGCTGCCGCAGCAGCCGCCCGTGGCGCTCCCGCCAGGCCCGCTCCCCGGCGTCTATGGGCACCACGCCGCTGCCGATCTCCCGGGAGATCACCGCCTCCGCCGCCAGCAGCAGGGAAAGGGCCGTCTCCGGGTCCTCCTGCCGGGTCAGGGCCTCCAAATGCACATAGCACCGGGCAGGGGAGGGGGGACTTACCGCCAGGTCGCAGATATCCTCCGCCGCCAGGCCGTATTTTTCCGCCGCGAAGGTGCACTTACCCTGGTACGCGCCGCCAATGATCAGATCCATCCTCTCACCTCCACAGAATCGCCGCCCCGCAGCCGCACAGCTCGCCGATGGTCAGGGCAAAGCCGGAGATATCCCCGGACATGCCATCCAGATTCCGGAAGCCGTACCAGACCGCCAGACTGTAACCCACGGCGGCGGCCAGGGGGCCGAAGCTCCCGTCCAGCCACAGGGGAAGCCCCACGGACAGGGCCAGCAGCACCCACAGCACCGCCCCATAGCCGCCCCGGGCGGGGCCCATGGCGGCATACTGGCTGGTGCCCATGGGCCGCAGCCCCAGCACCGCCAAGCCTGCGCAGGCCCGGGTGGCCGCCGGAATCAGCAGCAGGGCCAGCCAGGACACGTCCTCCGCCGCCAGGAACAGGCTCCACTGGCCCATGGCCAGCAGCACCATGCAGATCACGGCGAAGGCCCCGCAGTGGGAGTCCTTCAGAATGCGCCGGCGGGTGGGCAGGTCCCGCCGGGACAGCACCGCGTCGCACACGTCCATGTATCCGTCCAGGTGCATGAACCCCGTGACCAGCCACGGCACGGCGGCGCACACCGCCGCCCGTACCGGCCCCGGCGCGCCCCGCAGCAGCAGCCACGCACCGGCCCATATGCCGCCCACCAGCAGGCCCACCAGCGGCAGGCACACCAGCATTTTCCGGCGGGCGCTTTCGCTCCATATCTTCCTGGGGCAGGGAATGGCCAGGAACATGCCCCAGGCCATGAAAAATCCGCAGATCCAGTCACGCATCCGGCAGCTCCCCCTTCCATACCCGGACGCAGCCCGCCGCCAGCTCCGCCACGGCGTCAAATTCCGCCGCCAGGGCCCGGCACACCGCCGCCAGGCCCCGGCGATACGTCTCGGTCCAGGTCTCGTAGGTCACGCCGTCCCGCCAGATCTCGTCGCACACGCACACCAGGTGCCGGACGCGCCGGCTGACGGCCAGTAGCTCCTCCGCCGTTCGCTCCGGAGCAGCGGCGTCCGGCGATGGGCCGGAGAACATCTGGCAGGCAAGGCAGGCGGTTACGCTGTCGAACAGCACCGCGCTTTCCCGGGGCACCGCCGCCAGGCCCTCCGGCAGGGCACGGCCCCGCTCCAGGGTCTCGAAGCCCCAGCCGTCCCGCTCCGCCAGGTGGCGGCGGACGATGGCCCGGTCCTCCGTGTCCCGGGGCTCCAGGGTGGCCCAGTAGATCATGGGCCCGCCGCCGGCCAGCTGCCGGGTCAGCCGCTGGCCCAGCATACTCTTTCCGCTTTTGCTGCCGCCAAGGAGTAAAATTCTCATGATTTGTCCACCGTGAATGCGTCCCCCTCCCGGATGGGGGCCAGATATCCGTCCTCAATGGCCGCCTCCGGGAAGGTGGCCATATGGTTCAGCACCGCGCAGGCCCCCTGCATCACCCGGAACAGCAGCGGGCAGCCGCTGCCCTCGCCCAGCCGCATCCCCAGCAGCAGGCACGGCTCCAGCCCCAGCTCCCGGGCCGCCAGGCGATACCCGATCTCATAGGAGGCGTGGGACAGAAACAGTACATCCCGGACCCGGGGACACAGGCGCACGGCGCACAGGGCCGCCACTATGGAGATATATCCGTCCACCGCCGCCGCCAGTCCCTCATGGGCGCAGCCCAGAAACAGCCCCGTCATGGCGGCAATGTCCAGGCCACCTACCGCCGCCAGCACCCCGATGGGGTCCCCGGCGTCGGGCCGGTGCAGGGCCAGCGCTTGCCGTAGCACGTGCTTTTTCGTGGCGAAGCCCCGGTCCGTCAGGCCGCCGCCCCGGCCGGTCACCTCCTCCACGGAGGCCCCGGTCAGCGCCGCCAGCACCGCGGCGGAGGTGGTGGTGTTGCCGATGCCCATTTCCCCCACGCCCACGGCGTCTATACCCTCGGCCTTGGCCTGCCGGGCCAGGTCCAGCCCCACGGCCAGGGCGTCCAGGGTCTGCTGCTCCGTCATGGCGGGCTCCACGGCGATATCGCCGGTGGAAAAACGGATTTTCCGGTCCAGCACCTGGGGGCAGGGCACCGGCGTCCGGATGCCCACGTCCACCACCTGCACATCGTCGCCGAAATACGCCGCCAATGCGGACATCCCGGTTTTGTGCCGGGTCATGTTCACCGCCTGCTGCACCGTCACGGACTGGGGGGCGCAGGATACGCCCTCCGCCACCACGCCGTTGTCCGCCGCCAGCACCGTCACCCGGCACCGCCGGACCTCCGGCCGGGCCGTCCGCAGGACCCCCGCCAGTCGGACGGACATATCCTCCAGGGCCCCCAGGCTTCCCGGCGGCTTGGCCAGCTCCGCCTGCCGCCGCCGGGCGGCGTCCATGGCCTCCCGGTCTGCCGGGAGAATGGACTCTATATATGCTGTCAATTCTTGCCTTGTCATGTGTTCGCTCCGTATCCGTGCTGCCGCAGCCAGTCGAGAGACGGGCCGCAGTCCTGATTTTCCAATGTGAACGTGGCCGCCGGGCACAGCTCCAGGATGGCATCCAGCACCTGCTCCATGAGGATGCTGCCCCGGCCCAGGGGATCGTGGAGGTCCTCCCGGCCCACGTTGTCGTGCAGATGCACATGTCGCAGCCAGGGGGCCATAGGCTCCACCCACTCCACCGGCGGCACCTGGCTGACAAAGGTGTTGGCGTGGCCGATATCCAGGCACAGGCCCAGCCGGGGGTCGTCCACCTGCCGGGCGATATCCGCCAGCAGCCGGGGCTGCGGCTCCATGACGTTTTCCAGGGCGACGGTCATATCCTGCGGCAGCTGCCGCAGGAAATCCCGCCAGAAGAGCACCGACTGCTCCACATACCACTCCGGGAAGTACACCTGGGGCACGAAGCCTCCGTGGATCACCAGCCGCCGCACTCCCAGTTCCCGGGCCAGGTCCGCCGCCTGGCGGTACCGCTTTTCCGTCACCTGCCGCACCAGCGGGTCGATGGCACAGGGAGCCAGCTCCGCAAAGGGGGCGTGGAACCAGAAGCGCTCCACTCCGGCCATGTCCCGCCGGACGGCGTCCGCGACGGTCCGGTCCTCTAAGTTGGGGGCATAGCAGAACGCCGCGATCTCCAGCCCCAGCCCGTTTTCCCGGGCCAGCTCCGCCGCCCGGCCGTCAATGCCGGACAGATACAGACGGTCCCACAGGGATTCCCGTCTCATATGCGCATCTCCCTTCTTTATTAAATGTGTAACAGCCGTCCCGCCAACCGGCCGGAGGCCCAGGCCCACTGCAGGTTGAAGCCCCCGCAGTCGCCGTCGATATCCAGCACCTCGCCGCAGGCGTAGAACCCCGGCACCAGGCGGCTCTCCATGGTTCGGGGGTCAAATTCCCCGGTGCGCAGGCCCCCTGCGGTGACCTGGGCCTGGTCAAAGCCGCAGGTGCCGGTGATGGGCAGGGTAAACTCCCGCACCTGGCGGCACAGGGCCTCCAGCTGCCGGTCCGTCAGCTCCGATACCGGCTGGCTGCCGGATATGCCCGCCGCCTTGCACAGCATCCGCCCCAGCCGGGGGTGGACACCGCCGGTCAGCAGCGCACCGGCCTCCTGCCGGGACAGGACCTGCCGCTGTCGCTCCAGCCAGGCCATGACCTCCTGCCGGGACCATCCCGGCAGAAAGTCCAGCTGCAGGGTCAGTCCGTCCCCTCCGGCGGCCGCCTGGCGGGACAGGTCAAATACCGCCGGGCCGCTGACGCCGTATTCCGTGAACAGCAGCTCCCCCCGGCCTGCGGCCAGAACGTCTCCGCCCCGCAGCACCCGCAGGGACGCCTGAGCCTTCACGCCCTTGAGCCCCCGGGGGTAGGTGGGGTCGGTGCACACCTGCACCAGGGAGGGGTACAGCACCGTCCGGTGGTGGCCCAGCTGCCGGGCCAGCTGATAGCCGTCCATGCCGCCGCCCAGCTTGGCCCCGGCGGCTCCGCCTGCGGCCAGGATGCACCGCCCGGCCATGATGACGTCTCCTTCTTCTGTCCGGGCCTGAAACTGCCCGTCCCGGTGCTTCAGCTGGCGGATGACGCAGCCGGTGCGCACCCGGATGTTCTCCTGCTGCTCCAGGGCGAACCGCAGCACGTCCAGCACCGACGAGGCGGCGTTGCTCAGGGGATACACCCGGCCGCCGGGCTCCGTCACGGTGACAAGCCCCAGCTGCCGGAAGAAGTCCAGCGTTCCCGCCGCCGACAGCTCCGGGTCCTCCAGGACGAAGCGGCAGAAGTCCGGCTCCTCCCCGTGATAGCGGTCCGGCAGGGCGTATTCATTGGTGAGGTTGCAGCGGCCGTTGCCGGTGGACAGCAGCTTCCGGCCCACCCGGGCCTGCCGCTCCGCCAGCACCACCTGATGGCCCTGCCGGGCCGCCGTCAGGGCCGCCGCCATGCCCGACGCGCCGCCGCCGATGATGAGCACGTTCATCGCTCCGCCTCCAGCCGCTTCCGGGTCAGATACCCCTCCAGCATCAGGGCCGCCGCCACGGCGTCCACGGTTTTCTTCCGCTTTTTGGCGTTCTGGCCGTTATTGAACAGGATGTTGTGGGCGTCGATGGTGGTGCGCCGCTCGTCCCAAAGGGTCAGCGGCAGGCCCGTCAGCTCCTTCAGCGTCTCGCCGAAGGCGGCGGCCTTTTCCGCCCGGGGGCCAAGGGTGCCGTCCATATTCTTGGGATAGCCCAGCACCAGCTCCCCGACTCCGTGTTGGGGGATGAGGGCGGCAATCTCCTGGGCCACCACCTCCGGCCGGCGGCTGTTGATGACCGTGGAAAACCCCGCCAGCGTCCCGGTGGCGTCGGAAATGGCAATGCCGGTGTGGGCGTCGCCGTAGTCTATGGCCATGATCTTCATGGGAAGTACCTCGCTTTTTTGTCATTCTCCTCTATCATACACGATTTTTCCCCGGCCTGCAACCCCGGCCCCTGGGGCAGCGCCGCTTTTCGCAGGATTTCCGGGAAAAAACCGGGATTTTCTCCGAAAAAGTTCTTGACTGCCACAGACCCATGTGGTAAACTTAACCTTACCTGTGAGTATAGGGCTTTCTTTTCATGCGCTTTTCGCTTCGGCGCGGGAAAGACGCCCTGTCCGGCAGGGAGGCAGAGAGCGGCCTTCGCCGGCCGCCAATCTAATAAGGAGGTGCCGTTAGATGCGCGTGAAGATCACTTTGAGATGCAACGAGTGCAAGCAGAGAAACTACAACACGATGAAAAACAAGAAGAACAGCCCTGACCGTCTTGAAATGAACAAGTATTGCCCCTTCTGCAGAAAGCATACGGTCCATACCGAGACCAAGTAATTGGAAGGAGATAGCACGATGGCAGAGGAAAAAAAGGTCAAGAAGGACCACGGCAAGTGGTTCCGCGAAATGAGAAGCGAACTGAAGAAGGTCGTCTGGCCTGACGGCAAGACCACCGCCAAGAACACCGGAACGGTGCTGCTGTGCTCTGTTGCAGTGGGCGCCTGCATCTGGATCTTCGACGGCGTGGCGATGCTGCTGATCAAGACCCTCATCGGCGCGTTCACCGGCTGAGGAAGTGCAGCATGGCTGATAACGCGAAATGGTATGTGATCCACACCTACTCCGGCTATGAGAACGCCGTGAAGGCGGCCATCGAGAAATCCGTGGTCAACCGCGGCATGTCCGATATGGTCCTCAAGATGGAGATTCCTATGGAGACTGTCACCGAGGTCACCGAGTCCGGCGTCATGAAGGAAGTGGAGCGCAAGGTATTTCCCGGCTACGTCCTCATCAAGATGATCCTGACAGATGACACCTGGCATCTGATCCGCAACATCCGAGGCGTCACCGGCTTCGTGGGCGAGGCCAACAAGGCTATCCCCCTGACGGAGGACGAGGTGGCGGCCCTGGGCGTGGAAAAGCACGAGATCGTGGTGCTGTACAACGTGGGCGACACCGTGAAGATCACGGACGGCCCCTTTACCAGCTTCACCGGTACCGTGGAGGAGATCGACCCCGAGAAGAACAAGGTCCGGGTGGCGGTCTTCATGTTCGGCAGAGAAACCCCCATCGAGCTGGAGCTCGATCAGGTGGAGGTCCTGCACTGAGGCGCAGCAGTCTCTGCGCGGCAGGCCGGAGCATCCCCTCCGGCGCAAGTGGGAGAGACGGTGTCCGTCTCGCCAAAAGCGGTTTCCGGTATCGACCGGCCGCTACCACATTTTTATGAAGGAGGTGCCTATCCATGGCACAGAAAGTTGTTGGTTATGTAAAGCTGCAGATTCCTGCAGGCAAAGCGACCCCCGCACCCCCTGTCGGCCCCGCTCTGGGCCAGCACGGTGTCAACATTCAGGCATTCACCAAGGAGTTCAACGAGCGCACCAAGAATGACATGGGCCTCATCATCCCCGTGGTCATCACCGTCTACTCCGATCGTTCCTTCAGCTTCATCACCAAGACGCCTCCCGCGGCTGTGCTGATCAAGAAGGAGTGCAACATCGAGTCCGGCTCCGGTGTGCCCAACAAGACCAAGGTGGCCACCATCTCCAAGGCCTCCATCCAGAAGATCGCCGAGCTGAAGATGCGCGATCTGAACGCCGCTTCCCTGGAAGCAGCCATGAGCATGATCGCCGGCACCGCCCGTTCCATGGGCGTCGTCGTGGGCGAATAAGGAGGGTGTAAGAGATGTTTAGAGGTAAGAAGTATAAAGAAAGCGCCAAGCAGATCGACCGCGGGACCCTGTATGATCCCAAGGAGGGTCTGGAGCTGGTCTGCAAGACCGCATCCGCCAAGTTCGACGAGACCGTCGAGCTGCATGTGAAGCTGGGTGTCGACTCCCGCCACGCTGACCAGCAGGTCCGCGGCGCCATCGTCCTGCCCAACGGCACCGGCAAGACCGCCCGCGTCCTGGTGTTCGCCAAGGGCGACAAGGCCGACGCTGCCCGTGAGGCCGGCGCCGACTTCGTCGGTGATATGGATATGGTCGAGAAGATCCAGAAGGAAAACTGGTTCGGCTTCGACGTCGTGGTCGCTTCCCCCGACATGATGGGCGTTGTGGGCCGTCTGGGTAAGCTGCTGGGCCCCAAGGGCCTGATGCCCTCCCCCAAGGCCGGCACCGTCACTCCCGACGTGGCCAAGGCCGTGAAGGAAGTCAAGGCCGGTAAGGTGGAGTATCGTCTGGACAAGACCAACATCATCCACTGCCCCATCGGCAAGGTTTCCTTCGGCGCGGACAAGCTGTATGAGAACTATACCGCTCTGCTGGGCGCCATCATCAAGGCCAAGCCCGCCGCTGCCAAGGGCCAGTATATCAAGTCCTGCGTGGCCGCTTCCACCATGGGCCCCGGCGTCAAGATGAACGCCAACAAGCAGCTGTAAAAAACCGGCTGAAACATTTGATATCTTCGGCTTGACAAACCGTCACGCCCCTGATATAATACCAGATGCGTTCCAAAGACAGCAGGTGGCGCAAGCCGTAAGTCCTGCCGAGGATGGCAAATCGTTTCGATTGCTTTACACCGTCCTTGTGTCCTTGGATACAGGGACGGTTTTCTTTTTGAACGCACCGACAATTTTTCCGGAGGTGAAATCAAAGAATGCCCAACGCAAAAGTTCTGTCTGAAAAGCAGGCCATCGTGGCGGCGCTGACCGAGAAGCTGCAGAATGCAGCCGCCGGTGTCATCGTTGATTACAAGGGCATCACCGTGGCAGAGGACACCGCTCTGCGCGCGGACTGCCGCGAGAACAACGTGGAATACGCTGTCATCAAGAACACCCTGCTGCGCTTTGCATTCAACAACGTGGGTCTCAACGAGCTGGACGATCAGCTCAACGGCACCACGTCCCTGGCTGTGTGCATGGACGATCCCGTCGCTCCTGCCCGCGTCATCGCTGACTATGCAAAGAAGCTCAACGGCAAGTTCGAGATCAAGGGCGGCTTCATGGAAGGCAAGGTCGTCTCCCTGGAGACCGTGAATGCTCTGGCTGCCATCCCCGCTCTGCCCGTGCTGCAGGCCCAGGTCCTGGGCACCATGCTGGCCCCCATCTCTGCTCTGGCCTGCGTGCTGAAGCAGATCGCCGAGAAGGACGGCGCTCCCGCCGAGGAAGCCGCCGCCGAGTAAATTCCGGCACCACCCCGGGGCCTCTCCGCCCCACCCAAATCAAACAAATATCTTACAATTAGGAGGCTTATCAAAATGTCCGAGAAGATTACTGCTATGATCGAGGAAATCAAGGGCCTGACCGTTCTGGAGCTGTCCGAGCTGGTCCACGCTCTGGAGGAAGAGTTCGGCGTGTCCGCCGCCGCCATGGCCGCTCCCGCTGCCGGCGCTGCTGCTCCCGCTGCCGAGGAGAAGACCGAGTTCGACGTGGTCCTGACCGGTTTCGACGCCGCTCAGAAGATCAAGGTCATCAAGGTCGTCCGCGAGGTCATGGGTCTGGGTCTGGCCGAGGCCAAGGCTGCCGTCGAGGGCGCCCCCACCACCATGAAGGAAGGCCTGTCCAAGGAGGACGCCGAGGCTCTGAAGAAGCAGGTCGAGGAAGTCGGCGGCAAGGTCGAGCTGAAGTAAGTTTCACCCAAATAAAAAAATGCTGCAAGCGCTGCGCTTGCAGCATTTTTTCGCGCTTTTTGTGGATTCTGGCGGATAAAATGCCGCGGAATTTTTCCGCTTGTGAAACCCGGCGGGGTCTGATATAATAGCCGTGTATAACTTCAGAAATCCTGCATAAAAGAAACAGAGGTGACGTCTTATCAAGACACAGAAAAAACCGGGGCTTTTCCGACACCTGGGCCCCGTCCTGGGCCGCTATAAGGGCTGGACGGCAGCCGCCCTGATGTTCGGCATCACCGAGGTGGTGCTGGAGCTGCTGATCCCCATGCTCATGTCCACCATCGTGGACGGCGGCCTGTACCGGGAGAGCACCTTCATGCTCCAGGGGCTGTTTTCCCCGGAGCTCATCGCCAACCGCAACCGCTTCGTGCTGACGGTGGGGGCCATTATGGTGGGCGTGGCCTGCCTGTCCATGGCCATGGGCGTTCTGGCCGCCCGCTGCTCCGCCATTGCCACCCAGGGCTTCGCCCGGAATATGCGCAGCACCCTGCTGGGGAAGATCGAGAGCTTCTCCTTCTCCAACATCGACCACATCTCCACCCCCCAGCTGATCACCCGCGCCACAACGGACATCAACACCCTGCGTGACACCATGCGCCAGTCCCTGGTGACCCTGTACCGGGCGCCGGTGATGGTGATCCTGGCCACGGTCATGAGCTTCATCGTCTCCCCGGGCCTTGCGCCCCTGCTGCTGATCTGCATCCCCCTGCTGGTGGTGCTGATGGTGATCCTGCTGAAGGTGGGCCAGCCCCGCTTCAAGCGGATGCTGAAGATGATGGACGGCATGAACCAGGCCGTCCGGGAGAATCTGGTGGCCAGCCGCGTGGTGAAGGCCTTCGTCCGGGGCGGCTACGAGTCCAAGCGCTTTGACAAAACCACCGACGACCTGCGCCGGGCCCAGCTGGGCGCGGGCCGCCTGTTCAATCTTTCCGGCCCCATCACCATGGGCATTATGTGGACGTGCAGCGTGCTGATCCTGCTGCTGGGCGGCCGCCAGATCATCTTCCAGACCACCGGCCTGCTGACCGGTGAGCTGGTGAGCCTGGTGAACTACGCCGGCATGGCCGTGAACTCCCTGTCCATGATCAGCTGGCTGGTCATGTCCCTGTCCCGGGCCCAGGCCTCCCTGGTCCGGATCAATGAGGTGCTGGACGAGGAAATTGACATCACCGACGGCCCCTCCGATGCAGTGGTGGAAAGCGGCAGCATCGACTTCGAGGACGTGTGCTTCAGCTATACCCGGGACCCCGACAAGCTGGCCCTGCGCCATGTGACCCTGCACATCGCCTCCGGCGAGACCATCGGCGTCATCGGCGGCACCGGCGAGGGCAAGTCCACCCTGGTGAGCTTGATCCCCCGGTTTTACGACGCCCTGTCCGGCACCGTGAAGGTGGACGGCCGGGATGTGCGGGAGTATACCCTGGAAAATCTCCGCAGCGGCGTGTCCATGGTGCTGCAGAACGGCTCCCTGTTCTCCGGCACCATCGCCGACAACCTCCGCTGGGCGGACCCCAACGCCACCCGGGAGCAGATGCAGGCCGCCTGCGCCATCGCCCGGGCCGACGAGTACATCGACCGTTTCCCCGACGGCTATGACACGGTGCTGGAGCAGAACGCCGCCAACCTGTCCGGCGGCCAGCGCCAGCGCCTGCTGATCGCCCGTGCCATCCTGAAGCGGCCCAGGATTCTGATCCTGGACGACTCCACCTCCGCCGTGGACATGGCCACCGACGAGCACATCCGCCGCTGTCTGCGGACGGCCCTGCCCGGCGCCACCAAGGTCATCATCGCCCAGCGCATCAACTCCATCATGTCCTGCGACCGCATCGTGGTGCTGGACCAGGGGCGTCTGGCGGACATGGGCACCCATCAGGAGCTGCTGTCCCGCAGCCATATTTACCGTGACGTGTACGAGAGCCAGATGAGAGAGGGGGCGGTGGATCATGCCGCGAGTTGACCTGCAGAAATATAATAAAAAGGTAGAGAACCCCTTCGCCATCCTGTGGCGTCTGGTGTGCTACTTCAAGCACTGCCGCCTGCTGCTGACGGCGGCCATGCTGTCCATCCTGGCCTATGTGGCCGCCACTATCGGGGCCGCCTACTGCATGAAGCCCCTGACCAACCTGCTGGAGAGCAGCGGCGCAGCCCCCAACGAGACCTACGCCAAGTACATCAGCCTGATTCTGGGCCTGGCGGGGCTGTACCTGCTGTCGGCCCTGACCAACTATCTGCTCAACCGCCTGATGCTGGAGTGCAGCGCCATCATCATGAAGCAACTGCGCACGGAGCTGTTCGACACCATGCAGCGCCAGCCGGTGCGGTTCTTCGACGAAAACAAGACCGGCGCCCTGATGAGCTACTACACCAGCGACATCGAGGCCACCAACGAGCTGCTGCAGCACAGCATCACCCAGCTGGCCATCTCCATCACCTCCCTGGTGGGCACCATTGCCATGATGCTGGCTCTGTCCATGCGGCTGTTTGCCATCATGGTGGTGCTGGGGGCCATCGTGGTGCTGGTGGTGCGGGTCACCACCAAAATCAGCAAGCGCACCTACGCCAGCCAGCAGCGCCTCACCGCCGCCGTCAGCGGCTATATGGAGGAGATGATCACCGGCCAGCGTGACGTGAAGGTGTTCACCCACGAAAAGGAGGTCATGGAGCAGTTCGACGTCATCAACCAGGACCTGTGCAAGGCCTCCACCACCGCCACCACCGTCACCTCCATGGTGGGCCCCATTCTCAACAACCTGTCCCACATCTTCTATGCCATCACCTGCGCGGTGGGCGTCCTGTGGCTGACAGGGGAGGGGGCCGGCGGCATCCTCATCGGCTTTTTGCAGTATGTCCGCACCTTTGCCGACCGCGTCAGCCAGATCTCCGAGCAGTTCAACGCCCTGATGATGGCCCTGGCCGGTGCCGAGCGGATTTTTGGCATCCTGGACCTGCCTCCCGAGGAGGACCAGGGCCAGGTGACCCTGGAGCAGAAGGGCGACGACTACCACTGGCGTATGCCGGACGGCACCCTGGTGCCCCTGCGGGGCGATGTACGCTTTGACCATGTGGACTTTGCCTATGTGCCGGAAAAGCCGGTGCTGCGGGACCTGTCCCTGTACGCCAAGCCCGGCCAGAAGATCGCCTTCGTCGGCTCCACCGGCGCGGGAAAAACCACCATTACCAATCTCATCAACCGGTTTTACGATATCCAGGCCGGCTCCATCACCTACGACGGCATCGACGTGCGCAACATCCGCAAGGACGACCTGCGCCGCTCCCTGGGCATCGTGCTGCAGGACACCCACCTGTTCACTGGCACCGTCATGGAGAACATCCGCTACGGCCGCCTGGACGCCACCGACGAGGAGTGCATGGAGGCCGCCAAGATCGCCAACGCCCACTATTTCATCTCCCACCTGCCCCAGGGGTACGACACCGTCCTCTATTCCGACGGCGCCAACCTCAGCCAGGGCCAGCGCCAGCTGGTGGCCATCGCCCGGGCGGCGGTGTCCCGGGCTCCGGTGCTGATTCTGGACGAGGCCACCTCCTCCGTGGACACCCGTACCGAGAAGCTCATCGGCCAGGGGCTGGACGGCCTGATGGCCGGGCGCACCGTGTTCGTCATCGCTCACCGGCTTTCCACCGTCCGCAACGCCAACGCCATCATGGTGCTGGAGCAGGGCCGGATCATCGAGCGGGGCGACCACCGGGAGCTGCTGGAGCAGAAGGGGAAGTACTATCAGCTCTGCCACAACATGATCGAATTGACCTAACTGTTCACCGAAAACATCTGCGAGATATAATCGTTAACCGTTAATCTGCGGCGAAAGTTAGCGGATAAAAACAGCAGAAAATCCGGCGCAAGAGAATAAAAATACAAAGAAAATGGATAATTGTCATTTTTTTTGGAATATTCACAGAAAGTTCAATCTTAGTGTTGAAAAATCTATTGTTTCATGATAGAATTAGGAAAACATTTTAATCCTGAGCGGCGATAAGTAAAATGCACAAAAACCGTCCGCCATCGGCGAACAGACTGGTGCGTAGTGGACAGCGAGCCATGGACGCGCCAAGCCGTCCCCAAAGGAAAGATCATGGCAGAAAAGAACAAAAAGCGCGGCGGACGCCGCGCCCACCTCAACGATTTCCATGTGAATCTTGCCGGTGATTATGTATATACCGGCGCCCACTACTCCTATGTGGACCAGGGCCGTAGCCGCGACCGGGTCCAGCGGGAGCTGCTGGGACTGAGCGTTGCCGTCATGCTGGCCGTGGTGGCCGGCGGCTGCAGCGACGCCCCCGCCATGCTGAACTGCTGGTACGTGATCCTGCCCTATATCTGCGAGGCCGCCGCGGCGGTCAGCGTGATCTGGGCGGTGCTCCGGCTGCGGAAGGCGGAGGAACCCATCCGGGAGTACATTTATAAAAAGAGCGTGCAGGCGCTGCCCCACCGGGCCATGCTCTGCATGATCTTCGCGGGGCTGGGCTTCGTGACCATGGTGCTGTACCTGGTGATGAACGGCTCCGGCGGCCGCGTGGCCTCCGTGATCGCCTACCTGACGCTGAAGGCGCTGGTGGCCGGGGGAGCGTGGCTCCTGTGGCGGTATATGCTGACCCTGAAATGGGAAAAGCTCCCCGCCCGCGACTTGGATACGCCTCAGGCGTGATCCACCAATTTCTTTTGTGAACTCCGGGCTTCTGCCCGCGTTCAAAAATATTTAAGGAGGATTCCAATGAAGAAAGCTACCCGTATCTTGGCTCTGGTACTTTGCGCTGTCATGTGCCTGGGCCTGTTCGTTGGCTGCGGCAACAAAGGCAAGCAGAACAGCGACACCCCGTTGGTCGTGGGTTATTCCCCGTTCAACAGCAAGTTCTCCCCCTTCTTCTCCGAGACCGCTTATGACCAGGACGTCTGGGTCATGACCGCTATCAGCCTGCTGAACAGCGATCGCCAGGGCGCCATCATCATGAAGGGTATCGAAGGCGAAACCAAGGCCTACAATGGCACCGACTACACCTACTATGGTCCCGCTGACTGCGAGATCGTGGAGAACACCGATGGCACTGTGGACTACAACTTCAAGCTGCGCGAGGACCTGAAGTTCTCCGACGGCGAGCCTATCACCATCGATGACGTCATCTTCTCCATGTACGTCCTGTGCGATCCTACCTACGACGGCAACAGCACCCTGTTTGCTCTGCCCATCGAGGGCATGGATGCTTACCGTTCCGGTATGGAGACCCTGTACAACCTGATGCTGGCTGCCGGCCGCGACAACACCGACTTCACCAACAACCCGTGGACCGAGGAAGAGCAGACCGCCTTCTGGGCTGACGTGGATCAGGCCGGCGTGAAGTTCGTCCAGGACATCATGCAGTACTGCATTGCCCAGGGCGCTAACGCCGAGGGTGATTCCGTTGCCGCCTGCATGAAGAACTGGGGCTATGATCTGCCCGCCGATGCTACCGAGGCGGATGCCTTCAACGCCATCCTGGCTAAGTACGACACCCTGACCGAGGCTGTCGACGCTGAGAAGGCCAACGCCACCTTCACCAGCCTGCTGAACGACTACGAGACCAAGTACACCAAGGGTATCGAGACCGGCACCTCTGCTGCCAACATCTCCGGCATCAAGAAGACCGGCGACTACAGCATGACCGTCTCCCTGACCCAGGTCGACGCCACCGCCATCTATCAGCTGGGTGTGACCATCGCCCCCATGCACTACTATGGCGACAAGACCAAGTACAACTATGACAACAACCAGTTCGGCTTCGACAAGGGCGATCTGAGCACCGTCCGTGCCAAGACCACCACCCCCATGGGTGCTGGCCCCTACAAGTTCCTGAAGTTCGAGAATGGTACCGTGAACTTCGAGGCTAACGATTCCTACTATCTGGGCGCCCCCAAGACCAAGTATGTCAACTTCCTGCAGACTCAGGAAGACGATAAGCTGAACGGCGTCGTCACCGGCACCGTGGATATCACCGATCCTTCCTTCAGCTCCACCACCGTGGACGCCATCAAGGCTGCCAACAAGAACGACGATGTCAACGGCCCCGCCATCACCACCGATACCGTGGATAACCTGGGCTATGGTTACATCGGCATGAGCGCCAACACCATGAACGTCAACAATGAGCCCGGCTCCGATGCCTCCAAGGCTTATCGTAAGGCTTTCGCCACCGTTCTGGCTGCTTACCGCACCGTCGCCATCGAGTCCTACTATGGCGAGCGCGCTTCCGTCATCAACTACCCCATCTCCAACACCTCTTGGGCTGCTCCTCAGGCTGCCGATCCTGGCTACAAGGTCGCTTTCTCTGTGGATGCTCAGGGTAAGGACATCTATACCTCCGACATGAACGACGAGCAGAAGTATGAGGCCGCCCTGCAGGCTGCCCTGGGCTTCTTCGAGGCCGCCGGCTGCAAGGTCGAGAACGGCAAGGTCGTCTCCAACCCCGAGGGTGGTATGGATACCGCTAACTACGCCATCGAGCGCGAGGCCCTGATCCCCGCCGACGGCAAGGGCGATCACCCCTCCTTCATGATCCTCACCGAGGCCTCCAAGGCTCTGGAGAAGATCGGCGTGCACCTGATCGTCACCGACCTGTCCGACAGCACGCAGCTGTGGGATACCATCGAGGCCGACCAGGCTGACATGTGGGCTGCCGCTTGGGGCGCCACCGTGGATCCTGATATGTATCAGATCTACTTCTCCGGCATGGACGGCAAGGTTGCCGGCGGCTCCAACTACATGTACGACATCAACGATGCCGAGCTGAACCAGCTGATCCTGGATGCCCGCGCTTCTCTGGACCAGAGCTATCGTAAGACTCTGTACAAGTCCTGCCTGGACATCATCGTTGACTGGGCCGTTGAGGTTCCTGTCTATCAGCGTCAGAACGCCATCATCTTCTCCACCCAGCGTGTCAACATGAACACTGTTACCCCCGACATCACCACCTTCTATGGCTGGCTGATGGAGGTCGAGAAGATCGAGCTGAACTGACAAAGTTCCGCACCCAAGACCTGTACGACAACATAGGTTAAGTCACAAGGTACGCCCCCGGCGGCTCCGGCCGCCGGGGGGTGCCCCGACTGCATATCAAGGAGCGACCCGGGCGGGGCCGGGGGTGTTGCTTGATGTGCAGTGGGTAGTCTATAGGGAGGGGCGGAACAGACGTGTTCCGCCAATCTGCATCACTGTATCATCAGATCGGAGGGTTATCAGTGCGCAAATACATCATCAAAAGAATTCTAATCTCAATCGTCATCCTGTTCCTTGTCGCATTCGTCATCTACGCATTGATGCGCTGTCTCCCCACGTCCTACGTGGAGGCTATGGCGCGTCAGAAGTCCATGCAGCCCAACTCCAAGTCCTTTGAGGAGTGGATGGAGCAGCTCACCAGAATGTACAATCTGGACGTGGGCATTGTTCCCGGCTTCTTCAAATGGCTGGGTCAGATGCTGACCTTCAAATTCGGCGACAGCTGGCTGTGGACCAAACCCGTCACGGAAGTATTCAACAGCTGCGTGTGGATCTCCTTCTTCATGGGCCTTATCGCCTTCGTGCTGGAGATCATCATCGCGATCCCCCTGGGCGTCATTGCCGCCACCAAGCAGTACAGCAAGACGGACTATGTCATTTCGGTGCTGGCTCTGGCCGGTATTTCGCTGCCCACCTTCTTCTTTGCTTCTCTGCTGAAGCTGGTTTTCTCCGTGAAGCTGGGCTGGTTCGACCTGTATGGTCTCACCGGCCGCAATCACGAGCAGCTCTCGGCCTTCGGGAAGCTCCTGGACATGGGACATCATCTGGTTCTGCCCATCGTCACCCTGGTGGTTATCAGTGTCGGTTCCCTCATGCGTTACACCCGCACCAACATGCTGGAGGTGCTCAACGCTGACTTCATCCGCACGGCCCGGGCCAAGGGTCTGTCCGAGCGCAAGGTCATCTATCACCATGCGTTCCGCAACACCCTGATCCCCCTGGTCACCATCATCGGCGGTTCTCTGCCCGGCCTGTTCTCCGGTGCACTGATCACCGAGACGCTGTACTCCATCCCCGGCATCGGCTACATTTCCTACCAGTCCATGGTGGGCGGCGACATTCCGTTCTCTATGTTCTACCTGGTCTTCATGGCCGTGCTGACCCTGTTGGGTAACCTGATTTCTGATATTCTGTACGCCGTGGTGGATCCGCGGGTACGCATCGCTTAAGAAGGGAGGAGGAAGTAAAATGGCAGATCGCAAAGATAAGATCAATGAGCAGCAGGCCGAGCAGGAGATCCGTGAGGAAATGAAGCACGCCGACCAGGAGCCTGCTCAGGAGCAGTATTCTCTGAACGATGACCGTCGTGTTAAGGTCCTTTCTCCCGGTATGCTGGTGGCCAAGCGCTTCATCCGCAACCGCATGGCCGTCACCGGTCTGGTCATCCTGGTTTTCATGTTCGTGTTTTCCTTCATCGGCGGCCTGATCTCCCCCTATGGTCAGGACCAGTTCTTCTACACCGATAAGACCATCCGCCGCGACTTCGGCGCAGCCAAGGAAAACACCGAGTTCCAGTACGCCAGCAACAACGACGAGGTGTTTGGCCTCACCGCCCAGGCCAGAGCTATGCTGGCCATCCAGCAGGGGAAGGCCACCTTCTCCAACAAGAGCGACAACTTCACCCTGACCAAGGTTTCCGACGACTTCTATTCCGTGGAATACAACGGTCAGGTGGTGGGCTACGCCGGCAAGGAGCTGGTGAACGCCTCCGCCAAGGACAGCACCCTGTCCTTCGAGTTCAACTATCAGGCCCTGCTGGCCTCCGCCTCCGGCGCTAAGGAATTCACCGCCGACGGCGTAGCCTACACCCTGGCTGAGGATGGCAGCATTACTTCCCAGGACGGCGCCGATGTGGCCTATGTCAGCAACATCATCGTCAACGCCATTTCCCCCGACGTGTTCCTGAGCCGCGACTTCAAGGAGAAGCTGTATGCCGCCATTGCCACCGCTGAAAACGGCAAGGCTGCCTTCAGCTATACCGACGAGTCCCTGATCGTTGTCGAAGAGCCTGAGGAGGAGCCCGACACCGAGGAGCCGTCCTCCGGCATCAACACCGAGGACCCCAACGCTCCCACACAGGAGGAGACTCCCACCAGCGCCACCGCTGAGTACGATCTGGAGTATGATCCCGCCACCATGAGCTGGAAGATCCTCCAGGAGAAGCCCAGCCGTCAGTACGATCAGTACTCCTTCCCCAGCAAGGACCACTGGCTGGGCACCGATATGTACGGTATGGATATGCTGACCCGCCTGATGTACGGCGGCCGTGTTTCCCTGCTGATCGGCTTCATCGTCATCATCATTGAGACCGTCATCGGCGTGATCTTCGGCGGTATCTCCGGCTACTTCGGCGGCTGGGTGGATAACCTGATCATGCGTATCGTCGATATTTTCTACTGCATCCCCTCCATGCCCATCATCATCATTCTGGGCGCGGCCATGGATGCATCCCGCGTGGACCCCAACATCCGAATGGTCTACTTAATGCTGATCCTGGGCTTCCTGGGCTGGGCCGGTATCGCCCGTCTGGTCCGCGGCCAGATCCTGTCCCTGCGTGAGCAGGAGTACATGACCGCCGCCGAGGCCTGCGGCCTCAGCGTGTCCCGCCGGATCTTCAAGCACCTGATCCCCAATGTCATTCCCCAGCTGATCGTCACCTGCACCATGGGCCTGGGCAGCGTCATCATCACCGAGGCTACCCTGTCCTTCCTGGGCCTGGGCGTCAAGTTCCCCTTCGCTTCCTGGGGCAATATCATCAGCGACGTCAATAACACCCACGTTCTGACCACCTATTGGTTCATCTGGATCCCCGCCGGCGTGCTGCTGCTGCTGACGGTTCTGGCATTCAACCTGGTTGGCGACGGTCTGCGGGATGCCTTTGACCCGAAGATGAAGCGCTGAGGAAGGAGGAGATCATATGGCTAAGAAAAACGAAAGCGGCTATCTGTCCGCCAAGGAGTCTCGCCGGATTTCCCGGGAGAACCGCAAGATCACGGACCAGTTTGAAAAGCTGCACAAGCGCAAGAACGTGCCTGAGGAGGAGTTCCTCACCCAGATGCACGACCAGAATAACTCCCTGGAGATCGAGAACCTGCACACCTACTTCTTCTCTGACGTGGGTACCGTCCGCGCCGTGGACGGCGTCTCCTTCGACGTGCCCATCGGCAAGACCGTGGGCGTGGTGGGCGAGTCCGGCTGCGGCAAGTCCGTTACCAGCCTGTCCATCATGCAGCTGCTCCAGCGGCCCCAGGGCCAGGTGGTGGAGGGCGAGATTCGCCTGAATCTCGGCAACGGCAAGGCCTACGACATCACCAAGACCCCCATTGAGCAGATGCAGAAGCTCCGCGGCAACTATATGTCCATGATTTTCCAGGAGCCCATGACCAGCCTGAACCCGGTGTTCCGCATCGGCGCCCAGCTGGACGAGGTCATTGCCCTGCACGACGGTGAGGGCAAGACCCCCGAGGACATCAAGGCCCGCTCCATCCATCTGCTGGAGATGGCCGGCATCGCCAACAGCGAGGGCGTCTATAAGATGTACCCCCACGAGCTGTCCGGCGGTATGCGTCAGCGTGTCATGATCGCCATGGCCCTGTCCTGCAATCCCCGCCTGATCATCGCCGACGAGCCCACCACGGCTCTGGACGTGACCATCCAGGCCCAGATTCTGGATCTGCTGCGCAACCTGAAGGATAAGATCAACTCCTCCATCATGCTGATTACCCACGACCTGGGCGTTATCGCCGAGATGGCCGACTATGTGGTGGTCATGTACGCCGGCCGCGTGGTGGAAAAGGGCACCGCCGAGGAGATCTTCGCCAATCCCGCTCACCCCTACACCATCGGCCTGATGGCCTCCAAGCCCATGGTCGGTAAGAAGGTGGATAAGCTGTATTCCATCCCCGGCAAGGTCCCCAACCCCATCAACATGCCCAACTACTGCTATTTCAAGGATCGCTGCGAAATGTGCGTGGAAGGCTGCCAGGGTGAGTATCCTCACATGATCCAGCTGTCCCCCACCCACATGGTCAGCTGCTACCGTTACTACGGAAAGGAGGACGCCCAGAATGGCTGATGTCAAGAAGACCGCTGAGGAGCAGGTCCAGTACGATCCTCAGTATATCCTCCAGGTCAAGGACCTGAAGAAATACTTCCCCATCAAGGGCGGTATGCTCAACAAGACCGTGGGTTACGTGAAGGCCGTGGACGGCGTCACCTTCAACCTCAAGCGCGGCACCACCATGGGTCTGGTGGGCGAGTCCGGTTGCGGCAAGACCACCACCGGCCGCACCATCCTCCGTCTGTCCGGCGAAAAGACCGGCGGCCAGGTGCTGTTCAACGGCCAGGAGGTCTATGACCTTAACACCAAGGAGATGCGCGACATGCGCACCAAGATGCAGATCATCTTCCAGGACCCCTTCTCCTCTCTGCAGCCCCGTATGCCCGTGGGCGAGATCATCGGCGAGGCCGTCCGTGAGCACGGACTGGTTCCCAAGGAGGAGTTCGATGACTACATCGACAAGGTCATGGACGACTGCGGCCTGCAGTCCTTCCACAAGGACCGCTATCCCCACGAGTTCTCCGGTGGCCAGCGCCAGCGTATCTGTATCGCCCGGGCTCTGGCTCTGAAGCCTGAGTTCATCGTCTGCGACGAGCCTGTTTCTGCTCTGGACGTCTCCATCCAGGCCCAGATCATCAACCTGCTGAAGGAGCTCCAGGAGCAGTACAAGTTCACCTACCTGTTCATCTCCCACGACCTGTCCGTGGTGGAGCACATCTCCGACACCGTGGGCGTCATGTACCTGGGCAACCTGGTGGAGTACGGCGCCACCGAGGATATCTTCAAGAATCCTCTGCACCCCTACACCAAGGCCCTGTTCTCCGCCATCCCCGTGCCGGACCCCACGGCCAAGATGAACCGCATTGTGCTGGAGGGCTCCATTCCTTCCCCCGCCAATCCCCCCGCAGGCTGCAAGTTCCACACCCGCTGCGCCCAGTGCATGGAGCAGTGCAAGACCGAGGTGCCCGAGCAGCGTGAGATCGAGCCCGGCCACTTCGTGGTCTGCCACCTGTACGACCAGAAGTAATGGCCAGGAAGGAAAAACACTGGGAGGACGACGACGGCCGCACCATAGCGGACATGTCCCAGGTGAAGCGTCCGTCGCTGTTCGGCAATCTGCCCGGCAGCGCTTACCAGCGGGAGGAGCAGCCGGAGGAGCGGGAGGAAGCCAAGAAATCTTCCCCCTGGGTTGACAATTCCCTGAGCAAGCAGGACCGGCATGCCTTCTTCTTCGGAACCATGAAGGCGTCGCTGCTGATCTGTGCGGCTTATCTGGTGGGATTCGGAGTGTTTATCCTGATTCTGACGCTTCTGTTCCGCTGACTGCGGAAAGATCAGACCCCAAAAGGGGCGTCCTCCAGCCGGAGGACGCCCCTTTTTATACGCATTATCGAAAAAATGGGAGGATTATCATGATTTCATCCATGCTGCAATACATTCAGAAAAGCCCCGACTGCTTCCACGCGGTGGAGAATCTCCGCCAGCGTCTGCTGTCCGAGGGTTACACCCAGCTGACGGCAGGGGAGTGGACCTTGATCCCCGGCGGGAAGTATTTTGTCACCAAGAACGGCTCCTCGCTGATGGCCTTTCGTGTGCCCCAGGACCGCCCCACGGGCTTTGTGCTGACCGCCAGCCACTCCGACTCCCCCTGCTTCCGTCTGCGGGACCATGCGGAGCTTACCGGCGAATTTGTCCGCCTGTCCGCCGAGCGCTACGGCGGCATGATCAACGACTGCTGGCTGGACCGCCCTCTGAGCGTGGCCGGCCGGGTGCTGGTCCGCCGGGAGAACGGCCTGGACATGCGCCTAGTGGATATGAAGAAGGACATGGCCCTGATCCCCCGGGTGGCCATCCACCTGAACCGGGACGGCAACAACGGCACCAAGTATAACCCCGCCCAGGACCTGGTGGCCCTGTACGCCGGCGGGGAGCAGAAGGGCAGCTTCGACCGGGAGATTGCCGCCGCCGCCGGGTGCCAGCCGGAGGACATCGTGGCCCGGGACCTGTTCCTGTACAACAACCAGCCCGGCACCGTCTGGGGCCCGGCGGGGGAGTTCCTGTCTGCCCCCCGGCTGGACGACCTGGCCTGTGTGTTCGCCTGCACCCAAGGCTTCCTGACCGCCCATGAGACCACCGCCATCCCGATGCTGTGCGTGTTCGACAACGAGGAGATCGGCTCCGAGACCAAGCAGGGCGCGGCCTCTGCCTTCCTGCCGGAGACGCTGATGGCCATCACCTCCGCCCTGGGCCTCACCTCCGGGGACTATCGCCGCCTGGTGGCCAACAGCTTCCTGCTGTCCTGCGACAACGGCCATGCCCGCCACCCCAACCACCCGGAGCTGGCGGACGCCAACGAGGCCCCGGTGCTCAACGGCGGCGTGGTGGTGAAGCACTCCCCCCGCTATGCCACCGATGCCGTCTCCGCCGCCGCCTTCCAGGAGATCTGCCGCCGGGCTAAGGTGCCCACCCAGCACTACGCCAACCGTCCCGACCAGGCCGGCGGCGCCACCCTGGGGAACATCGCCAACACCAAGCTGCCGGTGAACACCGTGGACATCGGCATGGCCCAGCTGGCCATGCACTCCTGCTTCGAGACCATGGGCAGCCGGGACGTGGCCCACTTCGTCCGGGCGGTGACCGCCTGCTACGAGGCCGCTCTGACCTTCACCGATACCCAGGTGACTCTGGGCTAACTTCCGTTTTTTCGCTAAAAAGGCGGCTGTCTCAACTTGAGACAGCCGCCTTTTAGCACGTTATGTCACGCCTGGCACAGAATTTCGATCAGCTGATCGTTTTGCAGGCCCGCGAAATACCGGGATACGTCCACGCCTTCCAAAGCTGCCGAGAAGCCCGCCTGATCCGGGGTGCGGCCCACGAAGCGAGGGGCCAACTCCTCCGGCTCAACGGCGCTGAAGAAGTCGCCGCGGAAGGCGATTGCCGAGATCAACCCGCTGTCCACGGAGATATATGCCTCGACCAGGCCGCAGCCCTCCACCCGGCGACGGCGCAGCACCGTGCAGGCAGGGGACTGGCCATAGTTCCAGTCCCAGGTGGCGTACCGCTCCTCGCGCAGCTTCTCCACGGCGGCCAGGTCCTTCGGGGTCAGGGGATAGGGTTGTCCCGGGTTTTCCCGAAGAATGTTCTCCAGCAGGATCCGCCGGAACTCCGGCAGGGAAACCGGCCTGTCCAGGTGATCGGCAACGTTTGTCACCCGGCTGCGCACCGAGCGCACGCCCTTGGTCTGGAACTTGGTGGGGTCCACCTGCAGCGCCTCGCTGACCACGGAGAGGTCGGAGTTGAACATGATGGTGCCGTGATGCATGACCCGGCCCTGGCGCAGATACTGGGAGTTGCCGGAGAATTTCTTCCCGTCGATGGTGATGTCGTTGCGGCCGTTGACCTCCGCATGGACACCCAGAGCCGCCAGGGTACGCACCACCGGCTGACAGAACAGCTTCATATCCAGAGCAGTGCCGCTTGCGGCATCGGTGATGAAGGTGAAGTTCAGATTGCCCATGTCGTGATACACCGCGCCGCCGCCGGACAGCCGCCGCACCACCCGGATGCCCCGGCGCTCCACGGCCTCCAGGTTGATCTCGGACAGGGTGTTCTGATACTTGCCGACGATGATGGAATTGTCATTCTGCCAGAGCATAAAGTACATCCGATCCCGGGGCAGACAGTCAAAGACGTACTGCTCCATAGCCAGGTTATAGCTGGGATCGGTGGTGGTCAGATCTAAGTAGGACAGCTTCATAATCAATCTCCTTTGTCTTTATTCTGCGTGGAACTGCCGCTCCAGACGACGGGCCATCAGCTGATGTCCCTCCGGCGTGGGGTGCAGGCCGTCCAGTAGCAGCTCCGACCGGGGCGTTCCGTCCGGCCGGACAAAATCTGCGTGAAAATCCACACACGGCACGCCGAAGGCCGCGCAGAATCGCCTGAGCCACAGGCGATACTCCCGCATGACGGCTTCCGCCCCGGGAAAATCCACCACGGATGCCCATTCTCCGGGTGCGTGCCGGTCATCCACCGGCAGGGGAATCCCCACCAAAGGGAGCACACCGGCGGACAGAAGCTGGTGGATCATCGCGCCCATATTGGCCCGGGCGGACACGTCCGACCCGGAATAGAACACATCGTTGGTCCCGCCCATCAGGAGGATCCGCTGAAACAGCTCGTCGGCGCTGCCCGACCGCAGCTCCGGCAGCACCCTTGCGGCCAGCCGCGCCAGCATACCGCCAGTGGTGTCGCCGCTGACGCCTTCGTTCACAATTTTCCAGCCTGTATGCTGTGCGCACAGGTGCGTCCACCGCTGGGATGCACGCACGCCATACCCGAAGGTCAGGCTGTCGCCTAAACAAATCAACTTCATTTCTCAATCACTTGCGATTCCTCGTTAAAATATGGCGCGCCCGCCCACCGGTACACGCAGCAACCCTCCGCCATGCCGCAGAAGCGGAAGCCGGATTTCTCCGCGATATGCCGGGTCACCGTCTGCTCCGGGACGCACTCAATGACCACGCCCCGACCCTGACGCCGGGCGCGGTCTGTCAGCAGCCGGGTCAGCTCCCCGGCGTATCCCCGGCCCCAGCGGCTGCGGTCCAGGACCCAGCCCAGCTCCATGGACACATCGTCATAGGGGTGCCAGATCACATACCCCGCAAAGCCGCCGTCGTCGTCCACCGCTAGGATCAGCGGCTCCGGCGTCAGCCCCGCCCAGTCCAGAAAGGCCCGGGTCTGCTCCCGGGAAAAGGGCGGCTCCAGATACCGCATGACCTCCGGGTCCGACAGAAGCCGGTGCAGAGGCTCCAGGTCCGCCTCCGTCATTCGGCGGACCCGCAGTCCGGCAGACTTACGCTCCATGCCTGCCTCCCTTACCGCAGCCAATCCGGCAGGGAGTGGCTCTGGACGCTGCTGACCATGCCCATGGCGGCAAACAGGGTCACGATGGATGAGCCGCCATAGCTGAAAAACGGCAGCGTCAGGCCGATCACCGGCAGCACAAACAGGCACATGCCCACGTTGCTGATGGTCTGGAAGATCAGCACCGCCGCCACCCCTACGCAGACGTAGGACTCCGTGGTGTTCCGGGCCTTCCGCGCCACCATCAGGCACCGCACGATGATGGCCGCCAGCAGCAGCAGCACCGCCAGGCACCCCAGCATCCCCAGCTCCTCGCCGATGGCGGAGAAGATGAAGTCCGTGTACCGGAACGGCAGGCTGCCGGAGTATTCGCCCTGGGTCTGTATCCCGTGGAACAGCCCCTGGCCGGTGAGCTTACCGCCGCCCAGGGCCAGCAGGCTCCGGGTCTGCTGCCATCCGGCCCCCAGGGGGTCCAGGTTGTGGTCAAACACCACCATGAACCGCTCCTTCATATAGTCCGGGATCTTGTCCAGCTCCCACAGCAGGTAAAACGCCGCGCCGCCGCCCAACAGGGCGATGATGAACCACCGGGCCGCCACTCCGGCCACAAAGGCCATGGCCGCGAAGATAAAGATATACACCAGGGCGCTGCCCATGTCCGAGGAGATGACGTAGTAAAGCCCCACCATCAGCAGCACATGCCCCGCCAGGAACGCAATGGAACGCAGGGATTTCAGCCCCCAGTTCTCCTTGACCCAAACCAACTGCCGGCTAAGCACCAGGATGAACGTCAGCTTCACGATCTCCGCCGGCTGGATGTTGGCCGGGAAGCCCTGGATTCCCAGCCAGGCCCGGTTGCCGTTGTTTTCGATGCCCAGCGGCGTTTTCAGCAGCAGGAACATGACGATGCCGAAGCCCAGCAGCCATTTCCAGCGCTTGGCGGCCTCGGTCAGGTCGATCTGGGACATGAGAAAATAGATGCCCACTCCCAGCACAATGGCGCAGGCCTGGACGATGACCATCTTCCAGGAGTTCAGGAAGTTCGTGGCGCTGGCGATCATCACCAACCCGAACAGGGCCGCGCCGCAGCAGAGACACAGCAAAAGCCAGTCGGCCTGCCGCAAAATATCGAAAATGCTATCCTTGATTCGTTTCAGCATGAAAGGCTCCTCTTGTAAAAACCGTTGGCATGGAAAATCCTATCAACTTAGTATAGCATAAGCCGGGATTTCTGTAAACATCGTTCTGCCCGTTTGTTTTGATGACTTTTTTACAGATTCTCTGTTAATCTATTGACAAACTATGGAAAAGGTGATTTAATTAACAATATCAAAACAGAGAAAGAGGCGGACAAGCTATGGCGATACCGTTTGACTATACGTCGGAATACAAACGCAAGCTGCGCACTCCGGAGGAGGCTGCACGGGTGGTCAAAAGCGGCGACTGGCTGGATATCTCCATGGGCGGGGCTTTCCCGTCCCTGATGGACGAGGCCATTGCCAAGCGGAAGGACGAGCTGCGGGGCGTGAAGATCCGGGGCTATCTGATCCAGCAGCCCATTCAGATGGTGGAGTGCGACCCCAGCCGGGAGCATTTTATCTATAACAGCTGGCACATGTCCGGCTATGAGCGCAAGCTCTGCGACCGGGGCCTGTGCAACTTCAACCCTATGGTGTTCCGGAATCTGGGGGCCTACTATGACCATTTCCTCACGGTAAACGTGGCTATCACCTGCGTGACCCCCATGAATGAGCATGGATACTTCAACTTCTCCGTGTCCAACGCCTCCGCCCGGGCGGTGCTGGACAAGGCCGATGTGGTGATCCTGGAGGTCAATGAGAATCTGCCCTGGGTCTATGGCGGGCTGGACGAGTGCATCCACATCGACGATGTGGATATGATCGTGGAGGGCCCCCACGGCCCCCTGCCGGGCATCAAGACTCCCGCCGCCAGCGAGACGGAGATGAAGATCGCCGAGTATGTGGTGCAGAATATGGTGGACGGCTCCACCCTGCAGCTGGGCATCGGCTCCCTGCCCAACGCCGTGGGCCAGATGATCGCCCGCTCCGACCTGCGGGACCTGGGCATCCACACGGAGATGCTGTGCGACTCGTACCTGGATATGTACAAGGCCGGAAAGATCAACAACAAGAGAAAGACCCTGGACCGCTATAAGAGTGTGTTCGGCTTTGCCATTGGTTCGCCGGACCTGTACGACTGGATCCGGGAGAACCCCGGTGTGGTGACCTATCCCATCAGCTACTGCAATGATCCCTCTATCGTGGGGAAGATCGACAACTTTGTGTCTATCAACAACTGCATCTCCGTGGACCTGTACGGCCAGATATGCGCCGAGAGCGCCGGCACCCGGCAGATCAGCGGCACCGGCGGCCAGCTGGACTTCCTGGAGAGCGCCGCCGTATCCAAGGGCGGCAAGGCCTTCATCTGTCTGACGTCCTCCTTTGTCAACAAGGAGGGGGAGATGGTGTCCCGCATCAACCCGCTGCTGACTCCCGGCGATATCGTCACCGATCCCCGGAGTCTGGCCTACTACATCGTCACCGAATACGGCGGCGTGAACCTGGTGGGATGCAGCACCTGGGAGCGGGCGGAGAAGCTCATCTCCATCGCCCACCCCAAGTTCCGGGATGAGCTGATTGCCAATGCTGAAAAGCAGGGCATTTGGCTGCGGTCCAACAAGCGGTAAAGGGAATACATAAAAACCCCGGGAGAAATCATCCGATTTCTCCCGGGGTTTTGTGAGGTTTTTTACAGGGTCTCCCGGATGCGGTCGGCGATCTGGTCGGCGGTGAGTCCATACTCCCGCAGAACGTCGACAGCCTTGCCGGACTGGCCGAACTGATCGTTGACGCCGATCTTGCGGAACTTGCAGCTGACCTTGCCCATGAGCACGTCGGCCACGGCATCGCCCAGGCCGCCGATGACGCTGTGCTCCTCCACGGTGACCACATTGCCGCACTTTTCGGCCCACTGGGTGACGCAGGCGGCGTCAATGGGCTTGATGGTGTGGACGTTGATGACCGCAATGTGGATGCCCTGGGCCTCCAGCAGCCTGGCGGCCGCCAACGTCTCGCTGACCATCAGGCCGCAGGCAAACACGGCGGCGTCGGTGCCCTCCCGCAGGACGTTGGCCTTGCCGATCTCAAAGGGATAATCCTCCTCGAACACGGGGGTGGCCAGACGGGCCAGGCGCATATAGGCCGGACCCCGGAACTCCGCCAGGGCCAGGGTGGCCTTCCGGGCCTCCTTGGCATCGGCGGGAACGATGACGGTCATGCCGGGGATCAGGCGCATAAGACCGATGTCCTCGATGGCTTGGTGGCTGCCGCCGTCCTCACCCACGGACACGCCGGCGTGGGAGCAGCAGATCTTCACGTTGAACCTGGGATAGGCGATGGAGTTGCGGATCTGTTCATAGGCCCGGCCTGCGCCGAACATAGCAAACGTAGAGCAGAAGGGGACCAGGCCCATGGTGGACAGACCTGCGGCGATGTTCATCATGTCCGCCTCGGCAATGCCGCAGTCGAAGAAGCGCTGGGGATAGGCATCCCTGAAATACTTGGTCATGGTGGCGCCGGCCAGGTCGGCGTCCAGCACCACCACCTGCTCATTGGCGGCGCCCAGCTCTACCAGAGCCTTGCCGTAGGCTTCACGGGTTGCGATTTTTTCACTCATGGTCTCAGTCCTCCAATTCCTTCAAAGCCTGCTGGCGCTGCTCCTCGTTGGGGGCCTTGCCGTGCCAGCCCACCTGGTTCTCCATGAAGGAGACGCCCTTGCCCTTGACGGTGTGGGCCAGGATGCACTTGGGCTTGCCGGGGACGGCGGGGGCGCTGAGGGCCGCCTCAATGGTGTCCATGTCGTGGCCGTCGATCTCGTGCAGGTCCAGGCCGAAGGCCCGGAGCTTGGCGGGCAGATCGCCCAGGGACATGACCTCGTCGTTGGTGCCGTCGATCTGCAGGCCGTTGTTGTCGATGATGATGGTCAGGTTATCCAGACGATAGTGGGCCGCGGCCATGAAGGCTTCCCAGACCTGGCCCTCCTGGCACTCGCCGTCGCCCAGCAGGGCATAGACCTTGCAGTCCTTATGCTGCACCTTTGCGCCCAGGGCCATGCCCACGGCGATGGAACAGCCCTGACCCAGGGAACCGGTGGCGGCGTCCACACCGGGGACCTTCTTGCTGTCGGGGTGACCCTGGAGAATGCTGTGGAGCTGGCGGAAATTTTTGAACTCATCCCGGCTGATGAAGCCCATCTCCGCCAGGATCGCATAGTAGCAGGGGGCCGCGTGGCCCTTGCCCAGCACGAACCGATCCCGATCGGGGTCGTCCGGGCGCTTGGGATCCACATGCATGTGGTTGAAAAACAGGCAAGTCATCAGGTCTGCCGCAGACAGGGAACCACCGGGGTGGCCGCTGCCGGCATTGGCGATCATATTGATAATATCCCGCCGGACCTGCTTGCTCATGCTGGAAAGCTCTGCCGTATTCATGAGAAACCTCCATATAAAATAATTACCTCTCGTTAGGGTATAGCATTCCGGGCAGAATGTCAATGGCCTGACCGGAAAAATTCTCGGTTTTTCCCGGAAATTTGCCGCAAAAAGGGGAGAGGGGCCTTGTGGCTTCCCTCAGTCATCATCCCGGATTTTCCCTTTGGTCTTCACCTGTGACAAGGGATTTGCCCTTGCGGCCACCCGCAGGGCTTCGTTGTCGATATGGGTGTATATTTCCGTGGTATTCAGGTGTTCGTGGCCCAGGACCTCCTGCACCGCCCGCACGTCCACGCCGTTTTGCAGCATCAGGGTGGCGGCGGTGTGGCGCAGCTTGTGGGAGGAATACTGGGTGCTGTCCAGCCCCGCCTGTGACAGATGCTTTTTCACCAGGGCGTTGACCATGGAGCGGCTGATCCGTTGGTTGCGGGCCGACAGGAACAGGGCGTCCCGGTCCGGCCCGGTAATAGGCCGCCGCACCGCCAGATAGTCCCGCAGCGTGTCCAGGCACGCCTGGTTCAGGTACACCATGCGCACCTTGTTGCCCTTGCCCAGGACCCGCAGGGCGTCATCGTGAACGTCCGACAGGTTCAGCCCGATCAGCTCCGAAATACGCAGTCCGCAGTTGAGAAACAGCGTCAGGATACACAGATCCCGCTCCCGGTTGGGTCCGTCCACGGATTCCAGCAGGGAAATACTCTCGTCCAGCGTCAGATAGCGGGGCAGGGTCTTTTTCAGCTTGGGCGCGTCGATGTCCTTCACCGGGTTGCGGTCCAGCCTGTGGACTTTGTTGCACAGATACCCGTAAAAGGAGCGGATGGTGGCCAGCTTCCTGGCCCGGGAGGTGGGGTTCAGCCCCTTGGCGGACCGGTCGCTGTTGGGGTGAAGCACCCGGTCCCGGCTGAGGTAGGACATATAGGCGTAGATTTCCGTCAGGGTCACGGACCCCACAAAGGTCAGATCCACGTCCCGGATGTCCACGGACTCCATGGGTTGCTCCTGCAGCGCCGGATCCCGGGTCCACTTCAGATAGCGGAAAAAATTCCGCAGGTCCAGATAATATTCGTCCACCGTCCGCTGGGAGTGGGCCTTGATGGTCTCATGATACGACAGGAAATCCAGCAGAATTTCCGGGGAATCCTCCCGGTAGTCCATGGCTGCGCACCTCGCTTTCTATGGCTTAATCATACCGCAATCCGACCCGGCTGTAAACTCCTACAGGCTCAGCGCCGCCAGCAGAATTGCCAGGAAGCCGAAGCTGATCAGGGTAAACAGGCCCAGGAACCGGCCGGTCTGCTCCGGGCAGCGGCGGGTGTATTCCCGGAAGGTGATGAGGCTGGCCAGGGATGCAATCAGCGTTCCGGCGCCGCCGATGTTGACGCCGATCAACAGCTCCCGGAAGCGGTCCGTGAACTGGCTCAGCAGAATGGCGGCGGGGACGTTGCTGATCACCTGGCACGTCAGCGCCGATACCGGCAGGACGCCATGGGCCAGCAGTCGGCCGAACAGCTCCCGCACCGGCTGAATCCGGGCCATGTTGCCGGAGAACACGAAAAACGCGGCAAAGGTCACCAGCAGCCCCCAGTCCACGCTTTTCAGCGCCCGAGGATCCATAACGGCCAGCGCCGCCGCGATGACCGCCAGGCCCACAGGGTAGGGGACCGCCCGCAGGACCATCCCCACGGCCAGACAGAACAGCAGTCCGTATGCGATGGCCCGGGGCTTGTCCAGCGTCAGCTCCCGCTGGGGCACCGCCAGCACCTGCCGGGGAATCAGCAGGCAGCACAGCAGGATCAGCCCCGTGGACAGGGCAAACGGCAGCAGCATAATGGACAGAAACTCACCGACAGGAATGTGATAGTGGTCGAACAGGTACAGGTTCTGGGGATTCCCGAAGGGGGTCAGCATACCGCCTAAGTTGGCGGCGCAGTTTTGCAGGATAAAGACATAGGCGGTCAGCTTTTCCTGTCCCGCCTCCTGCAGGACCATCCAGCTCAGAGGCAGAAAGGTCAGCAGGGCCGTGTCGTTGGTCAGCAGCATGGAGCCCACCAGCGTGATGAGCACCAGGGCCGTGCCCACACTGCGGGCGGTTCCGAACAGCTGCAGCAGCCGCCGGGCGATCACCGGGAACAGGCCCACGCTGCGCAGGGCGCACACCACCGCCAGCACGCAGAACAGGCAGGACAGGGTTTTCCAGTCGAAATATCCGGCATAGGCCGCATCCGCCGGCACAAAGCAGGCCGTGACCGCCGCCGCCAGCACGGCAATCAGGGGCATGGCGTTGGCCCGGCACCAGGAAGCGATTTTCATGGGATTCTCCTTATTGAATGGCATAGCCGGACAACGGCCCGGCGTCTGATACGATACCACAACCCGTCCCGATTGGCAAGAGGCGCGCCTGGCCGCTTTCGCCCGAAACTTTTTCTATAAACCGAATTTGCTCTTTTCAAGCGGGGATTCCTGTGATATAATCAGATGATTTTACGGAGAGGAGGCCGCCTATGGAGTATATCACCCACAGTCCCGCGGAAACGGAGGAGCTGGGCTGCCGTCTGGGCCGGACCCTGCGCCCCGGTGCGGTGGTGGCCTACTTCGGCGGCCTGGGGATGGGCAAAACCGCCTTCACCCGGGGACTGGCCCGGGGCTTGGGCTGCCGGGGCCGGGTCACCAGCCCCACCTTCACCATCGTCAACGAATACGATGGCCCCACGCCCCTGTTCCACTTCGATATGTACCGCCTGGCGGACGCCGACGCCCTGTTCGACATCGGCTGGGAGGACTATCTGGACCGGGGCGGCGTGTGCGCCGTGGAGTGGAGCGAAAACGTCCGGGAGGCCCTGCCGCCGGACGCCATCACCGTCACCATCACCCGCTGGCCGGAAAACGACGGCTGGCGCAGTATTACCATTGAGGGAGGGGAGCCGCTTTGAAAATACTTGCCATCGAGACCTCGGCCAAAAGCGTCTCCGCTGCCGTGGTGGAAAACGGCGTTCCCCTGGCCAGCGCCTATCAGAACATGGGCCTGACCCACAGCCGCACCCTGATGCCCCTGGTGGACGGTATGCTGTCCGCTGCCGGGCTGCGGGTCCGGGATATGGACCTGCTGGCGGCCGCCAACGGGCCGGGCAGCTTCACCGGCCTGCGCATCGGCGTGTCCGCCCTGAAGGGCCTGGCCTGGGCCTTGGAAAAGCCCTGCTGCGGCGTGTCCACCCTGGCCGCCATGGCCCGGAATCTGGCCCATATGGAGGGCCTCATCATCTGCGCCATGGACGCCCGGCGCAGCCAGGTGTACAACGCCCTGTTCCTGGCCCATGACGGCGTTCTGACCCGGCAGTGTCCGGACCGGGCCATCGGCCTGGCGGAGCTGGCGGAGGAGATAAAAAACCGCCCGGAGCCGAAATTTGTTGTTGGCGACGGGGCCGGGCTGTGTTATAATCATCTGTTGGAGCAGGATATTCCCTGCCGGATGGCCCCGCCTCAGCTGGTGATGCAGAACGCTGTGGGGGTTGCCCTGGCGGCGGAGGAAATGGCTGCCGCCGGACAGGTCACCACGGCCCGGGACCTGGTTCCCGTGTACCTGCGGCTGAGCCAGGCGGAGCGGGAGCGGCTGGCCCGGGGCCTGAAGATCACCTTGGATTGATAATTTTTATATATAAAGGAGAAGCGCCATGTTTAGCGAAAAAGTCCACGTCATGAACCATCCCCTGGTGGCCCACAAGCTCACCATCCTCCGGGACAAGAACACCAGCGTCAAGGATTTCCGGGAGCTGGTTTCCGAGATCGGCATGCTGATCACCTACGAGGCCACCCGTGACCTGCCGCTGACCACCAAGGTAGTGGAGACTCCCCTGTGTAAGGCGGAGCTGCCCACTCTGGCCGGTAAGAAGTTCGCCGTGGTGCCCATCCTCCGGGCCGGTCTGGGCCTGGTAGACGGTGTGCTGCGCATGGTGCCCTCCGCCCGCGTGGGCCACATCGGTATGTTCCGGGACGAGGAGACTCTGGAGCCTCACGTCTACTTCTGCAAGATGCCCAAGGACGTGGCCGACCGCGACATCATCATCGTGGATCCCATGCTGGCCACCGGCGGCTCCGCCGACGCCGCCATCACCGAGATGAAGAAGCGCGGCTGCCACAACATCAAGCTCATGGTGCTGGTGGCTGCCCCCGAGGGCATCGAGCACCTGCAGAAGGCCCACCCCGATGTGGACATCTACGCCGGTGCGGTGGACGATCACCTGAACGAGCACGGCTATATCGTGCCCGGTCTGGGCGATGCCGGCGACCGCATCTTCGGCACCAAGTAACATGACAGCCCCCGAGGACAGGCCTATGGCCTGTCCTCATTATTTCTGTCCTGCCAGCCCCGGGACGCGTCTGCGCAGCACCGGGCACAGCAGGGCCGTCACGGCGATTTTCGCGGCGTCCCCCGGCAGATAGATCAGCATCCCCGACCAGAGCAGGGCCGGCACACTCATGCCCTTGCCCAGATAGCCGTTGAGGATCAGCGCCATATAGGGCACCCCCACGGCATACAGAACCGCCAGCCCCGCCCCGCAGGCCAGGGCCAGCCTCACCGGCGAGCTGCTGCGGCGGCTCAGAGCGCCGATAACGGCGGCGGCAGGGATCAGCCCCAGCAGAAACCCGAAAGAGGGCTGGAGCACATAGCCGAAGCCGCCTCCGGCGGTGAAGATCGGTAGCCCCACAAGCCCCAGGGCCACATAGACCCCCTGGCTCAGGGCTCCGCCGCCCGGTCCCAGCAGCACCCCCGCCATGGCGGTGAACAGGAACTGCAGGGTGATAACGGAGATCCCAATCGGGATGCGGATGAACGCGCCCGCCGCCGTCAATGCGGCCAGCAGGGCGGTATATACCAGTTTTCGTGCGGACATGGCCCCCTCCTGATCTGGAAAAGATTGGGGCTATCGTATCACAGGCAGGGGGTGATTGTCAAGCGCTTGACAATCACCCCCTTTACGTCCGGAAAAATCCGTGGTACTATGGGAAAAACGAAGGGAGGCAGTACGGATGGAGCAGCCAAAGATTTTCCGCTATGACACGGTGGACTCCACCAACACCGTGTGCAAAAGCCTGGCGGCCCAGGGCGCGCCCAGCGGCACGGCGGTGATCGCCCGGCAGCAGACGGCGGGCCGGGGCCGTATGGGCCGGAGCTTTGAATCGCCGGAGGGGCTGGGCCTGTACCTCTCGGTGCTGTGGCGGCCGGAGGGGACGCCGGAGGACCTGCTGCCCCTGACCCCCATGGCGGCGGTCTCCGCCGCCGGGGCCATCCACCGCGTCACCGGCGCGCCGGTACGGATCAAATGGCCCAATGACTTGGTACTGGAGGGACGGAAGCTGGCGGGCATTTTGACGGAGGCGTCGCTGTCCGGCAGGGGAGTGGACCATGTGGTCATCGGCATCGGCGTCAACCTGCGGCAGCGGCCCGATGACTTTTCACCGGAGGTGGCCCGGATCGCCACGTCCCTGAAGGCCCAGGGCTGTCCCGTGGACCGGGACGCCCTGGAAACGGCCCTGGCGGAGGCTCTGTGCCAGGCCTTCGGACACTTGCACACCCCGGCGGTCTACGCCGCCGATTATCGCCGCCTGTGCCTGAACCTGGGGCAGACGCTGCGCATCCCGGACACCGGGGAGACGGTGACGGCCCTGGACATCGACCGGCAATACGGCCTTGTGGTGCGCCGACAGGACGGCACGGTGGTCACGCTGCGCTGCGGCGAGGTCTCCGTGCGGGGTCTGTACGGCTATATATAACAGATAACGGATCGGCGCATCTCCCCTGTGAGAGGTGCGCTTTTTCTGTGGTTTTGTATAAGCCCTCCACCGGGTGCATTTGTCATTCTGCACAAATTGTTAGAATTGTGACGGATTTCTGTTGACAGATACGCCATACCTGTGTATAATGGGGCAACATATCGCGGAAATTTGTCCACGACTTGTCCGTATGGACAGGGCACAATGTCTCCGGGACGTGTACTGTCTGCGCAAAAAGAGTGAGAGGGAGGAAGAAATGGACTATTCCAACTTATTTGTCGTGCTGATGGGCCTGGGAACGGTGTTTGCGGGACTTCTGTGCATCATTCTGCTGGTTTCGCTGATGAGCTGGGTGTGCACGCGCACATCCGGCACCCAGACGCCGCCCAAGGCTGCGGTTCCCGCCGCCCCGGCGGCTGCGGAGGCCGTAAGCCCCGCCATGATCGCGGCCATTTCCGCCGCCATCGCCGAGGACCTGGGGACCGACGTCTCCGCCATCCGTATCGTATCCATGAAGAAAGTGTAAGGAGGAACGCACCATGAAAAAGTACAGAGTCAACGTCAACGGCACCGTGTTCGAGGTGGAGATCGAGGAAATGACCGGTGCGCCCGCCGCTCCTGCGGCCGCCCCTGCCCCCGCTGCACCTGCCGTCCCTGCCGGAGGCGAAAAGATCACTGCCCCCATGCCCGGCACCATTCTGGCCGTCAACGTGGCAAACGGCAGCGCCGTGAAGAAGGGCGACGTGCTGATGATCCTGGAGGCCATGAAGATGGAAAACGAGATCATGGCGCCCTGCGACGGCGCCGTCACCTCCGTGGCTGTCACCAAGGGGGCCTCCGTGGAGTCCGGCACCCTGCTGTGCACCATCGGTTGACCCCGGAGGGCCGCATATGGAAGCAATTGCCAATTTCCTGACCAGTACCGGCTTTTATCAGTTCTTCCAGGGGGAGAACTGGAAAAGCGCCATTATGCTGGTCATCGCCTGTATCCTGCTGTTTCTGGGCATAGTGAAGAAGTTTGAGCCCCTGCTGCTGGTGCCCATCGCCATCGGCATGCTGGTGACCAATCTGCCCGGGGCGGGGATGTTCCACGAGATCCTCTTTGCCGGGGGCCACGTCCACTGGGAGCTGTTCGGCGGCCAGCCCATCACGGCAGAGTTCATCGCCGAAATGCAGGCGGCGGGCGTTGCAGACGCTGTGCTGAACACCGTGTCCGTGGGACAGACCATCTCCGTGGGCCTGGTGGATGTGCTGTATCTGGGCATCAAGCTGGGCATCTATCCCTGCCTGATCTTCATGGGCGTGGGCGCCATGACCGACTTCGGCCCCCTGATCGCCAACCCCAAGAGCCTGCTGCTGGGCGCTGCCGCCCAACTGGGCATTTTCCTGACCTATCTGGGTTGCCGCCTGCTGGGCTTCACCGGCGCGGAGGCCTCCTCCGTGGGCATCATCGGCGGCGCGGACGGCCCCACGGCCATCTTCGTCACCGCCATGCTGGCCCCGGCACTGCTGGGCCCCATCGCCGTGTCGGCCTACTCCTACATGGCCCTGGTGCCCGTCATCCAGCCGCCTATTATGAAGGCCCTGACCACCGAGAAGGAGCGGCAGATCGTCATGAAGCCCCTGCGGGAGGTCAGCAAGCGGGAGAAGATTCTGTTCCCCGTTGTGGTCACGGTGTTTGTGGCCCTGCTGGTGCCCTCTGCCGCGCCGCTGATCGCCTGCCTGATGTTCGGCAACCTGGCCAAGGAGTGCGGCGTACTGGACCGGCTCAGCAAGACCATGCAGAACGAGCTGATGAACATCGTCACCATCTTCCTGGGCATCAGCGTGGGTGCGACCGCCACCGGCACCACCTTCCTCAGCCCCAAGACCCTGGCCATTATGGGCATGGGCGTGGTGGCCTTCGGCTTCGGCACCGCCGGCGGCGTGCTGCTGGCCAAGTTCATGAACCTGTTCCTGAAGGAGAAGATCAATCCCCTCATCGGCTCCGCCGGTGTGTCTGCCGTTCCCATGGCGGCCCGGGTCAGCCAGAAGGTGGGCCAGGAGGCCAATCCCGGCAACTTCCTGCTGATGCATGCCATGGGTCCCAATGTGGCGGGCGTCATCGGCTCCGCCATCGCCGCAGGCGTGCTGATCTCCCTGTTCGGCTGATAGGAGGTAAATTATGGAATTTTTATCGAATAAGCCCCTGCTGATTACCGATACCATCCTCCGGGACGCCCACCAGTCCCAGGCGGCCACCCGCATGACCATCGAGGATATGCTGCCCGCCCTGGAGACCCTGGACTCCATCGGGTACTACTCCCTGGAGTGCTGGGGCGGCGCAACCTTTGACGCGTGTATGCGCTTTCTGGGGGAGGACCCCTGGGAGCGCCTGCGCACCATCCGCAAGCATGTGAAGCACACCAAGCTGCAGATGCTGTTCCGGGGCCAGAACATCCTGGGCTACAAGCACTACGCCGACGACGTGGTGGACGCCTTCTGCGCCAAGTCCATCGAGAACGGCATCGACATCATCCGCATTTTCGACGCTCTCAACGATGTCCGCAATCTGGAACAGGCCATCAAGTCTACCAAGAAATACGGCGGACAGGTGGAGGCCACCCTCAGCTATACCATGTCCCCCATCCACAACGAGGCCTACTTCGTGAAGCTGGCCAAGGAGCTGGAGGAGATGGGCGCGGACATGATCTGCATCAAGGACATGGCCAACCTCCTGCTGCCTATGGACGCCTATTCCCTGGTGAAGGCCCTGAAAGAGACCGTCAGCGTCCCCATCCACCTGCACACCCACAACACCTCCGGCACCGGCGACATGACCCTGCTGATGGCGGCCTATGCCGGGGTAGACATCGTGGACACCGCCCTGTCGCCTATGGCCAACGGCACCAGCCAGCCCGCCACCGAGTCCCTGGTGGCCACGTTGAAGGGAACCGTCCGCGATACCGGCCTGGACCTGGGCAAGATGTCCGATGCCGCCGTCCATTTCCGCCAGGTGGCCCAGCGTCTTCAGGACGCGGGCATTCTGGACCCCAAGGTCCTGCGGGTGGACACCAACACCCTGCTGTATCAGGTCCCCGGCGGCATGCTCTCTAACCTCATTTCCCAGCTGAAGCAGGCAGGGAAGGAGGACAAATACTACGACGTGCTGGCGGAAATTCCCCGGGTCCGCAAGGACTTCGGCTATCCGCCCCTGGTGACGCCCTCCAGCCAGATCGTGGGCACCCAGGCGGTGATGAACATCATCATGGGGGAGCGGTACAAGGTGTTCCCCAAGGAGTCCAAGGCCATGCTCAAGGGCGAGTACGGCCAGCTCCCCGGCCAGGTGAACCCGGAGGTCCGGGCCAAGGCGGGCATCGCCCCTGAGGACGTGGTCACCTGCCGCCCGGCCGACCTGCTGGAGCCGGAGCTGGAGAAGTACCGCCAGGAGTTCCGGGGCCTTGCAAAGTCCGACGAGGACGTGCTGAGTCTGGCCCTGTTCCCCCAGGTAGCCCCCAAGTTCATCGAGAAGCGGGACCATCAGCCGGAGCCCGTCACCGCCGATGCACCGGCGGTCCGGGAGCTTTATGTGGACGCCAAGTCCATCCTGTAACGCAATATGGTCGATTCAGCGGCGGGGCGCGATCCCTGCCGCTGAATTTTCGCCGTTTTTCCGGAAAACAGTTGCCGGAATCGGGAAAATATACTATACTGATATTTTGAAAGTGCCTATGGCACAATTTACCGGAAACAGGACGATGGATATGAAAACAAGCGACTTTAACTATGAATTACCACCGGAGCTGATCGCCCAGACGCCCATCCCCCAGCGGGACGCCTCCCGGCTGCTGGTGCTGGACAAGAACACCGGCGCGTGGCAGCACCGGCATTTTTACGATCTTCCGGAGTATCTCCGGCCCGACGACTGCCTGATCCTCAATAATTCCCGGGTGCTTCCTGCCCGTCTGCTGGGCCACCGGCTGCCCGGCGGCGGCGCGTGCGAGGTGCTGCTGCTGATCGACCGGGGGAACAAGACCTGGGAGTGCCTGGTGCGGCCCGGCAAGCGGATGCGCACCGGGTCGAAGCTGTCCTTCGGCGACGGGGAACTGACGGCGGAGGTGGTGGAGGAGCTGCCCGGCGGCAACCGCCTGGTGCGCTTCGATTATGAGGGGATTTTCCTGGAGGTGCTGGAGCGGCTGGGGAAAATGCCCCTGCCCCCCTATATCAAGGAGGAGCTTCAGGACCAGGAGCGCTACCAGACGGTGTACTCCAAGGTCAACGGCTCCGCTGCCGCCCCCACGGCGGGCCTGCACTTCACCCAGGAACTGCTGAATCAAGTATCCGCAATGGGTGTAAAGCTGGGATACGTTACACTTCATGTGGGCCTGGGGACCTTCCGCCCGGTGAAGGAGGACGAGATCGAGGGCCACGAGATGCACAGCGAGTACTGTGTGATCCCCCAGGAGACGGCGGACCTGATCAACGAGACCAGGAAAAACGGCGGCCGGGTCATCTGCGTGGGCACCACCTCCTGCCGCACCATCGAAAGCTGGGCCGCGGAGGACGGCACCATGACGGCCAGTGCCGGATGGACGGATATCTTCATCTATCCCGGCTACCGGTTCAAGGTGCTGGACGGCCTGATCACCAATTTCCATCTGCCGGAGTCCACCCTGATCATGCTGGTGTCCGCCCTGGCGGGCCGGGAGCACGTCCTGGCGGCATATCAGGAGGCGGTAAAGGAGCGTTATCATTTTTTCAGCTTCGGCGACGCCATGTTCATTCAATAAGGAGAAGCTATGTTCAAAGTAATCAAAAAAGAGGGCCGGGCCCGGCGGGGTGAGTTCCGCTGCGCCCACGGCGGCACGGTGCAGACGCCGGTGTTCATGAACGTGGGCACCCAGGCCGCCATCAAGGGCGGCGTGGACGCCTTCGACCTCCACGACCTGGGCTGCCAGATCGAGCTGTCCAACACCTATCACCTGCATCTGCGCCCCGGCGACGACGTGGTGCGGCAGATGGGCGGCCTGCACCGGTTCATGAACTGGGACGGTCCCATCCTCACGGACTCCGGCGGCTTCCAGGTGTTCTCCCTGGCCAGCCTGCGGAAGATCACCGAGGAGGGCGTCACCTTTGCCAGCCATTTGGACGGCCACCGCATCTTCATGGGGCCGGAGGAGAGCATGCGCATCCAGTCCAACCTTGGCTCCGATATCGCCATGGCCTTTGACGAGTGCGTGGAAAACCCGGCGCAGTACGACTATGCCAAGGCCAGCTGTGAGCGCACCCTGCGGTGGCTGCAGCGGTGCAAGGCGGAGCATGACCGGCTCAACGCCCTGCCGGACGCCGTGAACCCCCATCAGATGCTGTTCGGCATCAACCAGGGGGCCACCTATGAGGACCTGCGGATCTGGCACATGCAGCAGATCGCCCGGATCGACTGCGACGGCTTCGCCATCGGCGGCCTGGCGGTGGGGGAGCCCACCGAGGTCATGTACCGCATTATCGAGGCGGTGGAGCCCTATATGCCCGCCCACAAGCCCCGGTATCTCATGGGCGTGGGCACTCCCAGCAACATCATCGAGGGGGTGGCCCGGGGCGTGGACTTCTTCGACTGCGTTATGCCCGCCCGCAACGCCCGCCACGGCAAGCTCTTTACCTGGCAGGGGGCCATGAACATCAAGAACGCCAAGTACAAGCTGGACGACCGGCCCATCGACCCGGAGTGCGACTGCCCGGTGTGTCGCCGGTTCAGCCGGGCCTATGTCCGCCACCTGTTTGCGGCGGAGGAGATCCTGGCCCTGCGCCTGGCGGTGATGCACAATCTGTATTTTTACAACAAGCTGGCCCAGCGCATCCGCGACAGCCTGGACGCCGGATGTTTTGAGGACTTCCGCCGGGAGTACAGCGAGAAGCTCAGCGGAAGGATCTGAGCAGGGAGGATGCCATGGCAAAAAGGGACGCAAGAAAACATATCAAGACTCCGGCTCTGTCTGCGGTGGAAAACTGTTATATGTCCTGATAATTCTGCTATCATTTGCCTTGGCTGCCGGAGCTTTTTGCTGGATGCAGTTCAACCCCTTTCGTGACCCGGACGTGGTGGCCTGTACCCATGGTGCAGCTCCGCTGCTGGTATTGCCATTTTGTTTACTTGCGGTTGTAAGTGGAATTGCCTGCTTTGTAGAGGGTACACGACATAGGATTCATCTTTTCAACGGACCCGCGCGGACTATATCCAAAGCCCGTCGACTTGAGCGCCGGAAAAAGATAGGGCTATGGTGTGCCGGATTGGTTCTTTGTATGCTGCTTGTGCCGCTGGGCGTCTCCAGTCGTGAGTGCCTGCTGAGGGACCATTCCATAGTGCGTTATAACATTTTCAATCAGGCAACGGCCGCCTATTCTGCCGAGGAACTGACACATTTCCGCATCCGGATTTTTCAGACATACCGAAGGAATAGTTTCTATACCGCAGGCAGGGACTACGGAATTTCTCTGCGCACACCGGATGGGCAGGAGCATTTATTTAACCGAGGCCATTTTCGAGACGATAGTGTAATCACAAGTCTTGAAGCTATGGCGGAATTAAAGGCTGCATTTGATCCGGAGAATATCACGATCTCCGGCGCAGGCATGGCAGCAGAGACAACTGCGTATCTCCATATGACTGGCCCCCAGAGCCAGATGCTGCTTCACCTTGTGGGCGGCGGATAAGGTATCCCGGAAGATTTCCGAAAAAACTCGCCTGTCCCCCTTGCCAAACAGGGAGAAGTTATTGTATAATAACACTATATTCGTGAAAAAGGAGTTTTTGTCCCATGATTGAATTTGCCTATGCCGCCACCACGTCCGGCAATAATCCCGCTGCTGGCGGCGGTATGTCTTCTATCGTGCTGATCATCCTGATGGTGGCCATTTTCTACTTCATGCTGATCCGTCCCGAGAGCAAGCGGAAAAAGCAGGCCGAGGAAATGCGCAGCTCCCTGCAGAAGGGTGACTGGCTGACCACCATCGGCGGCGTGTATGGCCGCATCGTGGCCATCACCGACCGCACCGTGGTCATTGAGACCAGCGAGGACCGGGTCCGCATCGAGTTCCTGAAGTCCGCCATCGGCTCCGTGGGTACCCTGGATGAGCAGGCCGCCGCCGCGCAGCGGGGCAGCCGCAAGGCCAAGAAGGGCGCCGAGGCCGAGAAGCCTGTCGAGGCTCCCGTGGAGGCTCCCGCCGAGGAGACCCCCGCCGAGACCGAGAAGACCGAGGACTAGGAGTAATTTTCCTTCATAAAAAAACCTCCCCTGCATACGCTTAGAAAAAAGCGGCAAGGGGAGGTCTTTTTATGTCTGCACTGGGGGCTGTTCTGGGAAAGCGGACCTGGCTGGGGGCGGGCGCTATCCTGCTGGCGGCGGCCGGGGGCTGCGCCCTGGGGGCGCTACTGGTGGTGAAGGGCGTCCTGCCGGAGGGCGGCGCTTTGGCCTGGGGCTGCGGCTGCTGGGCGTTAGCTGCCTTTGCCGGAGGGCGGGTGGCCGTCCGGGGCAGGGGAGAGGGGACACTGACGGCGGCTCTGGCCGCCGGTGCGGCGGCGTACCTGCTGGCGTGGCTGGTGGGTGCGGCCATAGGCGACCCGACCTTCCGCACCGGCGGGCTGTACCTGACAGCCGCCATCTTTGGCGGCGCCGGAGCGGCGGGCCTGCTGGGGAGCCGACCCCGGAAAAAACGCCGGGACGCCAGACCGCCGATCCGAAAGTCTGTCCGGCGGAAATAGGCCCGCCGGAGCGGCGTGGTGAAAATCACGAAAATGCCGCCGCGGCAAAAAATTCCTTGACAGGGGACTATACGAATCGTAATCACGCATACAGACAAGATATGGGGCCAAAGTCGGACCGTCCGGCCCCATATCTTGCTTTTTTCGACCCCAAAAGAGACGACCTGATCCGACGGTTTACAAGGTTAACATAACGCGGTTTACATAACAATTTAACATAACTCACAAATTTGCCGCCGCCGCGGAAATAATCCTTGCGCCGGCGGCCGTTTTGGCCTATATTAAAGGACATCCCTTCTGTTTGGCTTATAGCTTCTATTTGTCCCGCTTGTCTCATAGGATCAGATGAGGTGAGTGTGCAAATGAAGCTGTTTCCCGTAAGGACCCAAGCCCTGCGGCTTCCGGCGCTGGTACTGGTATGCCTGCTGTTGGTGCTGGGGGCAGTGCTGGGCTTTGCCGTCTGCCGGGCCGTGCCCCAGCAGGACCGGCAGGAGCTCAGCGACTATCTGCATCAATATGCCCAGGCCACGGCGGACGGCCGGGGGCCTTCGGCCTCGGCCCTCAGCGTGGCCGCCGCCTATTTCCGCTATCCGCTGGCTGCGGCGCTGCTGGGGCTGGCGGCGGCGGGACTGGTGCTGCTGCCGGTCCTGTCGGTGGCCCAGGGCTTTTTTCTGTCGTTTTCCGTCGGATGCTTTGCCCGGGCTCTGGGCCGGGGCGGCGTATACCTGGCCCTGGCGGCCTTCGGGCCCCGATGTCTGTTTGTTCTGCCCTGCACCCTGCTTCTGACGGTGCAGGGTTTATCCGCCGCCGCCCGCCGCCGGGACGGCCAGAAGGTCCGCCTGACGGAGGGGGCCTACTGGCGCCGGGTGGGGCTGTGCGGCCTGATTCTGCTGATAGGGGCCGCTCTGGAGCTGACCTTCGGCCCCCGGCTGCTGCAATGGGTCATCGCCCGCACACTGTAGAAAGAGAGGAGGAGACGTGTATGCCCGACTATATCGCCCTGTACCGCGCCTATCTGGAGCAGGAGAAGCACGCCTCCCCCAACACCGTCAGCTCCTACGTCCGGGACCTGACCCAGTTCCGGGCCTGGCTGCCCCAGGGCAGCGACCTGCGCCGGGTCAAGCCCGCGGCCGTGGAGGAGTATCTGGCCCACCTGACGGACCAGGGCCGCTCTGCGGCCACCGTCACCCGCAGCGCCGCCTCCATCAAGTCCTTTTACCATTACCTGGTGCTCTCCGGAGCCATGAAGGCCAGCCCCGCCAAGGGCGTGGCCGCCGCCAAGGTGGAGCGCAAATGCCCGGAGATCCTGACCGGCCGGGAGGTGGAGCTGTTTCTGGAGCAGCCCAAGTGCGTGGACGAGAAGGGCTATCGGGACCACGCCATGCTGGAGCTGATGTACGCCACCGGCGTCCGGGTGTCGGAGCTCATCGCCCTGAATGTGGAGGACGTGAATCTTCCGGCGGCGTTCCTGCGCTGCGGCGACGAAAAGCGGGAGCGCATCATTCCTCTGTACCCCCGGGCGGTGAAGGCCCTGCGGGACTATATCCAGGTCATCCGTCCCCGCCTGGCGGACCAGGAGGAGGCGGCGCTGTTTGTCAACATGAACGGCCAGCGCATGACCCGCCAGGGCTTCTGGAAGCTGGTGAAGCACTACCAGGCCAAGGCCGAGATCACCAAAGACATCACCCCCCATACCCTGCGCCACTCCTTTGCGGTGCATCTGCTGGAAAACGGGGCGGACCTGCGCTCCATCCAGGAGATGCTGGGCCACGCAGACATCTCCTCCACACAGATCTACGCCCACATCATCAAGCAGCGCCTGCAGGACGTGTACCGCAAGGCGCACCCCCTGGCCTGATCGGACTAAACCACAGCGCAGCAAAAAACTGCTGCGCTGTGTTGCATTTCACCCGAACATTTGTTATAATAAGACGATATCTTGGTGGAGGGGCAACCATGCGCATTTTAGGGATCGACCCCGGCGTGGCCACCGTGGGCTTCGGCGTGATCGAGGCCCAGGCAGGCCGCCAGCAAATGATACAATACGGGGCCATCACCACCCCGGCCGGTCAGCCGCTGGCCGCCCGCCTGGTGCAGATTGCCCAGGATATGGAGACTCTCATCACCCAGTTTCAGCCCGATGAAATGTCCATCGAGGAGCTGTTTTTCAGCAAGAACATCACCACCGGCATCGCCGTGGCCCATGCCCGGGGCGTCATTCTGTACACCGCCGAGCGTCTGCACCTGCCGGTGTATGAATACACTCCCATGCAAATCAAGCAGGCCGTGGTGGGCTATGGTCTGGCTGACAAGCACCAGGTCATGGACATGACCCGCCGGCTTCTGAAGCTCAGGTCCATCCCCCGGCCCGACGACGCCGCCGACGCCCTGGCCATCGCCATGTGCCACGCCCGCAGCGCCACCAGCCTGCTGCGGCGGAAGGATCCGGATGTAAAGGAGACCGTCTGATATGTTTTACTATGTAAACGGCGTGGTGGCCGAAACCGGCCCCAACCTGGCCGTTATTGACTGCGGCGGCGTGGGATACGCCTGCGCCACCACCAACTATACCCTGTCCCAGCTGAAAAAAGGGGAGCGGGCCAAGCTGTATACCCATCTCCACGTCCGGGAGGACATTTTCGAGCTGTACGGCTTCTCCTCCCAGGCGGAGCTGAACAGCTTCCGGATGCTCATCGGCGTCTCCGGCGTAGGTCCCAAGGCAGCCCTGTCCGTCCTGTCCGCCACCACGCCCCAGAATCTGGCCCTGTCCATCGTCACCGGCGACGAGAAGGCGCTGACCGCCGCCCCGGGCATCGGGAAAAAGATCGCCCAGCGCATCATCCTGGAGCTGAAGGACAAGCTGGCCAAGGAGCAGAGCAGCTTCTCTGCCCAGGGCGGGGGAGCGGTACCCGTATCCCCGCCCGGCGACAAGGGCAGCGAGGCGGCGGCGGCCCTGGCGGTGCTGGGCTACGGGTCCCAGGAGATTGGCCTGGCCCTGAAGGGCGTCGACATGGACGCCCTGCCCCTGGAGGAGATCATCCGCCAGGCGCTGAAGAAAATGGTACGGTAAGGAGGCAGGCCCATGAGCATCGACTTCGGAACGGATATTTACGAGGAGCCTCTTGTTTCCAAGAGCTTCCTGCCGGAGGACAGCGGCGAGCTGTCCCTGCGCCCCCACACCCTGCGGGAATACATCGGCCAGCAGAAGGCCAAGGAGAATCTGTCCGTTTTCATCGAGGCGGCCCGCCGCCGGACGGAGCCTCTGGACCATGTGCTGCTCCACGGCCCCCCGGGCCTGGGCAAAACCACCCTGGCCGGCATCATCGCCGCCGAGATGGGGGTGAACATCCGCATCACCTCCGGCCCCGCCATTGAAAAGCCCGGCGACCTGGCGGCGCTGCTGACCAACCTCAGTGAAAACGACATTCTGTTTGTGGACGAAATCCACCGTCTGAACCGCTCCGTGGAGGAGATCCTGTACCCCGCCATGGAGGACTACGCCATCGACATCATCATCGGCAAGGGCCCCTCCGCCAACTCCATCCGGCTGGACCTGCCGAAGTTTACCCTCATCGGGGCCACCACCCGGGCCGGGCAGCTGTCCGCCCCTCTGCGGGACCGCTTCGGCGTCACCCTGCGGCTGGAGCTGTACACCCCGGAGGAGCTGGCCCTGATCGTCACCCGCAGCGCCGGGATCCTGAACGTCCCCATCCAGCCGGAGGGGGCCATGGAGATCGCCCGCCGCTCCCGGGGCACCCCCCGCATCGCCAACCGTATGCTGCGCCGGGTCCGGGACTTTGCCCAGGTCAAGGGCAACGGCACCATTACCCGGGAAATGGCGGACCACGCCCTTGAGGCTCTGGAGATCGACTATCTGGGCCTGGACCCGGTGGACCGCCGGATGCTCCGGGCCATCATCGAGAATTACGGCGGCGGCCCCGTGGGCCTGGATACCCTGGCCGCCACCATCGGCGAGGAGTCCGTGACCCTGGAGGACGTGTACGAGCCGTATCTGATGCAGCTGGGCTTCCTGACCCGCACTCCCCGGGGCCGCTGCGTCACCCGCAAGGCATACGAGCACCTGCACATGGACTTCGTGGGGCAGGAACAGCTGGAAATCTGACGAATAGGAGAATCGGAATATGGGAAAACTCTTTGGCACCGACGGCATCCGCGGCATAGCGGGGCAGACCCTGACGGCGGAGCTGGCATTTCATGTGGGACAGGCGGTGGCCGCCGTCCTGACGGAGGAGAAGGGCAGCCGTCCCCTCATCACCATCGGCAAGGACACCCGCATTTCCTCCGATATGCTGGAAGCGGCCCTGATGGCCGGTATCTGCTCCGTAGGCGGCGACGTGATGCCCCTGGGCACCATCCCCACCCCGGCGGTGGCCTTCCTGACGGTGCAGCAGCAGGCGGACGCCGGTATCGTCATCTCCGCCTCCCACAACCCCTATGCCTACAACGGCATCAAGGTCTTCAACGCCCAGGGCTACAAGCTCTCCGATGAGATGGAGCAGCGTGTGGAGGACCTGATCCTGAACCATGCGGAGCTTCCGGCCGCCGTGGACGGCGCCGTGGGCCGCCGCCACCACGGTATGCACGCCCTGCACAGCGCCTATGTGCAGCATCTGCTGGGCAGCATCGACTGCGACCTGACCGGCCTGCGGGTGCTGGTGGACTGCGCCAACGGCGCGGCCAGCGCCACTGCGCCGGACCTGTTCCGGGCGCTCCCGCTTCAGGCGGACTTCATCCACACGGAGCCTGACGGCGTCAACATCAACAACGGCTGCGGCTCCACCCATCTGGAGTCCCTGGCCCGGGGCGTCGTCTCCGGCGGGTATGATCTGGGCATCGCCTTCGACGGCGACGCCGACCGCTGCCTGCTGGTGGACGAGCAGGGGAATACCATCGACGGTGACAAGGTCATGGCCGTCTGCGCCTCCGAGCTCAAGCGCCAGGGGAAGCTCTCCGGCAACACCGTGGTGGCCACCGTCATGTCCAACCTGGGTCTGCACGAGTACTGCCGGGAAAACGGCCTGGACCTGGTGTGCACCGCCGTGGGCGACCGCCATGTGCTGGAGCGGATGCTGGCCGACGGCTTCGCCATCGGCGGCGAGCAGTCGGGCCACACCATCTTCCGGGCGTATGCCACCACCGGCGACGGCGAGCTGACGGCTCTGCAATTTTTGCAGACCCTCCGCCGCAACGGCGTTCCCGCCTCCCAGCTGGCCGCCCGCTGCCCCCAGTACCCCCAGGAGCTCATCAACGTGGAGGTCCCCCACACCCCCGGGGTCAAGGAGCGTATCATGGCCGATGAATCCCTGCATCAGGAGACCCGCCGCTGGGAGGAAAAACTGGGCGGCCAGGGCCGCATTCTCATCCGTCCCTCCGGCACCGAGGCCCTGATCCGGGTGATGGTGGAGGCGAAAACCACGGAAATTGCCCATCAGGTGGCCTCCATTTTGGCTGATTTCATAAAAAAACTGTGATTTTCATCACAGGATACACAAATTTCCCAGGAAGACTTGACAAATTATTTAGTGAAAAGGTATAATGTCTATGGTTTTGGATACTGGATTTCGCTATGACCAATTAGAAAACCTGTCCGACGAGGAACTTTGTTCCTTGATTCGTGCAGGGCAGCGTCAGGCGGAGGACGTTTTAGCCACCCGGTATCATTGGCTGGTCCGTTCCTGCGCCCGCCCGTATTTTCTCATCGGCGGCGACAGCGAGGACCTGATGCAGGAGGGGATGTTCGGCCTGATCAAGGCCATGCGGGAGTTTGATCCCCAGCGCTCCCCACTGTTCCGGCCCTTCGCCGGGCTCTGCATCCATCAGCAGGTGTGTTCCGCTCTCCGGCGGGATGCCAGCCAGAAGAACGCACCCCTCAACCAATCCGTCCCCTTGAATCCCTCGCTTCTGAACGCAAATCCCATCTTCGCGCAGGTCGATCCCGAGCGCTTGCTGATCGACAGAGAAAAGGCTGCCAGTCTGCTGGAGAATACCCGCAAACAGTTGTCCGCTTTCGAGGAAAAGATTTTAGGGTTATTTTTGGACGGTCTTGCATATGGCAAGATCGCGGAAACCGTTAGCAAGCCCATCAAATCGGTGGACAACGCCGTGCAGCGGATTCGCCGCAAAGTGGCGCGGCAGCTTTCATCCGGCGATATCAGCAACAGCTGAACGCAATATATTTCATCTCAAAGAGAGGGTAAAATCATGTACGAAGACAAGACTTTGGTTTGCAAGGAGTGCGGTAAGGAGTTCGTGTTCACCGCCGGTGAGCAGGAGTTCTATGCTGAGCGCGGCTTCCAGAATGAGCCCCAGCGCTGCAAGGCCTGCCGCGACGCTCGCAAGAACGCCGCCCGCGGCCCCCGGGAGTTCTTCACCGCCACCTGCGCTGCCTGCGGCGGCGAGGCCCGCGTGCCCTTCGAGCCCAAGAGCGACCGTCCTGTTTATTGCAGCGACTGCTTCGCCAAGATGCGCGAGAACGGCTAATCGCTGATTCAGTAAATTGTAAAAACGGCTGTCCACCTCGGTGGACAGCCGTTTTTATGTTTCCCTGCACAGGCAGGGGAGACCCTATTTCAGCAACTCCAGGAACTCCTCCTCCGTCAGGACGGGGATATTCAGCTCCTGGGCGCGGCGTAGCTTGGACCCCGCGCCGGGCCCGGCCACCACATAGCTGGTCTTTTTGGACACCGAGGAAGCGGACTTTCCGCCCCGCTGCTCGATCATCTGACCGGCCTCCTCCCGGGTGAAGCGCTCCAGGCTTCCGGTGAGGACGAAAGTCATTCCGGCAAAACGACTGTCAACCAATTCCTCTTTACAGCTCATATTGACCCCGGCGTCCTCCAGACGCCGCAGCAGGTCCCGGGATTGGGGGCTTTCCATCCACTGGCGGATGTAGGCGGCGGTGATGGGGCCCACATCGTCGATGGAGGTCAGCTCCTCCTCCGTGGCCTGGGACAGGGCCTGCATGGTGCCGAAGCGGCGGGCCAGGACCTTGGCGGCCTTTTCGCCCACCTGCCGGATGCCCAGGGCAAAGATCAGACGCCACAGGTCGTTGTCCCGGCTTTTATAGATGGCGGCCACGGCGTTGGCGGCGGACTTCTCGCCCATGCGCTCCAGGGGGGCGATGTCGGCGGCGGTCAGGTCGTACAGGTCGGCGGCGGTTTTCACCAGGCCGCTTTCGATGAGCTGGTTCAGCACCGCCGGGCCCAGACCGTCGATGTCCATGGCGTTCCGGCTGGCAAAATGGGTGAGATTCCGCAGGCGCTGGGCCGGGCATTCCGCGCCGGTGCAGCGCAGGGCCGCGCCGTCCGGGTCCCGCTCCACCGGCGCGCCGCACACGGGGCAGGTCTGAGGCAGGTAGTAGGGGACCGACCCGGCGGGGCGGTGCTCCGGCGCCACCTCCACGATCTCGGGGATGATCTCCCCCGCCTTCTGCACCACCACGGTGTCGCCGATGCGGATGTCCTTCTGGGTGATATAGTCCTGGTTGTGGAGGGTGGCGAAGGTGACGGTGGTCCCGGCCAGGCGCACCGGCTCCAGCTGGGCCTTGGGCGTCAGCACCCCGGTGCGGCCCACCTGGATCACGATGTCCAGAATGCGGGAGGTCTTGCGCTCCGGGGGATATTTATAGGCGATGGCCCAGCGGGGGAACTTGGCGGTGCTGCCCAGGGTCTCCCGGTCCGCCAGGTCGTTGAGCTTCACCACCGCGCCGTCCATGTCGAAGGGACGCTCCATCCGGGTGTCGTTAAGGCGGTCGATCTCCGCCATGATGTCGCCGTGACTCTGCAGCAGGCGATAGGGGATGACCTTGAAGTGCTGGGAGCGGAGATAGTCCAGGGTCTCCGTGTGGGTGGTGAAGCTGCGGCCTTGGGCCAGCTGGAGGTTGAACACGGCGATGTCCAGCTGCCGCTGGGCGGCGATCTTGGGGTCCAGCTGCCGCAGAGAGCCTGCCGCCGCGTTGCGGGGATTGGCCATCAGGGGCTTGCCCTCAATCTCCCGGCGGGCGTTGAGCTTCTCAAACACACTGCGAGACATATACACCTCACCCCGGACGATGAGCCGGGGCAGCTTCTCCGGCAGGGTCATGGGGATGGAGCGGATGGTGCGCAGATTCTCCGTCACATCCTCGCCTACCTGGCCGTCGCCCCGGGTGGCTCCCCGGACGAACACGCCGTCCCGGTATTCCAGGGCCACGGACAGGCCGTCCACCTTGGGCTCCACGCTGTATTCCGCCTGGGGCATGGTTTCCGCCACCCGCAGCAGGAAATCCCGGACCTCCTCGCCGTCAAAGACGTCCTGAAGGCTCTCCAGGGGTACGTCGTGCCGGACCTGTTCAAACTGGGACAGAGCCGGGCCGCCCACCCGCTGGGTGGGGGAGTCCGGGGTCACCTCCTCCGGGTGCTCCCGCTCCAGGTCCTCCAGGCGGCGGAGCATATGGTCGTACTCATAGTCGCTGATGGTGGGGGCGTCCAGCACATAATAGCGGTAGCCGTGGGCGTTGAGGGTGTCCCGCAGCTCCTTCATCTCGGTTTTATAGTCCATGTTTCACTTATCCTTTGTTCATGATATAGTCCTGGGCGTACTGCTCCTGCTCCTCGGGCGTGGTGCTGAAATAGGTGTACGTCTCCGGCACGGAGCCGACGATGACGGTCTCCGCTACGGCGATCTCGTTGCTGACCTTGGTGGAGGCGGTGAAGCCCGGCAGGAGAATGCTGGTGTACACGTCCACGCTCAGCAGAATCTGATGCCGGGTCTGGTTGATACCGGCGGCGGAAAAGGCGTTGCGGAGGCTGGCGTCCGTGGAGCCCACCGCCTGCATCCGCACCCGGATGCAGGGCCCCCGGCCCGCCAGCAGGGTGGAGCCGGTGAGGGTCCCCACGGGGATAGACAGCTCGCTGGTGGATACCTCCGACAGCCGCCGGAGAATTTCATCGGCGATCTGGGACCGCAGACGGTTAAAGGCCGCCATGTTGCTCTCCAGAGCCGCCACCCGGCCGGTTTCGTCCTTTTCCAGGTGGATCAGCACGTTATAGTCCACCTGGCCGCTGTCGATGGCGTCCCGGACGGCGTCCACCACGATGCGGTTGACGGCGTTGGACACCCGCGCGGTGGCCAGGCTGACGATGATGGGCCGCATATGCAGCACCGCCGCGCAGCCCAGGCCCGCCGTCAGCAGGACCGCCAGCACCAGCCAGGTCAGCCTCCGCTGCCGTCCGGTGAGACGCAGATAACGGATCTTCCTCACGGCACACACCCCCTATGGGTCAGTATATGCCGCAGGGGGAGCGGCCGTTACTCCTGCCAGGAGTTGACGATGGCCTTGAAGGTCTTGCCCCGCTCCATGAAGTTCTTGAACTGATCAAAGGCGGCGCAGGCAGGGGAGAGGGTCACCACGTCGCCGGGAACAGCCCGATCCCGGGCGGTCTCCACAGCCCGCTGGAACGGCGTCACATCCAGTATTTCCGGATGGCCCGGCCGGTAACCGGGGGCCTGCTCCACGGCGGCCCGGATCTTGTCTGCCGTGGCGCCGCACAGGATCAGCAGCTTCACATGCTCCACCACCTCGGGGCCCAGCACATCGAAGGGAATGTGCTTGTCATAGCCCCCGGCGATGAGGATTACCTTCTCCTTGAAGGAGCGCAGGCCCGCGATAGTGCGGGAGGGGCTGGAGGCGATGGAGTCGTTGTAGAACCGGACGCCGTGCCAGGTGCGCACCAGCTCAATGCGGTGCTCCACGCCGTTGAAGGCCCGGGCAAAGGTGCGGATGGTCTCGTCGGGCACCAGGCCGTCTACCGCCGCAATGGCGGCCATGTAGTTTTCCACATTGTGGACGCCGGGCAGGCGGATGTCCTCCGTGGTCATGATCTGGCGTTCATGACCGTCCCGGCGGGAGATCACGGCGTCACCCCGCAGGAATACGCCGTTTTCCGGCTCTGCCTGGCGGCTGAAATACAGGGCGCGGCCCGGGGCATGAGCGGACAGCTCCCGGGTGATGGCGTTGTCCAGGTTGAACACGGCGATGTCGCCGGGCTGCTGGTGGCGGAAGATGTTCTCCTTGGCCCAGACATACTCCTCCATGCTCTTGTGGATGTCCAGGTGGTTGGGAGCCAGGTTGGTCAGCACCGCGATGTGGGGGCTGCGGGTCATGGTCATCAGCTGGAAGCTGGACAGCTCCAACACCGCCCAGTCAGTGGGCCGGATGGACCCGGCCTCGGCCAGCAGCGGGTGGCCGATGTTGCCGCCCACATGGACGGTGTGTCCAGCCGCCCGCAGAAGCTCGGCAATAATGGTGGTGGTAGTGGTCTTGCCGTCGGAGCCGGTGACGGCGATGATGGGGCAGGGGCAGACCCGGAAAAAGACCTCCATCTCGGAGGTGATGACGCTGCCCCTGGCCCGGGCGGCCTCCAGCTCCGGCACGTCGGGCCGCAGGCCCGGGGTGCGGAAGATCACGTCCTGGTCCAGGTCCTGAAGATACCCGTCGCCCAGCCGCAGCACGGCCCCGGCGGTTTCCAGCTCCTCCGCCAGAGCGCCCAGCTTCGCCCGGTCGCTGCGGTCGCAGGCGGTGACGGCGATGCCTTCCCGCAGCAGCAGACGCAAGAGCGGCGTATTGCTGACGCCGATGCCGATAACGGCCACGGTCCTGCCCCGCAGAGAGGCGATATATTCCTGCAAAGTCATAGGATGAACCTCCTTATCGTATCTGACCCGGTTATTATACCGCATTCCGGGGCGGGGTTCAATCAATTTCCGCGAAAATCGGTTGACTTTCCGAAGCGGGTCGGGTACAATATTTGTGCGAGTAAGCCAGACAGTCGCGGGGACAAGGCGAAAGCCTGTTCATGAGGAAAGTCCGGGCTCCACAGGGCAAGGATAACGGGTAACGCCCGCCGAAGGCGACTTCAGGAAAAGTGCAACAGAGATATACCGCCTCCGTTGGAGGTAAGGGTGGAAAGGCGAGGTAAGAGCTCACCCATCGGCTCGAGAGTGTCCGATGCTGTAAACTCTATCCGGAGCAACACCGGTATGGGAGCAATAGGGCGGCCCGTCCGCTCCCGAGGTGGCTGAAGCGCACCGGCAACGGCGCGCTTAGATAGATGACTGTCAAATACAGAACCCGGCTTACAGACTTGCTCGCGCACACCATATGGGCCCGTCGGCGGAGATCGCCTGGCGGGCCCCGTTTTATCCGGACCCGTCTCCAAAGCCGCACTTGACGCTGGGACGGGTCTATTGTATAATAGATTGATTTAATGTGCGGAGGTATACCCATTATGTGGATCGCGGATGGCTGGAAGGATTATGAGCTGCTGGACTGCGGCGGCGGAGAAAAGCTGGAGCGCTGGGGCGACCAGATCCTGGTGCGGCCGGATCCCCAGGCCATCTGGGAGTCGGACCGGAAGAACCGGGGCTGGCGCACGGCCAACGCCCGCTACAGCCGCTCCAGCACCGGCGGCGGCCATTGGGACAAGAACAAGCTGCCGGAGAGCTGGCCCATCGCCTATAAAAACCTCCGCTTCCAGGTGAAGCCCATGAACTTCAAGCACACGGGCCTGTTCCCGGAGCAGGCCGCCAACTGGGACTTTGCCATGGACCAGATTCGCCGGGCGGGCCGCCCCATCCGGGTGCTGAATCTGTTCGCCTATACCGGCGGGGCCACGGTGGCCTGCGCCGCCGCCGGGGCCAGCGTCTGCCATGTGGACGCCGCCAAGGGCATGGTGGCCTGGGCCAAGGAAAACGCCCGGGTCTCCGGCCTGCAGGATGCCCCCATCCGCTGGATCGTGGACGACTGCGCCAAGTTCGTGGAGCGTGAGATTCGCCGGGGCAAGACCTACGACGCCATCATCATGGACCCCCCCAGCTATGGCCGGGGTCCCGGCGGCGAGGTGTGGAAGCTGGAGGAGAATCTGTATCCCTTCGTGAAGCTCTGCGCCCGGGTGCTGTCCGATAAGCCCCTGTTTGTGATCCTGAATTCCTACACCACGGGCCTGGCCCCGTCGGTGCTGGGCTATATCCTGCAAATGCTGGTGGGCCGCCGCTTCGGCGGACACGTCACCTGGGACGAGCTGGGCCTGCCGTGCACGGATTCCGGCATGGCGCTGCCCTGCGGAGCCACCGGCCGCTGGATGAGCAAATAAAATTTCGCAGAAAAGAGACAAAGCAATGCAGCCAATGATTCAGACCGACGCCCTCTCCTTCTCCTACCCGGTGGAGGAGGGCCAGCGCCGGACCACCGCCCTGGACAATGTGACCCTGTCCATCGAAAAGGGCAGCTTTGTGGTGGTGCTGGGCCACAACGGCTCCGGCAAATCCACCCTGGCCAAGCATATGAACGCCGTGCTGCTGCCCTCCGGCGGCGCGGTGTATGTGGAGGGCATGGACACGAAAAAGGAGGAGCTCCTGCTGGAGATCCGCCGCCGGGTGGGCATGGTGTTCCAGAACCCGGATAACCAGATCGTGGCCAACGTGGTGGAGGAGGATGTTGCCTTCGCCCCGGAGAACCTGGGGGTCCCCACGGCGGAGATCCGCCGCCGGGTGGACGACGCCCTGGCGGCGGTGGGCATGACGGAGTTCACCCGCCACGCCCCGCACCTGCTGTCCGGCGGACAGAAGCAGCGGGTGGCCATCGCCGGGGTCATCGCCATGGAGCCGGAGTGCATCGTCCTGGACGAGGCCACGGCCATGCTGGACCCCTCCGGCCGCCGGGAGGTGCTGGACACCGTTCACCGGCTGAACCGGGAGCGGGGCATCACGGTGGTGCACATCACCCACCATATGTCCGAGGCGGAGGACGCCGACCGGGTCGTCGTCATGAACGACGGCGTGGTGGCCATGGACGGCGCGCCCCGGGAAATTTTCTCCCGGGTGGAGGAGCTGCAGGCCCTGGGCCTGGCGGCCCCGGACACGGTGGAGCTGCTGCGGCGGCTGAACCGGCACGGCATGGATCTGCCCTTGACGGCGATCACGGTTGACGAGTGTGCCCGCGCCATATTCCAGGCGCTCCATGGCGCGGAAGGGAAGTAAGCAGAGTTGGAACCGATCATTCGTATAGAACACCTGACCCACACCTACAGCGCCGGGACCCCGTTCCAGCGCAGCGCGGTGGAGGATGTCAGCCTCAATATCATGCCCGGCGAGTTCCTGGGCATCATTGGCCACACCGGCTCCGGCAAGTCCACCCTGATCCAGCACCTCAACGGACTGCTGCGCCCCACCCAGGGCCGCGTCCTGCTGAACGGAAAGGACATCTGGGCCGAGCCCAAGAAAATCCGACAGGTCCGCTTCCAGGTGGGCCTGGTGTTCCAGTACCCGGAGTACCAGCTGTTTGAGGAAACGGTGTACAAGGACATTGCCTACGGCCCCGGCAACATGGGCCTGGACCGGGACGAGATCGACCGCCGGGTCCGGGAATCTGCGGCCCTGGTGGGCCTGACGGAGGACCAGCTGGAAAAGTCCCCCTTTGAGCTCTCCGGCGGACAGAAGCGCCGGGTGGCCATCGCCGGCGTCATCGCCATGGAGCCCGAGGTCCTGATCCTGGACGAGCCCACGGCAGGGCTGGACCCCCGGGGCCGGGAGGCCATTCTGGCCCAGATCCGGGCCTATCACCGCAAGCGCGGCACCACCGTTATCCTGGTGAGCCACAGCATGGAGGAGATCGCCTGCAACGTGGACCGCATCCTGGTGCTGCGGGGCAGTCATGTGTATATGGACGGCACGCCCCGCCAGGTATTCCGGCGGGCCTCCGACCTGGAGGAGGTGGGCCTGGACGTGCCCCAGGCCACCAAGATCGCCCTGGCCCTGCGCCGCATGGGCCTGGACATCGACACCGCGGTCTACACCGTGGACGAGCTGGAGCAGGCCCTGCTCTCCCTAAGAGGGGAGGCGGGCGTATGCTGAGAGATATCACCCTGGGCCAGTTTTTCCCGGGCAATACCTTCATCCACCGGCTGGACCCCCGCACCAAGCTCCTGGCGGTGATCCTGTACATTGTGGCCCTGTTCAACGCCCAGGGGGTGGTGACCTACGCCATCGTGGCGGCGCTGCTGGCCCTGTGCATCATTGTCTCCCGGGTGCCCTTCCGGTCCCTGACCCGAGGCCTGAAGCCCATCTGGGTCATCGTGGCCTTCACGGCCATTATGAACCTGTTCTTCACCAGCGGTACCCCCCTGGGCACCGGCTGGCTGCTGAGCCATATCTCCCAGGAGGGTCTGCGATCCGCCATCTTCATGGTGCTGCGGATCGTGATGCTCATCATGGGCACCTTCCTGCTGACCTACACCACCAGCCCCATCTCCCTGACGGACGGACTGGAGAGTCTGCTGTCCCCCCTGAAGAAGCTGCGCCTGCCCGTCCACGAGCTGGCCATGATGATGTCCATCGCCCTGCGCTTTATCCCCACCCTCATCGAGGAGACAGACAAGATCATGTCCGCCCAGAAGGCCAGGGGCGCGGACTTTGAATCCGGCAATATCTTCCAGCGGGCCAAGGCCCTGGTGCCTATCCTGGTGCCCCTGTTCATCAGCGCCTTCCGCCGGGCCGACGAGCTGGCCACGGCCATGGAGTGCCGCTGCTACCACGGCGGCGAAGGCCGCACCGCCCTGCATGTGCTGCACTTCCGCCCGGCGGACCTGTGGGTCCTGGCGGGGTTTGCGGCCCTGACGGCGGGGGTCATCGCCCTGGGGCGGCTGGGAATCTGAAAGAGGTACGCTATGCGCAACATCGCACTGATCCTGATGTACAACGGCACCGCCTACCACGGATGGCAGGTGCAGAAAACCGAGGTCACCGTGGCCCAGACCCTGGAGCGGGGCCTGTCCATGGTGTGCGGCGAGCCCATCAAGTGCACCGGCTGCGGCCGCACCGACGCCGGGGTCCACGCCGAGCACTATGTGTCCAATTTCCGCACCAATTCCCGTATTCCCGTGGACCGGCTGCCCTTTGCCGTCAACACCCACATTCCCGAGGACATCGTGGTGAAGGCGGCCTATGAGGTGGCGGAGGATTTCAACGCCATCGGCTCCTGCATCCGCAAGGAGTATACCTATCGCATCTACAATTCCCGGGTGAAGAACCCGTTTTATGTGAACAGGGCGTATTTTTACCCCAAGCGCCTGGACGAGGAGGTAATGGACCGGGCGGCCCGGATGTTCGAGGGGACCCACGATTTCGCCGCCGTGCGCAGCGTGGGCACCAACGTCCGCAGCACCGTCCGCACCATCTACTACTGCCGGGTCCGGCGGCAGGGGGACCTTTTGGAATTGAAGGTCTGCGCCAACGGCTTTCTGTATAATATGGTACGGGCCATCACCGGCACGGTGCTCTACGCGGCGGAGGGGAAGCTGACGCCGGAGGAGATCCCTGTGATCCTGGACAGCGGCAACCGTACCCTGGCCGGGCCCACCGCCCCGCCGGGAGGTCTGTACCTGACAAGGGTGTGGTATGAAGATGAAAGACTCAACGGACCGAATGGAATTTGACCGGGGCAACCCCCAGGAGGAGGCCCCCCGCCGGGTGCAGCACCGGAAGCGGCCGGAATTGAAGCCCATATGGTTTGCGGCGGTGGCCGTGGTGCTGCTGGCGGTGGTGCTCATCGCCGCCCTGACGGATACCACCGCCTTCGACGGGCTGCGCCGCAGCGTGACCTATGCCCGGGCCAAAAAGGACGAGACCGGCTGCGCCCAGCTGTACCACTACGCCGCCGACCGCACCAGCCGCTTCGCCTCTCTGGACGGCAGCCTGGCCATCGTCACCAACAGCCAGCTGCTGGTGATGCAGGAGGACGGCCAGGTGGTCTGCAGCGAGGCTGTAAAGTGGACTTCCTGTACAGTGACCGGAACCGGCAGTCTGGCCGCCGCATACGACATCGGCGGCAGCGACGTGTATATCCTCAATGCCCAGGGTCTGGTCCGCAAAATCACCTGCGGCGGCGAGATTTTCTCCGTTTCCCTGACCCGGGAGGGCCGCCTGGCGGTGACGCTCAACGAGCGGGGCTACAAGGCCGCCGTGGAGGTATACGACGAGGATGGTGTAAAGGAGTTTGCCTTTCACTCTGCCGACAGCTTCCTGATGACCTCCTCCGTGTCCCGGGACGGCAAGGAGATGGCCGCCGTCACCATGGGCCAGTCCCAGGGCGCCTTCACCAGCAGCATCGTCCTGTATAAGCTGGACCGGCAGGAGGCCTACGCCACCTGCGACCTGGCCGGCGTGGCGGTGTATGACCTGGGGCTGGTAGGCAAGCGCTACTGCGCCGTGGCGGAGGACAGCCTGCATTTCATCGACCAGAAGGGCCGGGCCGCCGCCTCCTACGACTACAACGGCGGCGTTCTGCGCCGGTGCAGCCTGGGCGGCGACGGCTATGCCGCCGTGCTGCTGGGCCGGTACAAGGTGGGCAGCCAGCTGCGTCTGGTGACGGTGGACAGCGATGGCAAGGAGCTGGGGTCCCTGGACCTGGACGGCGATGTGCTGAGCATATCCGCCTGCGGCCGGTATGTGGCGGTGCTGTTTGCCGACCGGCTGGTGATCTATAACAAGAGCCTCAGGGAGTACGCCACCCTGCAGGGTGTCAGCAGCGCCGGGGATGTGCTGATGCGCAGCGACGGCTCTGCGGTGCTGGCCGGCTCTGCCGCCGCCAGCGTGTTCCTGCCCTGATAACAGAAAGGAGAATGCTTATGTCCGTAATTGCCGATATCCTGGTGCTGGCGGCGCTGATCGTCTCTGCCGTGATGGGGGCCAGGAGAGGTCTGCTGAAAAGCCTGGCAGGGCTGCTGATCGTTGTGGTGTCTCTGCTGGGAGCCGCCTGGGCCGCCGACCACCTGTCCGAGCCTGTCATGCGGTGGGTGGAACCCCGGGTGACCCAGCGTGTGGAGCAGATTGTGCAGAACAGCCAGCCTGCCGACGCCAGCCAGATGCTCCAGGCCCTCAGCTTCCGGGGCGACGGCCTGCAGAAAATGCTGAACAACGTCCAGCAGCAGGTGCAGGAAACAGGGGAGACCCTGATCCGGGCCGTGGTCCTCAGCGTGACCAGGTCTGTGGCCGACACGGTGGTGTATGCGGTGTCGTTCCTGCTGCTGTCGCTGGTGCTGGGGCTTTTGATGAAGCCTCTGAACGCTCTGGTCACCAATCTGCCTCTGATCAGCACTCTCAACAGCCTGGGCGGCGCGGTCCTGTGCCTGGCGGGCTGCGGACTGCTGCTGTTTGCGGTGGTGTGGGCCATGCAGCGCTTCGGCTGGCTCCTGACCCCGGAGCTCATCGACAGCACCATCCTGCTGAGATTCTTCGCAAACCTGACGCCGCTGGGCCTTTCGGCGGTGCTGTGAACAATTTACCCAGATAACGGAGGGAAACCATGCAACCGACTCTTTGTTCCAAATGTAAGAAAAATGTGGCCGTGGTCTTTATTTCCCGGCAGAATGAAAAGGGCGAAATGGTCAACGAGGGCCTGTGCCTGAAGTGTGCCGCCCAGCTGGGCCTGCCCCAGGTGGAGGAGATGATGAAGCGAATGGGCATCTCTCCGGAGGACCTGGAGAACATCAACAACGAGATGATGCAGGCCTTCGGCGGGGCCGAGGAGCTCAGCGACATGCCTGCCCCCCAGGATGAGGACGACGAGGACGACGGCGAAAGCGGCAAGACCGCCACCTTCCCGTTCCTGAACCGCCTGTTCGGCGGCAGCAATCCCCCGGCGGAGAAGTCCGACGCCCCCTCCGGCCGGGAGGAGGCCCCCAAGGGCCGCAAGGCCGATAAAAAGCACAAGTACCTGGACAGCTACTGCATCAATCTCAGCCAGCGGGCCCGGGACGGCAAGCTGGACGCGGTCATCGGCCGGGAGGAGGAGATTCAGCGGGTGGTGCAGATTCTGAACCGCCGCCAGAAGAACAACCCCTGCCTCATCGGTGAGCCCGGTGTGGGCAAAACCGCCATTGCCGAGGGCCTGGCCCAGCGCATCGCCGCCGGGGACGTGCCCTTCAAGCTGCGGGATAAGCAGGTGTACCTGCTGGACCTGACGGCGCTGGTGGCGGGCACCCAGTTCCGGGGCCAGTTTGAAAGCCGCATGAAGGGCCTCATCGAGGAGATCCGCAAGCTGGGGAACATCATCCTGGTGATTGACGAGGTCCACAACATCGTGGGCGCCGGCGACGCCGAGGGCAGCATGAACGCCGCCAATATCCTCAAGCCCGCCCTGTCCCGGGGCGAGATTCAGGTCATCGGCGCCACCACCTTCAACGAATACCGCAAGCATATTGAAAAGGACACCGCCCTGGAGCGCCGCTTCCAGCCGGTGACCGTCAACGAGCCCAGCCTGGAGGATACCCTGAAAATTCTCCAGGGCATCGCCCATTACTATGAGAATTACCACGGCGTCTCCATCCCCCAGGGGGTGCTGCGCCAGGCGGTGGTGCTGTCCGAGCGGTACATCACCGACCGCTTCCTGCCGGACAAGGCCATCGACCTGATCGACGAGGCCTGCTCCGATATGAACCTTCACGACCCGGATATCAACCGCCGGATGGAGGTCAAGCGGGACCTGGAAAATGTCACCTTCGAGCGGGAGAACCTCATGTCCGCCCAGCCGGCGGAGGGTCAGGAGTTCACCCAGGAGGAGCTGGACGCCCGCTATGCCCGCATTGCCCAGCTCCGCAGCCAGGAGCTGCGGCTGCAGCAGGAGCTTTCCGACCTGGAGGCCAAGGGTATGCCCCAGCTGACCATGGACAACATCGCCCGGGTCATCGAGATGTGGACCAAGATTCCCGCCAGCAAGATCAAGGAAGAGGAGTTCAAGCGCCTGTCCCAGCTGGAGGACCGGCTGAAGCAGCACATTGTGGGCCAGGACGAGGCGGTTTCCGCCGTGTCCGCCGCCATCCGCCGCAGCCGCGTGGGCATTTCCCCCAAGCATAAGCCCGTCAGCTTCATTTTCGTGGGCAGCACCGGCGTTGGCAAGACGGAGCTGGTGAAGCAGCTGGCTGCCGACCTGTTCAACACCCCGGACGCCCTGATCCGCCTGGATATGTCCGAGTTCATGGAGAAGCACTCGGTGTCCCGCCTGGTGGGCTCCCCTCCGGGCTATGTGGGCTATGACGAGGCGGGCCAGCTGACGGAAAAGATCCGCCGCAAGCCCTATTCCGTCATCCTGTTTGACGAGATCGAGAAGGCCCACCCGGACGTGCTGAACATCCTGCTGCAGATTCTGGACGACGGCGAGGTCACCGACGCCCACGGCCGCAAGGTGAACTTTGAGAACACCGTCATCGTCATGACCTCCAACGCCGGGTCCGACAAGGCCGCCGGGTCCGTGGGCTTTGGCCGCAGCGCCGATGACCAGGGCCGGGAGCGCACCATGAAGGCCCTGCGGGAGTTCCTGCGTCCGGAGTTTATCAACCGGGTGGACGAGATCGTCTATTTCCACCAGCTGACGGAGGAGAACTTCGCCGCCATCGCCCGGATCATGCTCGATGAGCTCCAGGCCTCCCTGAAGGAGAAGGGCTACAGCTTCAGCTATGACGACGCGCTGGTTTCCCACCTGGTGCACTCCTCCTATTCCGCCGCCTACGGGGCCAGGAATCTGCGCCGCTGCATCCAGAAGGAGCTGGAGGACCCCATGGCGGCCCGGATCATCGACAGCTTCGAGCACCCCATCACCCAGCTGCGGGCCACGGCAGAGGACGGTAAGGTGCGGCTGGATACGCTGTAAGGAGGGCGGTTTCATGCTGTTTCGCAAGGATATCGAGCCCCGCTGCGCCTACTGCACCCAGGGGGTCCGCATCAACGAGACCCAGGTGGCCTGCGTGAAAAGGGGCATTGTGGCGGCGGAGAATCGCTGCTTCCGCTTCCGGTATGACCCCCTGAAGCGGGTGCCGCCCCGTCCGGCCCAGCTTTCCACTGACGGGCTGAAAGAGGAAGATTTCAGTCTATAAAACCCACAAAAATACACAAAAGAGGGGAAATATCATGACAACCGTTTGGGCCGTATATTTCAGCGGCACCGGAACCACGGAGCGCACGGTAACGCACATTGCCGGGGAGCTTGCCCGGCTGCTGGCGGCGCCCTGCCGCAGTCTGGACTTCACCCGGCCCCAGGTCCGGCAGCAGGAGCTGAATTTCTGCCAATCGGACCTGGTGGTGCTGGGAACGCCGGTATACGCCGGGCGGGTGCCCAATGTGCTGCTGCCGTTCCTGCGGGAAAAGGTCCGGGGCGGGGGAGCGCTGGCGGTGCCGGTGGTGCTGTTCGGCAACCGGAACTATGACGACGCCCTCATAGAGCTGCGGGACATCCTCCAGGAGGACGGCTTCCGCTGCGTGGCGGCCGGAGCCTTCGTGGGGGAGCACAGTTTTTCCCGCACCCTGGGGGCGGGCCGTCCGGACGATGGGGACATGGCGGGACAAGCCGCTTTTGCCCGGGAAATCTGCGAGAAATTGGCGGGACAAGCCGGGACGGAAATGGCCCCCGTATCGGTCCGGGGCGAAACGCCCATCCGCCCCTATTACACCCCCCGGGACCGCCACGGAAACCCCATCAACATCCTGAAGGTGAAGCCGAAAACGGACCCGGACAAGTGCGGCGGCTGCGGCCTGTGCGCGGAGCTGTGTCCCATGGGCTCCATCGACCCGGCGGACGTGTCCCAGGTCAGGGGCATCTGCATCAAGTGCTGCGCCTGCGTCAAAAAATGCCCCTCCGGGGCCAAGTACTTTGACGACCCGGGATACCTGTTCCACCAGCACGAGCTGGAGGACATCTATACCCGACGGGCGGAAAACGAATGGTTTGTGTAAGCGATTTTCCATAAAATACAGAAAGAGGCGTGACCATGGGTCACGCCTCTTTCTGTAAAGTAATACCGCTTTTCAGCTGGCTGTTTTCCTTGTCAATCGGCTATTTCGGTGGGTCAATCCTGCTCCCAAAAGGCCCGGATGAACGCCTCCATGGTCTCGGCGGTTTTCTCCACGCCCAGCACGCCGGTGTTCACCGTCAGGTCATAGCAGGAGCTGTGACCCCAGAATTGCCCGGTATGGTGGTGATAGTAGACCCTGCGGTGCCGGTCTGTCTTAGCCACCAGCAGGGCGGCCTTTTTCTTGGACAGATTGTGCCGCTGCTCAATGCGGCGGATTCGCAGGCCCAGGTCCGCCCGGCAGAAGATCCGCAGCAGGCCCGGCCGCCCGGCCAGGGCATAGTCGGCGCAGCGGCCCACAAAAATGGCGGACTCGCCGCTGTCGGCGATCTGGCGGATCATATCGAACTGACGCTGGGCCACGTTGTGGGGGATGGAGTTGTCAAACTCGTTGATCCTGCGGCTGAGGATCCGGTTCACCGGCCGCTCATCGTATTCCTGGGCCAGACGCTGCATTTCCGGGTCATTTTTCCATAGCTCGTCGATCAGCTCCCGGTCCAGCATCCGGATGCCCAGCCGCTGGCTCAGCAGGGCTGCCAGGTCATGCCCGCCGCTGCCGTATTCCCGGCCGATGGTGATAAGAATCTGCTTTTTCATGGAAAACACCCTTTCTGCACCCTGTCCATGGTGATGATTTGTTCATAGTATACTGCGTTTTTTCGGTGTTGTCACCTGTTTTTTGCGGATTTTGTACAGGAAAAAGAATGTGTATAAACCAAGCTCCCTGCGGCCGCCGCAGGGAGCTTGAGACGCATTTATTTCACAGAGCCGTCCGGATTGAACAGGGGCAGGGGAGCCAGGAACCTGATGTCCTCCCGCTTGGCGGCGTCGCCCTCGGCCAGAACGGCAATGCGGCCCACCACGGTGCCTCCGGCCAGGGCCACCAGATCCTCCATGGCCTTCAGGCTGCCGCCGGTGGAGATCACGTCGTCCATCAGGACAATGCGCTTGCCGCGGATCAGGTCCGCGTCATCCCGGCCCAGATACAGCTTCTGGGTGCCGGCGGTGGTGATGGACTGATCCTCCACGTGGATGGGGTCGGGCATATAGGCCTTGGGCCCCTTCCGGGCGATAAAATACTTCTTGGCCCCGGACTGGCGTGCCATCTCGTGGATCAGGGGAATGCTCTTGGCCTCTGCGGTAAACAGATAGTCATAGCTGCCCGGCTCCAGCAGCTTCAGCAACTCCCGGCCGCAGGCCTCGGTCAGCTCGGCATCGCCGAAGCAGATGAACGCGCCGATATACAGATCGTCGGTGACCTTACAGATGGGCAGCTCCCGCTGGAGCCCGGCCACGGTCATGGAATAAGTGGACATAGCAAAATCTCCATTCTGCCGCATGAGGGAGGGAAAACGCTGCGGCTGTCGTTTTTCAGCGAACGACCCGCCTTTTCCGGAAAAAAGACGGGTGTCCTGTCGACTCTATTATAAAGGAAATATTGTAAATGTCAATACAAAAACTACCGGGCGGGAATTTTGCGCACGAAAGAGTTCATATCCCGAAATTGTGAAATAATCGTCAATTTGCCGGAATCCATAATTTGCAGCGGCCGGTGGATGCAAATTATGGACTGTGCAATTTTTACAAAGTGCACAAAAAAAGACGGAAAGATTTTACGGTTGCGAGGGACGATTTTCGGAATAACCCCCTTGAGTATTTGCCGGAATGGTGTTATTATCAGAACGGATGGGGGTATGAGCAAATTTCATCCACCCATTCGATTTTGAACAATCCTGGAACAATTTTTTGAGGAGGCAATTATTATGAATGCTTATCTGGCCAGCGTTCTGGAGAACGTCAGAACCAAGCATGGCAACGAGCCCGAGTTCGTGCAGACCGTCGAGGAGGTCCTGTCCTCTCTGGAGCCTGTCATCGAGAAGCACCCCGAGTATGAGAAGGTCGACCTGCTGAACCGCATGGTCGAGCCCGAGCGTATGTTCACCTTCCGCGTTGTGTGGTGCGACGACAACGGCCAGTGGCACACCAACCGCGGCTGGCGCTGCCAGTTCAACGGCGCCATCGGCCCCTACAAGGGCGGCCTGCGCTTCCAGAAGAACGTGTATGAGGGCATCATCAAGTTCCTGGGCTTCGAGCAGACCTTCAAGAACAGCCTGACCGGCCTCCCCATCGGCGGCGCCAAGGGCGGTTCCGACTTTGATCCCGCCGGCAAGTCCGACGCCGAGGTCATGCGTTTCTGCCAGAGCTTCATGACCGCTCTGTATCGCTACATCGGGCCCGACATCGACGTTCCCGCCGGCGATATGGGCGTGGGCGGCCGCGAGATCGGCTACCTGTATGGCCAGTACCGCCGCCTGAAGGGCGTGTGGGAGAACGGCGTGCTCACCGGCAAGGGCCTGAGCTACGGCGGCTCCCTGATCCGTCCCGAGGCCACCGGCTACGGCGCTATCTACTATCTGCAGGAAGTGCTCAAGCACGAGAACGACACCATCGAGGGCAAGAAGATCGCCATCTCCGGCTACGGCAACGTGGGCTGGGGCATCATGAAGAAGGCCGCCCAGCTGGGCGCCGCCGTCACCTACTTTGCCGGTCCCGACGGTTACGTTCACGATCCCGACGGTGTCATCACCGACGAGAAGCTGAACTTCATCCTGGAAATGCGCGCCAAGGATCCTATGCACTGCAAGCCCTATGCCGACAAGTTCGGCTGCGAGTTCGTGGCTGGCGAGAAGTGCTGGGGCGTCAAGGATGTTGACGTGTATATGCCCGCCGCCATGCAGAACGACGTCCGCATGGAGTCCGCTGAGAAGATCGCTGCCTCCGGCGTGAAGTATTACATTGAGGTGGCCAATATGCCCACCACCAACGATGCTCTGAACTTCCTGCGTCAGCAGAAGGGCATCATTGTGGCTCCCTCCAAGGCCGTTAACGCCGGCGGCGTGGGCGTCTCCGCTCTGGAGATGGCTCAGAACTCCGAGCGCCTGGTCTGGACCGCCGAGGAAGTCGATGCTCAGCTGCACAAGATGATGAAGACCATCCACAAGGAATCCGCCGATGCCGCTGCCGAGTACGGCCTGGGCTATGACCTGGTGGCTGGCGCCAACATCGCCGGCTTCAAGAAGGTCGCCGAGGCTATGATGGAGCAGGGCTGCTTCTAAGCCGAACGCCAAAACCGTTTGAATCAACCGGGACCCCGCAGAATTGCGGGGTCCCGGTTTTTTGTCAGACAGAAATCCGCAGCGCCCAGCGCTGCGGATTTCAGAGTCTGTCAAAAAAGCCTCGCAGAGTTTGCCGCCCGCAGGCGGCAAAGCAAATGTAATCCGTTTTTTGCGGCGGCGTGTACGTCGCAAAAAACACTTCTCAGTCTGCAAGTGTGGAATTTGTTCGCTTTCAGCGAACAAATTATGCGCGCGGCAGACTGCAAGCCTTTTGTCAAAAAAGGGCCACGCCCTTTTTTGGCAATAATGAAATCCGCAACGCCCAGCGCTGCGGATTTCATTATTGTCGCGCTATTGCGGTCAGAAAACGTACAGCAGGATGCACACCAGGACGATGCATAGGCCCAGGCAGGACATCAGCAGGGCATAGGACAGGCTGCCCTCCATCCGGCGCAGGGTATCCAGAACGGTGCCCAGCCGGTCGGCGGCCTCCTGCTCCGTGCGCTTGCCGCCATGGGTCATGGCGTGGATCACGGCGCTGAGGGGGGATTTCCGGCGGCGGGGACGAGAGTCCCGCAGGAAGGTCCGCCGGGCCAGCAGCACCAGGAAGTCCAGCGCGTCGCACACGGCCCGCAGCACCACGTTCAGCAGCCGGTACAGCCCCCGGATAGTCGGGCGGTACACCCGGTCCTCCAGGCTCAGCCAGCGGGGCCAGCGCTCCAGGTACACCACCTGGCCCTCCCGGCGGTCCATAAGCACCAGGCGGATGAACAGGAAGTACACCGCCATGCCGATGGTCAGGGAGATGGCCACGCCCTTGAGGTTTTCCCAGGACAGGTAGTGGACGGCGTGGCCGAAGGGGTGCCCGCCCACAAAGGGCAGGGCCATGGCGGCGGCAGGCTCCGCCAGTACATGGGGCAGCAGTCCCAGCACCGGCAACGGCAGGGCCGCCAGGATCAGCGCCGCCATGGTGGCGGGGATGCCCCAGGTCCTGCCGGTGGAGGCGGCGGGCTTCTGCCAGAACAGCGCCGCGTAGATTTTCGTCAGATACGCCGCCGTCAGGCCGCCGGAGAACAGGAACAGCCATTCCACCGCCGTGACGCCCAGACTGCCGCTTTCGGCGGCTAGCTCCACCAGGGATTCGTGGACCAGGGTCTTGCTGATATACCCCAGGAAGCCCGGGATACCCGCCAGGGAGCAGGCCCCGCACAGAAACAGGATATGTAGCAGGGGCTTGCCCCGGCCGAAGCCCCGGATTTGGTTCAGGTCCAGGGCGTGGGTGTTGCAGTATACCACGCCGGCCAGCAGAAACAGGGTCAGCTTCACCAGGGAGTGGTTCATCATATACAGCACCGTGCCGTGGGCGGCCAGGGCGTTGTGCTGCCCCAGCAGGGACAGGGCCGCCGTGCCCACCAGGATGAACCCGATCTGGGACAGGGAGGAACAGGCCAGGATATACTTGAGGTTGTTGGAAAACACGGCGATAGCCGCGCCCAGCACCATGGTCACCGCGCCCAGCGCCAGCAGCAGGACGCCCCACCGGTGCTCGCCGGGGAGAAGGTCCGCCGTGATGATCAGGGCACCGAAGATGCCTGCCTTGGTGAGGACACCGGACAGCAGGGCGCTGGCCGGGGCCGGGGCCACCGGGTGGGCCTTGGGCAGCCAGATGTGCAGCGGGAACACGCCCGCCTTGGCCGCAAAGCCGAAGAAGATGCACAGCGCCGCCGCCCACAGCTGGGAGCGGTCCGCCACCCCGGCGCAGAGGCCGGGCAGGTCGGCAATGACCAGGGTGCCGGTAAGGCGGTACAGCAGGAACAGGCCCATCAGGGTCACAAGGCCGCCCAGCACCGCGATGGTCAGATAGGTCTTTCCCGCGTCCAGGGCGTCGGGGGACTCCTCCTGCACCACCCAGGCATAGGAGCTGAGGCTCATCAGTTCGAAGAACAGGAAGGTGGTGTACAGGTCCGCCGACAGGAACACGCCCATGGTGAAGCTCAGGCACAGCAGGAAGAAAAAGTGGTAGCGCCGCAGGTGGTGATGGCCCCGGAAATACTGGGGCGTCAGCAGGGCCGACACGAACCACATGAAGCTCACCACCAGCCCATAGATGCACCGGAAGCCGTCCAGGGTGAAGTGGATGCCGCACAGGGGGATATCCAGGGATTCGCCGAACCGGGTGCACACCGCCAGCGCCATCACAAGAAGCGTCAGCCCCGTGACGGCGCAGGACCAGCGGCCCAGCCCGGATTCGCTTTCGCTGCGGGTCAGCAGCAGGGGAAGGGCCCCCGCCAGGGGCAGCAGGATCAGAAGAAGCAGCATCACAGGCCCACCGCCTTTCCGATCACGTCCAGCAGCCACTGAGGGAACAGGCCCATCACCAGGCAGGCCGCCGCCAGGATGGCGGTGGGGACGGTCATCATCCAGCCCGCCTCATGGGCGGAGCCCTCCGGAATGGCCGGGGCCTCCGTCCGGGGGAACCAGGCCTTCAGCACCACCTGGAACATATACACCGCCGTCAGCAGGGCCGACACCAGCAGAGCTGCGAAGCCTACCAGCGGCAGCCAACCGCCGATATCCACCGCCGCCCGGGCGATGTACCACTTGCTGACAAAGCCGTTGAAGGGGGGGATGCCCGTCAGGGCGCAGGCCGCCGCCGTGAAGCAGGCGAAGGTCACCGGCATATACCGGCCCAGGCCCTCCAGCTGGGGCACATACTCCCGGTGGGCGTAGTGCAGCACCGCACCGGCGGTGAAGAAGGCCATGATCTTCACCACCGAGTGGACGATCAGGTGCAGGAACGAGGCGGCCAGGGCCTGGGTGGTCATCAGGGCGGCGGCGAACAGGATATACGACAGGTTCGACACCGTGGAATAGGCCAGCCGCAGCTTGAAGTGCCGCTGCTTCAGGGACATACAGGAGCCGTATACAATGGTGATGATGGGCAGCAGCAGCGCCAGCTGCTGGGCCCAGGTACCGGCCAGCACCTCCGTGCCGAAGCTGTAATAGATCAGGCGGATGCAGGCGAAGGCGCCGGCCTTTACCACGGCCACCGCGTGCAGCAGGGCCGTGACGGGGGTGGGGGCCACCGCCGCCGAGGGGAGCCAGCCGTGCAGCGGCCAGATGGCGGCCTTGACGCCGAAGCCCACAAAGGACAGGGCAAACACCGCCAACAGCATGGACATGTCGCCGTCATAGCCCGCCAGATGGCCGCCCAGGGTGAAGTCCACCGCATCGTGGATGGCCAGGAACACCAGGCCGATAAACGCCAGGGCCGCGCCGGAGATGGAGTAGACCAGGTACTTGATGCCGGCCTTTTTGGCGGCCCTGGTCATGGGCTGCATCACCAGGGGCAGCGTGGCCAGGGTCAGCAGCTCATAGAACAGGTACATGGTCATCATATTGGCAGAGAAGGCGATGCCCAGGGTCACGCCGAAGGAGGCGGTGAAGAAGGCCCAGAACATATGCAGATGCTTCTCGTGGCGCATATAGTCGAAGCCATAGAGCATGGTGAAGGGCCAGAGGGTGGCCGACAGTCCGGCAAACAGCCGGGCCGCGCCGTCCATGCGGAAGGCGATGGTCAGCCGGGTGGAAAAATGCAGCAGGGTGAAGGCGCCGTCATCACACAGGAGGATGGCCAGCCAGGCCAGGGCGGTGGTGCCCAGGATCAGGACGCTGTATACCAGGCGGCGCTGCCCCTCGCTGCGGATGGGCAGGAAGTAGGACAGCAGACCCAGCACCAGCGGCAGGAACACCGGCAGCAGGAGAAGGATTCCGTTCATATGGCACACCTCCTTACAGAATGGACCCGGTGATGTGCTCCATCACGGGGACAGTGATGCCGGACAGCAGGCCCAGGATCAGGCTGGCTGCGGCGAACAGTGCCAGGGACAGCACCAGCAGCAGCGGCTCCCGGACCCGGCTCTGGGCCGGGAAATCCTGCCCCGGAAAGAAGGCGCGGCACAGCGGCGGAAACAGATAGGCCGCCGTCAAGAGCGCCGAGATCAGCAGCACCGCCGGGATGATATAGCACAGGGGGGCGGACATGCCATCCAGGGCGCCCAGAGCCAGATACCATTTGCTGAAGAAGCCGCCGAAGGGCGGAATACCCACCAGGGACAGGGACAGGGCGGCGAAGCAGCCCATGGTCACGGGGATCCGGCGGCCCAGACCCGGAAAGCCGTCGATGGTTTCCGTTCCCGTCAGGAAAATGATGGACCCAGCGGACTGGAACACGCCGATCTTGGCCAGCGCGTGGAACAGCAGCTGCAAAAGGCCACCCAGCAGACCCACCGGAGTCATGAGGAATACGCCCAGCAGCACGTAGGAAATCTGGGAAATGCTGGAATAGGCCAGACGCTTTTTCAGGCCGTTTTCCGTGCAGCCCATAAACGAGCCCATGAAAATGGTCACCAGGGTCAGAACGATGCACACGGTCTGGACCCAGGTGCCCCGCAGGGCCTCCGCGCCCACGGTGAAGTAAATGACCCGGATGGCGGCGATGGCCCCCACCTTGGCGATGATGCCGGAGAGCAGAGCATGGGCCGGAGCCGGGGCCACGGGATGGGCCGAGGGCAGCCAGTTGTGCAGGGGGTACAGACCCGCCTTGGCGCCGAAGCCCAGCAGCATCAGAAATGACGCAGCCAGCAGGGTAGGAGAGAGAGTCTGGAAATATCCGCCACGGACGAAGGCCAGGGAGGATTGCGGGGCCAGCAGCACCACGCCGAACAGGGCGATGAAGCCGCCGCAGACGGAGTAGTACAGGTATTTTACCGCGCCCAGCAGGGCCTTGGGACGCTGGGTGTGCAGCACCAGGGGGAACGACAGCAGGGTGGTTAGCTCATAAAACAGGTATAGAGTCACAAGGTCTGCCGCCAGGGCGGCGCCCAGCACCGCCGCCTCCGTCAGCATCAGGAACACATAGAAACGGGGATGGTGCCCCTCGTGGGTCATGTAGACGGCAGCGTAGGGGATGGTCAGCAGCCAGCACACGGCGGTCAGCAGGCAGAAGAACCGGCCCAGGCCGTCCAGCCGCAGGGAAAACGTCAGGTCGGCGGTCATGTGCCACACCGGTGTGGCCGTGTCGCCCAGGGTGCAGGCAGCAATCAGCACCGCAAGCAGCAGGGCCTGGCCCACGGCCAGGATCACCGTGCGGGCCCGGTCGTTCCGGATCAGGCTCAGGGCTGCCAGCGCCAGAGGCAGCAGGAGGATGAGATACAACATATTTGATTCCTCCCTTTCTCACTGGCAGAACAGGTCCATGCCCTGGCGGAACAGATCCATGAGCCCATAGGAGCGCAGGCCAACAGCGATGTTCAGGGCCGCAAACACCAGGCCCGGCACGGCGGCCCATTTCAGGCGGCGGTCCCGCTTTTCTCCGGCCTCCGGCACCCAGAGTAGCAGCGTGGTATACAGGAAATACAGCACGTTCAGCAGGGTGGACAGGGCCAGTGCCAGCAGCACCGCCCAGGTCCGCCAGCCCATGTGGAAGGCCGCGGCGGCAAAGTACAGCTTGGGGATGAAGCCCGCGAAGATGGGAATGCCCACCATAGACAGGGCTCCCACGGTGAACACGCACCCGGCGGCGGGGCTTCGGTGGGCGGCACCCCGGAGGCTGTTGAAGTCCTGATGTCCGCCGGAGACGGCCATCAGGTCCGCACCGGACAGGAACAGCATGGGCTTGGTCAGGGCGTGGGACAGAATCTGGAACAGCACCGCCCCCAGGGCGGCCTCCGTTCCCATGCCCAGGCCCATGAAGATATAGCCGATCTGGGCGGCGGAGGAGAAGGCGATCATGGTGGTGAGCCGCCGGGCGAAAATGGCGGAGACGGAGCCTGCGATCATGCCGCCGATGCCGAACAGCAGCAGCACCGTTTGGATGCCGGAGGCGGCGAACACGTCAATGCCGATGACCTGGTAGATGACCTTGATGAGAAACACGATATACCCCTTGGACACCACGCCGGACAGGATGCCCGAGGAGGCCGGGGTGGCCTGGCCGTAGGTATCCGGCATCCACAGGTGGAAGGGGAACAGGCCGCTCTTGATGGCCAGTCCCGCGGTCATCAGGCCCAGGGACATGGTCACGGAGAACCGGTGCCCGCCGGAGGCCCACAGGTCCGCGATGGCGGTGTGCAGCTGGGGGAACAGCAGGTGGCCGGTGACGGAATAGGTGAAGATGACGCCCATGAGGAACAGACCCGAGCCCATCAGGGCGAAGATCATGTACCGGGCGGAGGCGATCAGTGCCCGGCCGCCCCGGCGCACCGACAGCAGGGCGCAGGAGGCGATGGTCAGCACCTCGATGAACACGTAGCCGGTGAAGATATCGTTGGTGTAGCACAGGGCCACCAGCGCCACATGGGCCAGGTCCACCATGACCCAATAGAGCTTCTGCTTGTCGGCGGGGACGTCCTGCAGGATGCGGCGCATACCGCCCAGCACACTCAGCAGCATGACCCCGGCAAACAGCATGGCCAGGAAGGACTCCAGAATACCCGCCGTCAGCTCGTTGCCCCAGGGGGCGGGGTAGTGGCCCATCATGTAATAGTAGCGGACGTGGTGCACCGCGCAGTATACCAGCACAGAGCCCTGGAGCACGATGCCGGATGAGAGCAGGAAGATGCTCAGCCGCCGGGCCCACCGGGCGTTGGCGGCAAAGGACACCACGGCGCAAACCAGGGACAGGATGATGGAGAAGAAGGGGAAATTCTGCACAAAGCTCATTGCTCGCCGTCCTCCTTCTGCCGCTTTTTATGGGACATCATCATATAGAGCTTGTCCATGTCCAGGGTGCGGTAGGTCTGGTAGATGCGGACGGTCAGCGACAGCATCACCGCCGACACGCTGACGGACACCACGATCCCCGTCAGCACAAGCCCGGCGGGAATGGGGTTGATGTAGTGCTCCATGGAGGTGACACCGTCGGTGATGATGGGGACGGTGCGGCCGGTGATATAGCCCCGGTCCGCCAGCAGCAGGAACACGCCGGAGTCCATAATGTCCAGGCCGATGACCTTTTTCAGCAGGTTCCGGTCGAACAGCAGCATGCAGAAGCCGATGACGAACACCAGAATGGCCACCACCAGCTCATAGTTGGAAGCGAGGGCCTTCAGCATCACAGCTCCCCCCTTCTGAAATACATATAGAAGCTATACATGGTGCAGCACACCACGAAGCCCACGGCCACGTTCAGCGGTAGGATCAGCCCGGCGGACAGGATGCGCCCGGGGGTGCCGGGGGAGATGATGGAGTGCAGGTGGTTGGCGCCGGTATAGAAGGAGTAGCTCTTGGCCAGGCAGTAAAAGCCCAGGGAGCACAGAACCACCGTCTGCAGCCGCCGGGGCCGCAGCACGGCGGAGGCCGCACCGTCGCCCCACACCATGGCAAACAGCATCAGTCCGGCCGCCAGAATGGAGCCGCCGGAGAAGCCGCCGCCGGGGGACAGGTGGCCGTTGAGCAGGATGTAAATGCCGAACACCAGGATCACCGGGATCAGGAACCTGCACATGGGGGCCACAATGGGGTCCGAGGCATAGTCCACCACATCGGGCTGCCGGAGCCAGCGCTTTTTGCCGGAACGGTTCAGCAGAATGGTCACGGCACACATGGCGGTGAACAGCACAAAGGACTCGCCCAGGGTATCGAAGGCGCGGTAGTCCAGGATCATGCCGGCCACGGTGTTTACCGCGCCGGTCTCCTGGGTGCCCTGCTCCACATAGCGCCGGGCCACCTCGTTGACGGTGGGGGCGGTGTCGGAGCCGTAGGGGGGCAGGTCTGCCGCCGTCAGCAGCATCAGGACCGCCAGCACCCCGCACAGAAGCCCCGCCAGAACATTATACAGCCGCAGGGAGCGGTGGATGCCCAGGTTGAACACGCCCATATCCCGCCGGGGGGCGGGGCGGCGGTCGTCGTCCTCCGCCGGGCGCTGGGGGGCTTCCTTCTGAAGCTGCTCGGACAGGTCCAGCCCGCCGGAAAGCCACAGTTGCACCAGAGAGGGTTCAGAGGGTCTCATCGTGGGGTTCCTCCTCTCTGCGGGCCTCGTGCTCCGCGTCCTTGTCGATCAGGTCAATGCGCCGCAGGGTCAGGAAGAACAGGATGCCTGTGATCCCCGCGCCCACGGCGGCCTCGGTGATGGCCAGGTCCGGGGATTCCAGCAGCAGCCACACCACGGACATGATAATGGAATAGGCCATATAGATGATAACGGCCCGCATGGGCTTTCGCACCAGCGCCGTGGCCACGGCGCAGATCACCAGTCCCGCCAGCAGGAGAATGCGGAAGGTCGTGCTCATGCTCTGTCCTCCTGTTCTCCGGCGGGCAGCTCCAGATGCTGCTCCAGATTCTGGTTCACCTGATACTCAAACTGCGCCAGCATATGGCCCGACAGGGGGGAGGTGCACCATTGCAGCACCACCACCAGCAGCAGCTTCCACAGCACCGGCCGCAGGCCCACGGCGATCATCACGCCCAGCACCAGCAGCGCCAGGCCCAGGGTGTCGGCAATGGCGGAGGCGTGGAGCCGGTTCAGGGCAAAGTCGAAGCGGAACAGGCCCACGATGGCGGTCAGCAGGGCGAAGCACCCGCCCAGCACGCACAGAGCCGCCAGGCCGAAGCGGATCCATTCACCGGTCATGGCTGTCGTCCTCCTTTTCCTCCCGTCTGCGGCGGTACAGATTGATATAAATGCGGCACAGCAGCATCACCGCGATAAACGACAGCACCACGTACACGATGGCCACGTCCGCCAGATAATCCTCCCCCAGCAGATAGGTGAGGATGGCGATGATGATGGCCACCAGCGTGCCGATGAGGTTGATGCCGATGATGCGGTCCACCGTCAGCCGGGCCCGGATGATATACACCATCACCGCCAGAAGGCCCAGTCCCAGCAGCACCAGAGCGCCCCAGAACAGATCGTGATAGCACTGTTGGATCAGTTCCATTCCGGGCCCTCCATTTTCCGCAGGAGTCGGGTCAGGCTCCAGTCCGGGATGCTGTCGGCGCCCGGCTTATCCAGGCACAGCACCAGATAGTCCTGGCCCTCCTGGCGCACCGTCACGGTGCCGGGGGTCAGGGTGATGGAGTTGGACAGCAGCATCCGGGAGATGGGCTTGTCCAGCGGGGCATGGACCCGGACGATGGCGGGACGGTAATCCGGATGCCGGGTCCAGATCACCTTCATCACCGAAAGGTTTGCCAGGACGATCTCCCACACCAGCCGGACGCCGTATACCACATATCCGCCCAGCCGCTTGAGCAATCGCCGCTCCGCCTGGGGCCGGCAGCCCAGGGCCGCCACGCAGAATGCGTAGACCGCCGCCGTGACCACCACGCCGAACAGGCAGATCTCCAGTGTGACGTTTCCGTTCAGGATCAGCCACAGCAGGAACAAAAAGATACACATGACCATGGGGGTTCCTCATTCCTCTCTCACACACATAGCGTGAATGTTAAGATTTTTTCGCATAGGACGCAAAAATCTTCATACAAAATTTATTCTACCATGTATACAGAAATAAAGTCAATAAAAACCGGGAATTTGCCGGGAAAAGATGAAAAAAGCCGTCAATTGGCGTGCATAATTTCCCAAACGTGTTCCGCGCCGCAGCGCCTGCCCGGTCAGTTTTTTCCAATCCGCGAAATGTGACAATTGCAACAGACAAATACCGGATTCCGGCGTATACTGCCGGATGTACCATAAAATAAGGAGGAATCATTTCATGATTCGCAGGATCATTCACATAGACCAGGACAAGTGCAACGGCTGCGGGGCCTGTGCCAGGGCGTGCCACGAGGGCGCCATCGACATGGTGGACGGCAAGGCTAAGCTCATGCGGGAGCACTACTGCGACGGGCTGGGGGACTGCCTGCCGGCCTGTCCCACCGGGGCCATCACCTTTGAGGAGCGGGAGGCTCCCGCCTATGACGAGGCGGCGGTGAAGGCGGCTCAGGCCGCCAGGAACCGGCCCCATACCGGCTGCCCCGGCGCGGCCATCCGCCAGCTGGCCCACAAGAAGCCCGCCCCGCCGGCCCCCGGCCGGGAGACGGAGAGCCAGCTGACCAACTGGCCGGTGCAGATCAAGCTGGTCCCCACCCGCGCCCCGTATTTCGAGGGGGCGGAGCTGCTGATCGCGGCGGACTGCACGGCCTTCACCTATGCCGACTTCCACAGCCGGTTCCTGGCGGGACGGGTGTGCCTCATCGGCTGCCCCAAGCTGGACGGCGTGGACTACACCGAGAAGCTGGCGGAGATCCTCCGCAGCAACAACATCCGCTCCGTGACGGTGCTGCGGATGGAGGTGCCCTGCTGCGGCGGGCTGGAGATGGCCGCCCGGCGGGCCCTGGAGCAGTGCGGCCGGGACCTGCCCGGGCAGGTGTGCACCGTCCACATCGACGGCACGGTGACGAAAAACTGAAAAGCCGCAACAAGTGCGCCCCGGTTCTGCCGGGGCGCACTTTGCACGTCAGGCCCCGCCCCGGCATAGACTGCCCTGTGAGGAGGTATATGCATGGACCATGAACTTTTGCTGGCCCGCTCCATCACACAGGCCCAGCACATGGTGCGCTCCCTTGGCGGCTGCGGCATCCGGAGCGCGCTGATGCGCGCCCCTGTGGGACTGACGGACCGGGGCTGCGCCTATGCGGTGCGGCTGCGGCCCGGGACGCTGGAGGCGGCTCTGACCTGTTTGCAGGCGGCGGGGATCAAGCCCCTGGCCGTTTATCATCATACCCGGGAGGGCTATCGGGAGGCGGCGCAATGATCTATTTCGACGCCGGGGCCACCACCCTGGAAAAACCCGCCGCCGTGGGCCGGGCCATGGCCCGGGCGGCACACACCATGAGCTCCCCGGGCCGGGGGAGCTATCCGGCTTCCCGCCTGGCCGGGGAGACGGCCTATCTGTGCCGCCAGGAGGCGGCGGAGCTGCTGGGGGTTCCCCAGCCGGAAAACGTCGTCATCACCGGAAGCGCCACCCATGGCCTGAACCTGGCCATCCGGTCTTTGCTGGGTCCCGGGGACCGGGTGGTGATCTCCGGATATGAGCACAACGCCGTGACCCGGCCCCTGCACGCCATCCCGGGGCTTTCCGTGACGGTGATCGATACGCCGCCCTTCCGGCCGGACCTGGCGGCGGAGGAATTTCGCCGGGCCATCCGGCAGAAGCGGCCCCGGGCCGTGATCTGCACCCACGTTTCCAACGTCTTCGGGGCGGTGCTGCCGGTGGAGGACATCGCCCGATGCTGCCGGGAGACGGATACGCCCCTGATCGTGGACGCCTCCCAGTCGGCGGGGGTGCTGCCGGTGGACCTGGCCGGGTGGGGGGCGGCCTTTGTGGCCCTGCCCGGTCACAAGGGTCTGTACGGCCCCCAGGGCACGGGACTGCTGCTGTGCGGGGCGGAGGGGAAGCCCCTGCTCTACGGCGGCACCGGCAGTATGTCCCGCCTGCAGGATATGCCCCCGGACCTGCCGGACCGGCTGGAGCCCGGGACCCACAATATGCCGGGTATCGCGGGACTGCTGGAGGGCATCCGGTTCGTCCGGCGGCAGGGGGTGGAGAGCATCGCCGCCCGGGAGCGGCAGGTGGCCCTGCGGGCCGCCCGGGGTCTGGAGAGTCTGCCGGGGGTCCGGGTGCTCCGGGACGGGGACTTCCGGAACCAGACCGGCGTGGTGTCCTTCGTGACGGAGGGCCGGGACTGCGAGGCGGTGGGGGAGGCCCTGGCCCGGCGGGGCATCGCCCTGCGGGCGGGGCTTCACTGCGCGCCCCTGGCCCATCGCACGGCGGGGACCCTGGATACCGGCACCCTGCGGCTCAGCGCGTCCTTTTTCAATACGCCGGACCAGGCGGACCGCCTGGTGTGGGCCGTGTCCCGGGTGCTTCGTGAAAATGTAGAGCTTTGACAGACGTTTTTGTTGCATTTTCCCAATAAATTTTATATAATGTAAAATACGTATTGGTATGTGCAAGGAAGGGACGCCTGAAATGGAAGCAATTGTATCTGTATTGGAGCGGGCCGGGCGGTATCTGTCGCTGATCCGGCCCATGGACGTGCTGGACGTGGCCATTATCGCCTATCTGGTGTATAAGATCCTCTGTCTGGTGCGCAGCACCCGGGCGGAGAATATCCTCAAGGGCGTGGCGATCTTTCTGGTGGCCCTGTGGCTGTCGTCCCCGGCGGCCCTGAATCTGCGGGGCGTGAACTATATCCTCAGCCACATGGTGGAGTGGGGCGTTCTGGCCCTGATCATCCTGTTCCAGCCGGAGATCCGGCAGCTGCTGGAAAAGGTGGGCAGCCGGAACATCCGCCTGCTGCGCATTTTCCAGCCGGAGCAGCAGTCCTCCGAGCTGGAGCGGGCCATCGACCAGACCGTGGTGGCCTGCACCGACATGGCCAAGACCCGCACGGGGGTGCTGATCGTGTTCGAGCGGAAGCTGCTGCTGGACGAGATCGTCCGCAGCGGCACCACCCTGGACGCGGCGGTGTCCAGCGAACTGCTGAAGAACATCTTCTTTGTGAAGGCCCCCATGCACGACGGCGCCGTTATCATCCGGCAGGGCCGGATCCTGGGCGCCGGGTGCATGCTGCCGCTGTCCAAGAATGTGAATCTCAGCCGGGACCTGGGTATGCGCCACCGGGCGGGCATTGGCATGAGCGAAAATTCCGACGCGGTGGTGGTCATCGTGTCGGAGGAGACAGGCTCCATCTCCGTGGCCATCGGCGGCATGCTGAAGCGGCACCTGATGCCGGAGACGCTCCGGCAGCTGCTGCGCAACGAGCTGATGCCCCAGCCGGAGGAGGAGCCGGACAAGCCCCGCCTGTCCCTGCGGGAGTTGCTGCACGCCCATAGAAAGGGGGAGCAGAATGGAAACCAAGACTAACACCAACCAGAATCCCGACAAGAGCCGCAAGGTCATCCGCATCGTCATCTCCATCCTGGTGGCCATCGCCCTGTGGGTCTATGTAGACCGGGGGCTTTCCGTGGAGGTGACCATGAAGGTCAACAACGTCCCCGTGGAGTTTTCCGGCGAGGACACCAGCCTGGCCGAAAAGAACCTGATGCTGCTGTCGGGCTATGACACCACCATCGACCTGGTGCTCAAGGGTCCCCGCAGCGAGCTGTTCAAGCTGGACAAGAGCAAGGTCCGCATCGTGGCGGACACCAGCACCATTCAGGAGACCGGGCAGCAGACCCTGTCGTACCAGGTGTACTTCCAGGACGACATCCAGCGCAGCAAAATTTCCGTGGATCACGCCAGCGCCTACAGCGTCACCGTTACCGTGGGCGAGATGGACAGCAAGACCGTGCCCATCCGCTGCGACATCGTGGGCAGCACCGCCAAGGGCTTCACCGCCGGGGAGCTGACCCTGGATCCGGCGGAGCTGAACCTGCGGGGCCAGCGGGACGATCTGCTGAACATCGCCTATGCCAAGGTGACCCTGGATATCTCCGGGGCGGACCGCACCGTGGTCCAGGCCCTGGAGTGGGAGCTGTATGACTATAACGACATCAAGATCGACAACCCCGCCGTCCGCTCCAAGGTGAAAACCGTGCAGGCTACCCTGCCGGTAAAGACTTCCAAGGAGGTGGATCTGGTGGTCAACTTCGTCCCCGCCGCCGGGTCCACTCTGGACACGATACAATATACCGTGTCCCCGGACAAGGTTACCCTGGTGGGCGAGAAGGACGTGCTGGACACCATCGACGCCATCGTGCTGGACACCCTGTACCTGCAGGACCTCCAGCCCTCCCAGAGCCTGACCTACAGCGTCACCGCCCCGGAGGGTACCACCCTGGCGGAGAACGTGGGCCCGGTCACCGTGACCATCGTGGTCACAGGCGTCACGGAGCGCAATGTCACCGTGACGGCCTTCAACTGCGAAAACGTGCCGGAGGGCTTCTCCGCCGTGCCGGTAACCGAGAGCCTGAACATCCTCCTGCGGGGCCTGGAGAGCGAGATGGCCCAGATCACCGCAGAGGACCTGCGCATTACCGTGGACCTCGGCGGTATCACGGAGCCGGGGGTCCACACGGTGCCGGTGACGGTGCAGGTGGCCAACTTCGCCAACGTGGGCGTCAAGGGCTCGTATCAGATCGTGGTGGACGTGGAGCGTCTGCCGTAACAGAGATTTTTCCCCCAAGCGAAAGGACTGAGCAAAATGACACAAGTGGCAACTGTTGAAAAAATCCTTCGGGACGGATATGTGCAGATTTCCGTGCCCCGCAAGTCCGCCTGCGGACACGACTGCGAGGAGTGCGCCGGATGCGGCATGACCGGGGCCTCCGTCTATGCCGAGGCCCGGGACCCCGTGGGGGTCCGCCCCGGAGACAAGGTGGTGGTGGAAAGCTCCACCCGGGCTATCCTGGCGGTGACCTGGCTGGTGTATATGCTGCCGGTGGTGTTTTTCCTGCTGGGCTACTTCCTGTCGGCGGGGCTGACGGAGGGCTGGCGCTATGCCGTGGCCATTGCGGCGGCGGCGGTGTCGTTTATCCCCATCAAGCTGTATGACGGCTATGCCCGGAAGCGGGACACCCTGACCTATACCATCGTCCGGGAGTTCTGATGTTCGGCTATGTGCGGCCGTCGGACGGCCACCTGACGGCGGAGGACAAGCAGCGGTTCCAGGCCGCCTACTGCGGCCTGTGCCGCAGCCTGGGCCGGAGATACGGCCTGGCAGCCCGGATGATCCTGAACTATGACCTGGCCTTTCTGGCTATGCTGCTGTCCCGGGAGCCGGAGTGCCCCACGGCGCACTGCCGGTGCCCGGCCCACCCCATCCGGGGCTGCGACGCCCTGGAGCCTCAGCCCGCCTTCGACGCGGCGGCGGACCTGAGCGTGATCCTCACCTGGTGGCAGCTGACCGACGGCGTGGCGGACCACGGCTTTTTCCGGAGCCTGCCGTACCGCGCGGCGCTGCTGGCCCTGGGCCGGGCGTATCGGAAGGCCCGGGCCAGGCGGCCCGGCTTCGATGAGCGGACCCGGGCCCACCTGGAGGAGCTGGCCCGGCTGGAAGGGGAGAGGTGCCCCTCCATGGACCGGGCGGCGGACGCCTTCGCGGCGCTGCTGGCCGGTGCGGCGGAGGAGGAGCCGGACCCGGTGCGGCGGCGGGTGCTACGGCAGCTGCTGTACCACCTGGGTCGCTGGATCTATCTGGTGGACGCGGCGGACGATTTGAAAAAAGACGTGAAATCCGGCAGCTATAACCCCCTGGTGTACCGATTTCACGCCGAAGGCGGCACGCTGACGGCGGAGGACCGGGCGGCCCTGGCCGCCACCCTGGACAGCTCCGTCCGGGCTATGGCCGCAGCCTTTGAGCTGGCGGATTTCGGCCCCTGGCGGGCTATTATCGAGAGTGTTGTATACGAGGGCCTGTACGCGGTGGGCGCGGCGGTGCTGAACGGCACTTTCCGCAAAGGACGCAGAAGAAAACAACGAAAGGCAGGCGCCTGATATGCGCGATCCCTATCAGGTGCTGGGCATCCCCAGCACCGCCACAGACGAAGAAGTGAAGAAAGCCTACCGGAACCTGGCCCGGAAATATCACCCCGACAACTACCACGACAATCCCTTAGAGGACCTGGCCCAGGAGCGGATGAAGGAGATCAACGAGGCCTACGAGACCATCCGCAATCAGCGCAAGGCCGCCCAGTCCGGCGGCCAGAGCGGCTGCGGCTCCGGCTACAATCCCGGCTACGGCGCGGGGTACAACACCGGCTACAACACCGGCTACAGCGGCGCTTACGGCGCTGCGTGGCAGCGGATCCGCCTGGCCATCTCTCAGGGAAACCTGAACCTGGCGGAGGAGCTGCTCAACGCCCAGACGGATCACAACGGGGAGTGGAACTTCCTGAAGGGGGCCGTGTGCTATAAGCGTGGCTGGATGGACGAGGCCCGGCGCTATTACGAGACGGCGGTGCAGATGGACCCGGGCAACGCGGAATATCAGCGGGCCCTGGATATGATAAACGGAAACGGCGCGGCGTACCGCCCCAACGGGTACGGGCATGTGTCCACCGGCAGCTGCGCCGGGGACAACTGCACCAGCCTCTGCGCCGCCTGCGCCTGCATGAATTGCCTGTTTGGCGGCGGCGGATACTATTTCTGCTGCTGAGGGACGATAGATAGGAGGAGTTTACATTGGTCAAAAGCATGACCGGCTACGGCCGGGCCAGAGAGACCCTGCACCAGCGGGACATCACCGTGGAGGTGCGCTCGGTGAACAACCGCTTTCTGGACTGCACGGTGAAAATGCCCCGTGCTTACGTATTTGCCGAGGACGCCGTGAAGGCCCGTGTCCGGGCTGCTGTGTCCCGGGGCAAGGTGGACGTGTTCGTCACCATCGACGCCAGCGCCGCGGACGTGTCCGTGGTGACGGTGAATCAGCCCCTGGCCCGGGGCTATTACCAGGCCCTGACCCAGCTGAGGGATATGTTCTCCCTGGAGGGGGAGATCACGCCCATGGCCCTGGCCAAGCTGCCGGATGTGCTGACGGTGTCCAAGTCCGAGGAGGACCTGGAAACCGTGGCCGCCGATATCTGCCGGGTGCTGGACCAGGCCCTGGCCGCCTATAACGATATGCGGGCCGTGGAGGGCCGCCGCCTGGCGGAGGACATCGCGGGCCGCCTGGTGACCATCGAGACCGCCGTGGGACGGGTGGAGCGGCAGTCGCCCCAGACCGTGTCCGCCTATCGGGAGCGGCTGGAGAAGAAAATGCGGGAGGTGCTGGCCTCCACCACCATCGACGAGGGGCGCATCCTCACCGAGGCCGCCATCTTCGCCGACAAGGTGGCCGTGGACGAGGAGACCGTCCGCCTGCGCAGCCATGTGGCCCAGCTGCGGACCATGCTGCAGGCCCAGCGGCCCACCGGCAAGGACATGGACTTCCTGATGCAGGAGTTCAACCGCGAGTGCAACACCATCGGCTCCAAGTGCAACGACCTGGCCGTGACCCAGGACGTGGTGGCCATGAAGGCCGAGGTGGAAAAGATCCGCGAGCAGGTCCAGAACATCGAGTAAGGGAGGGACTGCTGTGCAGCTGGTGAATATCGGCTTCGGCAATCTGGTGTCCGTGGGACGCCTGATCGCCGTGGTGAGCCCGGATTCCGCCCCCATCAAGCGGCTGATTCAGGAGTCCCGGGACCGGGGCATGCTCATTGACGCCACCTACGGCCGCAAAACGGCGGCGGTGCTGGTGATGGACAGCGACCATGTGGTGCTCTCCGCTCTGCCGGCGGAGAAGCTGGGCCCCCGCCTGGGCCTGTCGGCGGAGGATTTCATGCAGGAGGAGATCTGATTTTGGAAAAGCAAGGCAAAATTTTTATTCTTTCCGGCCCGTCCGGGTGCGGAAAGGGCACGGTGCTCAAAAGCGCCATGAGGGAGCATCCGGACATGTTTCTGTCCGTGTCCGCCACCACCCGCGGACCCCGCCAGGGTGAGATAGACGGTGTACACTATCACTTCATCGACGACGACGCGTTCCTGAAGATGATCGACCGGGATCAGCTGCTGGAGCATGCGGGCTATGCCGGGAATTTTTACGGCACCCCCCGCATCCCCGTGGACGAGGCCCTGGATCAGGGCCGGGACGTGATGCTGGAGATCGACGTGCAGGGGGCCCAGCAGGTTTATGCCAAGCGGCCCGACGCCGTGCGCATCTTCCTGGCTCCGCCCTCCTGGTCGGAGCTGGAGCGCCGCCTGGTGAACCGGGGCACCGACTCCGCCGACAAGATTCGCCAGCGGCTGACCCGGGCCCGGGACGAGATGGCCCTGGCCGTGGATTACGACTATTTCATCATCAACGACGACGTGGAGCGCGCCGCCGCTGAGCTCAATGATATCTTCCGCGTGGAGCACTTCAAGCCCGCCGAGCGGATGCATTTGGTAAAGGACTAAAAATTTTTTCTGATAAAGGACGGTAATGCTATTATGATGCTCTATCCCGCTATGAACAAGCTGACCCAGTACATTCCCAACCGCTATATGATGGTGAACGTGGTGGCCCGCCGGGCCCGCCAGATCGCCATTGAGGCCCAGCACCGCGACGAACCCCTGGACGAGAAGCCCGTGACCCTGGCCATCAACGAGGTGGCCGAGGGCCGCTTCGATGCCAAGTCCATCGACACCGCCATCTCCGACGAGGCGTGACGGGACAGAAGGGGGAATCGCCATGCCGCAGATCGCCAAGGTGGCTGTGGCGGCGGCAACCTATGCCATTGACAAGCCCTATGACTATCTGATCCCCCAGGGGACGGACATCGCCGTGGGCATGCGGGTGCTGGCGCCCTTCGGGCGGGGCAACCGCGTCAGCGAGGGGGTCGTGCTGGCCCTGGGGCAGGGAGTGCCGGACAAACCCATCAAGCCCATCCGGTCCGTGGTGGACCGGGAGCCCGTCATCACGGACCGGGAGATCCGCCTGGCCCTGTGGATGCGGGAGCGGTATTTCTGCACGTTTTACGACGCCATCCGCACCATCCTGCCCGCCGCTGTGTGGTATAGCTATCGGGAGATGTGGTCCCTGACCGGGGAGCCCCTGCCGGAGGACCTATCGGAGCGGGAGGCGGCGGCCTACCGCCTGCTGCAGGACGGCCCCATGGAGCGGGACGACCTGTGCGCCGCCCTGGGGGAAACCGGAGGGCGGGTGCTGTCGGTTCTGAAAAAGCGGGGACTGCTGCAGATGGAGCCCCAGGGCTCCCGGAAGGTCCAGGACCGGGTGGTGCAGATCGCCTGCCTGGCTCTGGAGCCGGAGGAGGCCCTGAAGCGGATGGAGCGGAAGAAAAAATCCGCCGCCCGGCAGTATGACGCCGTGGCCTTCCTGGCCAAATACGGCGACGCCGTGGTGCAGGAGCTGTGCTACTACACCGGCGTGTCCCGGCAGGGCATCAGGAGCCTGGAGCGGGCGGGGCTGGTGTCCCTGCGCAGCCAGGAGGAGTATCGCATCTCCCGCCGGGACTATGTCGCGGCGGCGGAGGAGATCACCCTCAACGATGAGCAGCAGCGGGCCTATGACGAGATCCTGGCCCAGTGCCGCGGCGGCCGCCCCGGCGTCACCCTTTTGCAGGGGGTCACCGGCAGCGGCAAGACCCTGGTGTATATCCGCCTGGCCCAGACCCTGCTGGCCCAGGGCCGGTCCGTGATGATCCTGGTGCCGGAAATCGCCCTGACGCCCCAGATGATGGCCCGGTTTTCCGCCTATTTCGGGGACCAGGTGGCCCTGCTGCACAGCGGTCTGCGGCTGACGGAGCGGTATGACCAGTGGAAGCGCATCCGCCGGGGAGAGGCACACATCGTGCTGGGTACCCGGTCGGCTGTGTTCGCCCCGCTGGAGAACCTGGGGCTGATCATCCTGGACGAGGAGCAGGAGAGCTCCTACGAATCCGAAAATCCTCCCTGCTATCACGCAAGGGATATTGCCAAATACCGCTGCTTCCGGGAAAACGCCCGGCTGCTGCTGGGTTCGGCCACCCCCACGGTGGAAACAGCGTATTACGCCCGCCGGGGGGACTATCAGCTGGCGCTGCTGCGGCGGCGCTACAACGCACACCGGATGCCCCGGGTGATCCTGGCGGATATGCGCCGGGAGCTGCGGGACGGCAACGCCGGCTGTATCAGCCGGGAGCTGGCCCGGGAGCTGGAGAAGAATCTGGAGGCCGGGGAGCAGAGCATCCTGTTTCTCAACCGCCGGGGCAGCAGCCGGGAGCTGCTGTGCCCCCAGTGCGGCTATGTGCCCCAGTGCCCCCGGTGCAGCGTGTATCTGACCTATCACTCCGCCAATGGGCGGATGATGTGCCACTACTGCGGCTATTCCGAAAAAAGCAGCGAAGCCTGCCCGGAGTGCGGCGGCGCCATGAAGCACATCGGCGTGGGCACCCAGCGGGCGGAGGAGGAGCTGCACGCCCTGTTCCCGGAAGCGGAAATCCTCCGCATGGACGCCGACACCGTCAGCCAGGGACATGAGAAGATCCTCCGGGATTTCCAGGTGCGGCGGGTGCCCATTCTGCTGGGGACCCAGATGGTGGCCAAGGGGCTGGACTTTGCCAATGTGACGCTGGTAGGTGTCCTGGCGGCGGATATGTCCCTGTATGTGGACCACTACCGGGCCTCGGAGCGGACCTTCAGCCTGCTGACCCAGGTGGTGGGCCGGGCCGGACGGGGGGACAAGCCCGGCCGGGCGGTGATCCAGACCTACACCCCCCAGAACGACGTGATCCTGGCCGCAGCGGACCAGGACTATGACCGGTTTTACGACGGCGAGATCCGCCTGCGGCAGCTGCGGCGGGACCCGCCCTTTGCCGACCAGTTTTTCATCACCGTCACCGGCCCCGAGGAGGGCCCGGTGCGCCGGGCTGCTGCGGAGCTACGGGACGGACTGCGTTCCGCCGCCGGGCAGGAGCCCTATCGCGGCATGGCCCTGGATATCCTGGGCCCGGCCCCGGCTCCCGTGGTGAAGGTCAACAATCGCTACCGCTACCGGGTAACGGTGATCGGCCGCAACGACAAGACCCTGCGGGGCCTGCTGTCGGCGTTTATGAAGGAGTTTTCCCGGCGGCCGGAGCACAAAGCGCTGCATATTTACACCGATTGTAATCTGATGGACTGATAAAAAGAGGTATACGACCATGGCTTTGAGAAAAATCGTATTGCAGGGGGAGCCCTGCCTGACCAAGGTGTGCCGCCCGGTGACGGAGTTCAACGGCCGGCTTCACACCCTGCTGGACGACCTGAAGGACACGCTGCTGGACTCCGGCGGCGTGGGCCTGGCTGCGCCCCAGGTGGGCATTCTGCGCCGGGTGTGCGTGGTGATGAACGAGGATGACGAGATCATCGAGCTGGTGAACCCGGAGATCATCTCCACCGACGGCGAACAGACCGGTCTGGAGGGCTGCCTCAGCGTGCCCGGAAAGTTCGGCATCGTGACCCGTCCCTACACGGTGCGGGTCCGGGCCCAGGACCGGGACGGCGCATTTTTCGAGGTGGAGGACGAGGCCCTGACGGCCCGGTGCTTCTGCCACGAAATCGAGCATCTGGACGGTCATCTGTTCGTGGAGCGCACGGACCATCTGCTGACCGAGGAGGAGCTGGATGAGTATATCCGGCAGCAGGAAGAGGGAGACGACGAGGAGTGAGGATCCTGTTTATGGGCACGCCGGATTTCGCGGTGGCGTCCCTGAAGCGGCTGGTGGAGGACGGGCACGAGATCTGCGGCGTATTCACCCAGCCGGACCGCCCCAAAAACCGGGGGCATAAGCTGGCTTTTTCGCCGGTGAAGGAATACGCCCTGTCCCAGGGGCTGTCCGTGTATCAGCCCACGAAAATGCGGGACGGCACGGCCCTGGCCCTGGTGCGGGAGCTGCATCCGGAGCTGATCGTGGTGGCGGCCTATGGCCGCATCCTGCCGGAGGACATTCTGAACACCCCGCCCTACGGCTCCATCAACGTTCATTCGTCCCTGCTGCCCAAATACCGGGGGGCGGCTCCCATCAACTGGGCCATCCTCAACGGGGAGCGGGAGACCGGCGTGACCATCATGTACATGGCCAGGGAGCTGGACGCCGGGGACATTCTGCATGTGCTGAAAACCGATATTGACCCCCAGGAGGATGCCCAGGCGCTGACGGCGCGGCTGGCGGAGCTGGGGGCCCAGGCCCTGGCCGAAACTGTGGAACAGCTTCGTGCCGGAACCGCTCACCGCACGGTTCAGGATCACAGCGCCTATACCTACGCTCCCATGCTCACCAAGGACATGGGCATCATCGACTGGACAAAGCCCGCCGGGCATATCCATAACCAGGTCCGGGGCCTGATTCCCTGGCCCTGCGCCTCCACGGAGCTGGGCGGGGCCACGGTGAAGGTGTTCCGCACGGAGGTCCTGGGCGATACCGGGAAAGCTCCCGGCACCGTGGCGGCCGCCGGAAAGGCGGGCATCGACGTGGCCTGCGGCGACGGACATCTGCTGCGGATCCTGGAGCTGCAGCCCCAGGGGGGCCGCCGGATGGCGGCGGCGGACTATCTGCGGGGCCATCCCCTGCAGGTGGAGGCATGAGCCCCCGGGAGAAGCGCAGCGCCCGGGATGTGGCCCTGGATGCGCTGATGCAGGTGGACAAGGCCAACGCCTGGTCCGATGAGGCCCTGCGCCGCCTGATCGCCCAGAACGGGCTGGACAGCCGGGACGCGGCCTTTGCCACCCGCCTGTGCTACGGGGTGATGCAGAACCGGATGCTGCTGGACTACTACATCGGCTGCTGGTGCGCCCAGAAGCCGGAGCGGCTGGAGCCGGTGATCCGCAGCATCCTGCGCATCGGCGGCTATCAGATATTGTTTATGGACCGGGTGCCCCACCGGGCCGCCGTCAATGAGGCGGTGGAGATGACCCGCCGCCACGGGCGGCCCAAGGCCGCCGGTATGGTCAACGCCGTGCTGCGGCGGTTTGTGGAGCACTGGATGGATATGCCGGACCTGCCCAAGGGGTCCACGGCGGACTATCTGTCCCTGCGGTACAGTCATCCCAAGTGGCTGGTGCTGCGGCTGCTGGACCTGATCGGCCCCGATGAGACCCAGGAGTTCCTGCGGCTGGACAACGACGCCGTTCCCACCTGCATCCAGGTGAACTCCCTGAAAACCACGGCGGAGGACCTGGAGCGGGAGCTGCGGGGCGACGGCGTCACCGTGCAGCCCCACCCCTGGCTGGAGGGTTGCCTGGAGATCACCGGCACCGGGGATCTGCGCAGCCTGCCCGCCTTCCGGGAGGGACGGTTCCTGGTCCAGGACGCGGCGGCCCGTCTGGCCGCCATGGCGGCCTCCGCCGCCCCGGGGGACCGGGTGCTGGACGTGTGCGCCGCACCGGGAGGGAAATCCTTCTCCATGGCCATGGACATGGGCGACCGGGGGCAGATTCTGTCCTGCGACGTTCATCCCTACAAGGTGAAGCTCATCGAAAGCGGCGCACAGCGCCTGGGACTGACCTGCATCCGCGCGGCCGCCGCCGACGCCCGGGAGAAGCACGCTGCCTGGGAGAGGCAGGCCGACGTGGTCATGGCTGACGTGCCCTGTTCGGGGCTGGGGATCATCCGGAAAAAGCCGGATATCCGCTATAAGAATCCCAAGGAGCTGGCCCAGCTGCCGCTGGTGCAGCGGGCCATCCTGGAAAACGCCTCCGGCTATGTGCGCCCCGGCGGCACGCTGGTGTATTCCACCTGCACGGTGCTGCCGGAGGAGAACGAGGACGTCACCGGGGATTTCCTGGACAAGCACCCGGAGTTTGAGCCGGTGCGCACGGCGTTTCCCCTGCCGGTGGGGCCCTGCCCGGGGCAGGTGACCCTGTGGCCCCAGCGCCACGGCACCGACGGGTTTTATATCTGCCGGATGCGCAGAAAGGACTGAGCAAAATGACGGACATGCGATGCATGACGGAGGAGGAGATCACCCGGGTGCTGGCGGACATGGGCCAGCCCGCCTTCCGGGGCAAGCAGGTGTTCACCTGGCTGCACCGGGGGGTGCGCTCCTTCGACGAAATGAGCAATCTATCCAAACCCCTGCGCCAGCAGCTGGCCCAGGCATACACCATCTCCGTGCCAACCGTGGCCCGAAAGCAGGAATCCCGGCTGGACGGCACCATAAAATACCTGTGGGAGCTGCCGGACGGCAACTGCATCGAAACGGTGCTGATGCAGTATCACCACGGCAGCACCGTGTGCATCTCCTCCCAGGTGGGCTGCCGCATGGGCTGCGCCTTCTGCGCCAGCACCGTGGCCGGAAAGGTCCGGGACCTGACCGCCGGGGAGATGCTGGACCAGGTGCTGTTTACCCAGCTGGATTCCGGCCAGGAGATCTCCAATATCGTGCTGATGGGTATTGGAGAGCCCCTGGACAACCGGGACAACGTTCTGCGCTTTCTGCGGCTGGTGAACCATCCCGACGGGCTGAACATCGGCATGCGCCATATCAGCCTGTCCACCTGCGGCGTGGTGCCGGGCATCGACGCCCTGGCGGAGGAGGACCTGCAGCTGACGCTGTCGGTGTCCCTCCACGCGCCGGACAGCGAGACCCGGTCCCGGATCATGCCGGTGAACCGGGCCTGGGACGTGGAGGAGCTGTTTGCCGCCTGCCACCGGTATTTCCGTCGGACCGGGCGGCGCATATCCTTTGAATACGCCATGATCGACGGGGTCAACGACCACGACTGGCAGGCGGACCTGATCGCCCGGCGCATCGCCGGTATGCCGGGCCATGTGAACCTGATCCCTCTCAACGACGTGGTGGAAAGCCCCTTCAAGCCCAGCCGCCGCATTGCGGCCTTCCAGAAGCGGCTGGAGTCCCACGGCATCACCGCCACCGTGCGGCGGAGCCTGGGCGGGGATATCGACGCCTCCTGCGGCCAGCTGCGCCGCCGCGCCATGGAGGAGAGAAAGGGGGAGGACCCTGAATGAAGCATTGGGAGATCACCGACACCGGCCTGATACGCCATGAAAATCAGGACGCCTTCGGCTTTGCCCAGCTGCCCGGCGGCTATGCGGTGGCCGTGGTGTGCGACGGCATGGGCGGCGTGGCCGGGGGCAGCATCGCCAGCACCGTGGCGGTGGAGACCTTTATCCGCACCCTGACGGAGACGGGGCACTCCGGCCACATGAACCGGGCGGTGCAGGAGGCTGTCACGGCGGCCAACGCCGCTATCCGGCAACGGGCCGCCGGTCATCCGGAGCTGAAAAGCATGGGCACCACCCTGGTGTCCGCCCTGGTGAAGGGGGACAAGGTCCTCATCAGCAACGTAGGCGACAGTCGGGCCTATCTGGCCGGAGCCGACGGCCTGCGCCAGATCAGCCGGGACCACTCCCTGGTGGAGGACATGGTGGAAAAGGGAGACCTGACCCCGGGCCAGGCCCGCAGCCACCCCCGCCGCAACCTGATCACCCGGGCCCTGGGACCGGACCCCGCCGTGGAGGCAGACGGCTTCCCCCTGCAATGGAAGCCCGGGGATTTCCTGTTGCTGTGCTCCGACGGCCTGGTGAACACCGTCACGGACCAGGAAATTATGTTTGAAATTCTGCATAACGGACAGCCGGAGGACTGCTTGCAGCGGCTGATGGCCATTTCCAAGCAGCGGGGTGCGCCGGACAACGTGACGGCCATCCTGCTGATGAACGACTGAAGGAGGAATTGACGATATGGATCCTTACATTGGTAAAATGCTGGATAATCGCTACGAAATACTGGAGCTGATCGGCAGGGGAGGCATGGCCAACGTCTACAAGGCCAAGTGTCACCGGCTGGACCGGCTGGTAGCGGTGAAGATCCTGCACAGCGACCTGGCCCAGAACGCCGACTTCCGCCGCCGGTTCATGGATGAGTCCCGGGCCGTGGCCCAGCTGTCCCACCCCAACATCGTGTCGGTATACGACGTGTCGTGCAGCGATGACGTGGACTACATCGTCATGGAGCTGATCGACGGCGTGACCCTGAAGCAGTACATGGAGCGCCGGGGCCAGATGGACTGGCGGGAGGCGCTGCACTTCATCACCCAGATCATGCGGGGCCTGAGCCATGCCCACAGCCGGGGCGTGATCCATCGGGACATCAAGCCCCAGAACATCATGGTCCTGCGGGACGGCAGCGTCCGGGTGGCCGACTTCGGCATCGCGTGTCTGGCGGACCAGGGGCAGACCCTGACCCAGGAGACCCTGGGCTCCGTGCACTATATCTCGCCGGAGCAGGCCCGGGGCGACCGGGTGGACGCCCGGTCCGACATCTATTCCGCCGGCGTGGTGCTGTACGAGATGCTCACCGGCAAGCTGCCCTTCCAGGGGGACTCCGCCGTGTCCGTGGCCATCCAGCACCTGAGCGCCGTGCCCAAGGCCCCCCGGGAGCTGAATCCTGATATCCCCGAGGCCCTGGAGCTGATCTGCATGAAGGCCATGTGCCCGGACATCTCCAAGCGCTACCAGACCGCCGACGCCATGCTGGACGATCTGGAGAAATTCCGCAAGGACCCTGCCGTGGACATGGACTATATCCGGGAGGACCTGAAGGCCGCCGTGGTGTGCCAGGAGCCCACCCAGCCCCTGCCCACCGACCGGGTGGCGGCGGTGAGCCGGGCCAACAGCGCCGTGGCCCAGGAAGAGGAGGACAAGAAGCACAGCCGTAAGGTGGTGGGCCTGGTCATCGGCGGGTTCGCCCTGGCCCTGGTGCTGATCTTCGTGGTGTTCAAGCTGGTGGCCGGCGGCTTTGACGCCGGCAGCGGCACGGCGTCCCACCAGGTGCCGGACCTTCTGGGCAAGACTCTGGAGGAGGCCGAGGCCCTGCCCGAGGTGAAGGACATCTTCCGCATCGAGGTGCTGGGCACCAAGCCCAGCGACAAGTATGAGCCCGGCCAGATCGTGGAGCAGGACCCCGCCAGCGGCCGCAGCCGCAAGAACAACCTGGTCATCAAGGTCTATCTCTGCGCCCAGGAGGATGACACGCTGATGCCCACCGTGGTGGGCATGGAGTTCCTGATGGCCAAGACGGAGCTGGGCAACCTGCATCTGGACCTGGATGTCCAGCGGGCGGAGGCCTATTCCCCCGACGTGCCGGAGGGCCAGGTGATGCAGAGCTCTCCCGCCGCCGGTGAGCCTCTGAACAAGGGCGACACCGTGGTGCTGACCGTCAGCAAGGGGCCGGAGACCAAGCCCCTCACCGTGCCCAATTTCGTGACCATGCACATTGACGACGCCGCCCAGCAGGCGGAGGCCCTGGGCCTGACTGTGGGCGAGCATCAGTATGAGTTCAGCGACAAGCCCGAGGGCACCGTCATCGGCCAGAGCATCCAGCAGGGCACCGAGGTGCAGTCCGGCACGGATATCGTGTTCACCGTCAGCAAGGGCGCCAGCTCCGCTGAGCGGGTGGTGGTGTTCGACATCCCCGAGCAGTACCGCAGCGACAGCAATATGAAGATCGAGGTCATGCAGGACGGCAGCATCATCCACTCCACCTATGTGGACGGCGGCACCGCCTCCTTTACCTACACCTTCCACGGCAGCGCCGGTTCCACCTCCACCATCAAGCTGTATATCAACGGAACCGAGGCCGTGGCCCAGGAGATCACGTTTTGATCCGGGGACGCATTGAAAAGGCCCTCAGCGGGTTTTACTATGTGAACACCGGGGCGGAGACCCTGCAATGCCGGGCCCGGGGCAAGTTCCGCCGGGAGGGGCTGTCCCCCCTGGTGGGGGACTGGGTCCAGGTCCGGGAGCTGGGCGGCGGCGAGGGCTTTGTGGAGGCGGTGGAGCCCCGCCGCAACGCCTTCGACCGCCCGGCGGCGGCCAACATCGACCAGCTGGTGATCATCGCCTCCGCCGCCCTGCCGGTGACGGACCCGTATCTCATCGACCGCATCAGCGCCATTGCCGCCCTGAAGGACTGCCGGGTGCTGCTGTGCCTGAACAAGTGCGACCTGGACCCGGCAGAGGAGCTGTACGGGATATACAGCGGCTCCGCCATCCGGGTGCTGCGGGTCAGCGCCGTCACCGGCCAGGGGATCGACGAGCTGCGCCGGGAGCTGGCCGGAAAGCTCAGCGCCTTCACCGGCAACTCCGGCGTGGGAAAGTCCAGCATTCTCAACGCCCTGGACCCCCGTTTTTCCCTGGCGGTGGGGGAGGTCAGCAAGGCCCTGGGCCGGGGGCGGCATACCACCCGCCATGTGGAGCTGTTTTCCCTGGGGCAGGACACCTATGTCATCGACACCCCGGGCTTTGCGTCCTTTGATACCCAGGAGCTTGACCTGGAGCTGAAGGAGCACCTGCCGGAGACCTTCCCGGAGTTTGCCCCTTATGTAGGCGGCTGCCGCTTTGTGGGGTGCAGCCACACCAAGGAGAAGGGCTGCGCCGTGCTGGAGGCCGTCCATCAAGGGAAGATCCCCCGCAGCCGCCACGCCAGCTATCTGCGGCTGTATAACGAGCTGAAGGACCTGAAGGCCTGGGACAAGAAGTAAAAAATGGGGTCAGGCGTGAGCCTGGCCCCATTTGCTTATAGAACCCGAAAAACCCGCCGGATAAGGCGGGTTCAAATCTACCATACCACGCCGGTAGGCGGATTGCAAGGAAAAGTTTCGCAAATTCCGCAATTTCGGCTGATTGTGCAGGGAAGCGCCGGAGGGGGTTCTTTATTTTGATAAATATTCCGTCTTGACGGGGGCGGGCGGCGGCAGTAGAATTTGAAAGTATTTTTAATATGGTATTCTGCGGGTAAGGAGTGGTCACGATGAAGCATATTTTTGTTACCGGCGGCGTGGTGTCCGGGCTGGGAAAGGGCATCTGCGCGGCGTCCCTGGGGCGGCTGCTGAAGCAGCGGGGCTTCCGGGTGAAGAACCAGAAGTTCGACCCCTATTTCAATGTGGATCCCGGCACCATGAGCCCCTTTCAGCACGGCGAGGTGTTTGTCACCGACGACGGCGCGGAGACGGACCTGGACCTGGGTCACTATGAGCGGTTTGTGGACGAGTCCCTGACGGGGAACGCGTCCGTGTCCTCCGGCAAGGTGTTCTGGAACGTGCTGAACCGGGAGCGGCAGGGAGGCTATCTGGGCGGCACCGTGCAGATCATTCCCCACGTCACCGACGAGATCAAGCGGCGCATTTACGCCATGGACGACGGCGAAACGGACATCATCATCACCGAGGTAGGCGGCACCGTGGGCGACATCGAGAGCCAGCCCTATCTGGAGGCCATCCGCCAGGTGGCGGCGGAGAAGGGCCGGGAAAACGTGCTGTATATCCATGTGCCCCTGGTGGTGTCCATCCCCGGCACCGGGGAGCTGAAAAGCAAGCCCACCCAGCACTCCGTGAAGGAGCTGCTGTCCGTGGGCATTCAGCCGGATATTCTGGTATGCCGGACGGACAGCCCCCTGCCGGAGGACCTGCGGCGGAAGATCGCCCTGTTCTGCAACATGGAGGAGGACTGCGTTATCCAGAATCTGACGGCCTCCACCCTGTATGAGGTGCCCCTGCTGCTGGAGCGGGAGGGCCTGTGCCGGGTGGCCTGCCGGAAGCTGGGACTGCCCCAGCGGGAGCCGGACCTGGCCGAGTGGACGGCCCTGGTGCAGCGCATCAACGGGGTGCACAAAACCGTGCAGATCGCCCTGGTGGGCAAGTATACCGGCCTGCATGACGCGTATCTCAGCGTGGCGGAGTCCCTGTTCCACGCGGGAACGGCCTGCGACGCCAGGGTGAACATCAAGTGGGTGGACTCCGAGAGCCTGACGGCGGAGAACGTGGAGCAGGTGCTGGGAGCTTGCTCCGGCATTCTGGTGCCCGGCGGCTTCGGCGACCGGGGCATCGAGGGAATGATCCTGGCGGCGCAGTACGCCCGGGAGAAGGATGTGCCGTATTTCGGCATCTGCCTGGGGATGCAGATCGCCGTCATCGAATATGCCCGGCATGTGGCCGGGTGGGGCGACGCCCACAGCGCGGAGTTCTCCGGCCTGACCGCCCATCCGGTGATCGCTCTGATGCCGGATCAGGTGGGCATTACCGCCAAGGGCGGCACCATGCGGCTGGGCAAATATCCCTGCGTGCTGGCGGAGGGTACCCTGGCCCGGAACGCCTACGGCGCTGCCGACATCTCCGAGCGGCACCGGCACCGGTATGAGTTCAACAACCAGTTCCGGCAGGAGCTGCAGGACGCCGGACTGCGGCTGGCGGGACTGTCCCCGGACGGGCACCTGGTGGAGATCGTGGAGGAACCCGCCAATACCTGGTTTGTGGGGGTGCAGTTCCACCCGGAGTTCAAGAGCCGTCCCAACCGGCCCCATCCGCTGTTTGTGGGCTTTGTGCAGGCGTCTTTGAATAAGCAGGGATGACGGCGGCGGGCCATGGCGCATACACTGGAATGCGGAAACGGCTCCTGCCTGTGGGGCAGGAAAACCCATCCGTTTTCCGGGAGGAGTTCTATGGCTTCCTTTACCAACATGGCTACCTTGTCCTACAACGGCAGCCAGATCAATTCCAACGTGGTCACCGGCGAGCTGCGGGACGCGCTGACCATCACCAAGACGGCGGTGTCCGGCGGCTACCGGCCCGGCGACACGGTGACCTATGTGGTGACCCTCAGCAATACCGGCACGGCGGCCCTGACGGGGCTGACCCTGACCGACGACCTGGGCGGCAGTACCGTGGCCGCCGGGACCGTGTATCCCCTGGCCTATGTGCCGGGCAGCGTCCTCTATTATAACGGCGGCACGGCCCAGCCCGCCCCCACGGTGACGGCGGGGCCGCCTATGACTGTCACCGGCGTTACGGTGCCCGCCGGGGGCAACGCCACCCTGGTGTATCAGGCCCGGGCCACGGAGTTTGCCGCGCCGGGGGTGGAGGGCGAGATCCGGAACACCGTCACCGCCAGCGGCGGCGGTCTGGCCACGCCGCTGACGGCCACGGCCACCACGGCGGCCCGGCTGGAGCCGGAGCTGACCATCAGCAAGGCCCTGTCTCCCGCCGTGGTCACCGGCAACGGACCCCTGACCTATACCTTTACCATCCGCAACACCGGCAACACCGCCCTGACCGGCCAGGAGGGGGCCGTGATCACCGACACCTTCGACCCCATCCTGAACATCACCGGCGTCACCTTCAACGGCACGGCCTGGACGTCGCCGGAGGACTACACCTATGACGCCGCCACCGGCACCTTTGCCACGGTGGCCGGTAAGCTGACGGTGCCGGAGGCCGCGTTCACCCAGAACGCCGACGGCTCCTGGACCGTCACCCCGGGGCAGAGCGTCCTGACGGTAACGGGCACCGTGTAACAGCCCGGGGCATAAAACGATAAGCGCCCGCCTGCCGCGAAAGCGGCAGGCGGGCGCTTGAGCCTGTCAAAAAAGCATTTGTCACAGACCCAGCAGGAGCTTGACTTTCAGCACGGCAGTGACGGTTTTGCCGTCCTGGATCTCGCCGCTAAGACACCGCTGCACCAGCTCCTGAAAGGGGATGCGCCGGACGGACAGGAACTCGTCCTCGTCGGGGTGGGTGTCGCCAAAGCTCAGGTCCCGGGCCAGGTACAGGTGCAGCACCTCGTCATAACAGCCCGGGGAGGCGATGATCTGGCCCAGGGACTGCCAATCCGCCGCCGTGGCTCCCACTTCCTCTTTCAGTTCCCGCTGGGCGGTGACGAAGGGTTCCTCGCCCGGCTCCCGCTTTCCGGCGGGGATCTCCAGCAGCGTCCGGGAGAAGGCATAGCGGTACTGGGTCACCATGGGGACGCAGCCGTTTTCGTCCAGGGCCAGGATCCCCACGCCGCCGGGGTGCTCCACCACCTCCCGCAGGGAGGTTTTCCCGTTGGGCAGGGCCACCGTGTCCACCCGCAGCCGCAGAATGCGGCCCTTGTATATCTCCCGGCTGTCCAGGCACTTTTCCGTCAGGTCCATTGTCAGAACTCCTCTCTGTTTTTCCGGTTTTTTCGATAGTCTCGGCGGGAGGCCGCACATTGGCGCAGCCTCCCGCTCGGTCTGAAAAACGGTATTGCTTTACTTGACCAGGTCGCAGAACAGGTCGATTTCGTCGGCCAGGGACTGCAGGCCCTGACGCCAGAAGGCCTTGTCGGTCAGGTCGATGCCGGCGATTTTGGCGGTGTCCTCCACGTCGTTGACGGAGGTGGCGTGGAGCATCTCCTTGTACAGAGGCACGAACTTTTCGCCCTCCTGCTGGTACTTGGCGTACAGGCCCCGGGCGAACAGGCCGCCGAAGGCATAGGGGAAGTTGTAGAAGCTCAGGCTGCCGCTGTAGTAGTGGCCCTTGCACAGCCACATATAGGGGTGCAGGCAGGTCTGGTCCAGACCATCGCCATAGGCCTTCTTCTGGGCCTCCAGCATCAGCTGGCACAGGCGGTCGGCATCCAGGAACTCCTGGGGACGGGCCTCAAACACCGAGGACTCGAACAGGAACCGGGAGTAGATGTCGCAGATGATCTGGCAGGCGTCGGACAGCTGGCTTTCGATCAGGGCCAGCTTCTCGTCCTTGTCCTGGGCGGCCTGGATGGCGGCGGTGACGGTGAGGACCTCGTTGAAGGTGGAAGCGGTCTCCGCCACGGGCATGGAGTATTCCTGGCAGATCAGGGGGTGGGTGAACACCTGCTGATCGTGGAAGGCGTGGCCCAGCTCGTGGGCCAGGGTGACGATGTCGCCGAAGGCACCGTCGAAATTGGTGAGGACGCGGCTCTGCCTGGCGCTGGGTACGCCGCAGTCGAAGGCACCGCCCACCTTGCCATTGCGGGGATAGAAGTCGATCCACGCCTCGTCAAAGGCCCGCTCCACCATGTCGTGCAGCTGGCTGTCGAAGCCGCCGAAGATGTTCAGCAGATAGTCCTTGGCGTCCTGGGTGGTGTACTTCCTGTCGCTCTTGCCCATGGGGGCGAACAGCTCATACCAGGGCAGGCCGTTTTCATAGCCCAGGGCATTGGCCTTGGCCCGCAGATACTGCCAGAACTTGGGCATATACTCGTCCATGGCGCCCAGCAGGGCCTCCAGGGTCTCCCGCTTCATGCGGCTCTGGTACAGGGCCTTGTCCAGGGGGGAGGCGTAGCCCCGGACCTGGCACTCGTTGATGACCTGCAGCTTGATGCTGTTGAGGGCGAAGGCCACGGAGTCCTTGATCTTGTCATAGCAGGCCAGCTCCGCCTCATAGGCGCTCTTGCGCACGGCGGGATCGGGGTCGTAGGCCAGGTTCCGGATGGCGGACAGGTTGGTGACGCCGCCGTTATACTCCACCTTCACGCTGCTGGTGAGGTTATCCCGCAGGCTCTCCCAGGCGGAAGCGCCGGAGATGTTCATCCGGGCGAACAGCTCCTCCTCCTTGTCGGACAGGAGGTACTTGCTGTCCCGGCGGATGTTCTGCAGCAGATAGCGGTATTCCGCCAGGGCGGGGTCGGCGTCGATGATGGCGTCCAGGTCGTCGAAGGCGGCCAGGGTGTGGCGCAGGGAGGCGTCGGCGGCGGCGCAGCCGCTGATCTTGGCGCTGATCTGGTCGCTCAGGCTGTTGGCCTGGTTGTCGGCGGTGTTGGCGCTGGTGCGCAGGCTGCAGAAGATGAACAGCTTACTGATCAGAGTCGTCAGCTGCAGCTGGTTGTCCACATAGCGGTGCACCAGGTCGGCGTGGGGCAGGGCGGCGGCCTGGACCGCCAGATCGTTCATACTCCGGATGGCCGCGTCCAGAGCCGCCATATCGCCGGTAAAGGCGGGGTCGTCAAACCCCTTATAGAGAATACTCAGATCCCAGGTATCGTTCATGGTTCCTTCCTCCTGTTTTGATGGGTTAATCTCATCATACCACGTTTTGCCAAATGGTACAATAGGAAAATCGCGCTTTGTCCCTAGGAAGGCGGATACTTTAACTCACTACCTTGTGCGAAATGCGGCAAAAGCCGGAAAATCACCGGAGGGGAATTGTTTTGGTTGCACAACGGGACGGGATATGTTATACTGATAGAACACGGAAAGGGGGAATCCCATGAAAAAACTGACGGCGCTTCTGCTGGCGCTGGTGATGGCGCTGTCCCTGACGGCGTGCAGCTTTGTGATGCTGCCGGAGGAGCAGGACCCGCCGGCCGACCCGAAGCAGGAGCAGCAGCTGGACCGGGAGGGTACATACACCACAAAAGAGGATGTGGCGCTGTATATCCACCTGTACGGCCGCCTGCCGGACAATTTCATCACAAAAAAAGAGGCCCAGCAGCTGGGCTGGACCGGAGGCTCCCTGGAGCCTTATGCCCCGGGCTGCTGCATCGGCGGCAGCCGGTTCGGCAACTATGAGGGCCTGCTGCCGGAGGCCGACGGCCGCACCTGGACCGAGTGCGACATCAACACCCTGGGGGCCGATTCCCGGGGAGCGGAGCGCATCGTGTTTTCCAACGACGGCCTGATCTACTACACCGGCGACCACTACAAGACCTTTGAACTGCTGTATGGAGGAGAATGACTATGCAGATCCACCTGAACGGAAATGACATCACCAACCGGGAACAGCTGCACGACGCCCTGTCGGAGGCGCTGGAGCTGCCGGAATGGTACGGCCGCAGCCTGGACGCCCTGTATGACTGCCTGACGGACCTGTCCGTGCCCACCACCATCCATGTGGAGAACTGGCCGGAGGAGGACTATATGCAGCGGGCGCTGGCGGTGCTGCGGGACGCGGCGGAGGAGAACGAGCTGCTTCAGGTGCGCTTGGAGGACTGACCCAGCTTGTGCCGGGTGTACCACAGGGCGCCCAGGATCAGCAGACCGTCCGCAATCAGCAGGGCCCAGAACACCGGATTGCGGAAATCCAGGTTGTTGCCCAGAATGCAGAAGCACACCATGCCCGGCATGATGGCCAGCCACGACGAGGCCAGATACGACCAGTAATTCAGCCGCATCATGCCGAACAGCACCCCCAGCACCTCCATGTTCAGCCCCAGCATGTGGATGGCGAAGCAGGAGACAAAGCCGTATTCCTGGGTGACGGCGAAATATTTCCGGAGCTTGGGGTGCTTGTTCAGCAGGCCCTCCAGGCTCTCGGTGCGGGTGGAGCGTCCGATCCAATAGGAGATGGACAGGCACAGGGCCGTGCCCACGGCGTTGATGGCCAGGGCCGCCGGAAGCGGGAAGATCAGCGACACAACCACCACCAGAGCGTTGTATACCACCACGCCGGAGATGCCCTTCACCGCAAACAGGGCCAGGATCACCGCCACCGCCAGACCGGGCCGGTGGTCCACCAGCTGGGGGATGGTGTTCAGGTCCAGCACGCCTGTCAGCAGCAGGATGCCGAAGCCTGCCGCGCACAGCAGCATCAGCAGGATGGGCAGATAGTCCCGCAGGGTCTTTTTCATGGATGGCACATCCTCCTTGGATAAAATATAGAAGGATTTATACCATAATTTTGTGAACAAATCAAGTATGCGGCGGGATTTTGAACAAATTCTGAATCCCGGGCAAAGGAATGGTTGACAATATTCCGGGAATGGTGTAAAATGCCCACATATTGAAAACGGCTGTGATGGGAAGCAGTAGGCGGTCTGCGGATGCCGAGAGAGGGAGCGGTTGGTGGAAGCTCCCGTGACGCGCCGCCCAAGTCGTCCCGGAGCCTTGGGCTGAACTGACAGTAGGCTGCAACGGTGTGTCCTCCGTTATCGGGACAGGGCGTTTTCTACGCCCATGAGTGCGGGATTTCCCGAATACAGGTGGTACCACGGACTTTTTACGGTTCGCCCTGTTTTGCCATGGCAAAACGGAGCGGGCCTTTTTGTTTTGCCAAATACTCAGACAAGGAGAATAGCTATGCGAAAAGAATTACCCAAGGTGTACGATCCCCGGCAGGTGGAGCCCCGGATCTACCAGATGTGGATGGACGGCGGCTGCTTCAAGGCGGAGCCGAATCCCGACAAGAAGCCCTTTTCCATCGTGATGCCGCCCCCCAACGTCACTGGCCAGCTGCACATGGGCCACGCCATGGACGCCACCCTGCAGGACATCCTCATCCGCTTCAAGCGGATGCAGGGGTATGAGGCCCTGTGGCTGCCCGGCACGGACCACGCCGGTATCGCCACCCAGATCAAGGTGGAGGAGAACCTGCGCCAGGAGGGCCTGACCCGCTATGACCTGGGCCGGGAGAAGTTCCTGGAGCGCGTATGGGCCTGGAAGGAAAAGTACGGCAACCGCATCGTGGAGCAGCAGAAGAAGATGGGCTCCTCCTGCGACTGGGACCGGTCCCGCTTCACCATGGACGAGGGATGCTCCAAGGCCGTCCGGGAGACCTTCTGCGAGCTGTATGACAAGGGCCTGATCTATAAGGGCAGCCGCATCATCAACTGGTGCCCCCACTGCCTGACGGCTCTGTCCGACGCCGAGGTGGAGTATACCGACAAGCCCGGCCACCTGTGGTATATCCGTTATCCCCTGGCCGATGGCAGCGGCGACATCGTGGTGGCCACCACCCGCCCGGAGACCATGATGGGCGACACCGGCGTGGCCGTGAACCCCGAGGACGAGAAGTTCAAGCACCTCATCGGCAAGACCTGCATCCTGCCCATTATGAACCGGGAGATCCCCATCGTGGGCGACGAATACTGCGAGATCGGCTTCGGCACCGGCGCGGTGAAGATGACCCCGGCCCACGACCCCAACGACTTTGAGGTGGGCCTGCGGCACAACCTGGAGGTGATCCGGGTCATCGCCGACGACGGCACCATCAACGAAAACGGCGGCAAGTACAACGGCATGGACCGCTACGAGTGCCGCAAGGCCATCGTCAAGGACCTGGAGGAGCAGGGCTACCTCATCAAGACCGAGGATTATTCCCACAACGTGGGCACCTGCTACCGCTGCCACAACGACGTGGAGCCGCTGATCTCCGCCCAGTGGTTTGTGAAGATGGCGCCTCTGGCCAAGGAGGCCATCCGGGTGGTGAAGGACGGCACCATCAAGTTCGTGCCCGAGCGCTTCACCAAGACCTATACCAACTGGATGGAGAATGTCCATGACTGGTGCATCTCCCGCCAGCTGTGGTGGGGCCACCAGATTCCCGCCTGGACCTGCGATGACTGCGGCCACATCAACGTCAGCCGGGAGGATCCCACCCGCTGCGAAAAGTGCGGCAGCACCCATCTGACCCGGGAGGAGGACGTGCTGGACACCTGGTTCAGCTCCGCTCTGTGGCCCTTCTCTACTCTGGGCTGGCCCGACAAGGGCGCCAAGGACCTGCAGTATTGGTACCCCACCTCCGTGCTGGTCACCGGGTATGACATCATCTTCTTCTGGGTGGCCCGCATGATCTTCTCCGGCATGGAGCAGATGAAGCAGGAGCCCTTCAAGACCGTGCTGATCCACGGCCTGGTTCGGGACGACAAGGGCCGCAAGATGTCCAAGTCCCTGGGCAACGGCATCGACCCCTTGGAGATGGCGGACAAGTTCGGCGCGGACGCCCTGCGCTTCAACCTGATCACCGGCAACAGCCCCGGCAACGATATGCGCTTCTTCGTGGAGAAGTGCGAGGCGATGCGTAACTTCGCCAATAAGATCTGGAACGCCTCCCGCTATGTGATGATGAACCTGACCATCGACCAGGTGGAGCTGCCGGAGAAGCTGGAGCTGGAGGACAAGTGGGTCCTCAGCAAGCTGAACACCCTGATCCGCGAGGTCACCGACAACATGGAGGCCTATGAGCTGGGCGTGGCCTCCGCCAAGATCTACGACTTCATCTGGGACACCTACTGCGACTGGTATATCGAGCTGACCAAGACCCGCCTGTACGGCGAGGACGAGGAGGCCAAGCTGGCGGCCCAGAACGTGCTGTGCTATGTGCTGCTGCGGGTGCTGGAGCTGCTGCATCCCTTCATGCCCTTCATCACCGAGGAGATCTGGCAGGCGCTGCCCCACCAGGGCGAGTATCTGATCCGGGCGCAGTGGCCCACCTATCGGGAGGAGTTTGCCTTCGCCCGGGAGGAGCAGGCCATGGAGGCCGTGAAGGACGCCATTTCCGCCGTCCGCGCCCGCCGGGCCGAGATGAACGTGCCGCCGTCCCGGAAGGCCAAGATCATCATTGCCAGCCAGACCCCGGAGATCTACGCCGGCGGCCGGGACTTCATCACCCGTCTGGCCTATGCCAGCGAGGTGGAGGTGGGCAGCCAGGCGCCCCAGGACCTGAACGGTATGGTGACGGTGTCCACCCACGATGCCACCATGTATCTGCCTCTGGCGGAGCTGGTGGATATTGAGAAGGAGCTGGAGCGCATCCAGAAGGAGCTGACCAAGGCCCGGGAGAACCTGGAGCGCATCGAGAAGAAGCTGCAGAACGAGAGCTTTGTGTCCAAGGCCCCTGAGGCGGTGGTCAACGCCGAGCGGGAGAAGGCCGATAAGGCCCGGGCCCTGATTGCCAAGCTGGAGGAATCCGCCCAGGCCATGCGCGGCTGATTTTTCCCGCCCCGGCGGCTTCCGACAGAAAACGAAATCCCCGATATGATACAATCACCGCAGATCAAATGATCTGCGGTGATTGTTGCTTTATCCCAGAAGCCTCGCAGAGTTCACGGCCCGCAGGCCGTGAAGAAGATTCCATTCGTTTTTCGCGGCGGCGAGTACGTCGCGAAAAACACTTTGCGCGGAGAGAGTGTGTTCCGCATGGCCTCTGGCCAGGCGGAACGCGCGGGTCAGAGCGAGAATCTCCTTGTTCCAAAAGAACATTGTTCTTTTGGAACAGGAATCGCCGCAGATCGAATGATCTGCGGTGATTTTTTTCAGGCCCCGAGGGTCTTGGGGCCTGTGGAGGATATCGGATTCTGAAAGCACAAAAGCCCTGGAGCACAGGGCGGATGATAAGGGAGTGAATCGGCATGGAAATGACGGTCAGACAGGAGGAACGGTGCCTGGAAATCGCCTTGATCGGGGAGCTGGACCACCACGCCGCCCGGGAGATCGGGGGACGGCTGGACCGGGCCATTGAGGCGGCGCTGCCGCTGCGGCTGGTGCTGGATTGGTCCGGGGTGACGTTTATGGACAGCTCCGGCATCGCGGTGGTCATGCGGGTCCGGCAGCGCGTGCGGGACCTGGGCGGCGCCGTGACGCTGCGGGGCGTGAGGCCCCAGGCGAGGAAGGTGCTGGACGCCGCGGGCCTGGACCGCTTTGTCACCGTGGAATAGAGAGGAGGTACATAAGATGAAGGCCGAAAACTATGTGACCCTGGAATTTCTCAGCCGCAGCGCCAACGAGGGCTTTGCCCGCATGGCGGCGGCATCCTTTGCCGCCCAGCTGGACCCGACGCTGGACGAGATCGGAGACATCAAAACCGCCGTCAGCGAGGCGGTGACCAACGCCATCGTCCACGCCTATCCGGACGAGCTGGGGAAAATCGTGATGAAGCTGCGCATTCTGGAAGGCGGCGTGCTGGAGCTGACGGTACGGGACTGGGGCCGGGGGATTGACGACATCCGCCAGGCCCGGCAGCCGCTGTTCACCACCGGCGGCCAGGAGCGCAGCGGCATGGGCTTTACCATCATGGAGAGCTTTATGGACCGGCTGACGGTGAAGTCCGCGCCGGGGAAGGGCACCACCGTGTCCATGCGCAAGCGCATCGCTCCGCGCCTGTCCGGCCGGCGATGAGCGGCGGGCAGCTGTTCGCGCTGCTGGACCGGGCCCAGAACGGCGACGACGAGGCCTGCGAGCAGGTGCTGCTGGAAAACAGCGGACTGATCTGGAGCATTGTGCGGCGGTATTATGGCTGCGGGGTGGAGACGGACGACCTGTATCAGCTGGGATGCATTGGATTCATCAAAGCTGTAAAGGGGTTTGACCTGACATACGGAACGCAGTTTTCCACCTATGCTGTCCCGAAAATCGCCGGGGAGATACGGCGTTTTTTGCGGGACAACGGCGCGATAAAGGTGGGACGGAGCATCCGGGAAAAGGGGCAGGCCCTGGCCGCAGCCCGGGAGCGGCTACGGCACCGGCTGGGCCGGGATCCACGGCTGTCAGAGCTGGCGGAGGAGACGGGGCTGACGCCGGAGGAGATCGCCAGCGTTGAGCTGGCCACCGGCGCGCCGGAATCCCTGCAGCAGGAGACGGCGGAGGGGCTGACCCTGGAGTCCACCCTGGGCACCGACAGCCCGGAGGAGCGCATGGTGGAGCACATCGCCCTGCGGGAGGCCATCGACCAGCTACCGGAGCGGGAGAAAATGACCATCCTGCTACGCTTCTTCAAGGGACTGACCCAGGAGCAGACGGCCCGGATCCTGGGGGTGTCCCAGGTGCAGATATCCCGGCTGGAGCGCCGGGGGCTGGCAGATCTACGGCGGCTGCTGGACGGCTGAGGCCCTTGTAGTCCACCGGGAGAAATTCCGTCATGACGCCCCGGTACCGCTTGGGGAGAAACGAGTTCTGACAGCGGGGGTTGGTCCGCTCCCGGATGGATACGGTGCGGAAAAACTCCTGCCACAGGACCCGGTATTGAAGCTCCTCCGGGCCGGGCAGCTCCAGCGTCAGGCTTTCCACCGGGACGATGCGGCGCTGGCCCCTGGTGTACAGCAGCAGCTCCCGGTGGGTGCGGTCGTACAGGAAGAAGGACTCCCCGGCCATGCGGCTGCAGAAGTGGTTGGCCAGCAGAGGGAGCACCCGGTTCTTTGGCTCGATCTCGCCGCCCAGGATGCCGTTGTAATCGGAAAAACGCACGAAGCCCCGCAGCTTTTCCAGTTCACCGCCCAGGTGACGCAGGGCACAGGCGATGGGGTAGTACACATCGTCGGCCTTGCTGCGCATGAAGCCGGGCCCCTGATCGTACAGCTTGCGGATGAAGGCGTACAGGCGAAGCTCCTTGTCCTCCAGACAGGTCAGCCAGGCCCGGCGCAGGATCTTCAGGGCCGGAGGAGACAGGCGCCGCAAACTGTCGTAAACCCGCTGGCTATGGTCCCGGCGGGTAACCACCACCCGCACCGGATACAGGGAGACGCATTCCTCATCGCTGTAAAAGGCGATGGGGAATTCTTTATGGGCATAGCTGTCGAACACACAGCACAGGAAGCCGGGGAAGCTGCCGTCATATTGAAAGATCACATCCTCCATGGCGTCACCCGGCATCGAACAGCGACAGCTGCCGGCATTCCTGGGGCGGCAGCTGGCCCCGCTCCATGGCCTCCAGCTGGCGGGACAGGGTGGCGGCAGAGAAGTGAAGCCCCGGGCGCATACGGCCGCCGCAGGTGACGAAGAACTGCGCCCGCTTCAGCACCACGCCCAGCTTGGGCAGGTCCTCCAGCCGCAGAGGAGTCTGCCGACGGGCGGAGACGATGCGCCGGGCGCTGACCGGGCCGATGCCCGGCACCCGCAACAGAGTCTCCAGGTCCGCCTTACGGATCTCCACCGGGAACTGCTCCAGGTGGCACAGGGCCCAATGGCACTTGGGGTCCAGCAGGGGATTGAAGTCCGGATGGGTCTCGTCCAAGAGCTCCTGGGCCTTGAAGCCGTAAAACCGCAGCAGCCAGTCCGCCTGGTACAGCCGGTGCTCCCGCAGCAAGGGCGGCTTGGTGTCCAGAGAGGGCAGAAGGGCGTTCTCCACCACCGGAACATAGGCGGAGTAGAACACGCGTTTTAACCGATATTTCCGGTACAGGGATTCTGTCAGGTGCAGAATGTGCCGGTCCGTGTCCCGGGTGGCGCCGACGATGAGCTGGGTGCTCTGGCCCGCCGGGGCAAAGACCGGGGCGTGCTTATACTGCACCAGCTCCGCCTTGCTCTGGGCGGTCCGGTCCCGGATGAGGGCCATAGGCCGCAGGATGGCCTGCTTGTTTTTATCCGGGGCCAGGGTCTGCAGCCCCTCCTGGGAGGGAAGCTCGATATTGACGCTGAGCCGGTCCGCCAGCAGGCCCAGCTGCTGCACCAGCTCCGGGGACGTGCCGGGGATGGCTTTGGCGTGGATATATCCGTTGAACCGATATTCCTGCCGCAGCAGGCGCAGACACTCGATCATCTGTTCGGTGGTGTAGTCGGGGTTGCGCAGGACGCCGGAGGACAGGAACAGGCCCTCGATATAATTGCGCCGGTAGAACCCGATGGTCAGCTCCGCCAGCTCCCGGGGGGTGAAAGCCGCCCGGCGGGTATCGTGGGACCGGCGGTTGACGCAGTATTTGCAGTCGTAGACGCAACGGTTGGTCATCAGCACCTTCAGCAGGGTGATGCACCGCCCGTCGGCAGAGAAGCTGTGGCAGCAGCCCGCCAGGGAGGAGGTGGTGTTGCCGATCATGCCCGGCCGGGCGCTCCGGCGAACGCCGCTGGAGGTGCAGGCCGCGTCATATTTGGCCGCATCGGCCAGGATGGCCAGCTTATCCAGCAGTTCCATGACCGGCGGCCTCAGGCGGTGCGGCGGGGCCGGTCGATCCAGTCCACCAGATACATGACCCCCGTGGAAAAAGCGCCGGCACCCAACAGCATGATAATAAATCCAAAAGTCGTCATAGAAAACGCCTCCAAAAACATTCGCAGCTTGTCAAAAAAGTCTTATTTGACAAGCTGTGTGCGGTTTTTCAGAACTTTTTAAGTTCTGAAAAACCTATGATTGCAAACGAAAGACACCCCTGATGGGTTTCTTTCGTAACGATCTTCCTTTCCGATGGCGGAAGATCTCCGGTTTTGCTTGTCATACATCTGTTCTATCTACATTATAAATCGAACAGGTGTTCTTGTCAAGAGGAAGTCGAACAAAAATTCGACAAATTTTGCGGAGCGGTTGACCGGAGGCGAAAATTGTATTAAAATAGGAGGCAAGAATACAGACAGGGGAAGGAACACTATGAACGACCTGGAGAAACGATTTATTGAGGCCCGGACAAGGGCCATTGCCACGGATTATGCGCACCTGAATCCCCGGCAGCTGGAGGGGGTTCTGACCACCGAGGGGCCGCTGCTGCTGCTGGCGGGGGCCGGGTCCGGCAAGACCACGGTGCTGATCAACCGGGTGGCCAACCTCCTGCGCTATGGCCGGGGCAGCGACACGGATGAGATCCCGCTGCCCATTTCCCGGGATGAGGTGGAATTTCTGGAGCAGTATGCCGCCCGGCCGGACCCGGAGCAGCGGCCGCTGATGCAGTATCTCTGCGCTGTGGAGCCCGCCCGCCCCTGGGAGGTGCTGGCCATCACCTTCACCAACAAGGCCGCCAACGAGCTGAAGGACCGGCTGGAGAAGATGCTGGGGGAGGAGGCCCGGGACGTGTGGGCCGCCACCTTCCACTCGGCCTGCGTCCGCATCCTGCGCCGGGACATCGACAAAATCGGCTTCGACCGCAGCTTTACCATTTATGACACCGACGACAGCAAGCGGGTCATCAAGGACATCCTCAAGGAGATGGGGCTGGAGGAAAAGACCTTCCCGGTGCGGGAGGTGCTGTCGGTGATCTCCAACGCCAAGGATGCCATGATGATGCCCGAGGAGTTCAGCCAGCTGTGGGAACAGCGGGGCGACTGGAGACGGGTGCGGATGGGCCGGGTCTATGCCGCCTATAACCGCCGCCTGCGGGACGCCAATGCCCTGGACTTTGACGACATCATCCTGCACACGGTGGAGCTTTTGCAGTCGGACCGCCAGACCCTGGAATATTACCGGAACAAGTTCCGCTATGTCCTCATCGACGAGTATCAGGACACCAACCACATGCAGTATATGCTGGCCAGCCTGCTGGCCGGGGGACGGAAGAACATCTGCGTGGTAGGCGACGACGACCAGAGTATCTATCGCTTCCGGGGGGCCAACATCGAGAACATCCTCAGCTTTGAAAAGCAGTACGCCGGGGCCAGGACCATCCGGCTGGAGCAGAACTACCGCTCCACCCAGAATATTTTGGACGCCGCCAACGCCGTGATCCGCCACAACGTGGGCCGCAAGGGCAAGACCCTGTGGACCGAGAATGGGGCGGGGGGGGTGGTCACCGTGAAGACCTGCTTCAACGAGGGAGACGAGGCCAACTATGTGGTGGGGCAGATCATGATGAACTATCGCCGGGGGAGGAACTGGAAGGACAACGCCGTGCTGTACCGCATGAACGCCCAGTCCAACGCCCTGGAGTATGCCTTCAAGCGCAACGGCGTGCCCTATAAGATTATCGGAGGCACCAAGTTCTTCGACCGGGCCGAGGTGAAGGACATGCTGGCGTATCTGTGCGTCATCAACAACCCCGCCGACGACCTGCGGCTGCGGCGGATTGTCAACGTGCCCGCCCGGAAGATCGGCGCGGCCACCATGGACAAGGCCCAGGTCATCGCCACGGAGGAGGGCCTGCCGCTGATGGAGGTTCTGCGGCGGGCAGGAGACTATCCCCAGCTGAAGGCAAGCGCTGGCAAGCTGATGGCCTTTACAGCAATGGCCGACGAAATGCGCCGTCAGGCGGACGATATGGGCCTGGTGGAGTTCTATGAATATGTGTGCCGCCGTAGCGGCTATGTGGGGATGCTCCAGGAGAAGAACGATATGGAGAGCCGGGGCCGCCTGGAAAACGTGGAGGAGCTCAGCTCCAGCATCCAGGCCTTCCTGGAAAATGATCCGGAGAATCCCACCCTGTCGGGCTTCCTGGACGAGGTGGCCCTGTATACGGACCTGGACAGCCAGGAGGCCGGAGACAACTGCGTGACGCTGATGACTATGCACAGCGCCAAGGGACTGGAGTTTCCCAGCGTGTTCGTGGTGGGCATGGAGGACGGGCTTTTCCCGGGGAATCGCGCCATGGGAGAGCCGGAGGAAATGGAGGAGGAGCGGCGTCTGTGCTATGTGGCCATGACCCGGGCCAAGGAGAAGCTGACCCTGACCAACGCCCGGCAGCGGATGCTGTTCGGACGCACCACTCCCTGCATGCCCTCCCGGTTTCTGAAGGAGATCCCGGAGGAGAACATGGAGTGGCTGGGGAAGCCCGAGCCCCGTCCGGCGTCCTCCTGGGACGATTTCGGCGATGGGCCTGCCTATGAGAGGGAAGCGCGGCCCGGGACGGAGCGTCCGGCACACCCGGAGCGCCCGGTGCGTCCGGCGGCTGCATCCGCACCGCTGCTGCAGCTGCAGCCCGGCGACGGGGTGCGGCACAGCGCCTTCGGCCAGGGGATGGTCCTGAGCGTGCGGCCCATGGGCGGCGATGCCATGATCGAGGTGGCCTTCGACCGGGTGGGCACCAAACGGCTCATGCTGAAGGCCGCAGGCGCGCATCTGGCAAAGCTGTAAAGCTATTTCGCATTACAGGAAAAAGTCAAAAATCCCCTGGCGCCTATGCGCCAGGGGATCGTCATATTATGGAATCGCCTGTTTACTTGGCCAGGATCTTCTTCAGACGGGCAAAGCGGGGCAGGGAGTCCACCCTGGGCAGGTCCGGCTCACCCTGGATCAGGGGCAGCGCGTACTCCACAAACTGGTGGTTCACGCCGTTGCCGGCCTCGTTGATCCACTCCCGGGGGACCTTCTTTTCGGTGTTGGCCACCTCCATCAGGGGGATGAGCTTGGTCTTGCAGGCGTACTTGCCATCCCGGATGCCGCGCTCAAAGCCGATCATGCGGCCGTTGATGCCGTTGATGGCGTTTTCCACGGCGGCCTTGCCGGCCATGTAGGACTCCTCGATATCGGTTTCGGAGGCCAGGTGCGCGCCGCAGCGCTGCAGCAGGTTCAGCTCGATGCCCCGGACCTTAGCGCCGGTCTCCTCCTTCAGCACCTGGGCCAGCATGGCGGCCAGACCGCCCAGCTGGGCGTGGCCGAAGCCGTCGTTGGCGGCCACCTTGGCCTCGGACACGAAGCCGCCGTCCTCATAGTGGATGCCCTCGGACACGGCCACGATGCAGGAGCCTTTTTCGGCGTATACGCGCTTGACGTCCTCAATGAACTGGGGCATGCTGAAGTCCACCTCGGGCAGATAGATCAGGTCGGGGCCTGCGCCGTATTCACCGGCCAGGGCGGCGGCAGCCGTCAGCCAGCCGGCGTGGCGGCCCATGATCTCCATAACCACGATCATGCCGGTATCGTACACGTGGGCGTCCAGGTTCACCTCCATCAGGGAGGTGGCGATGTACTTGGCGGCGGAGGCGTAGCCGGGGCAGTGATCCGTGCCGAACAGGTCGTTGTCGATGGTCTTGGGAACGCCCATGACCCGGCATTCGTAGCCCACGGACTGCATATACTGATTGATCTTATTGCAGGTATCCATGGAGTCGTTGCCGCCGTTATAGAAGAAGTAGCGGACATTGTGCTTCTTGAACACCTCCAGGATGCGGCGATAATCGGTATCGTCCACCTCAGGGTCCGCGATCTTGTAGCGGCAGGAGCCCAGGGCGGAGGAGGGGGTGTACTTCAGCAGACGCAGCTCCTCGGGATCCTCCAGACCCATGTCGAACAGACGGTCGCTGAGAACGCCCTTGATGCCGTGCTCCGCGCCCAGCACCTGGGTGATGACGCCGGATTTCAGGGCCGTGTCGATGACGCCGTAGGCACTGGCGTTGATCACAGACGTGGGCCCGCCGGACTGACCGATGATACAGGCACCTTTTAATTCTTTCATGATTGACTACCTCCCAGTAGAAAATTACTTGCCATGCGGCATATTTTATCACAAAAGGCTGATAAAGTAAACCGTCGGGGCTTGCAAAAAACAAAAAACGTGGTACAATGCAATATGTAGATAGATATCCCAATCATTCCATACAAGTCAAGACCAAATTTTCAAAAGGAGCGATTTATTATGCCACTGGTTACAACGAAGGAAATGTTCGAGAAGGCCTATAACGGCGGTTACGCCATCGGCGCTTTCAACGTGAACAACATGGAGATCATTCAGGGCATCACCGAGGCCGCCGCCGAGCTGAAGGCCCCCCTGATCCTGCAGGTGTCCAAGGGCGCCCGGGCCTATGCCAACCGCACCTATCTGAAGAAGCTGGTGGAGGCCGCCGTCATCGAGACCGGCCTGCCCATCGCCCTGCACCTGGACCACGGCGACAGCTTCGAGCTGTGCAAGTCCTGCATCGAGGACGGCTTCACCTCCGTGATGATCGACGCCTCCTCCAAGCCCTTTGCCGAGAACATTGCCCTGACCCGTCAGGTGGTGGAGTATGCCCATGACCACGGCGTGGTGGTGGAGGCCGAGCTGGGCACCCTGGCCGGCATCGAGGATGAGGTCAACGTGTCCGCCGAGGATTCCTCCTATACCCACCCCGAGGAGGTGGAGGAGTTCGTGTCCAAGACCGGGTGCGACTCTCTGGCCATCGCCATCGGCACCAGCCACGGCGCTTATAAGTTCAAGCCCGGCACCAAGCCCCAGCTGCGCTTCGACGTGCTGGAGGAGGTTTCCCGCCGTCTGCCCGGCTTCCCCATCGTGCTGCACGGATCTTCCTCCGTGCCCCAGGACCTGGTGGCCAAGGTGAACCAGTACGGCGGCAATATGCCCGGCGCCATCGGCGTGCCCGAGGATCAGCTGCGCAAGGCGGCATCTCTGTCCGTCTGCAAGATCAACATCGACTCCGATCTGCGTCTGGCCATGACCGCCTCCATCCGGGAGCACTTCGCTCTGCATCCGGCGGACTTTGACCCCCGGCAGTATCTGAAGCCCGCACGCCAGGCCATCAAGGAGCTGGTGGCCCACAAGATCGTGGACGTTCTGGGCTGCGACGGCAAGGCGTTCTGAGAGATAAGACGACCCCATTTGTGTCCCCCCTGTGACCCCACCGGTGCCCAGGGGGGCGCATTTTCAGGATTACCACCCCAACAGAGCAGAGAGGAAAAACTATGAGAAAGACAAAAATCGTATGCACCCTGGGTCCGGCCACCGACAGGGAGGGGGTGCTGCGGCAGATGCTCCAGGCGGGCATGAACGTGGCCCGGTTCAACTTCTCCCACGGCAGCTATGACGAGCATCAGCGCCGCCTGGACCAGCTGGTGGCCCTGCGGGAGGAGCTTCATCTGCCGGTGGCCGCCATGCTGGACACCAAGGGGCCGGAGGTGCGGCTGAGGAGCTTTCAGAACGGGCCGGTGCAGCTGAAAACCGGCCAGAGCTTTACCCTGACCACCGACGACGTTCCCGGCGACGAGAGCCGGTGCTCCATCACCTATGCCCAGCTGCCCCAGGACGTGAAGCCCGGGAACACCATCCTGCTGGACGATGGACTGGTGCGGCTGACGGTGCTGGAGACCACCGAACGGGAGATCCGGTGCCGGGTGGAGAATGACGGCGTGATGAAGGACAAGAAGGGCGTCAACGTGCCCGGCGTGTCCCTGTCCATGCCGTATATGAGCCAGCGGGACCGGGAGGATATCCTGTTCGGTATCCGGCAGGGGTTCGATTTCATCGCCGCCAGCTTCGTCCGGTCCGCCGCCGATATCCGGGAGATCCGGCACATTCTGGATAAGAATCACTCCAGGATCCGGATCATCGCCAAAATCGAGAACCAGGAGGGCGTCAGCAATCTGGCGGACATCCTGTCTGTGGCTGACGGCATCATGGTGGCCCGGGGGGATATGGGCGTGGAGATCGACTTCACGGAGATCCCCGCCATTCAGAAGAGCATCATTGCCCAGTGCGTGGCCGCCGGGAAGCCCGTGATCACCGCCACCCAGATGCTGGATTCCATGATCGAGAATCCCCGGCCCACCCGGGCGGAGATCACCGACGTGGCCAACGCCATCTATGACGGCACCAGCGCCATTATGCTCTCCGGCGAGACGGCGGCAGGGAAGTACCCGGTGGAGGCCGTTCAGACCATGGACGCCATCGCCCGGAAAACCGAAAGCGGCATTGACCGGGTCTGTCCCGCCAAGACGACCAAGCGCACCCGGCTGTCCATCACCGCCGCCACGGCCCACGCCGCCTGCACCACGGCGGAGGACATCGGCGCGGACGCCATCCTGACCGTCAGCCAGCGGGGCATTACCGCCCAGATGGTCAGCCGGTTCCGGCCTGCCGCCACGGTGGTGGCCCTGCTGCTGGACCCCCAGGTCCAGCGTCAGATGGCCCTGTACTGGGGGCTGGTGCCCATTACCATGCCCCGGGCCAGCAGCACCGATCAGCTGGTAGACCTGGCCATTCAGTCCGCCCAGGAGGCGGGGCTGGTGAAGCATGGGGACCTGGTGGTGGTCACAGCAGGCGTGCCGGTGGGAATTTCTGGCACCACCAATATGATCCGCATCGCCCAAGTGGGCGGCTCCCTGGTCAACGCCATCGGCGTGGGCAGTCAGATCGCCTCCGGTCCGCTGTGCGTCTGCCGGACGCTGGAGGATATTCCGGAGAAATTCCACCCCGGCGATGTGCTGGTGGTGCCCTATACCAACAACGAGGTGCTGCCCTGGCTGCGGCAGGCTGCGGCCATCGTCAGCGAGGAAGCCAGCGCCGACTGTCACACGGCCACCGTGGGACTGCTGCTGAATAAGCCCGTCATCGTGGCGGCCTCGGACGCCACCCGCCGCCTGAAGGACGGCACCTTCGTGTCCGTGGACTGCGCCCGGGGAATCGTGCAGGTCATTCCCCAATAAGAGTACATAAAACACGGACCCGGGAGGTTGATCCCGGGTCCGTGCCGTTTTTTCAGGTTATTGGCCGCAGATAGTCATACGCCGTGCGCAGGGTGCCGCTGGAAGCGTAGATGTTTCCGCATTTCCGGAAGCCATAGCCCTCAATGGCGGCCTGCATGGCGCGGTTATCCGTGTGGGTATCTACCCGCACATAATCGGAAAGGCCGGTGCAGAAGTCGAAACAGGCCCGGGACACGCCGCGGACCGTGCCGCTTGAGGCCAGGCGGTGGATGGTGCCGTAGGGCCGGTCCGCGTGCCACCGTCCGTTCAGCAGCACCTGATAGGTGGGCTCGTCGCCGATGATGAAGGAAAAGGTCCCCACAACGGTTCCGTTCTCCGTGAGCAAATAGCTGTCGCCCCGGGCAATGTCCGGTAGCAGCTCGGGAAGCCCCGGATAGCCGCCGCCCCACTGGGTGGGATTGCCGTGGGCGGCCATGTACGCCTTGGCGGACCAGAAGATCTCCAGAATGGCGGGGACGTCATCGGCCGTGCTCTTTCGGATCTCCATGGCGTTATTTCTCCGTGCTCTTGTTGGCGAAAATGACGCCCAGGGTGATCAGCACCGCCCCCAGAATGCTCATCCAGCTGATTTTCTCGTCCAGTAGCAGCCAGCCCACCACCACGGTGACAAAGGGGGAGGCATACAGGTAGTTGTTGGTGACCACCACGCCCAGGCGCTTGAAGGCGATGTTCCAGATGGCGAAGCACACGGCGTTGCCGAATACGCCCAGAAACAGCCAGGAGATCAGGATATTGGGCTGGGTGAACAGGGGCGTCAGGCTGGGCAGACCGTCCGTCAGCAGCACCAGAGGCAGGGAGGTCAGGAAGGCCCACAGGAACACCCGGCGGGTCACCAGGAAGTTGTCATACCGCTCGGTGTACCGCTTCACCAGGATGGAGTATACCGCCCACATCAGGGCGGCGGCCAGGGCCAGCAGGTCGCCCAGGGGGCTCAGATGGAAGGACAGGGTGCCGTTGAGCACCACCAGCACCACACCGGCAATGGCCACCACCGCGCCGATGTACACCAGCTTCCCAAGCTTTTCGCCCTTCCGGGAGAACAGCTGGGCCAGGATCACCGTCAGAATCGGGGACATGGATACCAGAATGCTGACGTTGGCGGCGGAGGTGTGGGCCGCGGCGGTGTTCTGCAGGAAGAAGTAGAAGCTGCCGCCGGTGATGCCGATGAGGATGAACATCAGCTCGTCCTTCCAGGGGAGCTTCATGGTTTTGGGCCGCAGGGCCCACAGGGTCAGGTATGCAAGCCCCATCCGCAGGGGGATGATCTGGGTGGGGGTGTAGGCCGTCAGCATGACCTTGGTCAGCACGAAGCAGCTGCCCCAGACCAGGATGGTGAACAGGGCATAAATATGCCCCAGGGTTTTCTCTTTCATGGTTCTTCTCTCCTCTTTCTGTCCTCGCATTGGTTTACGGGCCCACAAAATGCCCGGCATTGCCGGGCATTTTGCTTGGGTTTGGGTTGCCTGCGTCAATCCTGGGGCAGGGTGGGGGTCTCGCCGTTCAGAATCTGCTGGATCAGGCCCTTGGCGGTGTTGATCTGGGTGGCGTTGGGCCACATGACCCACAGCTCCTCGCCTCCGGCGGAGTAGCACGGCTCTATGCCGCCCTCGCCGCTGACGGAGTAGCTGGTGATGTTCCAGTGGACGTTGTCCCGCAGCTGCATCTGCACCAGGCTGCTGATGTCCTCATAGGTCAGGCTGGTGATGAAGGAGGTGGACACGGCATCCAGCACCTTTTGATAGCCCTTGAGGATGGCAGGGGAGGAGGCTTTGTCCACGATGGCACGGATCACGGCCATCTGATTCTTGCCCCGCTGGTTGTCGCCGTCGTCAAAGGCGTGGCGCTCCCGGGCGAAGCACAGGGCCTGCTCGCCGTTGAGGTGGTTGATGCCCTTGGTAAAGGTGTAGCCCGCCATGTGGACGCCGTCGCCGTTTTCGTTGGGCACCTCCATGCCCACGGTGGTGAACTCATAGTCGGAGTTCACGTCCACGCCGTCCAGGGCGTCCACGATCTTCTTCAGTCCGGCGAAGTTCACCCGGGCATAGTAATCCGCCTTGACCCCGTAGAGGTTCCCCAGCACGGCGGCAGATTCGTCGATGCCGTACATGCCGGCGTGAGTCAGCTTATCCCGCTGCCCGTTGCGGGCCAGGGGCACATAGTAGTCCCGGGGGGTATTGATCAGCAGGATCTGGTGGGTCCGGGGATGGATCACCGCCAGAATGTTCACGTCGCTGAGGCTCTGGATATTGATGTCCGAGCTGCGGGCGTCAATGCCGCTGCAATAGACAACGAAGGGCTGGGAGGTGATGGAAGCGTTGGGCTTGATGGGCTCCAGCTCCTTGGTGGTGCTGAACTCATAGATGATGTGGGTATCCTTGGAGAAGGTGCTGTAATCCTCCAGACTGTCCAGCGTGGTGAGATAGCTGGAGTTGAGGATGATGGCCCCGGCGTTGCCGTCGTACAGGGCGTCGGCCAGGGAGGTCAGGTCTGCGTAGGTGCTGGTATCCACACGGCCGCCCAGGCCGTCCTTGATGTCGTCCAGCAGGGCACTGGTATTGTCGGCGCTGATATCGGCGTCCTGGCTGAGAATGCCAAAGGTGTAGCCCACGGTGTCGCCGATGCTGCGGGCGGGATCATCCGCCATGACCACCACATAGGAGGTGGTTTTCTGCAGGTTCTTGCCGGCGATGGCCAGCAGGGCGCTCCTGCCGGAGGCGGCGGCCACGGAGCCATACAGCATCAGGCCCGAAAGGACCAGCGCCAGCAGGCCGCACAGCACCTTGCCGGTTTTGACCCGGCGGATGGGCAGCTGGATGAGCACATGGCCTGCGTTGATCAGCAGCAGGACCACCTCAATGACGATGAGGTACAGATCCGTCAGCAGCTTGGTAGACATCAGCTGCACCAGCAGCACCAGGCTGCAGATCATCAGCAGGCCCATGGCCGCCAGGCCGAACCAATCGGCGCTGGTGCGGTATAGCCGGCGCCGTCTCCGGCGGGGCTGTTCTTGTTCGTTCATAAGCGTTTCATCCTTTCTGCGTCAGGGCTTCACAGTGGGCGTCTCGCCCCGGAGAACCTGCTGGATCAGGTCCTGGGCAGTGGCGACCATCCGTTCATTGGGCAGGACCACGGCGTACCGGGTGTCATTTCCCAGACTGTAGCAATAGTCGGCGCTGTTTTCGCCGGTAAGACCGTATGTAGTGATGTTCCAGCCGGACATATCCTGCAGCTGCATCTTCACCAGGGAGATGATGTCCTCCTTGGGCATATTGGTGGCGATGGAGTCGGAGGCGGCGCTCAGAACGTCCTGATAGCTCTTGAGAATGGCCGGGGAGGCGGCCTTATTGACGATGCCCTGGATCACCAGCATCTGGTTGCGGCCCCGCTGCATATCGCCGTCGTCAAAGGCGTCCCGCTCCCGGGCAAAGGCCAGGGCCTGGCGGCCATCCAGGTGATTCACACCCTGCTGGAAGGAGTAGGCGGCGAAGTGGAAGTTGCCGCTGCCGTCCTCGTCGGGCACCTCCATGCCCACAGTGTTGAAGGCCACGTCCGAGTTCACGTCGATGCCGCCCAGGGCGTCGATAACGCCCACCAGCCCCGCAAAGTGGACCCGGGCGTAATAATCCACATCCACGTTATACAGCTGCTCCAGGCCCTTGATGGACTCCTCGATGCCGTACAGGCCGAAGTGGGTGAGCTTATCCTTCTGCCCCTTGGAGGGGAGGGTCAGGTAGTAGTCCCGGGGGGTGCTGACCAACAGAATCTGGTGGGTGGAGGGGTTCACAACAGCCAGAATATTGGTATCGCTGCGGCTGTTGAGGGGAATATAATCCACCCGCTCATCGGTGCCGCTGCAATACACCACAAAGGGCTCCCGGGAGATGTTGGCGTTGGGGGCAATGGGCTCCACATCCGGATTGTCGATGGAGAACCGGTAAATGACCTTGGTGTCCTTGGAGAAATTCTGATAGCCCTCCGTGCCCTTCAGGACGGAGAAATAGCTGCCGTTGAGGATGATGGCATCCACCTGCTTAGTCAGCAGGGCGTCGGCCAGCTGGGGCAGGGTGCCGAAGGTCTCGGTCTGCACCTGGCCCAGGCCGTCCTCAATGTGGGACAGCAGCGCATCGGTGTTTTCCCGGTCCATGGCCTCCAGGATTCCATAGGTATAGCCGAAGGTATCGTTGACGGTTTCGGCCTTGTCATCCGCCCGAACCACCACGGATACGGTGGTTTTGGAGGAGCCGCCGGAGGTGATGTTGGACAGGAACTTCATAAAGGAGCCTGCGGCGGTGGAGGTGAAGATCATGGCGGCGGACAGCGCCAGGGCCACCACGGAACAGATCAGCTTCCCGGCCACATTGCGGCGCACCGGCAGCTGCACAAAGGCGTGCAGTCCGTTGAGAAGCACCAGCACCAGGATGAACACGACGGTCAGCACCGTGGTCAGTACCCCGGCGTCCAGCACCCGCACCAGCAGGATCACGCTGCACACCAGCATACACACCAGGGCCAGCAGTCCCAGCCAGTCCGCCGGGCCCCGGCTCCCACCCCGGGAACCATAATAGGATGAATAGGCATTTCTGCGACGATGTCTCATGGGTTTTCTCCTTGTATTTCTCTATATAGCTTACGTTTTTGGTCTGTCTCAGGGAACCTGGGGCGTTTCGCCGTCCATCACCTGGCGGATCAACTCCTTGGCGGTGTTGACGGTGTCCATATTGGGCCGCATGACCCAGGCGGCGTCGCCCAGGGCATAGCAGTACGAGGTGTCGCCGGAGCCGGAAACGGCGCAGCTGGTGACGTGCCAGCCGGACATATCCTGCACCTGCATCTGCACCAGGGAGGCGATGTCGTCATAGCTCAGACTGGTGATGAACGCATCGGACAGGGAGGACAGCAGCGTCTGATAGTTTTTCAGCACGGCAGGGGAGGAGGCTTTGCTGATAATGGCCTGGATCACGGCCATCTGGTTTTTGCCCCGCTGGTTGTCGCCGTCGGCGAAGGCGTACCGCTCCCGTGAGAAGCACAGGGCCGCCTCACCGTTCAGGTGATTCACGCCCTCGGTGAAATCGTAGCCGCCCATGGAGAAGGTCTTGGTGGAATATACGTCCACACCGCCCAGGGCGTCCACGATCTTGGTGAGACCGGCGAAGTTCACCCGCATATAGAAGGATGTGTGGGTGCCGTAGAGATTGTCCAGGGTCTGCATGGACTCGCCGGTGCCGTAGATCCCGGCGTGGGTCAGCTTGTCCAGCTGGCCGTTGTGGGCCAGGGGCAGATAGTAGTCCCGGGGGGTATTCACCAGCAGGATCTGCCGGGTGGTGGGGTTTACCACCGCCAGAATGTTCACATCGCTGCGGCTGGTGATGTTGATGTTGCTGCTGCGGGCGTCGATGCCGCTGCAATAGACCACGAAGGGGTCCTTGGTCACGTCCACCGGGGCGTTGGTATCCGACGGGGTGGGCTCCACGGCTTTGGACGTGGTGTATTCATACAGAATCCGGGTGCGGTCGGAGAAGTCGGCATAGCCCTCCTGCTCCTCCAGCAGGGGGATATACCCCTTGTTCAGCAGGATGGCCCCCACCTGGTCGTCGTACAGAGCGTCGGTCAGCAGGGCAGGGGAGGCGTAGGCCGTGTGGTTCGCCGAGCCCAGCTTCTCCTGAAGCTGCTGCAGCAGGGACTGGGTGTTCTCGGTATCCCGGTCCTCCAGAATGCCGAACCGGTAGCCCTTGACGTCGTCCAGACTCTGGGCCGGGTCATCGGCGTTGACGATGACGCAGGTGATGTCCGTCTCCACGGACTTGTCCGCCACATCGGTGATGGCGTGCTGCACAGAGCCCAGGGCCACCGCGCCATAGAGCATGGCGGCGGCCAGCACCAGGGCCACGATGCCGCAGGCGATCTTTCCGCCGGTTTTCTCCCGGCGGGGCAGCTGGACCCAGCCGTGCAGACCGCTGAGCACCAGAAGCGCCCCAACTGCCAGCAGCAGCTGGCCGGTGGGCAGGAACTTGGTGGATATCAGCCGCACCACCAGCACCGCGCTGCAGATCACCAGCACGGCGAAGGCGACCAGGCCGAACCAATCCGCCCCGCTGCGGCGGGGGGAGGAGGTCTTTTCGGTTGTCATAGCGTGTCTCCTTTGCAATGGGATAAGTCGCCGGTGCGCCGCTTCGCAAAGCGCACCTATTATAACAGTCTCCTATTATATATCCTGCGGCCGCAAATTTCCATCCCAAATTGTAACAATTTTATGAATTTCCCCATATTTACCAGCCTGCTCCCCGGTTTCATACGGTAAAACGGTTGAAGCGGCGGAAAAAATGTGGTATGATGAACTACACTGTCGGACCCGGCGCGGAACACCGGGTCCGGAATATGAGGAGGAAAACAGATATGAAGGCAACGCTTGTTATCATGGCGGCCGGGCTTGGCTCCCGCTATGGCGGAAATAAACAGGTGGACGGCGTAGGCCCCGGCGGCGAAATTCTGATGGAATACTCCATTCATGACGCTATCCGGGCGGGCTTCACCAAGATCGTGTTCATTATCAAAAACGATATGCAGGACCTGATGCGCAGCCTCTGCGGCGACCGGATTGCCGGGCTGACGGCCCGGGACGGGGAGCCGGTGGAGGTATGCTACGCCGTGCAGGATTATTCCAGTCTGCCGGCCTTCTATACCGTGCCCGCCGGGCGTAGCAAGCCCTTTGGCACTACCCATGCTGTGCTGTGCGCCCGGCCCTATGTGCAGGAGCCTTTCTGCGTCATCAACGCCGACGACTATTACGGCGTGGACGCCTACCGGGCCATCTATGAGGAGCTGGGCCGTCTGCCGCAGCAGGGGAAGGCCACCATGGTGGGCTATCTGCTGCGCAATACCGTCAGCGCCCACGGTACCGTGTCCCGGGGCGTTTGCCAGGTGGAAAACGGCCATCTGGCCGGGATTCACGAGGCCTTGAAGATCCAGCTGTTCCCCGACGGCAGCATTGCCGACGTGGCCGACGGCCAGCGCCGTGAGCTGGCGGCGGATACGCCGGTGTCCATGAACTTCTGGGGCTTCATGCCGTCGATCTTTGACCAGATGGAGACCTATCTGGAGGACTTCCTCCGCGCCCTGCCGCCGGAGGAGCTGAAGGCCGAGTGCCTGCTGCCCAACATGGTAGGGGACCTGCTGAAGAAGGGGCAGCTGTCCGTGTCCGTGCTGCACTCGGCGGACCGCTGGTTCGGCATGACCTATCACGAGGACCGCCAGGCCGTGGCCCAGGAGCTGGCCCGGCTCCACGAAAACGGTACATATCCCGCTACGTTGCGGAACTGAAAAGGAGAATCACCTCACATGCAAAGCAGCAGAAAACAGCCGCCCCGGCGACTGGAAAAGCGAAAAAACAGCCGCCGTTGGCTGCTGATCCCGGCCCTGTGCGCCGCCGTCATTCTGGCGGTGGTGCTGATCGTGGAGCTGAACAAACAGCCCCAGGTGCTGCCAGACAGCTCCAACACCACCCCCGTTTCCCATGACCAGCCCACGACTCCGGACCCCGAACCGGAGCCGGACCCCGAGCCTATACCGGAGCTTCTGACTCTGGTGAACCCCTGGAATCAGGTGCCGGAGGACTGGACGGTGGACTTAGTGACCCTGCCCAACGGACTGGAGATCGACAAGCGCTGCTATGACGCGCTGATGGACATGATCGACGGTTGCTACGATGCCGGTCTGACACCGGTGATCTGCTCCGCCTATCGGACTCAGGACTTCCAGCAGACTCTGTATGATAACAAGGTGTCCGAGTGGATGGAACAGGGCTATAGCCGAGAGGAGGCCCGGGAGAAGGCCGGGCATCAGGTGGCGGTCCCCGGCACCAGCGAGCACCAGCTGGGGCTGGCGGTGGACATTGTGGACGTCAATTATCAGCTGCTGGACACCAACCAGGAGAACACCGCCGTGCAGAAGTGGCTGCTGGAAAACAGCTGGCGCTATGGCTTCATCCTGCGCTATCCCACGGACCAGACGGATGTCACCGGAATCGTGTATGAGCCGTGGCATTATCGGTATGTCGGTAAGGAGTACGCCCAGGACATCTACAAGAAGGGTCTCTGCCTGGAGCAGTATCTGGAGCAATGGGTAAAGTGAGACACCGGCTCATGCGGCAAGAGTGGAAAAAACAATGGACAAACACCTATGATCGCTTCAGGTGCCGGATGCAATAATAACTGCGGCCCAGGTGGCTTGTGCGCTGACTGCAAACGCAGTCGGTACACGCCATCCGGGCCGCAATTGTTTTCAAATAGGTGCAGTACTGACTCATACTGAGCACGCACGCACAGCGCACGGGATTATTGATTAAATCTTTTAATCAATAATCAGTATAAAACCCGCAAACTCTGCACCGGGGCCACGCAGGGGATTCTGGAAGCGCAGGCCACAGCGGGGACGCCCATTCGGCACAAATGCGCTCTAAGCCCGCTCTCGATTGAACAAAATTTACATTTTGTTCAATCTTGATTGCGCCAAAAAATGCGCCCCTCTCCGGTGCTCCTGCCGATATAGACGAAAAAAGGAAAGGCCATGGCTGAAGACCTACTGCCGACATGATACGGGGACCTCCCTGCCTGGCTCTATGCGAAACAAGAAGATCAAACAAAAACAGGATAGAAACTTTTGCCGCTGTCCGCAGGGACCTACGGCGGGTCCGGGGCTGGAGACGGGCCGTGCGTGCACGGCACAGCCCCTAAAAGCGTCGTAGCAGGCCGGTCCAGGCCCGCCTGCATGAACTTCGCACGCGGGCGGTGGGCGACCTGGCCTCGCTCCGGCGCTTTTACCCGCCTGCCTACGAACTGTGACTGATTGTGAAAAATGTGACAAGCCCCTTCCCTGCCCCGGGTTGCCGGGCAGTTTATAATTTATTTAAGAAGCATTAATGTTTCTCTAATATTTCCGCCGTAAGATAGCACCAGAACGAGGGGGACGACACCCTGGAACACAGAATATCAAGGAGGAACAACTCATGAAAAAGACCATCCGTAATCATATCGACACCAACACCACTACCCGCCGCCTGGCTGAGGGCCTGATCCTGGAGCGCCGGGTCACCGAGAACGGCATTGACCTGCGGGTGATGCTCCAGCGCCCCCTGGAGGAGTATGACGGTCTGCAGACCGCCGCCGAGGCTGCCTACATCGAGCAGTACCTGGTGGAAAAGTACCGGGGCGTGGCGGATGTTGCCGTCATTCTCCAGCTGGCCTCTTGAAAAACCGGCCAAAATCTGTTACGCTGATACCGAGACCCGGCGGCGCCGCCTATCCCATCCTGCGGGCGGTGCCGCCATGCTTTATAAAAGAGGAGGGATCCCCCATGCGCCTTCTGTTTGCCGAGGATCAGCCCCAGCTGCGCCGCTCCGTCACCAAAGCCCTGACCGCCGCCGGTTACAGCGTGGACGCCGCCGCCGATGGGGCCCAGGCCCTGGACGATCTGGACGGGGTGGACTACGACGCCATTGTCCTGGACGTGATGATGCCCCGGGTGGACGGCCTGACGGTGCTGCGGACCCTGCGCAGCCGGGGCGATGACACGCCGGTGCTGCTGCTGACGGCCCGGGACGCCATCGACCACCGGGTGGAAGGCCTGGACGCCGGGGCCGACGACTATCTGGTGAAGCCCTTTGCCATGGAGGAGCTGCTGGCCCGGCTGCGGGTGCTGACCCGCCGCAAGGGCAGCGGCCGCACCAATGTGTTCACCCTGGCGGATCTGACCGTGGATACCGCCGCCCGCAGCGCCGTCCGGGCCGGGACGCCGCTGACACTGTCCGCCCGGGAATACGCCCTGCTGGAGTATCTGATCCGCAACAAGGGCATCATCCTCTCCCGGGAGCAGATCGAAAACAACCTCTGGAACTATGACTATGCCGGGGGCACCAACGTGGTGGATGTATACATCAGCTATCTGCGCAAAAAGCTGGACGGCGGCCACGAGAAAAAACTGCTGCACACGGTCCGGGGTATGGGCTGGGTGCTGAAGGAGGACGTATGAGACATATCTCCATCAAGGTCCGCATGACCATTTGGTTCACCGTGGTGATGGTGGTCATTTCCTCCCTGATGCTGGTGTTCGTGATGCTCATGAACCGCAATCAGGTCACAAAGCCCCCGGCGGCTCAGGTGGTGTCCGTGGTGACCCGCAACGCCGACCGGCTGGAGGTGGAGCATGGCGTCCTGGACCTCAGCGATGTGGACCTGTTCCGCCACGGGGTGTATACCCAGGTGTTCGACGAGGAGGGCCAGCTGCTGGCAGGCTCCGCCCCTACGGAGTTGACGAAGCAGCTGCCGCTGGCCGAGGGAGACGTCCGCCAGGCCCAGGGCAGCGACGGCCTGTACGACGTGTATGACGTCTCCATCCCCGCCGCCGGGATCTGGGTCCGGGGCACCATCTCCCACAACGCCCGGGGCGGCGTGATGGAGGTCATCGTGCCTCTGGCCTGGTCCCTGCTTCCGGCGCTGATCGTGGTGTCGGCCCTGGGGGGCTTTCTGATTGCCTGGCTGTCCTTCCGCCCTATGGAGAAGGTCATTTCTACGGCGGAGGCCATCTCCGACGGCGGCGACCTGTCCCGCCGCATCGGCCTGCCCAAGGGCCGCAGCGAGATATCCCGCCTGGCCGCCGCCTTTGACGGTATGTGCGACCGGCTGGAGCGGTCCTTTGAGGCGGAGCGGCAATTCACCTCCGACGCCTCTCATGAGTTGCGGACGCCGGTGGCGGTGATTCTGGCCGAGTGCGACAGTCTGGACCACGGCCAGCCCACGGAGGAGGACTATCGCCAATCCGTGGACGTGATCCGCCGCCAGGGACAGCAGATGTCCCGGCTTATCGGCCAGCTGCTGCACATCACCCGGCTGGAGCAGGGTACGCAGAAGCTCCAGCTGGAAACGGCGGACCTGAGCCAGCTGGTGGAGGTCCTCTGTGAGGAGCAGGCCCATCTGGCCCCGGAGGGCACCACACTGACGGTGCATACCCAGCCGGATCTGCTGGTAAACGGGGACGTGACCCTGCTGTCCCGGCTGCTGACGAACCTGATCTCCAACGCCTACCGCTACGGGAAGCCCAACGGCCATGTGTGGGTGGACCTGCGCCGGGAGGACCAATGGGCCGTGATGTCCGTCCGGGACGACGGCATCGGCATCGCCCCGGAGGACCGGGAGCGCATCTTCCAGCGCTTTTACCAGGTGGACGCCGCCCGGGGTAAGGACGGCAGCGGCCTGGGCCTGTTCATGGTGCAGCAGGCGGCCCGGCTCCATGGCGGCTCCGTCACCGTGGACAGCCGTCTGGGCGAAGGGAGCACCTTCATCGTCCGTCTGCCGCTGGAAAACTGAGCCATACATATAATATAATGAGTATCGCCCCGCAGTCCGGCTGGACTGCGGGGCGACGCCCGTTCAGAGGAGGGAACAATGGTGTGGATTAGTATGGTAATGAGTGAGGATTAAATCAGATACAATAAACGCAGGGAGATTCGCTCAGTTCCGGGTGTGGATGGCACGCTTTTCCGCGTGAAGAGCGGCCTCCCGGACGCTTTCGGTAATGGTGGGGTGGGAGTGGATGGTCTCGATCAGGTCCTTGGTGGTGGCCTGCATACGAATGGCCAGGGCACCCTCCGAGATCACGTCGGTGGCCCGCGGCCCGATGATGTGCATACCCAGCACGCGATCGGTCCCGGCGTCGGAGATGATCTTCACAAGGCCCTCGCCGCCGTTGAGAATCAGGGCCTTTCCGTTGGCGGCCATGGGGAACTTGCCGACCTTGTAACGCAGCTCCTTCGCCTTGGCCGCTTCCTCGGTCAAGCCCACAGAGGCCGCTTCCGGCTCCATATAGACGCAGGTGGGATTCGTGCTCTCGTCATAGACGGCGTGCAGGCCCATGATGTTCTCCGCGGCCACCTCGCCCATGGCGGACGCGGTGTGCGCCAGCTGGGCATGGCCGAGAACGCAGTCGCCTATGGCATATACGCCCTCCACGTTGGTGCACATCCCCTCGTCCACAAGGATAGCGCCCTTCTGCTCGGCGACACCGCCGGCTGACAGCTGCAGGGATGCGGTATTGGGCTTGCGGCCAACGGCCACCAGCACCTTGTTGGCCTCAAAGGAGACCTCCTCTCCCCTGCTGTCCCGGCAGATCACCCGAGCGCCTGCATCGCAGGTCTCAACGGCCTGCACAGGGCACTCAAAGTGGAAGGCGATGCCCATTTTCTTCATATGCTTGATGCCGACGGCCGTCAGGTCGCCGTCCAGCATGGGCAGCACGTCGCGCTGCGCCTCCACCACGGTGACCTTGGTGCCCAGGGCCGCATATGCGCAGGCCAGCTCCAGGCCGATGACTCCGGCGCCGATGACCACCATGGTCTCCGGCAGCTCCTGCAGGGACAGCGCCCCTGTGGAGTCGATGCAGTTTTCATTTTCCTTCAGGCCCGGAATGGGAGGCACTGCGTTGACCGAACCGGTGGACAGGATCACGGCGTCCGGGGACAGGGTCTCCTGGCTTCCGTCGGGCTTGTCCACCCGAAGGGTCCTTACGCCGGTGAAGGCGGCCTCGCCGCTTACCACGGTGACCTTGTTCATCTTCAAAAGACTGGCAACGCCCCGGGAGAGCTTGGAGGAAACGCTGTTTTTGTGGGCGATGACCTGGGGGAAGTCTACCTCCATCCCCTGCACCCGAATGCCCAGCGTCTGGCTCTGGGTGCGGATTTCCTCCGCCAGCTCCGCGCTGTGCAGCAGGCACTTGGTGGGGATGCAGCCCACATTCAGGCAGGTCCCGCCCAGGTGCTGCCGCTCCACCAGGGTCACGTCTGCCCCCAGCTGCGCGGCGCGGATCGCCGCCACATATCCGCCGGGGCCTCCGCCCACAACGACGATCTTCTTTTTGTTCTCTTCCATAAAATGATGCTTCCTTTCCCGGGGATCAGCCCTCATCGGGCAAGATATGATATTCGCGGCCGATGGCCTTCATGGCCGCCCGCACCTCCTCGACCGTGGCCAGGGACAGCAGTTCCGGCAGGCGCTGCCGAAGCTTCCCCTGATCCAGATGGTCAACGATGTACTTGGTCCGGGCCACCTGCCCGGGCACCACGCTCAGCTCCGCCAGGCCCATGGCCACCCACAGGGGGATCACCGTGGCGTCGGACGCAGCCTCCCCGCACATATTCACCGGAACGCCGTATTTGGCGGCATTCTGGCAGACCATATTGACGCTGCGCAGGACCGCCATGCTGCAGGTATCGTAAAGATACTGCACGTTCTCGTTCATGCGGTCGGTGGCCGTGGTATACTGGATCAGATCGTTTGTGCCGATGCTGAAGAAATCGGATTCCTTGGCCAGCAGGTCGCTCAGCTGCACGGCGGCAGGGGTTTCGACCATGATGCCCACGGCAATCTGATCGTCGAAGGGGATGTTCTCCGCCCGCAGCTGGTCCTTCGCCTGCTGCAGCACCTTCTTGGCGCTGCGCAGCTCCTCGACGCTGGCGATCATGGGGAACATGATAGCAGCCTTGCCGTATGCGCTGGCCCGCAGGATAGCCCGCAGCTGCACCAGGAAGATATCCGGGTGACCCAGGCAGAGCCGGATGGCGCGGTAGCCCAGGAAGGGATTGCTCTCCTGGGGCAGGTCCATGTAGGACGCCTTTTTGTCGCCGCCGATGTCCAGGGTGCGGATGATGACCTCGTTGCCGTGGGCGCGCTGGACCACCGTGCGGTAATACTCAAACTGCTGCTCCTCGGTGGGATAGCCGTCGCTCTCCATATAGATGAACTCCGTGCGGTAAAGGCCCACGCCGTCGCAGGTGTCCAGAACGTCCAGCTCGCTGCTGTCCTTCCAGTTGCCGATGTTGGTGCACACGCGCACGTCCCTGCCGTCCAGGGTTCGGGCGGACTTGCCCAGCACGGCGTTGTAGGCGTCCGACATGGACTGCTGCTTTTTCAGGGCCTGCTCAAAGCGCTCCGTCTCCTGCCGGTCGGGGGATACGATCACCTCACCGCTGCCGTAGAGCACAACGTCCTCGCCGCCGTTCACCTCGCGCACCGCACCGGCCAGGCCGATAACTGCCGGAACGCCCAGCGTTTTTGCCAGGATCACCGTGTGGGAGGTAAGACCGCCCTTTTCCGTCACAAAGCCGCCGATCTTCTCGGGACTCAGGCGCAGAGTCTGATCCGGAGTCAGGTCCTCGGCAAAGAGGACGGCCTTCCGGCCCTCCGGAAGCTCGTTGAGAGAAAAGCTCTGCGTGCGTCCCTGGATCCTGCGGATCAGCTCGCTGCAGACGTTGGAAATATCCGTGGCGCGCTCCCGCAGATAGGGATCGTCCAGCGCGCTGAACTGCACCAGAATGGCGCTTTCCTCCTCCCGGATGGCAAAATCCACATTGACGTGCTTGCTCGCAACATGCTCCTGGACCGCCGTGAAGAACGCGTCGTCATCCAGGATATCCAGATATGATTCCAGGATCGCCGCGGCGTCCTCCGGCTGACCCTCGCAGCCGATCAGCTTCTGCAGGGACGCGGAATATTCGCTTCTGGCCTGCTGCAATTTCTGAAGCTCCGGCTCAACGGCATCGGTGCTGATCCGCTCCACCGTGAGCTCGTCCATCCGGAGGCAAACGGCTGTGCCCCGCACGCAGCCCGGCGCGGCCCCGCAGCCTATCAGTTTTTTCATCGTGTTCCTCCTAACGCGGAAATGTTTGATGCGGACTGTCTGCCCAGCCGCGCTTCTGCCTCAGTCGACAAGGCCCTCGATATAAGCGGAAACAGCGGCTCCCGCTTCCGCCTCGTCCTCGCCCTCCACCTCCAGGCGGATGGGCGTGTGCTGCTTCAGCCCGCCGGCCAGAACCATGATGATGCTCTTGGCGTCAATGGCCTTTTCATCCGTGCAGATGGTGATCTTGCTCTTATAGGATTTGCACAGGCGCACCAGGCCGCTGGCCGGTCTTGCGTGCAGACCCGTTTCATTGGGAATTACGATATCTTTCTGAAACATCTTGATTTGTCCTTTCCGTGTATGCCCTGCCGGAGCGGCACAGGAGCCTCCCGGCGTTCATCGTTTGAAGAATAGGTTCCTGGGCGAGACTGACAGCGGAACAGCCATAATGGTGGATACGCCGGGGCCGAGAAGCTCCAGCTCCATCGCCGCATACCCTGCCGTGTACAGGACCCGGTTGTCGATCCGCAGATCGGCGGCCAGCGCCGCCGCGCTTCCGATGGCAATCCCCAGGTCCACATCGTCAAAGGCGCAGTGCCCGCCGGAGGCGAGGGCCGCCCCGCAGCCGCTATGGCCGCACAGCCCACATGGGGACAGCCCTCTTTGGATCCGGCGGGAGCCGATCAGCACCACCGCCGTGCTGGCCGCCACAAGGGCGGCGTCCCGGCGGAAGATCGGCTTATCCGACGCTCTCTGGCTTTCGATCTGCTCCATGCGGTCGGCAAGCGCATGCAGCTCGTGATCCGTCAGAACGGCGGTGACGATGGAATCCGCGCCGCAGGCCTTGGGGGCCGTCCGCGCGGCGGCGCACATCTGCCTGGCGGCGGATAAAACCGCTTCGCGCACAGCCTGCGCTTCCGTCACCATGGGATCAACCTCCGTGGGTGCCCCACTTCTCAACGGCGGCGGCCAGCTCCGGGGAGTTCAGCGCCGCATCCTGGACCTTCTGGCCCTTGCCATAGGCCTCCATGGCGTCGAGGATGGACTTTGCGCCTGCCTCAGCGCCCATGGGGTGGCCATAGATGCCGCCGCCGGCCATGAGCATGCAATCGTTCCCCAGCAGGTTCATCAGATACTCGATGGCGCCCGCGTGCACGCCGCCGGCCACGGTCATAAAGCAGCTCTTGATGTTCTTCATAGGCGCGATGCACTGGGCGTGGGTCTCCACCAGCTCGTTGGTGGAAATGCCGAAGCGGCCGCTGTCGGGATAGACCAGAGGCATATCCATGCCCACGATACGGGCCAGCTTGCCGCAGGACAGAGCCGTTGCGATGCCGTTGGTGGCGGAACGGTAATACGCGCCCATACCGGCGCAGTGACCGAAAATCGGATAGATCAGGTTCTCCCGCTTCATGGCGCGGATGAAATCCTCCACGGCGCCCCAGCCCATGGACTGATAGTTCACCATGAGGGAGTTGGCGCCTGCGTCAATGGCTCTGCGGGCGCGGTCGAACAGGTTTTCGCCGGTGATGTTGACCGCGTACAGGCAGGCCTTGTCCTTCCCGTTGGCCCGTAGCAGGTCCATGACCGCCCGGACGCGCTTCTCCATGGGAGAATACTCCGGATAGGACTGCAGCTCGTCATCCTTGATGACGTCGGCTCCGCCCATAGCGGCCTTCAGTGCGCCTGCGGCGCTGACATCCGGCGTGACGCCGATGCAGGGCTTCAGGATCGCGCCCACCAGAGGACGATTATAAACGTTCAGCAGCTTGCGGATGCCGTCGATGCCCATCATGGGGCCGGGCAGCTCCTTCAGCACGGACTCGGGGAAGTCGATATCCACCAGCCGGATGCCGTCCTGGCCCAGGACGTTGCCGGCGACGGTGCTCATGATCATGGGCAGATAGGCCGGGAAGTTCCGGGTGGGGAAGGCAATCCGGGCAACGACGGCGCGCTCACCGGCCATGGGATAGATCCCGATGACCTTTGCGCCGTACTTTTCCACCACTTCGGGGGTCTCCCCTTCCACATGGGTCCAGGTGCCGGCGGTCTGATCGGCGGCAACCAGCTTGACCCAGTCGTACAGGTCCGGTTCCACATCGGACTTCATGTAGTAAGTGGCAACAAGGTAATCGTCGCCGATGCTTTCCGCAACTCTCATGGTCTCAAATTTCATAATACTCTCCCATCTGAAAAAATAATGTTGATCGTATTCGGTCCTTTATAAAAAACGTCTAAGAATCCAACAGTGCCCGCAGCTCCTCGGGTGTGGCTGCCAGGTGCGTGGCCCCAGCCGCAGATAACTCCTCTTCAGTTCCATAGCCGTACAGTACGCCGATGGAGTCAATGCCGCAGGCCCGCGCCGCGGCCATGTCAAAGTTTCTGTCGCCCACCATGACGGCGGTGGACCGGTCCTGTATTGCAAAGGTTTTCAGCAGCCCATTGATCACGTCGCTTTTGGTCTCCGCCGCGCCAAGGGTGCTCAGACCGGAAATTTCGTCAAACCAGATGTCCGCCCCGCAGCCGTGCAGCACACGGCGGGCATTGGAGCCGACTCCGTTTGTCGCGATGGCGATGGTCTTTCCGGCCGCCTTCAGGCTGCGCAGCATCTCCGGGATGCCGCGAAACGGGAACATGGCGCCCGGTCCGTGCTGAATATAATAGGCAAAAAACGCGTCCACCGCTACCTGCGTTTCTTCCTCCGACAGGCCGCAGTAGTCCAGAAGCCCCTCCCGCAGAGGCACTCCCAGGAACCGGGCCTTGATCCGCGGGGTGGCCAGATAGCCGCGCCCGATGGAGTCCAGCGCATACTGCAGAGTGTCGTTCAGGAACTGACCGGACTCCAGGATCGTTCCGTCCAGGTCAAAGAAAATGTATTGATAGCTCAATTCTCTCCAGCCTCCCTTCCGGGGTATCTCACTTCTTGCGTCCCAGGTCTCTTGTAAAGTTCGAGCGATTGCTGCGCTTGCGGCGAAGAATCAAGGACCAAGCGGCTCCGGCAATCAGCAAAAACATCAGAAATTCCACAAAACTGCTCCTTTCCCGCAGCCTTCCCTGTGCCGGACCATACCGGCACAGGGAAGGCGCTTTCCTATGGATTATGCACAATAAAAGTTTTGTTCAGCCGCGGGCAGGCGATCAATAGGACACTTGCCCGAACAGCTCCAGGATCTTATAGATGATCCAGGTGATGGGGTTGCCGCCCTCGGACAGGCAGCTGGTCAGCGTATCCGCGTTGGACAGAACGCCTTCCATAACGGCCAGGTGCGTGTGGGCGCCGGCCAGAGCAGTCGCGCACCAGAAGTACACGGCGAACACCACGGTGGCGGCGATGCAGGTGTGGAGAATGTTATCCTTGGCATAGTAGGCCAGGGGGATGATGAACCAGGGCACTGCCACAAGGCTTGCCACGGCCAGCATACGGTTGCCGGGAATGATGGACATGGCGGTGACAATGGGGGTCATGATCATGATGGAGGTCATGTTGCAGGGGTTGCCCATCAGGGTGGAGGCATCGATGCCGATCCAGATGGTCTTGCCCTTCAGCTTGCGCTGGCAGAATTCCTGCGCAGCACCGGCGATGGGCAGCAGACCCTCCATCATGATGGAGATCATGCGGGGCAGCAGGACCATCACGGCGCCGACGTTGACGGCCAGCAGCCAGCAGTCCACCGGCTTGAAGCCGGCCAGGATGCCGATGATCAGGCCGATGACGGAACCCATGACCATGGTCTCGCCGAAAACGCCCAGCTTGTTCTGCAGGCTCTCGGGGTCAGCCTTGACGCTGCGGATGCCGGGGATCTTCTGGCACAGCTTGATAACGGGCAGACCGATCATCAGGGGCGCGATGATAGCGCCGGTGGGCCAGGTGCAGCCCTCCATGCCGCTGGCTTCCTGGAAGGTGGGGGCGACGATGTCGGACCACTTCCAGGTGATGATCATATAGATGGCTGTGCCGACGCAGGACCACAGGACACTGCCGTCGGTGGCAGCGTAAATGAGGCCGCCGCAGGCCAGGAAGGACCAGTAGTTCCAGAAGTCGATCATCAGGGTCTTGGTGAAGTTGGTGAACAGTAGCAGCAGGTTCAGGCCGATGCCCATGATGATCAGGATACCGGCGGCGGGTGCGCCCCAGCCGTAGTTGATCAGGCTCCAGCCGGTGTCCACGATGTCCAGCTGCCAGCCCAGGCGCTCCACCATGGCGGTGGTGGCGGGACTCATCTTGGCCACCAGCATATCCGTGACCAGGTTCATACCGACCATGCCGCAGGCGCCGGTCAGTGCTGCGCGGAGCGCTTCCGTGAACTTCAGGCCGAAGATCAGGCCCAAGATCAGAAGCATAATGGGAAGGATACCGTTAGCCCCCAGGGAGGAGAGAACTGTTGACATTCCAGCAAAGAAAGCATCCATATGTTTTATCCTCTTTTCCTTAAATTTTTTCCATATTTACAGCGCGTAAAGGGGAAATGCGATACTGTGCATGATCCACAAAAAGCAAATCGGTCGACTCAGTCGGGATACGCCTCGGAAACCAGCCGTTGGATCTCCTCCGCGGACTGGGCGCAGGCAACGCTCTGCACCAGCTCGGGGTTCTGGATCAGGTCCATCACCTGCGCGATGGTGTCCAGCTGTCCCTGGTCGGAATTTACGGCCAGCATGAACACGACCCGGACGTCCACGGTCAGATCTCCGTCGTCGATGCGCGTAAACGTGACCCCTTGGGGCAGCTTGGCCACCAGAACAGTCGTGTCCTCCACCAGGGCCCTGTCGCTGTGGGGAATGGCCACACCGATGGGCTCACAGGGGATGCCGGTGGGAAACACGTTCTCCCGGGCGATCACGGCGGCACCGTAGGAGGGCTTCACTGCGCCCTTTGCCGCCAGGTAATCGGCCATTTCATTGAGAACGTCATCCCGCAGGGACTTTGTTGCCAAAAATCCCTCGATTTTGGGAATGGATTTTCCGCTCACGGAAATCACCTCTTCTTTTCAAGTAGCGGTTCAAGGAACGCGGGCCGTCAGCGGCTCAGGACTTCCTTCAGCTCGGCCAGGACCTTGTCCTTGCCGATGCCGGTGACCAGCGGGATGCCGTTCACCACGGGATAGTCGCCGAAGTCCAGCGTCAGCTTCGCCATCAGCAGGATCACATCCGGCTTGAGCTGCAGATAAGCCGTCTTCGCGGCGGTGGCCATTCTCTTTTCCACCTTCGCCTTGAAGCCCAGCTCCTTGCACACCTGCTCACAGGCCTTCGCACCTACGGTAGAGGTTGCAAAACCGGCACCGCAAACCACCAAACAAGTTTTCGTCTCCATATTTTTATCTTCCTCTCTTTTTTGTTCCGTTGTTCAGGTCTATGGGGTAAACTGCTTAATAAACGATCACGTTCTTCAGGGATTTTCCACTGGCCAGACTCTCAAAGCCCTTATCCAGGTCCTTCAGCTCAAAGCGGTTGGTCACAAAGCGCTTGGCGTCCAGCTGACCGCTGAGGATCAGGTCCAGCGCCTTGCGGTTGACCTCCGGCGTGTAGGCGTTGGCGCCGTAGATGAAAATCTCCTTGTAGTGGATCAGATTGGTGTTCAGCTCCGGGGAGGAGGACACACCGCCGAAGAAAATGACCTTGCCGCGCTTGCGCACCAGATTCAGCGCATCGGCCTGGACCTGTGCCACAGGGCAGGCGCAGATCACCACGTCCGCGCCGCGTCCGTCCGTTTTCTCCAGGATGAGCTTCTGAAGCTCCGGGTCACCGCTGTTGTAATTCACCACAGTGGAGAACCCTCTCGATCTTGCCAGCTCCGCCTTTTCCGGGCTCATTTCCACGATAAGCGTCTCCTTCACGCCGCGGATCTTGGCGATCTCGCTGTGAAGCAGGCCGATGGCGCCGGAGCCGATGATCACCACCAGGTCGTCCATGACGATGTTGGCGTTGATCTGTGCGCTCAGCACGGAGGAGGCCGTTTCGGAAAGCGCGGCATCCGCGGGATCAACGTCGTTGGAGATGACATTGAAGCCGCCGTTTTCCAGCATACTGCGCTCAAAGGGGATATACTCGCCGAATCCGCCGGAATACTGTCCCGTAACGCCGATCTCGCGCAGGCTGCTGCACTGGTTCTGGATGCCCTTCCTGCAATACCAGCAGGTCCCGCAGGGAATGATGGGATCCACGCTCAGCCGGGTCCCCACCGGGAAGGCGTCATACTGGCTTTCGACCACCTCGGCGACGATCTCGTGTCCGAAGATCCCGGGATACTTGGCCCGGGCGGAGCCGCCGCGATAGGTTCTCATGTCCGTGCCGCAGATGCCGCAGGCCAGAGTCTTGGTGAGGATACCGCCGGGAGGGCAGGTCGGGGTGGGGACTTCCTCATAGCGGAGGTCAAAGGGTGCATGAAACACCACAGCGTGCATAATACTCTACCTCTTTTCTTAGTCGTTCAGGTGTTCCAGCCGGTTGGTCAGCGCCGTCAGGAAACGGGCGCCGGTGGCCCCGTCCACCACGCGGTGGTCCAGGCTCAGGCCAAGCTCCATCGCCTTTTCCGGGACGAAGGCCTCTCCGTTCCAGACGGGAACATCCACCATTTTGCCCACCGACAGGATGGCGGCGTTGGGCGCGTTGACAATGGCGCTGAAGGACGTCACGTTGAACATACCCAGGTTGCTGATGATGAAGGTGCCGCCGGTGATCTCCTCCATGCTGAATGCGCCGGTGGCGCTTTTCTCCTTGAAGTTCAGCATATAGGCGTTCAGCTCCTCGATGCTCTTCTGGTCCGCGTCGGGGATCACGGGGACCACCAGGCCCCTCTTGGTGTCCACGGCGATGCCCATATTCACCGACTCATGCTGAATGATCTTCGTTCCGTCATCCCAGGAGCTGTTGACCACGGGAAACTCCTTCAGAGTCTCCGTCACAGCCTTTGCCAGGATGGTGGTATAGGAGGTTTTCACCGGAAGCGATGCGCGATACGCCATCATGGCTCCGCAGTGCAGCGTTGTGAACAGCTGGAACTGGGGTGCTTCCCAGCTGCGGGCCATCTGCTTTGCCATCGCCTTGCCGAGGGGCTTCAGCTTGATCTCACTCATCCGTTTCCACCCAGCCGATGACCTTGGTGATCTCCACGGTGTCGCCGGCCTCGGCCACGATCTCCACCAGGGTGCCGTTCAGAGCGGATTCCACGGTGGTAACGGCCTTATCGGTCTCGATCTCCACCAGGGGGTCGCCCTCCTTCACGGTGTCGCCGACCTTCTTAAGCCACTGCTCGATGGTGCCCTCTTCCATGTCAAGGCCGATCTTGGGCATGATGATTTCCTTTTTCATGATTTTTCTCCTTCTTGTAGTGTAGATATGAAAAACATTCTTCGTTTGTTCCGGAGCTCAGAAGCAGCGGCGGACAGCCTGGATGATATCTCCGTCATTCGGAAGGAATGCCTTTTCCAGATTCGGTGCAAACGGGACCGGAACGTTGGGTGCGCCCACGCGCTGAACGGGCTTTTTCAGGGAGTTGAAAGCCTTCTCCTGGATGATGGCCGCCAGCTCCGCGCCGAATCCGGCCTTGCGGCACGCCTCGTGCACCACGACGGCCCGCCCGGTCTTTTCCACGGAACGGATGATGCTGTCCTCGTCCAGCGGCTCGATGGTGCGGATATCCACCACCTCCGCGCTGATGCCCTCTTCGGCCAGCTTGTCCGCGGCCTTCAGCGCCTGATTCACCATGGCGGAATAGGTGATGATGCTCACGTCGCTGCCCTCCCGCTTGATGGAGCAGGTATAGTCGCACTCATACGGCTCCTCGGGAACCTCGCACTTGGTCTTGTAGAGGGCCTTGTGCTCGATGAACACAACGGGGTTGTTGTCCCGGATGGCCCGGAGCAGAAGTCCCTTGGCGTCGTAGGCATTGGACGGCATCACCACGCGGATCCCGGGAATGTGGGCCAGCAGCGCTTCCAGAGACTGGGAATGCTGCGCGCCGTTGCCCAGGCCGGCGCCGCACTGGGTGCGGATCACCAGCGGCAGGCTCACCATGCCGCCGTACATATATCTCAGCTTGGCGGCCTGGTTCATCACCTGGTCGAAGCAGGTGCCCAGGAAGTCGATGTAGGAGATCTCCACCACCGGCCGCAGGCCAAGCATGGAGGAGCCGATGCTCAGGCCGACGATGGCGGTTTCGGAAATGGGGGTATCGAAAATGCGCTTTTCGCCGAAATTCTTGATCAGGTCATAGGAGCAGCGCAGCTGGCCGCCGTAAACGGCGATGTCTTCACCGGCGGAAAAGATGGTGGGGTCGCTGTTGAAGGCTGTATGGAGGGCTTCATTGATGGCCTCTCGCATGGAAATTTTTCTCATCACACAATCCTCCTTACTGCTTCACAAACATTTTCCATTCGATCTCCTTGTAGGTGGGATCGAACATATCGTCCGCCAGGTCCTCCACCCGAGGCTCGGGCCCGCTCTTGGCGCGCTCGCTGGCCGCCAGGACCTCCGCCTTGGCGGACTTGGCGATCTCCGCCAGCTCCTCGTGGGTGCAGCCGTATTCGCTGACCAGCCTGGCCTCCAGCCGGGTGATGGGGCACTTGGCGCGCCACTCGGCCACTTCCTCGCGGGTGCGGTAGTTCTCATTGTCGCCGTAGTAGTGACCGCCCAGGCGATAGGTCTTCATTTCCACAAGGACGGGACCCTTGCCCTGCCGGACGTCCGCAACGATCTTTCCGAACTCCGTGTACACCTGCTCGATGTCGTTGCCGTCCAGGGTGTAGCCGGGAATGCCGTAGGCCGTGCTCCGCTGGCTGATGTTGGGCACGTTGACGGAGTCCTTCACGTTCATGGAGATGGCGTACTGGTTATTTTCGCACACAAAGATCACCGGCAGCTTCAGAACGGAGGCCATGTTCAGGGACTCATGGAAGGAGCCCTCGTTGGAGGCGCCGTCGCCGAAGAAGCAGACCACCACGTCGGACCGCTCCTGATACTTCAGGGCGAACGCCGCGCCCACGGCGATGGGGATGCCTCCGCCGACGATCCCATTGGCGCCCAGCATACCGATGGAGAGGTCGGCGATGTGCATGGAACCGCCCTTGCCCTTGCAGTAGCCGTTCTCGCGGGCCATCAGCTCCGCAAACATCCGCTCCAGGTCCGCGCCCTTGGCGACGCAGTGGCCGTGGCCGCGGTGAGTGGAGGTGATGTAGTCATGGTTGGTCAGGTGGGCGCATACGCCCACTGCGATGGCCTCCTCACCGTTGTAGGTGTGGACTGCTGCGCGGGTCAGATTCATCTTGGCCAGCTCGATGGCCTCGTTCTCAAACGCGCGGATGCAGTTCATCTTCCGGTAGAAGTCCAATAGGACTTCCTTTGAAACTTTCGTTTCCATTTGTATGGGTACTCCTTTCTCAATGCACGAATATACGCTCCGGCTGCATTCTGCCCATCAATTTTTGGGTTATATGCTCTGCATTCTATCATAGATTTTTAGATTTTCAATAGCTTTTGCTTGTTTTCGTTGTTTTGACGTTTCCATATATTTTCACGCATTTTGCAAGATTTTACATTGCGCCGCAGGAACATAGATTTTGAAATCCGACGGAGACTATGCTATAATCGGAAAAAAGAAATGGGAGTGAGCATATGAATCCGAAACACTATGAGCTTCTGAACCTCTTTTTGACTCCATCCGGAAGAACGTTTACCTATGCGGCCCTGGCGGAGCAGATGAATGTCAGCGTTCGTTCCGTTCGGAATTATATTGCCGGAGTCAACGATTTTCTGCACGAAAACGATCTCCCCCTGATCTCCGTGACCCACGACAGGAAGTTGTATCTTCCCGTCACGGAGGAAACGCGGCAGAAGATCCTGACGATCCTCAGGAATCTGGGGCGCTATGAGTACTCCCTGTCGCAGAAGGAGCGGATCACCGCCGTATATCTGCTGATGATCAGCTCCCCGCAGATCACCGCCGCCCAGATCGCGGACGAGCTGGGGACCAGCAAGAAGACCTGCGCAAACGACATGAAGGGCGTGATGCAGGAGTTTGAAAAAAACGGCATCTCCTTCGTTTCCACCGGGCGGGGCTACCGCACGGAGATCTCGGAGTATTTCCGCAGGGACCTGATCGTCCACACACTGTGCAACCGGCTGGACATCACCGGAACCAACGCGTCCCAGTCGGGGCTGTATACCTGGGTGGTGCAGTATTTCCGGCTGGACGCCCTGCCGGCAGCCCAGTCGGTGGTAACGGCCTGGCTGCATGAGCATCTCCTGGAGCTGGACGGGCTCAGCTATACCAAATTCACGGTGTCCCTGCTGGTGGCCATGTCCAGAATCCGCCAGGGGTTTCCGGTCCAGCCCAATTCGCACTGGATGCAGACAGCGTCTGCCGAATGCGCCTATCTCGCCGACGATCTGACGCAGAGGCTTTCCGGCATCACCGGGGTATTTTTCACCGATGCGGAGGTCCGCTATGCCGCCGATCTGATCAATCGGATCATCTGGGGCGAGCAGGAAAAGAAGTATTGGCGCGGCGTGGATGTCCAGATGATCGTCCGGGTCTTTCTGACCGGCGTGTCTCAGTCTATCGGCCTTGACCTGACCAACGACGCGCTTCTTCAGAAGCAGCTGGTCTCGCACATCGACTCCACCCTGGGCCGCCTGATAAACGGCGACCTGCCCACCTATCACTTCAAGGACGAGCTGATCGAGCGGAATCAGGCGGTGTTCGATGCGCTGAAGCAGAACATTTCCATCCTGGAGAAAAGCCTGCACTGCAAGTTTAACGAGGACGCGCTTTCGTACATTATGATGCACGTCATCGCCTCCATTGAGCGCACCTACATTGCCAATCCCGTCCGGGCCTGCATCGTGTGCAACGCGGGTGTGGCCAGCGGCGTGTACCTGGCGGAGCGCCTGCGGAACTACTGCAAGCTGGACATCATCGCCACCATCCCGGGACACAAGCTCCAGATGCTGCTGGAATCCTCGGTGGAAAAGCCCGACCTCATCATCTCGGTGATTCCCCTGCCGCCGCAGTCCATCCCGGTGATCACCATTCCGCCCCTGCCCACCGAAAAAGTCCTTACCGCCGTCCAGAACGCCGTCAATTCCGTGCTTCAGAAGCGACGGAACTGCATCTTTGCCCCCATGGACAGCGGTGCGGAGCTTCCCGCCTTCCTGCCCGAGCCGAAATACTCCTTCCGGGAGATTTTCCAGCCGGATATGGTCCTGCCGGAGTGCCGCGCCGCCACCTGGTCCGAGGCCATCCAGGCCGCAGGCGACCTGCTGATCCGGGCCGGATATGCCGACGAGCACTATGTCCGCGAGATCATCCGGAACGTGACGGTCAACGGCCCCTATTTCGTCCTGTTTCCCGGGATCGCACTGGCCCATGCCGTTGCGCCGGATCTGGATTCCGATTTTCACGCCAGCATCGTGCGGCTGACCTCCCCGGTCTCCTTCCACCATGAAAAAAACGATCCCGTGTACTATGTCATCGCCTTTATTTCCTCGGATCATGAGCGAAACCACGAGAAGATATTCTCGCTGATCAGCCTGTTCTCCAATGCCCGGCGTCTGCAGTCCTTCATCAATGCCGAAACTCCGGAGGAGTTTCTTGAGCTTCTGGGCATGGCGTGATACCCCGTATATCCGAAAAAAGAGCCTCTGCTTTCACTTGGAAAGCAGAGGCTCTTCAGTCTGTTATGCGGTCATCAGGACCGATTGTTTCAGATCAGCACGGCCCGGTGGAACACCTTTTTACCCTTGCGGATGATCAGGCCGTCGCCGGTGAACTCCTGGCAACCGAAGGATGCGTCGATGGAATCCACCTTCTTGTCCCCCACGGTGACGCCGCCCTGCTGCACCAGCCGCCGGGCCTCGCCCTTGCTGGCGCACAGGCCGCACCGGACCAGCAGGTTCAGCACGTTGATCTCGCCGCTGCCCAGGTCGTCGCCGGTGAGCTCGGTGGTGGGCATATCCTGGGCATTGGCGCCGCCGCCGAACAGAGCGCAGGCCGCCTGGCGGGCCTTCTCGGCCTCGTCCTGGCCGTGGACCAGCTTGGTCAGCTCATAGGCCAGGATGTCCTTGGCCTCGTTGAGCTTGGCGCCCTCCCAGTCGGCCATCTCGTCGATCTGCTCCAGAGGCAGGAAGGTCAGCATACGGATGCACTTGAGCACGTCCGCGTCGCCCACATTGCGCCAGTACTGATAGAACTCGAAGGGGCTGGTCTTGTTGGGGTCCAGCCACACGGCGTTGCCGGCGGTCTTGCCCATCTTGTTGCCCTGGGAGTCCGTCAGCAGGGTGATGGTCATGGCGTGGGCGTCCTTGCCCAGCTTCCGGCGGATCAGCTCCGTGCCGCCCAGCATATTGCTCCACTGGTCGTTGCCGCCGAACTGCATGTTGCAGCCGTTGTGCTGGAACATGTAGTAAAAGTCGTAGCTCTGCATGATCATGTAGTTGAACTCCAGGAAGCTCAGGCCCTTCTCCATGCGCTGCTTGTAGCACTCGGCCCGCAGCATATTGTTGACGGAGAAGCAAGCGCCCACCTCCCGCAGCAGGTCCACATAGTTCAGCTTCAGCAGCCAGTCGGCGTTGTTGAGCATGATGGCCTTGCCCTCGCCGAAGTCGATGAAGCGCTCCATCTGGCGCTTGAAGCAGGCAGCGTTGTGGTCGATGTCCTCCTTGGTGAGCATCTTGCGCATATCCGTGCGGCCGGAGGGGTCGCCGATCATGGTGGTGCCGCCGCCGATCAGGGCGATGGGCTTGTTGCCCGCCATCTGCAGGCGCTTCATCAGGGTCAGGGCCATGAAATGGCCCGCCGTCAGGGAGTCCGCCGTGCAGTCAAAGCCGATATAGAACGTGGCCTTGCCGTTGTTGATCATCTCGCGGATCTCTTCTTCGTTTGTGACCTGGGCGATCAGGCCCCGGGCCACCAGTTCTTCATAAATTCCCATGTTGTTCTGATTCCTTTCCGATATTTTGGGCGTACAGGGGGCAAAAAAACGCCCCCTGTCAGATTGACAGAGGGCGACAAAAATCGCGGTACCACCTCAGCTTCGCCGACGCCTCGCGGCGTGCGGCCTCATCGGGTGCAACAACACCCTATCGCTGTAACGGGCGAACCCGACACATTCCTAATGGGCATCAGGCCGTTCAGAAGGCTGCTCCGGGATGTATTCTCCCGCCGCCGCCTCTCCCCCTTTCACCGCACAGGGGCTCTCTTTGCAGGCAGACTGGCCGGATACTTCTTCCCTTCATCGCTGTTGCATATGAAGTTAGGCATATTATAGCGTTTCCGTCCCCGGTTGTCAACGGGTCAGGCCAAGGTTTTCTTGAATTTTTCCGCCTGGTCCAGCAGCTCCCTGGCCCCCTCCAGCATGGTGGCGGAGATGGAGGCCCCGCCGGTGAGACGGGCCAGCTCCTGCTGGCGCTGGGCACGGTCCAGCTGCACCACCCGGGTGAAGGTGCGTCCCCCCTGCTCCCCCTTTTCCACGGAGAAGTGGGTGTCGGCCATGGCGGCCAGCTGGGGCAGATGAGTCACGCACAGCACCTGCTTGGTGCGGCTGATGCGGGCCATTTTCTCGGCCACCTTCTGGGCGGCCCGGCCGGACACGCCGGTGTCCACCTCGTCGAACACCATGGTGCCCACCTGATCCTGCTCCGACAGGACGTTCTTCATGGCCAGCATGATGCGGGCCAGCTCGCCGCCGGAGGCGATCTTGTGGATGGGGCGCAGCTCCTCGCCCACGTTGGCGGACATCAGGAACCGCACCTGATCCATGCCGTTTTCCGCCAGGGCCTGCTCCGTAAAGCAGATGGCGAAGCGAATTTTGCCCATGTCCAGCTGCCGTAGCTCCGTGAGGATCTGCTCCTCCAGCCGCTGGGCCGCCTGATGCCGGGCCTGGGACAGGCTCTCCGCCGCCTGGCGGGCGGCTTTTTCGGCTTTTTTCAGCTGCTTTTCCAGGTGCAGCAGCGTGTCCCCGGCGTCCTGGATCTGGTCCAGCTCCCGGCGGCAGCGGGCCTGGTACTCCAGCATCTCCTCCACCGTGGGGCCGTATTTCTTTTTCAGGCGGTACAGCTGATCCAGCCGTCCCTCCACCCGGTCCAGCTCCTTGGGAGAAAAGTCGAAATCCTCCCGCTTGTCCCGGATGGTGTCCGCCAGGTCGTAAATCTCGCTGTAGGCGGCCTCCAGCCGGTCATACAGCTCCCCCAGCTCCGGGTCCAGACCCCGCACCGGGGCCAGGGCCCCCTGGGCCTGGCGCACCAGGTTGGCGGCACCGTCGCTGCCGTCGTCGCCGTTGAGGCAGAAGTCCGCCCCGGACACGGCGGAGATGAACTTCTCCGCGTTGTGCAGCAGGGTCCGGCGGCTTTGTAGCTCCTCCTCCTCGCCGGGGCGCAGCTTGGCTCGCTCCAGCTCCTGGAGCTGATAGGTCAGGGTATCCACCCGCCGGGCCTTCTCCGCCTCGTCCATTTCCAGGGCCTGCATCTGCCGCCGCAGGGCGGCCATGGCCTGGTACTTTTCGCGATACTCCGCCAACAGCTGCTCCGTCCGGCCAAAGCTGTCCAGATACAGCAGGTGCTGCTCCTCGTCCAGCAGCTGCTGGCCGTCGTGCTGGCCGTGGATATTCAGCAGGCGGCTGCCCAGGGTGCGAAGCTGGGTAACGGTGACGGGGCGTCCGTTGACCCGACAGACGTTCTTGCCGTCGCCGTGGATCTCCCGCTGCAAAAGCAGCTCCCCCTCCCAGGCGATGCCCAGGTCCTCTCCCAGCCGGGGCGGAATGTCCGTGAAGCACGCGCTGACAAAGGCCATATTGGCCCCGGTGCGGATCAGGTCCCGGGAGGTCCGCTGGCCCAGCACGGCGCTGATGGAGTCGATGACGATGGACTTACCGGCGCCGGTCTCGCCGGTCAGGGCGTTGAAGCCGGGCCGGAACTCGATGTCCGCACACTCGATGATGGCGATATTCTCAATGTGGAGCAATTGCAGCATCTGCGTATCCCTCCGATGTCTGCGCCATGTCCCGCGTCAGCGCAGCATTTCCTTGATCTCTTCCGTGAAGTCCAGGGCGCTCTCCGTGTCCCGCATGATCAGCAGGGCCGTGTCGTCGCCGGCCAGGGACCCCACCAGATACGGCACGTCCATGCCGTCCACGGCGGAACCGGCGGCGTTGGCCAGGCCCGGCAGGGTCTTGATGACCACGATGTTCTGGGCGTTGTCCACCGTCAGGACGCTCTCCCGGAAGATGGTGCGCAGCTTGTCGGCAAAGTTCAGCTTGGTGCGGTGGGCGGAAACGGCGTAGCGGTACCGGCCCTGCCCAGCGGGCTCCTTGATCAGGTGCAGCTCCTTGATGTCCCGGGAAATAGTGGCCTGGGTGCTCTTGATCCCCTTGGCCTGGAGCCGCTCCAGCAGCTGCTCCTGGGTCTCGATGATCTCCTCGCTGATGATCTGGAGGAGCTGGTTCTGGCGGTCGTTTTTCATTTTTTAGAAGCCTCCGTTCCCATTTTTTTGTCCAGTATTTCGCAAAAGCTCTTTTTGGAGAGCCGCACCAGCCTGGTGGTATATTTTGAGGTGCTTACCCGCACCTGGTCTCCGTTTTTCAGGGAAAACGCCTTGCCGCCGTCCACGGAAAGATAGACGAATTTCCGGTTGGCGTCCGCCGCCTCCACCGTGATCACATGCTCTGGCGAAAGCACATAGGAGGACGAGCGGGTGGAATGGGGGCAGATGGGCGTCAGCAGCAGGTTCTTTGCGGTGGGCTCCACAATGGGGCCTCCGGCGGCCATGGAATAGCCGGTGGAGCCGGTGGGGGTGGAGACGATGATGCCGTCGCCGCCCACCTTGGTCAGGCGGCCCTCCTCCGTGAAGATGTCCAGCCGCACCACCCGGGCAATGGAGCCCTTGGACACCACTGCGTCGTTCAGAGCGATGTTGTTATACACCTGCCGCCCCTCCCGCAGCACCGACACGTCCAGCATCATCCGGGATTCCACGGTGAAGCGGCCCTGGGCCAGGTCCCGCAGCCGGTCCAGCTCGTTGACCTCCAGCTCCGACATGAAGCCAAGGCTTCCCAGGTTCACCCCCAGCACCGGCACGCTGTGCAGCGCCACGGTGCGGGCCAGGTGCAGGATGGTGCCGTCGCCGCCGAAGGCGATCAGCAGGTCCGCCTGGCGGATCTCCTGCTGTAAGGGGCGCATGGGCAGGCCCAGCTCCTCGCCGTACCCCTCCCGCTGGAAGGGCAGGCAAACGGAGGTCTGCATCCCCAGACTTTCCAGCATATCCCGGGATTGTCTACACACTTTCAGCTCACTGTCCCGGTACGGATTGGGACAAAGTATCACGCGTTTTGGTTTCATGCCGCTCACCTCAGTCCTTCAATTGGCTGTGGGACGCCTCCACGATCTCCGACAGAGAGAAGTCGCCGGGGGTTCCCTGCCCGTGACGAAGATAGCCCAGATATTCGATATTCCCCTCCGGCCCCCGGATGGGGGAATAAGTGATTCCAAGCACTGTAAAGTGGTTTTCCTTCGCATGGCGCAGAAACGCCTCCAGCACCTCCAGGTGCACGGCCGGGTCCCGGACCACGCCCTTTTTGCCCACCTTTTCCCGGCCCGCCTCAAACTGAGGCTTCACCAGGCAGACGGCCTCCCCCTCCGGGGCCAGAAGCCCGTCCAGGGCCGGAAGAATCAGCCCCAACGAAATGAAGGATACGTCCACGGAGGCAAAGTCCAGCTCCTGGGGGATCTGCTCATGGGTGAGGTACCGGGCGTTGGTGCGCTCCATGCACACCACCCGGGGGTCCCCACGGAGCTTCCAGTCCAACTGGCCATAGCCCACGTCCACGGCGTAGACCTTCTGGGCGCCGTTTTGCAGCATACAGTCGGTGAAACCCCCGGTGGAGGCCCCGATATCGGCGCAGACCTTGCCGGTAAGGGTCAGCGGAAAGGTCTTCATGGCCTTTTCCAGCTTCAGGCCGCCCCGGCTGACGTAGGGCAGGGCGTGTCCCCGCACCTCGATCTGCGCGGTGTTGGGCACCGCCGTGCCGGGCTTGTCCACCCGCTGACCGTCCACAAACACGCTACCGGCCATGATAACGGCCTGGGCCTTCTGGCGGCTTTCCATATGCCCCTGCTCCACCAGCAGCACGTCCAGTCTTGTTTTATTGCTCATGCAGCATCTCCTCCACACTGTCTGCCACGCTCCGGGCGTCCAGGCCGAAGGCCCTGTACAGCTGGTCCACCGTGCCTTGGGGGGCAAATCGGCCGCCCAGATTCTTCAGGGTCAGGCAGCGGGGCTCCACCCGCTCCTGGGCCAGAATGGCGGCGATCCGCTGGCCCACACAGCCGGTGGCCATGCAGTCCTCCAGCACCAGCAGGCGCTCCGTGCCGGAGAAGGCCTCCTTCACGGCAGCGCTGTCCAGAGGACAGATCTGGTTCAGCTTCAGCACCCGGGCCCGGATCCCCTTCTCGGCCAGAAGGTCCGCCGCGTCCAGGGCCTGGTTCACCAGAATGCCGTAGGTCAGGATCGTGGTGTCCTCGCCCTCCCGCAGGCAGGCAAATGTGCCGTCGCCGCCGTCATCCTGATAGCGGCCCTGGCCGCCCCGAGGATACCGCACCGCCACGGGGCCGTCGATCTCCTCCACCGCCCGGTGCAGCATCCGCCGCAGCTCGGCAAAGCTGGCGGGACACAGCACCGTCATCCCCGGCACCTGGGACAGGTACATGGGGTCGAAGCAGCCGTGGTGGGTCTCGCCGTCGGCTCCCACCAGTCCTGCCCGGTCCACCCCCAGCACCACGTGCAGGTGGTTCAGGGCCACATCGTGCAGCAGCATATCATAACCCCGCTGCAGGAAGCTGGAATACACCGCAAACACCGGCACCATGCCCTGCTGGGCCATGCCGGCGCACATGGCCACCCCGTGGCCCTCGGCAATCCCCACATCGAAAAAGCGCTTGGGCAGGGCGTGGGCAAACTCCGTCAGCCCTGTGCCGTCCACCATGGCGGCGGTAACGGCGCAGATCCGGTCGTCCTTTTTGGCCAGGTCCAGCAGCTCATGGCCGAACACGGCGGAGAAGCTCTCCCCCGACGATTTCAGGGGCTTTCCGGTCTCCACATCGAAGGGGCCCACGCCGTGGTACTTCCCCGGCTCCTGCTGGGCGTAGGGGTATCCCTTTCCCTTGACGGTGTGCACGTGCAACAACACAGGCCGGCGCATATCCCGGGCCAGCAGCAGCATCTGGGTCAGGGTCTCCACATCGTGGCCGTCCACGGGACCCATATAGGTAAAGCCCATGTTTTCAAACACCGTGCTGCCGGGCAGCAGGGATTTTTTCAGGGCCGTTTTCACATCGTGGCTCATGGCGTACACCCGCTTGCCGGTCTGGCTGCCGGTGAGCATCTGGCGATAGCGCCGCTTGAACTCGTAATACTCCGGCGTGCTGCGCAGCCGGGACAGGTGCCGGGACAGGCCGCCCACGTTGGGGTCGATGGACATGCCGTTGTCGTTGAGGATCACGATCAGCGGCTCGCCGCTGGCTCCGGCGTCGTTGAGCCCCTCGAAGCTCAGACCGCCGCCCATGGCGCCGTCGCCGATCAGGGCCAGCACATGATAGTCCTTCCCCTGCAGGGTCCTGGCCCGGGCCATGCCCAGGGCCACCGACACGGAGTTGGAGGCGTGACCGGCGATAAACGCGTCGTGTACGCTCTCCCAGGGCTTGGGGAAGCCGGACAGGCCCCCGAACTGCCGCAGGGTATCGAACAGCTCCCGCCGTCCGGTCAGGGCCTTGTGAACATAGCACTGGTGGCCCACGTCGAACACCAGCCGGTCCACGGAGGTGTCAAACACCCGGTGGATGGCCACGGTAAGCTCCACCACCCCCAGATTGGAGGCCAGGTGGCCGCCGGTCCGGGATACCTCCCGCACCAGGAAATCCCGCAACTCCGCACAGAGCTGCCGGGCCTGATTTTCATTGAGCCCCTTCACATCGGCGGGGCTGTCCATATGGTCTAAAATCAACGATATCGCTCCATTTCAGCGTGAGAGATGCAGGGCGTGCATGATCCGGGCCACCCGGTATACCACGCTGGTGCACTGGTTGATGGCCACGGTTTTGCCCAGGGCCTTGCCGCCGATGGTAATGCCGGAGATCAGCGCCGTGGCCCCGATGGAAATCAGCACCGAGGTGGTGCTCAGGTCCCTTTGCAGGTGGGTGACGATCACCGCCGCGGTGGAACCGCTGACGATGCCGCAGATGTCACCCACCACGTCGTTGCACACGGAGGACACCTGGTTGGCATTCTGCAGCAGGCGGATGGCCGCCTTGGCGCCCTTTTCCTTGTGGGCGGCCATGGAGTGGAAGGGCTTGGGGTCCGCCGCCGTAACGGCCACGCCGATCATGTCGAACACGATGCCCAGGCCGATGAACACGGCCAGCACCAGCGCCGCCACAACGTATCCCGTGCCCTCCAGGGCGGTGGTGGAGAAAAAGCTCAGCAGCGCCGACAGCACCACCGCCAGCGCGAACACCCGCAGGGCCCAGCCCCGGCCGCTTTTCTTTTTCCCGCCGTTTTTGTCCTTGCTCCTGTCGCGATCGCTCAAGAGTAGATCCCTCGCTTTGTTGTTATAGTACACTGAACAGGGCAACGCCGAAGGTTAATCTTACGGCTTAGGTGCGGGTTGGATTTCCCCGCAGCGCGCCTTCCGTCGCCGGTCAGGCGGTTTCCCGTTAGGCGCTGCGCCATGGTGTTGCCGGCCATGGGACCCGATTGCCACTTAGTCCGCACTGCAATCCCTCCGGCGTCCCGTGAGGACAGCCTAGGTGATTTCCACAGCGGTCAGACCGTCTCTTAGCCTCTTTTGCAGCCAGGGTTTCAAGGGAATCAACACAGCCTCCCTGGCCGGGGAGACCGGTGCTTCCACTTCCCTATTCACCATGCCCACGCAAGGCAGGCTACTCTGCACACAGCGTTACGGCGGTAAAGCCGGGTAGCACCGCATTGCAGGTTCATCATCTGCCTCGTACACAGGTCGCTTGACCACAGGGGGAGTACGCCTGTGCACAACAGCAGGTCTCCACGGTAGCAGGGTCGGGTCCTCCATGCCATTGGAGGGCGCCCTACCACCGCAGACGCGGGGGCTCCCGCGTCTCCCCCCAGCACCCACCCCAAACTGGGCGTAAGCAGCAGGCACCAGGGACTTCACAGTTGTGCCCTTTAAAGGATTTTTAGGCCCTTCTTACAAGACGGCAGATCCGACTAGGATACTGCGCCGCTGTTCAGTAATTAAGCATTTTAGCACACTTTTTCCAAATATTCAAGCATTTTATGCAATATATTCCGTATAAAATGCGGCAGGGGCCGCCGCAAAACGGTCCCTGCCGGGAAAAATCACAGAATGATGCAGATCAGGCCGCCGCTGCCGTCGTTGATGATGCGCTCCAGGGCCTCCCGCAGCTTCTTCTGGGAGTCCTGCGGCATCCGCCGGAGCTTTGCCTGCAGGTCGTCTCCCACGATCTCGTGGAAGCTACGGCCGAAGATGTTGGACTGCCAGAGTTTGCTGGTGTCTCCCTCGAACTCCTGGAGCAGATAGTTCACCATGTCCTCGGACTGCTTTTCGCTGCCCACGATGGGCGAGACCGTGGTGGCAATGTCCGCCCGGATCATGTGGATGGAGGGGGCGCTGGCCTTCATGCGGACGCTGTAGCGGCCGCCCTGGCGGACGATCTCCGGATCCTCCAGGTTCAGCTCCTCCACGCTGGGCATCACAATGCCGTAGCCGGTGTCCAGCGCCGCCTGCATGGCGGGAGCCAGGCGGTCATACTCCTTCCGAATGGCGGCCAGGCTGGTTAGAAGCTGCATCAGGTCGCCGTCGTCCGTCACGGACAGGCCCGACTGGCGGCTCAGGGTGTCGTAAAACAGGCTCCGGGGCAGGTCCAGGTCCGCCTCGGCAATGCCGATCCCCAGATTCAGGCTGCGGATGGAGGCGGCGGAGATATCCCCCTCCCCCTGCAGGGCGGCCAGGCAGTCCCGCAGCTGCCGCACATGGGCCAGGTCCGCCGCCTCCCGGCGCACCGCTTGGTATACGCCGGTTTTGATGGGATGGTCCGGCGGCAGGGCCTCCACCCAGGCCGGCAGGAACAGGTCCAGCTCCCGCAGAGGGAACTCATACAGCAGCCCCTGCAGCAGCTCCGTGATCTCCTGCTCCCCCAGCTCCAGGCAGTTCACCGGCAGGCAGCGGACATCATACCGCCGCTCGATATCCGCCGCCATGGACTGGGCCCGGGAGCCCTGGGGCTGGGCGGAGTTCAGCAGCACCACAAAGGGCTTGCCAAGCTCCTGCAGCTCTCGGATTACCCGCTCCTCGGCCTCCAGATAGTCCTCCCGGGGGATCTCCGTGACGCTGCCGTCGGTGGTGACCACGATGCCCACGGTGGAGTGGTCGCAGATGACCTTCCGGGTGCCCAGCTCCGCTGCCTCGGTCATGGGGATCTCGTGGTCGTACCAGGGGGTCATCACCATCCGGGGAGACAGGTCCTCATACTGGCCCACGGCGCCGGGCACCATGTACCCCACGCAGTCGATGAGCCGCACGGAAAACGTGACCCCCTCCTCCATGCGGACCTCCACCGCCTCCTCCGGCACGAACTTGGGCTCGGCGGTCATGATGGTGCGGCCGGAGCCGCTCTGGGGCAGCTCATCCCGGGCCCGGTCCCGGCGGTAGCCGTCCTGGATATTGGGCAGCACCTGGGTCTCCATAAAGCGCTTGATGAAGGTGGATTTTCCGGTGCGCACCGGCCCCACCACGCCGATGTAAATGCTGCTGCCGGTCCGGGCCGCCATATCCTGATAAATGGATGCGGACTGATTCATGGTCCATTCCTCCTGCTCCATAACATCTTGTCTGGTGCTACTCTATGCGCCCCCGGGCCGGGATAGACGGAAAATTTTTACAGAAAAATCCAACAGCCTGTTGATTAATAGGCAGCACCTGTGTTAAAATATCATTCAGAACGGATCGTTAAAAATCCAACAAAAAGGGGATACCCATATGGAACAGTCCAGCACAGACCGCCGGGTGCGGAAAACCAAAAAACAGCTGCGCCTGGCGCTGATGGAGCTGCTGGTGGAAAAAAGCGCTAAGTCCATCTCCGTGCGGGAGCTGGCCGAGCGGGCGGATATCAACCGCGGTACCTTCTATATCCACTACCGGGACGTGGGGGACCTTCTGCAGCGGCTGGAGGACGAGATGGCGGACCGGCTGACGGCTCTGTGCAAGGATCACAAGCCCGAGGGCTCCACCTGGGAGCAGTTCCCCTTCCTGCGGGACCTGTACCGCTTTATCCTGGACAACGCCGACCTGTGCCGGGTGCTGCTGGGACCCAACGGGGACATCGCTTACACCGACCGCATCTGCTGCATCCTGCGGGATTATTTTCTGTATGACTTCCTGTCACAGTTCTACCCCGGGGACCGGCAGCGGCTGAATCACTTCTGTTCGTTTATCGTGTCGGGTAACCTGAATCTGGCGCTGTCCTGGCTGCGGAACGGGGGCCAGGAGTCGCCGGACGAGATGGCCCGTCTGGCGGGCAGTATCATCATGGGCGGCGTGGGTGCCCTGAGTACGCCGATTCTATAACAAAAGCTCCGGATGCGATGCCTCCGGAGCTTTTTGTTTTGCAAAATCAAGCTCAAACGTCCCCCGGTGTGTCACCGGGGGACGTTTGTCAGCGATTCAGTTCCGACACAGGCCGGTTCGGGGAAGATTACTCCTCGTCCTCGGCGGGCTCGTCGTTCAGCAGAGCGCGGATGGACAGGGAGATCTTCTGCTTCTCCTCGTCCACGGCGGTGATCTTGGCGTCCACCATCTGGCCCTCGGACAGGACGTCACCGGGCTTCTCGATGCGGCGGTCCGCGATCTGGGAGATGTGGATCAGGCCATCCACGCCGGGCACGACCTCGGCAAAGGCGCCGAAGGTCATCAGCTTCACGATGCGGACGTTGGCCACGTCGCCCACCTTATAGGTGTTCATGAAGGTGTCCCAGGGGTTGCAGGAGTGATCCTTGACGCCCAGGGAGATCTTGTGCTTCTCGGGATCGAAAGAGATGACGTACACATCCAGGGTGTCGCCCACGGAAACCACCTCGGCGGGGTTCTTGATGCGGGACCAGGACAGCTCGGAGATATGTACCATACCGTCCACGCCGCCGATGTCCACGAACACGCCGTAGCTGGTCATGGACTTCACGGTGCCGGTGTAGTGCTTGCCGACCTCGATGCTCTCCCAAATGGCAGCCTGGGCAGCCTGACGGGCCTCGTACTGCACGGCACGGATGGAGCCCACCACGCGGCGGCGGGCACGGTTGACCTCGGTGATCCGCAGGGACACGGTCTGGCCGATCATCTCGGACAGATCGGCGCCGCGGGGCTGGCCGCTCTGGGAAGCGGGCACGAACACGCGCACGCCCTTGACGTTGACGACGATGCCGCCCTTGTTCTCCTCGGTGACCTTGCCCTCCAGGGTGGTCTTATTCTCGCGGGCCTCCTCGATGTCCTCCCAGACCTTCACGGCATCCAGGCGCTTCTTGGACAGCATGGCATAGCCCTCCACGTCGTTGACGCGGATGATGTAGGTCTCGATCTCGTCGCCGACCTTCACCACGTCCTCGGGCTTCACGTTGGGATCAGCGGACAGCTCGTCCACGGCAATGTAGCCGGCCTGCTTGCAGCCCAGGTCCACCTGAACCTCGGTGGGACCAACAGCCGTCACGATACCGGTTACCTTCTCTCCTGTATTTAAAGTCTTGAAAGATTTGTCCAGCAGCTCCTCGAAGCTCTCTTCCTTGATTTCGTTGTTCTTGATTTCTTCGCTCATCGTTGTATATACCTCCTTAATGATGCCCGCCGGTGTGGACGCGCCGGCCGTAAGTCCCGCCAATGAACATCCAATAAAAAGGTCCGGTGTAAGCTCCTCCGCCCCCTCGATCTGGTACACTCTGGGGCACAGCTCACGGCAAATCTCTGTCAAATGTTTGGTGTTGGCACTTTTACGATCTCCGACCACGACCATGACGTCCACCCGGGAGGCGATCTCCGCCGCCTCGGACTGACGTCTATGCGTAGCATCACATATTGTATCAAATAATTCCGCGTTTGTACACAGTTTTTTTAGAATTTTTTTTGAACTTTCCCAGATGCTTCGGACGCAGGTGGTCTGGGCCACCGCCGTCAGGGGCAGGTCCCGGCGGGCCGGGTCCTCCAGCAACCACCGATCCAGCTCCTCCGGCCCCGGAAACACCAGGGTTCCGTCCCACCAGCTGGCCGCGCCCATGACCTCCGGGTGATGGGGTTCGCCGATGACCAGGGGAATGCGCCCGGCCTGACCGGCCCGGGACACGATATGCTGGATGTGCAGAACGTTGGGACAGGTGGCGTTGACGCACCGGGCCCCCATGGCCTCCAGCCGCTCCAGCACCTGCCGGGTCTCCCCGTGGGAGCGGATGATCACCGTGTCCCCGGGGCGGACCGCATCCGGGGAATCCACCTGACGGGCCCCCAGCTGCTCCAGCCGGGCCACCACGTTGGCGTTGTGGATGATGCTGCCCAGCATCACGCAGCCACCGGTCTCCTGTGCGGTTTTCTCCGCCAGCTCCACGGCCCGGCGGACGCCGTAGCAGAAACCGGCGCTTTTTGCCTGGATCACCGGCATACGATCCCTCCCAATGCATAGGCCCGCCGCATGATCTCGTCGGCGTTGGCCTGGTATTCCTCCGCCGTGCCCTTGCGCCCGGTGTACACCGGGGTATAAGGCCGGCCGATGACGATGTGCACCCGATGGAACGGGCGCTTCCTGGTGTCAATGAACACCGGCACCATGTCCACCCCGGAGCGGATGGCCATCATGGCCGCGCCGCCCTTGACCTCCGCATGGCCCGGGTCCTTCACCCGGGTGCCCTCCGGGAAGATCAGCAGGTTCCAGCCCTGCTTCAGGCTCTGGATGGCGGTTTTCACCGCCTGGATGTCCGAGTTGCCCCGGTCCACGGCGAAAGCCCCCACGTTCTGAAGGATGCGCCCCAGAATGGGGATGCTCAGCAGCTGCTTCTTGGCCATGATGCGCAGGGGGTAGCCGGTGCGGATGGCTGCCACAAACAGGACCGGGTCCCAGGCGCTGCTGTGGTTGGCGCAGAGCATCACCGGCCGGTCCTCCGGCAGATTTTCCGTCCCCTCCAGGGAAATGGGGAACAGGAACCGCACCAGCGGCCCCAGGATTTTCTGAATCCGGACAAAATGCGGATTTTTCACAGCTTTGCCCGCCTCCTTATGGTCTCCAGCAGCAGCTGCAGGCTCTCCTCAAAGGTCAGGGCGCCGGTGTCCAGCTCCACGGCGTCCTCCGCCCGGCACAGCGGGGCGATGGCCCGGTGGGTATCGGCATAGTCCCGGTCCACGATCTCCCGGAGCACCTGGTCATAGGGCTGGGAGGTGCCGCGCTGCTCCAGCTCCCGGAAGCGGCGCATGGCCCGCACCTCCGGCGCGGCGGTGAGGAAAATCTTCACCGTGGCATCCGGCAGCACCACCGTGCCGATGTCACGGCCGTCCATGATGACGCTGTGACGCCGGGCCTGCTCCCGCTGCAGCTCCAGCAGGAAGTCCCGCACCGCCGGAATGGCGGAGACGGTGGAGGCGTACCGGGACATCTCCGGCAGGCGGATCTGATCCGTCACGTCCTCCCCGGCCAGCATCATCCGCTGCAGGCCCGCCTGGTCATAGCGCATTTCCAGCTGCATATCCGGCAGCACCGCCGCCACGGCTCCGGCGTCCGACGGGTCGATCCCCCGGCGGTACACCCCGTATCCGATGGTGCGGTAAATGGCCCCGGTGTCCACATAACAGATGCCCAGCGCCGCTGCCGCCGCCTTGGCCAGTGTGCTCTTTCCGGCCCCGGAGGGGCCGTCTATGGCTACGGAATATTTTTCGGCCATGCTCATTCTCCTTCCGCCACGGCGGCGCTTGTCCCCGCCAGATGCCCGGTGGACCAGGCAATCTGCAGGTTGAAGCCGCCGGTATAGGCGTCAACATCCAGTATTTCCCCGGCAAAATAAAGCCCCGGGGTCAGCTTTGATTCCATGGTAGACGGCTGCACCTGGTTCACCTTCACGCCGCCGGAGGTGACGATAGCTTCCGCCACCGGTCTCGGCCCGGTAACGGACACGGTGAAGCCCTTCAGCAGCTCCTCCAGGGCCCGGCGCTGGGCCTTGGTCACGGAGTTGGCCTTCAGCCCCGCCGGGATCTCCAGCCGCTCCAGTATCACCGGCACCATGCTGTGGGGTACCAGGCCCGCCAGTATTTTCTCGAAGTCCCGGTTGGGATTCTCCCCCAGGTCCCGCAGAATGCGGGCCTCCAGCTTCTCCCGGTCCAGCGCCGGCTTCAGGTCGATGGACAGGCGGTACTGCTCCCGGTCCCAGTGCCGCAGGTGGGCGCTGGCGGACAGCGCCAGAGGCCCCGACACGCCGAAATGGGTGAACAGCAGCTCGCCGAAATCCCGGAACTGCACCTTATTCTTCCCGTTCAGGGCCGTCAGCTCCACATTTTTCAGGGCCAGGCCCTGCATCCGGCGACAGGCATCGTCCCCGCTGACCAGAGGCACCAGGGAGCCGCAGGGCGGCACGATCTCGTGGCCCAGGTCCCGGGCCATGCGGTATCCGTCGCCGGTGGAGCCGGTGGCGGGATAGCTGACGCCGCCGGTGGCCAGGATCACCGCCTCCGCCGGGTAGGTTCCCTGCTGTCCGGTGACGCCGCAGACCCGGCCCCCGTCCGTGTCCACGGATACGGCCCGGTCCCGGACCCACCTCACACCCAGCCTTTCGCACCGGCGGCGCAGGGCCCCGGAAACGTCGAAGGCGCAGTCCGACTGGGGAAACACCCGGTTGCCCCGCTCGGTTTTCAGGGGGACGCCCAGCTTCTCAAAAAAGACCATGGCGTCCCGGCTGTCGAACCGGGCGAAGGCCCCGTACAGAAACCGCCCGTTCCGGGGAATGTTCCGCAGAAGCTCCTCCCGGGAACAGTTGTTGGTCACGTTGCACCGGCCCTTGCCGGTGATGTTCAGTTTTTTGCCCAGACGGTCGTTGGGGTCCAGCAGCGTCACCTGTCCGCCGCCCTCGGCGGCGGCGATAGCCGCCATCAGTCCGGCGGCTCCTCCGCCCACCACCGCGATACGCTTATGATTCATCTTCCGTTTTCCCGAATATGTTGTATTTGGACCAGACATTCTCCAGCTGGGAGAAGGTGCCGGATACTTCCTCGTTTTTCTGCCGCCCCACCGCCACGATCAGGGCGTTCAGCAGGCTCAGAGGGGCGGCCATGGAGTCCACAAAGGAGATCATGTCGCTGCGCACCAGCAGCGACACCGTGGCCATCCGGTAAAGGGGCGACATCTGCCCGTCGGTGATGGCCACCACGTCGGCGCCCCGGTCCCGGGCATATTCCACGGCGTGGATGGCCATCTGGGAGTATCGGGGGAAGCTGATGCCCACCAGCACGTCCCTGGGGCCGATCTGGCTGAGCTGCTCGAAGATCTCGCCGGCGGCGGCATTCTGCACCAGGGTAACGTTCTTGAACATCAGGTGCAGGTAAAAATTCAGGTAGCCCGCCAGAAACGCCGACGACCGTACGCCCATCAGATAGATATGGCTGGCCGTCAGCAGCCGGTCCACCACCTGGTCAAAGGCGGCCCGGTCCACGCTTTCGATGGCGGTGTGGATGCTGTTCATGTCCCGCTGCATCACGCCGGTGAGCACATCCTGCTCCTGCATCTGATCCCGGGACACCTGGATGCGCTGCAGGGACGTGAGCTTGCCCCGGACCAGCTCCTGCAGGGCACGCTGCATATTGGGATACCCGTCGTACCCCAGCTGGGAGGCGAACCGCACCACCGTGGACTCGCTGACCTGGGCCTTGCGCCCCAGGTGCCCGGCGGTCATAAACGCCGCCTTGTCATAATTCATCAGAATATAGTCGGCAATGCGCTTCTGCCCCCGGGAAAAGCTGTCCGTCCGGCTTCGTATGGTCTGGAGCACGTTTTTGCTCACGACTTCTCGCTTCCTTCCAAATCGCGCAGCTCCTGCTGCGTCAGATACCGCCACTGCCCCGCAGGCAGGTCCCCCAGCGTCAGCGTGTGCTCCCGCACCCGCTGCAAGCGCCGCACCGCCAGCCCCGCCTGGCGGCACATCCGGCGGATCTGGCGGTTTTTCCCCTCATGGATGGTGACGGACAGGGCGGCCTTGCTGCCGTCCCGCCACAGCTCCCGGACCCGGGCCGGGCGGATGCGCTCCCCCTCCAGGTCCCGGATGGCGGCCAGCCGCTGGGCGGCCCCCTCCACCGGGCCCGTCACCGTGACCCGGTATTCCTTCTCAATCTGGTGGCTGGGGTGCAGCAGCCGCTGCATCCAGGCCCCATCGTTGGTCATCAGCAGCAGGCCCTCGGAGTCCATGTCCAGCCGCCCCACGGGGTACACCCGCGCGCCGCAGCCGGACACCAGCTCCGCCGCCGTCCGCCGTCCCCGCTCATCGGACAGGGTGGTGACATAGCCCCGGGGCTTGTTCAGCATCAGGTACACCCGGCGGGTGTCCCGCCGCAGGGGCTGGCCGTCCACCGTGACGATGTCCGATTCCGGGTCCGCCTGGTCCCCCAGGGCAGCGGACTGTCCGTTGACCCGGACCCGGCCCTGCCGCAGCAGCTCCTCCGCCGCCCGGCGGGAGCATATCCCGGCAGCCGCTATGATCTTTTGCAGTCGCTCCTTCACGGCGTATCCTCCCGGCGGTGGTCCGCCGTCTCCTGCCCGGCGGGTTGGGCAAAGCCCCAGTCGTACAGGGCGGCATGATCCGCCCAGTCGTTGCCGTCCTGCAGGGTGACAGCCACCAGCCGCCGGCCGTCCCGTTCAGCAACGCTGACCAGGGTCCGTCCCGCGGCTCTGGTGTAGCCGGTCTTCATGCCGATGCACCCGGGCACCGCCCGCAGAAGCCGGTTATGATTGGTCATGGTGCGCCCGCCGATGGTGACGCTCCGGGTGGAGCACAGGCGCACAAAGGTATGGTTCCCGGCGGCATAGGCCGCCAGACGGGCCATGTCCCGGGCGGTGGAATAGTGGGCCTGGCCGTCCAGACCGCTGGGATTTTCAAAGGAGGTATCCTCCATCCCCAGCTCCCCTGCCAGGCCGTTCATCCGCCGGACAAAGGATGCCGTCCCGCCGCAGCCGTCGGCCAGGGCCTCCGCCGCGTCGTTGCCGGAGCACAGCAGCAGGCCGTACAGCAGTTCCTCCACCGTCACCCGCTCTCCGGGCCTGAGGTACATGGAGGAGCCCTCTGTCATGTGTTTCTGCTTTACAGTGATGACGTCACCGGGCGAGGCGCGTTCCAGCACCACCAGGGCCGTCATGATCTTGGTGGTGCTGGCGATGAGCATCCGCCGGCTGCCGTTGTGGTCATACAGCACCTGCCCGGTGTCCGCGTCCATCAGCACGGCGGCAGAGGCGCTGGTGGACACGCCCCACACCCGCACCGGCGTCAGGCACCACCACAGCGCCAGCCCCACCAGAAGCCACATCCGTTTTCTCACAGAGATCACCCCATATCCACAGCGATGACCTCATTCTATTCACTCAGTACGTTTCTTTTTCCGCCTTCTTCTTGTCGATGAAGCTCTCCACCCGGTCCATGACCTGGGGCACCAGATCGATGACCCGGTCCACGGTGCCCACGGCGGGCAGGGCCACGGGCATCACCCGGGTGACGCCGTCCTTCACCACCAGGAAAGCCACCGGCTCCACCTTCACACCGGCGGTGCTGGCGCCGCCGAACTTGGGGGCCTGCTTGCCGTAATCGCCGCCGCCGCAGCCGAAGCCGAAGCTCAGCCGGGACACGGGGATCAGGGTCACGCCGTCGGGGGTCTGGATGGGCTCGCCGATGATGGTGTTGGAGTCCACCATATCCCGGATCTTGCTCATGGATGCCTCCATCAGCTCCGTCAGGGAATTGTTCTTTCTCTCGTTGTTTTCCATGGGTGTCATCCTTTCGTTTTTATATCAGGCGCTTTTTTCATCGTTGGTCACAGGTTCCTGGGGCTTTTCGGGATTTTCGGCCTTCTGGGCCTCCTCCCTGAGTCTTTTCTCCTTCTTCCACCGGAGCAGCCACTTCAGCACCGGGATGCCGAAGGCAAAGCCGATGGCAAACAGGTCCCGGATCTGGAAGGACAGGCCCACCTCCCCTTCTGCTTTGGTTTCGGCGGCGGAATAGTCCACGTCCAGGTGGATATAGGGGTCGGGGATCCGCATCAGCTCCTCCAGCCGGGGCATGAAGGTCCACACTGCCGCGCTGAGCCAGCCATAGGTCTCGGCGGAGGCGGCAGGGTCCGGCTCCCCGCCCAGAACCAGCGACAGACGCAGGGGATCCACCCGTAGCCGCTGGCGGGTCTTTCGCAGGGCTCCCTTCAGGGACTGCCACAGATACGGCAGCGCCGACCGGATATCGGCGAAAGTCAGGCCCAGCTTCTTTTTCTCCTTGGGAGCCTCCTGGGGCTTTTCCTCCTGTTTTTCCTTAGGCTTCTTCGGTTTCTTCTCTTTTTTGGGCCTTCTCTGGGGCTTGGGCACGATCTGCAGGCGCAGAGGCCCCGCCACGGCGATGACCCGTAGCTCGTCGCCGAAGGCGATGCGCACCCCCACCCGCAGAAACAGCACCAGCAGGATCAGTGCCAGCAATATGCCCAGTATCCACAGCGCGACCATGCAGGGTCCCCCTTCCTGTAATTATTGTTCCGGCTCCTGAACGGCGCCATCGTCATCCAGCCGCAGCTGTCCGTCGGCCTCCAGGCCCGGAATCTCCGGCAGATCGTCCACCGAGTTCAGATGAAATGCCCGCAGGAACGCCTTGGTGGTGCGGTACAGCCGGGGCCGTCCCGGCACCTGCAGCCGCCCGCACTCCTCGATCAGGTGCCGGTCCAGCAGCAGGCCCACGGTGTAGGCGCTGTCCACGCCCCGGATCTGGTCCACATAGGCCCGGGTAGTGGGCTGATAGTAGGCGATGATGGTCAGCACCTCCAGAGCCGGCTGGGACAGCTTCGCGGGCTTGCGGATCTCGAAGGCCCGGCGGATCAGGTCGGCGTACTCCGGGGCGGAGCACAGCTGCCAGGTATCGTCCATCCGCACCAGGCGCATACCCCGGCGCTCGTAGCTGTAGTAGTCCGCCAGGCGGCGCAGCACCTGGTCCACGGTGTCCCGGTCCAGGTTCAGGGCCACGGCGATGCGGTCCGCCGCCACAGGTTCCCCGGAGGCGAAGAGGATCCCCTCCACCGCGGCCTCTATTTCTTTCATTTCCATTGCTTCCATGTTTTATTCCTCGGTGTTTTCCGGGTCCTCCCGGCAGGTAACGGTGCAGTCGGCGGCGGGTCCGGCCAGCCGGATGATCCGGCTGCGGCACAGCTCCAGCACCGCCATAAACGTGGCTACCAGCTCGCTGCGGCTGCGGCTGCCCCGGAACAGCAGCAGAAACCGGGTGATGCCGCCCTCCTTCAGCCGCCGGACGATCTCCTTGGCCTTCTGCTCCACGGAATAGGGCTCCCGCCGGACGATCTCGTCAAAGGCCCGCAGAGGCGGCGTTTCCGCCTGGCCCCGGCGGTCTGTGACCTCCTGCATGGCGATGACCAGGTCGGCGGGCTGCTGGTCGTATTCATATACCTTGCCCCGCTCCATAGGCTCGGGGTCCCGGGTCAGGATGCTGCGGCCAAACTCGCCCATGGGGCCCAGCAGCTCCGCCAGGCGGCGCACCCGGGCATAGGCCTCGCCCCGCTGGCGCTCCGCCAGGGACTGGATCAGGGCGTCCATCTCGTTTTTGGCCTCCTCGTCCTCCAGGGACAGGAGCATCCGGGTCTTGATATACATCAGGTGGGCGGCCATGGTCACAAACTCGCTGGCCACCTCCAGGTCCATCTCCTTGCGCCGGTCCAGATAGGCCAGATACTGGTCCAGGATCAGGGCAATGGGGATATCCTGTATCTCGATTTTATTCTTGCTCAGCAGGAACAGGATCAGGTCCAGAGGCCCCTCGAAATCCTGAAGCTCCTCTTTCCCCTGAACCACCTTTTCCAGCTTATAAATGGGACTTTCCAATTGCCTGTACCCTCTTAAAAGCCGACCACGCGGCAGAATAGCTCATAGGTCCACTGGATGGCGGCGCTCATCCATCTGTCCCCCACGCCCAGCAGCACCACCGCCCACAGCAGAAGCATGCCGTATCGCTCGTAGCGCAGCATAGTGTTGTAGGCCCGGTCGGGAAGCAGAGAGAACAGCACCTTGCTGCCGTCCAGCGGCGGGATGGGGATCAGGTTGAACAACCCCAGGCCCAGAGACAGGATCGCCGTGGTCAGCAGGAAGGTCAGCAACCGCTGGTTGGCGGCGGAATACGGGGCATAGTCATACACCAGCCGCCCCGCAAACAGCAGCACCAGCGCCAGCAGGAAGTTGGACACCGGCCCCGCCAGGGCTGTCAGGGCCATGCCCTGCTTGGGGCGGCGGAAATACCGGGGGTCCACCGGCACGGGCTTGGCCCAGCCGAAGCCCACGGTAATCATCATCAGCAGGCCGAACCAGTCGATGTGGCGCAGGGGGTTCAGGCTCAGCCGCCGGGCCCGCTTGGCCGTGGGGTCCCCCAGGGCCAGGGCCGCCAGGCCATGGCAGGTCTCATGCACCGTCAGGCACAGGAACACCGACACCAGCCGCAGAACCATATCCCGCAGGGAGCCAAAGTCCAGCGCATTCCACAAATTTTCCAGGTATCCCACAGGACTTCCTCCCCAAACTATCATATAAGCGCATTATATCAGAAACTTCCGCCGATTACAAGCAAAAAAGAACAGCCGCCCGGCGGGGCGGCTGTTCTGCCGATATTTGGCGGTTTTTTTCAGAGCTTCCGCACCGCCACATCGCACAGCTGCACGCCGATGCCCCGGCTGCGGGCGGCCTGATTTCCCTTATCCAGCAGCTTTTCGCGGTTTTTGGTCACCAGCTGCACCAGCAGCTGGTCCTTCTGCTCCTGGCTCATGGCCCCCAGCACCGTCCGGGCCATGGAGGCCGCCATGTCCGGGTTCCCGGCCAGGACGTTTCCCAGGATGCCGCCCTTTTCCTCCCGGCGCAGCTTCTCCGCCACCGCCGGGATCAGATACTCCGCAATGGAGTCATAGTCGATGTCGTCCACCAGAATACGCAGTTCTAACATAGATTCCCCTTTTGTAAAAAAGCAGGGCTGGGCATGAAACCCAGCCCTGCTGCTGTTTCGTTACGCCTTGGGGCCTGCGGCCACCACTTCCGCGCTCATGCGGGTATACTTCTTGAAATTCTCCACAAAGCTGGCCGCCAGCTTCCTGCAGCTGGCCTCATAGGCCGCGTGATCCTCCCAGGTGTTGGCGGGGATCAGTAGCTCGCTGGGCACACCCTCAATGGAGGTGGGCACCTGGACGCCGAAGGTGGGGTCGGTGACGAACTCCGCCTTCTCGATCTCGCCGGTCAGGGCCGCGGTGACCATGGCCCGGGTGTAGCGGAGTTTCATGCGCTTGCCGGTGCCGTTCCAGCCGGTGTTCACCAGGTAAACCTTTGCGCCGGACTTTTCCACCTTGTCCGCCAGCATGGCGGCGTATACGGAGGGATCCAGCGGCAGGAAGGGCTCGCCGAAGCAGGTAGAGAAGGTGGGCACCGGCTCGGTGACGCCGATCTCAGTGCCGGCCACCTTGCTGGTGAAACCGGAGACGAAGTAGTACATGGCCTGGTTCTTATCCAGCTTGCTGATGGGAGGCAGCACGCCGTAGGCGTCCGCCGTCAGGAAGATCACCGTCTTGGGCACGCTGGGGCTCATGCCGGAGAGCTCCGCATTGGGGATGTACTCCACGGGATAGCCCACCCGGCTGTTCACCGCCAGGGAATCGTCGTCGAAGTCGAACTCCCGGGTGTCGGGGTCCATGACCACGTTCTCCACCAGCGCGCCGAAGCGGATGGCGTTGTAGATCTCCGGCTCGCCCTCGGGAGAGAGGTTGATGCACTTGGCGTAGCACCCGCCCTCGAAGTTGAACACGGAGTCGTCGGCCCAGCCATGCTCATCGTCGCCGATGAGCTTGCGGGCGGGATCGGCGGACAGGGTGGTCTTGCCGGTGCCGGACAGGCCGAAGAACACGGCGGAGTCGCCGTCCTTGCCGATGTTGGCGGAGCAGTGCATGGGGAACACCCCCTGCTTGGGCAGGACATAGTTCATCACGGAGAACACGGACTTCTTGATCTCGCCGGCGTACCGGGTGCCGCAGATCACCACCAGATGGGCCTCGTAGTCCACCAGGATGGCGGCCTCGGAGCGGGTGCCGTCCACCTCGGGGATGCACTTGAAGCCGGGGGCGGCGATGATGGTGTAATCCTCATGGAAGCTCTCCAGCTGGTCCGCCGTGGGGCGGCGCAGCAGCTGGTGGATGAACAGATTCTGGCTGGCCAGCTCGTTGACGATGCGGAAGGCCTTGGTATACTTGGGGTCCGCTCCGGCGAAGCCGTCGAAAATGAACACGTCCTTATTCTGCAGATACGCCGTGACCTTGGCATAGATGGCGTCGAACCGGGCCTTGTCCATGGGCCGGTTCACCTTGCCCCAGGCGATGTCGTCATGGACGGTGGGGGTATCCACAATGAACTTGTCGTTGGCGCTGCGGCCGGTGTACTTCCCGGTCTTGACCACCAGGGCTCCGGTGTTGGACAGGGTGCCCTCCCCCCGGCGCAGAGCGTGCTCCACCAGCTGCGCCGGCGTCAGATTGCGGTACACCGCCCCGGCGTTGATGATGCCCAGCTTTTCCAGTCCGTATGTTTCCATGTGTCGTTCCTCCTCAAATTGTCCCAATTTGTTCCGGTTGTTGTTATTTTCGCAGGGCCTGTACGGCGGCCCGCAGGGCGTCCACGTGCTCCTGGGTGGTGGCCCAGCTGGCGCAGAAGCGCACGCCGGAATGGGTCTTATCCACCCGCTCCCAGTATTCATAGCCGAAGTTCTTCCCCAGCTCCGCCAGCTCATCGTCCGGCATAATGGGGTACTGCTGGTTGGTGGGAGAGTCAAACAGCAGCGGATACCCGGCAGATACGAAGATGTCCCGGATCTGATAGGCCATCTCGTCGGCGTGGCGGGAAATCCTGAAGTACAGGTCGTCGGTGAACAGGGCGTCAAACTGGATGCCCAGCAGACGGCCCTTGGCCATGCGGCCGCCCCGCTGCTTCATGATGAAGCGGAAATCCTTCTTCAGCGCCGAGTTCATGATCACCACGGCCTCGCCGAACAGGGCTCCCACCTTGGTGCCGCCGATATAGAACACGTCGCACAGGCGGGCGATCTCCGGTATGGTCAGCTCAGAGCCGTCGGCCATAACCCCGTAGCCCAGCCGGGCCCCGTCGATGAACAGCGGCAGGCCGTATTTCCGGCAGGTGTCGTACAGAGCCGTCAGCTCCGCCTTGGAATACAGGGTGCCGCCCTCGGTGGGGTGAGAGATATACACCATGCCGGGCTGGACAATGTGCTCGGTGGACTCGTCGTTCCGGTGCCACTCCACATAATCCTGCACCTGCTGGGCGGTGATCTTCCCCTCTGCCGCAGGCAGAGTGATGACCTTGTGGCCGGTGGACTCGATGGCCCCCGCCTCGTGGCAGTTGATGTGTCCGCTATCGGCGGACAGCACACCCTGCCAGGGCCGCAGAATGGAGGCGATCACGGTGGTGTTGGTCTGGGTGCCGCCCACCAGGAAGTGCACGTCAGCCTCCGGCGCCTGGCAGACAGCGCGGATCCTCTCCCGGGCCGCCGCGCAGTATTCGTCCTCGCCGTAGCCCACGGTCTGCACCATATTGGTCTCATTGAGCCGCGCCATCACACTGGGATGAGCGCCCTCCAGATAGTCGCTGTTGAAATAGATCATGGAAGCCTCTCCTTTATCCTATATACTACTTCCCATCATAGACCAGAGAATCGAATTTGTAAAGCAGGAAAATCGTCTTATTTGAACCCGTTCACCTGGACCCAGGCCCGGACATGGTCCACAAACCGCTGGGTGGAGTTGGACAGGGCCTTCTCGTCCTTGACGCCGATGGCGATGCGCCGGTAAAAGGCCTTGGGCGGCTGGCAGACCACCAGCGGATAGGGACTGTGGCGCACCATCAGCTCCGGCAGCAGGCTGATGCCCAGGCCGTTGGACACCATGGACAGAATGGTCCGGTCCTCCCGTGCGATATATCGCACATGGGGCCGCACGCCCATTTCGTCGAAGGCGGCCCGGATTTCGTAATCGTCTCCCTCCTCCAGCTGGATCACCGGCTCCGTGGCCAGGGCCTCCACCGGAAAAGGATCGCTGTTGGCCAGGGGATGCCCGCAGGGCACGATGACCTTCAGCTGGTCCAGGTGCAGGGGATACACCTGCAGTCCCTTCAGGGACGGCATCCGCAGAAATCCGCAGTCCGCCTGCCCGGTGATGATCAGCTCCTCGATCTGGTCGTAGAAGTCGCAGGTCTGTATTTCGAACTCGATGGCCGGATACAGCTTGCTGAAGGCCTTCAGGATCATGGGCAGCCACTGGGCGGAGACGCTGGAAAACGAGGCCACCTTCACAAGGCCCGAATCCATACCCCGCAGGTCTGCCGCCTGCTGGGCCAGTCGGTGATATTCCGTGCAGAGCTGCTGAATCTGCGGAAGCAATGCCCGGCCGTCGCCGGTCAGGATCACGCCGCCCCGGTTCCGGCTCAGCAGGGTCACCCCCAGCTCCTCCTCCAGGGAGCTGATGGCGTGGCTGATTCCGGACTGGGAGAAGTTCAGCTCCTCCGCCGCCTTGGTAAAGCTGCCGCATTCCACGGTTTTCAGGAAAATCTGGTATTTTGTGGCGCTCATGTCCCCCACCTCGTCTTTCTTTGACTGTCTCCCCTATTGCAGCTTGTCAAAAAAGCCTTTTTGACAAGCTGCGTGCGGTTTTTCAGAACTTAAAAAGTTCTGAAAAACCTGTAATTGCAAACGAAAGACACCCCTGATGGGTTTCTTTCGTAACGATCTTTCTTTCCCATGGCGGAAGATTTCCGGGTTTTTCGACAGTCTCCCCTATTGTACACCTTTTTTTTCATGACTTCAATCGAAAATATGCGTTTTACAAATGTAAAATTCTATGATATCCTACCCATGGACTTGAGGAAAGAGAGGAAAAATCGAAAATAGCTCTGATTACAAAGATGCATCGCTGTGCCTTCTGCGGCAGCAGCGAGGTGACGGTTTCCGAGAACGGGACCTATACCTGCCGCGACTGCGGCAAGACCGCTGACCACGGTATGCCGGCCGCCGATGTGGAGGCTGTCAACCGGATTCTGATGACCGGCGGCGACGCCGAGACCGCCGAGGAGCTGCGACGGCGCTACCCCCGTCTGAATCTGACCACCTGGTCCAAGGAGAATCGTCTCCAGTTCTGATTTTGCAGCCGAGAGCGGCTATGGTTTACCTCCTTCGCCGCTGAAAATACCTGGCAGCGCCTGCTGCCCATCTTTTCCATGGGGATTTTCCTACCCCAAACATAACAAACAGCCGCGCTTGGGCATGCGCGGCTGTTTGTTATGTTGAGATTTATTTACAATTCCTTCTTGATGGCGCGGATGGCGCCCTTTTCCAGGCGGCTCACCTGGGCCTGGGATATGCCGATCTGCGCCGAAACCTCCATCTGGGTCTTCCCCTGGTTGAAGCGCATCATCAGAATGCTGCGCTCCCGGGGCGTCAGGCGGCTGATGGCATCCTTCAGAGCAATGCGCTGGATCCAGCTCTCGTCGGTGCAGCGGCGGTCGCTGACCTGGTCCATGACGCATACTGTGTCGCCGCCCTCGGAGTAGATTGGCTCGTACAGGGACACCGGGTCCACGATGGCGTCCATGGCCAGCACCACCTCCTCCCGGGGGATGGCCAGCTCCTGGGCCAGCTGCTCCACGGTGGGCTCCCGCTGGCTCTGGCGCTGCAGACGCTCCCGGGCCTGGAGGACCTTATACGCCGTGTCCCGCAGGCTTCGGGACACCCGGATGGCGCTGTTGTCCCGGAGATACCGCCGGATCTCGCCCACGATCATGGGAACGCCGTAGGTGGAAAAGCGCACTGGCTGGTTGATGTCGAAGTTGTCGATGGCCTTGATGAGACCGATACAGCCCACCTGGAACAGGTCGTCCATGTTCTCGCCCCGGCTGGCAAACCGCTGGAGCACCGACAGCACCAGCCGCAGGTTGCCCCGGATGAGCTTTTCCCGGGCGGCCATGTCTCCCTCCTTGGTCCGCCGCAGAAGCTCCGTCATTTCGTCGTTTTTCAGAACCTCCAGCTTGGCGGTGTTGATGCCGCAGATCTCCACTTTTCCCTGCATTCCCCTGTTGCCTCCGTCACTTGGATAAAAACAGTATTCCCGGGGAAAAGTTCCTTATACGGCAGGGGCTGGTTTCTCTTTTTCTTTCCGCCTGCCGGGCGGTCCAAAATTTTTTGATTTTTTTGAAAAAAGGGCTTGCATTTTCTGGGAGACCGTGTTATTATGAAAAAGTCGTCGAGAGACATGCGCCGTTAGCTCAGCTGGATAGAGCGTCTGGCTACGGACCAGAAGGCCGGGGGTTCGAATCCCTCACGGCGTGCCAAATCGGGAATCTGTTGGACTGCAACAGATTCCCGATTTTCCTTTTGTTTACAAGGGTTTTCGGCGTTTCGGCGGGGCCGCTGACGTTACGCTTTTGTGGGCAATAATGGGCTATTCCGGATTCAAATTACACATGAATTGTCCATTCCCTGAAAACGCCCAAAAAATGCTTGCAAAACCGGCCCGGATGTGATACCCTATTATGGCGTAAAAAGGGCGGTCCTCTGCCGCCGGGGTCCGGAACGAGTCGGACGCCGCATACATGACGGCACGAACGCCTATATAAACAGGAGGAAATATCCATGGATCTGATCAAAGCACTGAACAAAGAGCAGCTGGAGAAGGAAGTCCCTCAGGTGCAGGTGGGCGATACCGTCCGCGTGCACGTGAAGGTCAAGGAAGGCGCCCGCGAGCGTATCCAGGTCTTCGAGGGCACCGTCATTGCCAAGAAGCATGGCGGCATTGAGGAGACCTTCACCGTCCGTCGTATCTCCTACGGCGTGGGCGTGGAAAAGGTGTTCCCCGTGCACTCCCCCTCCATCGCCACCATCGAAGTGGTCCGCCACGGCTTCGTGCGCCGCGCCAAGCTGTACTATCTGCGTGACCGCGTTGGTAAGGCTGCCAAGGTCAAGGAGAAGCTGTAAGCCGTATCCCCCTAAAAAAGAACGAACGCCCGCAGACAGCGGGCGTTTTTTCTTTTGCCAAGGGGCCTGGATTATGATATAATCATATGGTTATGAAGTATGCGTAAGAGGTGATGGATATGCAGGTTGATAATCTGAGCTGGTTCCCCGGGCACATGACCAAGACCCGGCGGATGATCACGGCGGAGATCAAAAATATGGACGCCGTGTGTGAGATTCTGGACGCACGCATTCCCCTGTCCAGCCGGAACCCGGATGTGGACGAGCTGACGGCGGGCAAGCCCCGGCTGGTGGTCCTGAACCGGGTGGACCAGGCGGACCCCGGCGAGACCCGGCGCTGGGCGGCTTATTTCCGGGAAAAGGGCTATGCCGTGCTGGAGGCCAACGCCAAGGGCGGCGCAGGCACCACCCAGTTCGCCGCCGCTGTCCGGGAGCTGCTGCGGGACAAGCTGGCCGCCTGGGCCCAGCGGGGCCAGGCGGGCCGCACCGTGCGGGTCATGGTGCTGGGGATCCCCAACGTGGGCAAGTCCACCTTTATTAATAAGGTAGCCCGCCGCAAAACCGCCCGGGCCGAGGACCGGCCCGGCGTCACCCGCAGCAAGCAGTGGGTGCCGGTGGACAGCACCCTGGAGCTGCTGGACACCCCGGGCATTCTGTGGCCCCGGTTTGACGACCCGGAGGTGGGCAAGCGCCTGGCCTTCACCGGCGCCATCAAGGACGACGTGGTGGACATGGAGGAGCTGGCCTGCTATCTCATGGACTATCTGGGCCGGCGGTATGCGCCGGTGCTGGAGGAGCGGTACAAGATCGACGTGCAGCCGGAAGACAGCGGGTATGACCTGCTGGAAAAGGCCGGGCGGAAGCGGGGCTTCCTTATGCGGGGGGCTCAGGTGGACTCCCAGCGCATGGCCCGGGTGCTGCTGGACGAGTTCCGGGGCGGCAAGCTGGGCCGGTTCACCCTGGAGACGGTGGAGGATGCGCAATGAAGCCGGATGAATCCCTGGAGCAGGCGGCCCGCCAGCGGGGCTATGCCGTTGTGTGCGGCTGCGACGAGGCCGGTGCAGGCCCCCTGATGGGCCCCGTGTGCGCGGGAGCGGTGATCCTGCCGCCGGGCTGCGATATCCCGGGGCTGGACGACTCCAAGAAGCTGACGGAGAAGAAGCGCGAGGCCCTGTATACCCTCATCACCGAGCGGGCCGCGGCCTGGGCGGTGGCCTCCGTCAGCGCGGCGGAGATTGACGCCACGGACATTTTAAGCGCCCGGATCCGGGCCATGGCGCTGGCCATAGAGGCCCTGACCCTCCGCCCGGACTACGTTCTGATCGACGGCAACCGGGATCACGGCAAAACCGCCGCCATTACCCTCCCCCACGAGACGGTCATCGGCGGCGACGGACGCAGCGTATCCATTGCGGCGGCGTCCATCCTGGCCAAGGTCACCCGGGACCGGTACGTGACGCAGGTGCTGGACCGGGAATATCCCCAGTATCTGTTTGCCCAGCACAAGGGCTACGGCACGAAGCTGCACTACGCCATGCTGGACCAATACGGCCCCTGCCCGGAGCACCGGCAGTCGTTTCTGAAAAAGTGGAAGGAGCGGCAGTCATGAGCCGGGCCGAGGGCACCTGGGGCGAGGCGGAGGTGGCCAGCTACCTGCGCCGCCGGGGCTACACCCTGCTGGCCCACGGGTTTCACTGCCGGTTCGGGGAGATCGACCTGATTGCCCGGAAGGACGGCGTGCTGTGCTTCGTGGAGGTCAAGACCCGGACGAATCTGTCCTGCGGCCTGCCCCGGGAGTATGTGACCCCAAAAAAGCAGGAGCGGCTGCGGAAAACGGCGGCCTGGTACCTGATGGTGAAGGACCTGGACTGCCCCGCCCGCTTCGACGTGGCGGAGGTGTACGCCGAGGGTCCGCATCCCCAAAAGGCCAGCCGCATAGAGTACATTGAGAACGCATTCTGAGGTGACGGCATGAACCCTATCCCCTATTTTGACGCACATTGCGACACCATCCACCGCTGCCTGCGGACCGGAGCGCAGCTGCAGGAAAACGACGGTCATCTGGATCTGCGCCGGGCATCGGCCTTCGGGCGGTTCGCCCAGGTGTTCGCCCTGTTCCAGGACCCGGAGGAGGTTCCCCAGGGCAGCACCATGGTCCGGGAGGGACAACTCCTGCATCAGAAGTTCCTGCGGGAGATGGAGCAGAACCGGAACGTCATTGTCCCCTGCCGCACTGGCGCAGAGGTGGACCGGTCCGCGGCAGACGGGAAAATGGCGGCGATTCTCTCCATAGAGGGGGCCGAGCTCATAGGCTGCGACCCGGGACAGGTGGAGACGGCGGCAGAATGGGGCGTGCGGTTTCTCAACCCCGTGTGGAACTGGCCCAATGTCCTGTCCGGCACCAACTGCCGGGACACGGATCGGGGCCTCTCCCCTCTTGGCGCCGACTTCCTGCGGCAGCTGGAGGCGTGCCATATCTGCCCCGACGTGTCCCACATCAGCGACCCCGGCTTCTGGGACCTGGTGCGCCTGGCCCGGGGGCCGGTGGTGGCCTCCCATTCCAACAGCCGGGCCCTGTGCCCCCACCGGCGCAACCTTACCGACGATATGTTCCGGGCCATCCGGGACAGCGGCGGCGTGGTGGGGCTGAACCTGTACCGGCCGTTTGTGGGTCCGGCGGGCACCATGGAGGAGCTGGCGGCGCATGTGGAGCATTTTCTGGAGCTGGGCGGGGAGAAAACCCTGTGCCTGGGCGGCGACCTGGACGGCTGCGAGGAGCTGGCCGCCGGGATGGAGGGCATCCAGGATGTGCCGCAACTGTGGCAGGCTCTGGCGGACCGGGGTTATCCCCGGCAGCTGTTGGAGGACCTGTTCTGGAACAATCTGCGGAGGATGGTGTAAAAACCGATAGGAGGTACTATGCAGATCGTATTTGACTTCATCGCCGGAGATATTCCCTTCGATGAATTTTGGGACGCCTATTGTGCCGACCTCAAAATTGGAAAGTGGTTGGACGGTATTGCTGATTTCAGTCAAGAACCGCCTCCGCAAATATGTAAAGATATTATGCTTCTTGGAATTTACCGTACCGTGCAAAGCGACTATCATGGACATATAAGCCAATTTATTTCTGCCGACTACGCAGCGATGAAAAATGGCTTAATGGATATGAACCAACGGTATTATCTATTCAGCTTAGTTGAAACAGCTGTCGTGGCTGCGTTTCCTCATATTAAGCGGACAAAACGATATAAAAAGGACCATGAATACCTCACAAAAGCAATGGGACAATCAATCGGCGGTAAAGAAGTTGCAGACTATGCATTTGCAATTTTAAAGCAATTTGGAGAAACAATGAAAACGATAGACCGTATAAAGGCCGGTAAAGAAGCACTCTGGAAAGCCTTTCACATCAAGGATCGGAAATTTCCTCGCTGGGCGCAGGAGGCTGATTGGCCTATGGGCAAGAATTCGCCCATGGAGTATCTTGGTCAGCGCCGGGACGGAGAACTGGTAGAGCTGCGCTTCCGGGATGTAGACACCGGTGAAGAACGTACCGTGGAGCAGTATTATTAAGACGCGTGTCCCATTGTTAGTGATGGCGAGGTCAATTATGAAATTTTCAGACTTTTTCTGGCCGGACAGTTCCCTGGAGCAAATCAGGATTTGCTATGATGCTGCGGAATTGACCATCTGGAATCGCAGCATGAACCATAAGGTTACTGTGCGGTGCGAGGGCTTCATAGGTATGACAGATTTATGTATCTGGGACGATCAAATCATTCTCCAGGCGGAATGCCGGAATATGCCTTGGTCAGACGTGATCCGCTCTCAGGATACCTTCCTGCAATCCCTATGTAAAGCATACCCACATTCCTCACAGTGGGACGAAAGGCGGCTCGAGGATGGTGTGGTGGTGTTGAGCGTTCTTTTAACAAATCACATTTGCTTCCGTCTATACTGCCAACGGATTGACGTGGACACTACTGAAAAAAACACTGTGGAACAGTATGATTGATCTGATATCAAGAGGGACTGCCGGAATGCTTTGGACGGTGGGAAACTGGATAGCACACTGATAGCGCTCAAAATCCGGAGCGAATCTTGCACTTAAGGAGGATATATGCTCTTTTCTCCAGATAACTCTAAGTACATTGACGGTCTGCAATTTGTTCCCGTGACGTTTCCATATAACGTACCCGATGCGCTCTTGATTGAAAATCTTCATGTCCGACAGCTTATTGAATACTGCAACAACAAGCAGATCAAAAAGGCGTTTGTACAGGGGTTCAGCGACTATTCCTTTTTGGGTGCCTGCAAGTGTCTTGAGCACATTGCAATAGAATTGCGTCTCCCCTTCGACGCGCATGCCGCACAAAAGTCCGGCACTATTTTATATGAGCTGCGCTGTATGCAGACGCTTCCTAATTTGAGAAGCATTGATATCCGGGTAAATGAAAGGCCGGGTTACCGGGTCAAGGTCCAACTTGACCTCAGTGCGATAGAAACGCTGGAGCAATTTTGCGGTGCGTATCAGCTTGTGAACGGAATAGAAAATTCCGTCCACTTAAAAACGCTTCGGGTCCGAGGTGTCCGAGCGCAAAACCTGGATATATTTAAGAAGTTGACCTCTTTGGATACCGCCTATATTTCTTTTTCGAGCATGGAAAGTCTGGCTGGTCTTGAAAATTTTCAGAGGCTTCAGTGTTTATACCTCACCAATAACCGGCGGCTGCAGGACATCAACGCCCTTTGCTGCGTAAAGGACAGTCTGCATGCATTACGCATTGAAAATTGCTCCCAGATTCAGGATTTCTCGGTTTTGGGCGAGCTAAATGAATTGGAGCTTCTGGAACTGTCGGGGCAAAACTCTCTGCCAAGCCTTGCGTTTATCAGGAATATGCCAAATCTAAAAGCCTTGATCTTCAGCATGAATATTCTGGACGGTGATCTGTCCCCGTGCAGAAATTTGCTATGGGCGTATTCCGAACGGAACAGAAAGCATTACAATTTAAGGGACGACGATTTACCCAAGTCTATCTTCTGCCACGGGAATGAAAACATTGCGCTCTGGCGGCGTCTGGAGTAATTTATATTAATTATACTGCGAAAGGAGGTGCCGTATGGCGCTGTATGCCATTGGCGACCTGCATCTGTCCCTGGGGTCCGACAAGCCCATGGAGATCTTCGGGGACGGCTGGAAGGACTATGTGGCCCGCATCCGGGAGGGATTCTCCGTGCTGACGGAGGATGACGTCACCGTGCTGTGCGGCGACCTGTCCTGGGGCATGAGCCTGGAGGAATCGCTGGAGGATTTCCGGTTCATCGACGCCCTGCCGGGGAAGAAGTACCTGCTCAAGGGCAACCACGACTACTGGTGGAACACCGCCGCCAAAATGGAGCGCTTTTTCGCCGAAAACGGCCTGACCACCATGGAGATCCTCCACAACAACTGCCGGTTCTACGGGGACACGGCTCTGTGCGGTACCCGGGGCTGGTTCTATGAGCTGGACAACCAGGGCACCCACAACGAAAAGGTGCTGCTGCGGGAGGTAGGGCGGCTGGAAACCTCCCTGAAGGCGGCAGGCGACCGCGAGAAGCTGTGCTTCCTTCATTATCCGCCGCTGTATCAGGGGTACCAGTGCCCGGAGATCCTGCGGCTGCTGCGGGAATACGGCGTGAAGGTGTGCTGCTACGGCCATCTCCACGGTCCCTCCCACCGCCGGGCCCTGCAGGGAGAACGGGGCGGAACCTTGTTTTTCATGGTATCCGGGGACTATTTGGGCTTTCATCCCAAAAAAATTTGTGATTAGAGCAAAAAAGTGTGGAAATTGAAATTGTTTTCTGCTATTATATAGAATTGCATTGATACGATTTAATGCTGAACGGAGGAAAAATCAAAATGAGTGTAAAATCCTGTGAAAAACTGGACAAGAGCAAGGTCGCACTGACCATCGAAGCAGATGCCGCCGCCTTTGAGGCCGCCATCAACAAGGCGTACCTGCAGCAGCGGTCCAAGATCAGCGTTCCCGGCTTCCGCCCCGGCAAGGCTCCCCGCAAGATGATCGAGAGCATGTACGGCGCAGAGGTCTTCTATGAAGAAGCAGTGAACATCCTGTTGCCCGACGCCTATGAGGCCGCCGTGAAGGAGCAGGAGCTGAAGGTCGTCGGCTATCCCGAGGTGGAGCTGGAGTCCTGCGGCAAGGACGGCGTGGTGTTCAAGTGCACCGTGGCCGTGTATCCCGAGGTGACCCTGGGCCAGTATAAGGGCCTGGAGGCCCCCAAGGCCGAGGTCAACGTCACCGACGAGGACGTGGACAACCGCCTGAACGAGATGGCCGACCGCAACAGCCGTCTGGTCAGCGTGGAGCGCGAGATCCAGAAGGGCGACACCGCCGACATCGACTTCGAGGGCTTCGACAACGGCGTGCCCTTCGACGGCGGCAAGGGTGAAAACTTCGACCTGGAGATCGGCTCCGGCAGCTTCGTCCCCGGCTTTGAGGATCAGCTGGTGGGCATGAAGGCCGGCGAGGAGAAGGACATCGACATCACCTTCCCCGAGAACTACACCCCCGAGCTGGCCGGCAAGCCCGTGGTGTTCCACGTGAAGGTCAACGAGGTCAAGCACAAGGAAGTCCCCGCCATTGACGACGAGTTCGCCAAGGACGTGTCCGAGTTCGACACCCTGGAGGAGCTGAAGGCCGACACCCGCAAGACGCTGGAGACTGACCGCGAGGCCGCTGCCCAGCGCGCCTTTGAGGACGCCCTGATGCAGAAGGTGGCCGACGGCATCCAGGCCGACATCCCCGACGAGATGGTGGACGTGCAGGCCCAGCAGATGATGGAGAACTTTCAGCAGCAGCTGGCCGCCCAGGGCATCCCCTTTGATCAGTATCTGAAGATGACCAACACCACCGAGGACGACTTCAAGAAGCAGGCTCATGAGCCCGCCCTGCAGCAGGTCCGCATGGATCTGGCCGTGGCCGCCCTGGTGAAGGCCGAGGAGCTGGAGGCCACCGCCGAGGAGATCGAGGCCGAGATGAAGTCCGTGGCCGATAAGTACGGCATGGACCTGGATACCATCAAGAAGTATCTGCCCGAGGCCGACGTCCGCGAGCAGGTCCTGCGCAGCAAGGCCATCAAGGCCGTGGCCGACGCCGCCGTGGCCGTGGCTCCCGTTGTTGAGGAGACCAAGGAAGAAGCCAAGCAGGAAGAGGAAAAGAAGGACGAGGAATAATTTTTCGTCCCCTGCTTGAGATACCCACCGGGCGGGTATAATTGGGTTGAGTTTCATCTATTTGTACAGGAGGTCATTTCTATGAGTTTAGTCCCTTATGTTGTGGAGCAGACCAACCGGGGCGAGCGTTCCTATGACATCTTTTCCCGGCTGCTGAACGACCGCATCATCTTCCTGGGCGAAGAGGTCAATGATACCACCGCCAGCCTGGTGGTGGCCCAGCTGCTGTATCTGGAGGCCCAGGACCCCGACAAGGATATCCAGATGTACATCAACAGCCCCGGCGGTTCCGTGACCGCGGGTATGGCCATCTACGATACCATGCAGTATATCAAGTGCGACGTGTCCACCATCTGCATCGGCATGGCCGCCAGCATGGGCGCGTTCCTGCTGTCCTCCGGTGCCCGGGGCAAGCGCATCGCCCTGCCCAACGCGGAGATCATGATCCACCAGCCCTCTGCCGGGACCCAAGGTAAGGTCACGGATATGGAGATCGACGTGGAGCATTTCCTGAAGCTGAAAAAGCGCCTGAACCAGATCCTGGCCGACAACACCGGCAAGGACCCCGAGCAGGTGAAGCAGGATTCCGAGCGGGATCACTGGATGCTGGCCGAGGAGGCCCGGGAATACGGCCTGGTGGACAAGGTCATTTACAAGAGGTAACCAATGGCAGACGATAAGAAATCCCTGCGGTGCTCCTTCTGCGGCAAGGCGGAGAACCAGGTGCACCGCATGATCCAGGGCCCCGGCGTACGCATCTGCGACGAGTGCGTCCAGCTGTGCATGTCCATTCTGGACGATGGGTACGAGCCCGGCCCCGAGGCCGGGTACGAGACCCCGGACCAGCTGCCCACTCCCCGGGAGATCAAAGAGGTGCTGGATCAGTACGTCATCGGCCAGGACGCCGCCAAGGTGGCCCTGTCCGTGGCGGTCTATAACCACTATAAGCGCATTTTCTTCGGCGGCGGCGAAGATGTGGAGCTGCAGAAGAGCAACATCCTGATGATCGGCCCCACCGGCTCCGGCAAGACTCTGTTTGCCCAGACCCTGGCCCGGGTGCTGAAGGTTCCCTTCGCCATCGCCGACGCCACCACCCTCACCGAGGCCGGTTATGTGGGCGACGACGTGGAGAACATCCTGCTGCGGCTTCTGCAGGCGGCGGATTTCGACGTGGAGCTGGCCGAGCACGGCATCATCTATGTGGACGAGATCGACAAGATCGCCCGCAAGAGCGAGAACACCTCCATCACCCGGGACGTGTCCGGCGAGGGCGTGCAGCAGGCGTTGCTGAAGATCCTGGAGGGCACCGTGGCCAACGTGCCGCCTCAGGGCGGCCGCAAGCATCCCCATCAGGAGTTCATCCAGGTGGACACCCACAATATTCTGTTCATCTGCGGCGGCGCATTCGACGGTCTGGAGAAGATCATCGAGCAGCGCACGGACCGCAAGGGCATCGGCTTCGATGCGGTGGTGGAGAGTAAGGCAGAGCGCCGGACCGGACAGCTCCTCAAGGAGGTCCAGCCCCACGACCTGCTGAAATTCGGCATCATTCCCGAGCTGGTGGGCCGTCTGCCGGTGATCGCCGCTCTGGACGGGCTGGGCCGGGAGGATCTGGTCCGGATCCTGACGGAGCCGAAGAACGCCCTGGTCAAGCAGTATCAGAAGCTGTTTTCCTATGACGATGTGAAGCTGGTGTTCGAGCCGGAGGCCCTGGAGGCCGTGGCCGACAAGGCCATCGAGCGCAACATCGGTGCCCGTGGCCTGCGGGCCGTCATGGAGGGAGTCCTGACCCCCATCATGTACGACATTCCCTCGGACCACACCATCGAACAGGTGACCATCACCGCCGGGGCCGTCAAGGACGGTGCGGAGCCGGTGATCCTGCGTGACCCCAACCACCACCGGTCCCACAAGGACAGCGACGCGCCGGCGTCCTGAAACAAGCACAAAGGGGAGAGACGCGTGCGCCTCTCCCCTCTTGCCCTATTGTACTTTCCCTATCGCAAAGGAGATACCCTTATGACCACACAAAATATGCCGGTGCTGGCCCTGCGGGGGCTGACTGCCTTCCCGGGCCAGACGCTGAGCTTCGACGCGGAGCGTGAGATATCCATCCTGGCCCTGGAAAACGCCATGGAGGGCGACCGGGAGCTGTTGCTGGTGACCCAGCGGGAGATCGGCGTACAGGACCCCCAGGAGGAGGACCTGTACGAGATCGGCACCGTGTGCCGCATTTTCCAGATCGTCAAGACCTCGGATACCGGGGTACGGGTCATCGCCGGGGGCCTGCACCGGGCGGCCCTGCGCCGCCTGTGGCAGACCAAGCCCTTCCTGCAGGCCAATGTGGAGCTGCTGGAGGACCAGAGCTGGCGGGCCTCGGACCGCACCGAGGCTCTGACCCGGCGGACGTACGCCCTGTTTGGCCAGTATCAGGAGCTGGTGGGGAATCTGTCCGACCAGCTGGTGGCCTCCGTGCTGGACATCCGGGACCCCGGCCTGCTGGCGGACACCATCGCCGCCAACATCAACCTCCGGCACCAGGATCGCCAGCGGGTGCTGCAGGAGCTGCATCCCGCCCGGCGGCTGCTGGTGATGAACGAAATTCTGGTGCATGAGGTAGATATCGCCGTCCTGGAGTCGGATATCGACCAGAAGGTCCGCCAGCGGGTGGGCCAGGTCCAGCGGGATATGGTCCTGCGGGAGCAACTGCACGTCCTGCAGCACGAGCTGGGCGAGGACGGCGACGACGAGCTGTACGAATACGAGGAGAAGATCAACCGCTGCCGGGCCGGTGACGAGGTGCGGGAGAAGCTCATGAAGGAGCTGCACCGCCTGTCCAAGCAGCCCTTCGGCAGCGCCGAGGGGGCCGTCATCCGGAACTATCTGGATGTGTGCCTGGACGTGCCCTGGGGTGTGGAGACCCACGACCGGGCCGACGTGGAACAGGCCCGGAAGATCCTGGACAAGGACCACTACGGCCTGGACAAGGTGAAGGAGCGGATCCTGGAATTCATCGCCGTGCGGCAGCTGAACCCCCAGGCCAAGGGCAAGATCCTCTGCCTGGTGGGCCCCCCGGGCGTGGGTAAAACCTCCATCGCCCTGTCTGTGGCCAAGGCCATGCACCGGAAACTGTCCCGGCTGAGTCTGGGCGGTGTCCGGGACGAGGCGGACATCCGGGGACACCGGAAAACCTACATCGGCGCCATGCCCGGCCGGATCATCGACGCGGTGATCCGCAGCGGCTCCATGAATCCCCTGCTGGTGCTGGATGAGATCGACAAGCTGGCCAGCGATATGCGGGGCGACCCGGCGTCGGCCCTGCTGGAGGTGCTGGACAGCGAACAGAACCACGCCTTCCGGGATCACTTCCTGGAGGTGCCGGTGGACCTGGGCCGGGTGATGTTCATCACCACCGCCAACACCCTGGACACCATCCCCCGTCCCCTGCTGGACCGGATGGAGGTCATCGAGCTCACCAGCTATACCGACGAGGAGAAGCTGCAGATCGCCAAGCGGCACCTGCTGCCCAAGCAGCTGAAGGAGCACGGTCTGAAGAAAACCCAGCTGCGCATCACCGACGACGCCATCCGGCGGGTCATCGCCGCCTACACCAAGGAATCCGGCGTCCGGGTGCTGGAGCGCCAGCTGGGGAAGCTGTGCCGGAAAGCCGCCATGCAGCTGGTGGAGGGCGATGTAAAGCGAGTTGACATTACAGAGAATAACCTGAAAGAGCTGCTGGGGACCCAGCAGTACAGCGAGTCCATCCACAGCGACCGGGATCAGGTGGGCGTGGTAAACGGCCTGGCCTGGACCCAGGTAGGCGGCGAAATTCTGGAAGTGGAGGCCCAGGCCCTGGACGGCAGCGGAAAGCTGGAGCTTACCGGCAATCTCGGCAGCGTTATACAGGAATCCGCCAAGGCCGCCCTGACCTGCCTGCGCAGCCGTTGGGAGGAGCTGGGCCTGCCTCGGGACTTCTATAAGACCAAGGACGTGCATGTCCACTTCCCGGAGGGGGCCGTGCCCAAGGACGGACCCTCGGCGGGTATCGCCATCACCACCGCCATGCTGTCGGCGCTGACCGGACGGTCTGTCCGGGGCAGCGTGGCCATGACCGGCGAGGTGACGCTACGGGGCCGGGTGCTGCCCATCGGCGGTCTAAAGGAAAAAACCATGGCCGCCCTGCGAAACGGCGTACATACGGTGCTGATTCCCCGGGAAAACGTCAAGGATCTGGACGAGATCGACCAGACCGTCCGGGCCGGTCTGCACTTCATCCCGGTGGACACCGTGGACCAGGTGTTTGAGGCGGCGCTGGTGCCTCCCCGCGGGGAGCACGCCGCCCCCCGTGGCCGCGTATCGGCGGAATCCCCCGCCGCACTGTCAGTGTAAAGGAGGAGCGCTTGCCATGGCGATCAACTATAACAAGGCGGAATTTATCCGCTCGGCGGTACGGCCGGAGGCCTTTATCCGGGACGGACGGCCCCAGGTGACCTTTGCCGGGCGTTCCAACGTGGGCAAATCCTCCGTCATCAACCGCCTGCTCAACCGGAAGAACTTCGCCCGGGTGGGTGCCACCCCCGGCAAGACCACCCAGGTGAACTATTTCCTCATCGACAACCGCGTCTATCTGACCGACCTGCCCGGCTACGGCTATGCCAAGGTCAGCAAGGAGGAGCGGGACCGCTGGGGACGGCTGATGGAGTCGTATTTCCAGGAGCCGGGCCTCATCTCCCTGGGTGTTCTCATTGTGGACGCCCGGCACAAGCCCACGGTGGACGATGTGACCATGTTCCAGTGGTTCCGGGGCACCGGATGCCCGGTGGTGGTCGTGGCCAACAAGCTGGACAAGCTGAAAAAAAGCGAGATCGAGCCCAATCTGCAGTTGATCCGGGACACCCTGGAGCTGGAGGAGCAGGACTGTCTGGTCTCCTTCTCCGCCGAAAAGGGCACCGGAAAAAACGAACTGCTGTCGGCCATCTCCCAGCGGCTGGGCATGTGAATCCGGGCCTCCGCAATTCTGCCATCTTTTGCCAAAAACTAACCTTTGGTTAATGGTATTTTATCTGAGTCCACTGTACAATGGATGTACAGTGGACTCATTTTATCAAGGAGGAACGAACCATGCGAAAATTCAGCATTCTCTTGCTTCTGTGCACCCTGATGCTGTGCCTGGCCGCCTGCGGAAATCAGGGGACGACGGACGACGACATCGTCGGCGACGACTGGCGCACCTGGGGCACCATTCAGGACACCGGTACCCTGACCCATGACGGCCAGATGATCGACGTGTGCATCTGCATCACCGACACCGGCGCCGGCCTCTACTATGACAAGGCTGAGCAGGAGCTCTACGCCACCGTGCAGTTCCCGGTGCCCCTCGACTCTGCCGCCAGCCGCTACCAGGGAACGGACTACAGCGATCTGGACGGCGACGGCAACAGCGACCTGCAGATGTCTTTCGACCAGGATGGCGAGTATGTGACCTACGTCTGGTACTGGAACACGGTCCGGGGCGAGTTCATGGACACGCTGGCGGACTGAGGAGGCTGCTTCATGAGAAAAACGCTTTGGCTGGCGGCTGTGCTGGCGCTGCTGCTGTCCCTGACGGCGTGCAGCGGCGGCGGAGAGACCCCCTCCCCTGCCGTGCCGGAGGATCAGCGCCAGGTGACGGACGCCAGCGAGCTGGAGGGCAAGTGGTCCTCCCCTTCCGGCAACATCCTGTATTTCGTGGCCGACGAGGGGTGCTATTACTACCAGACCTTCTCCGGCCGCACGGGACAGGGCCGCTATGACACCTCCGGCGACGTGCCCATGATCGACTTCGACGGCTTCCTGTACGATTTCATCCTGCGGGATGACGGCGTGCTGTTGCCCAACCAGAACGGCAGCGGCGACGCGGAGTCCTTCGACCACTTCACCTTCACCCGCAGCGACGCCCGGGTGGACATCTGGGACATTGCCCAGCTGGACGGCGTGTGGCAGAACGCCCTGGGCGAGACTCTGGTCATCGATTCCCAGCGCATGGAGTATCTGAGCTACACCCGCCTGTCCGCCGGCAGCGGGACCATTGTGGACGCCGGGGACGGCAAGGGCCCCTATCTGTCCATGGACGGCTTCCATGCGTATATCTCCCCCGGCCTGGAGGCGGACCGCTTCGCCCTGCTACCGGATGGGGAAACGAATGGCGACTTCTCCGGCGTGTTCTACCCCTATGGCCAGGTGGCGGCCTATACCGGCCTGCCGGGAGCCAGCTTTGAGCTGGACGAGGACGACCTGTGCCGCTGGTACAGCGACGGACACGACGCCTTCTACATCACCGGCAGCTACACCCTCCACGAGGACGGCCTGGCCTATCGGCAGGACGGGCCGGTGTACGCCGCCGGTTTTGACCCGGTGGATTACGATCCCGTCGAGGACTGGGGCGAAAACTGGATGAACAACTGGGGATAAGACCATGAAAAAACATATTTGTCCTATGTGCGGCGAGCCGCTGAAAAAAGGCTCCACTGCGTGCTCCTGCGGCTATAAGGAGTCCCTGGCGGACCGGGAGCTACTGCGGCGGCTGGCCCGGTGGGACCGGCTGCGGACGGTGTGCTCCGTCATGCTGGTGCTGGGCTTTGTTGTGGGCGGCGTTGTATGGTGGAGGTCCGGCGATATCCGCTGGGGCCTGCTGGCGCTGTTTATCCTGCTGGCTGTGGGCATCATCGGCCTGTGCCGGTGCGACAGCCGCCAGCGGAAGCTGATCTGGGAGCAGATGGGGGACTTTTTCCGGTCGGAGACGGAGCAGGCCTTCGGCCCGGACACAAAGCTCCCGGAGCTGGTCATTGACGAGGCGGGCATCCGCCGCAGTCAGATGATCGACCGCCACTGGGAAGAATGCCGGATCAAGAATTACCGCCAGGGCGTCCATCAGGGCGTCCGGTTCGGCGCGGCCAACGTGGAGCTGACCCACAACTTTGAGGAGCACGTGGGCCGGGACGTCAACGACACCATGACCCGGTCCGTGAAGGCCTTCGGCGGTGTGTGGCTGATCTGCGAAACGGACCAACAGGCCCCGGAGGGCGGCTATCTGTACCGCCGGGAGGATGATGCATACGGGCGGGATACCCTGGAATTGGTCCCCCTGCTGGAGACTCTGGGCCGTCCGGCGGCTGTCCGCTGGACGGGAAACCGCCTGGAATTGGCGCTGGAATCCACGCTGCCGGTGATGGAGCTGCCGGTGGATATCAATGTGCGGGACCTGAACGCCCTGCGCCGCAGCTATCTGGTGTCCCTGCGGTATCTGCAGGGGATCATCGAGGCGCTGCATCGGTGCGGCGCGCTGTTCGCGGAGCATGAAAAGGAGCAGACAAATGGATAATAACGTGCAGAATATACGCAGCGGCCGTGCCCTGGCGGGCTTCGGCAAATTCTTTTCCGGTCTGGGCCTGGTTATTGCGGCCATCGGCGCAATATTGGGCGGCGCGGTGCCCGTCATCATCGTGGGCGTCGTCCTTCTGATCATCGGCGGACTGATGAGCTCCGCCGGCGGCAAGAAACTGCAGGGCGCGGCCCAGGGCGGTCTGGCCCAGGCTGCTATGGAGCAAGTGCTGGAGGAGGCGGAGTACCGCCCCGGTTCCTGCATCGACGGCGGAAAATTCGCGGAATCCGGTCTGGGCCTGCCCAGTGCCGACAACGTAGGCGGCAGCGGCCTAGTCTGCGGCAAGTACCACGGCCGGCCCCTGGAGATCAGCAATCTGGAGCTTTCCAACACCCAGGCGTATCAGAATCCCGAGACGGAGGTCTGGGAGGATCGGGAGCTTCCCATCTTCAAGGGTCAGTGGATGGCGGCGGACCTGGGGCGCACCCTCCCCTGCGATGTGCAGGCAGCGCCCAAGGGCAAGCTGGCCCGCCTGCTGGGCCGGGAGGGTTTCGCCTCGGAAAATCCGGAGTTTGACCGGCGGTTCAATGTCCGGTGCGAAAATCCCGCCGCCGGACAGTCCCTGCTGTCCCCCCGGGTCATGGACCAGCTGCTGAAAATGGGCAGCGTCTATCTCAGCGTCAAGGCCGACGGCCGCGTGTTTGCGGCCATCCAGACGGACGATCTGCTGTTTGACGCCGGAAAGGGCCGCCCCGAGGGTCTGACCCGGCGCTTCGCGGACCAGCTCCGTGTGTTCACGGACCTGCTGGACGCGCTGAAGGGGTGATGGTATGCCCTTCTGGGGTGCGGCAGTGATATTCGTCCTGGCTGTGTCCGGGTTCGTCATCGGTACGCTGCGGCTGCGGCAGCGCCGTGGCCTGCGGGCGGCGTGCATGATCGTGTGCGGCCTTCTGGCTGCCGTCAGCGCCGCATATATGGCACTGATCATCATTCTGGTCAGCAGCGTGCAATAATACTAAAACCTGTTAAAAAGCTCTTCGAGCTTTTTAACAGGTTTTTTCGCAAGATTCCGCAGGCGGACTTCTGTCGATGATTTCGCGAGTTGTCTCGCCGGTGTACGGATTCTTATAGTTGTCGGTAAGCGACTGCTCGGGCGGAGCTTTCAGCAAAAATTTCACCAGGTGGTTCAGGTGCTTATATAGATCCCCGAATCGGATCCCATAATTATCCGCCTGCAGATGCGTTTGGGTCCCGGGTATAACGGCCCCTTTCCGAAGAACAACAGTCGTCGGGACACTTTCTTTTAATTTCGTAAGAGATGCCGCGCCCTGATAGCTCACCTCGCCGGTTGGCTGATCCGCGCTGCGATCCCAGTCCACCGTGAACATGATGAACAGATGAGAGAGGTTGTTATCCCTCTGCCGGAAGTCCAGCTTGTTCCATTCAATGAGCATCCAGCGGCCGCCGGAGCGGGTTCCTTTTACGTCAATGCGCCATCCGTTGATCTCCGCGTCCTGGCCGTCCCATTGACCGCGGGGGTAATAGTTGAAATCCAGCGGCACGTCTATGCCGTAGTTTTCTTTCATCATCTTGCTGAAAGCGACCTCAGCCATCTTTCCGATGAGATTGTCGCGGGCGATCTCCTTTTCGGGGCGCGCCTTTGTCGTGTGCTGCCCGAACTCAATGGCCTGCTGTGATGCAGCGCTGATTCGGGAAAACTCACGGCATTTATCCATTTCAGCATCCGTCAGCACGATATGAAACACATTTACCACAGCAGATCACCGCCTTTCAGCAATTGCTTCCTGCTTTCAACGACTTGCGGAGTTTGTCGGCACGTCATCCGTCTGCGCATAATACATAGATAGCGCCTTTTTCGCGGACCGGCCCAATTGGAAATAGAGCCGGTCCGAAGCAAATGGCTCTGGCTGGCCGGACGCATCGTAGGGGATCACCTCGACGGAGGGGAGGCGAAACCGGGAGCTCCTCCGCAATTCGGCGATATGCGCCCAATCGAAGCTCCAGCGTAGCCGGTCCCCCTCTTTGCAGGAAATGCCCCATTCGTCGATGGTGATGTACTCCCGGTCCAGCTTCGGGCTGACCAGCGCCACGATCAGCGGTGGAACGGCGCAGAGGCAGAGAATGGGGAAATTTGTGACAAGTCCCACAGCGATCATCAGCAGGGATAAAGCCGCAAGAAGGATGATATTTTCGTAAAACAAGACGGAATTTTTCCGGAACGACATATGCACGTCACCTCCAGGTATCTTCTGCGCCGGTGGGCGAAAGCATCGGATTACTTCGCGAGCATCACCTTTTCGCCGTTAATAAGCAGGTAGGATTCTTTGGAAAAATCTTCCAGGAAGAAATAGATATAATCGGAGTCCTTCACCCGGTAAAAGCTGCGTGCCGCCTGGTCGTCCTTCCCGTTGAAAACCTGTATCTCGTTTTGACCGCCTGTCAGATGGAGCGTCAGGAAAACATAATAATCATCCGTTCCTCTGACCCGGCGCACGATAAAAAGTCCGTTTTCATCGAATTTCTGCGACACCCTTTTTGTGTTAAAGCAACCCGGTATCCGGTAGCCGCTTTTCGTTTTCGGTATAAACCAGATTTCTCTTGTGCCATCCCTCCCTATACATGTAACCAGGCAGGAATCCTTCCCATAAACCATATCATCTATTTTTCCGGGTATGGCATAGCGGGACACACTTTCCGGGGATGGAAACCGGACAAAAAGATTCTCCACAGGGAACACGGCGGAGGCTGTCAGCAACAGCGTGCATAAAACGACCGCCATAATGGCAGCGGGCTTCTTCCGGACCGTTTTCGCAATTTTCGCTCGGGCTATGATGGCTCCCGAAAGAATCAGCCACAAGCACGCTCTGATTAAGATGAACGGCATATCGTTTTCCTCCTTACCCCGCGCGGCTCTCACTCAAACAGCCACGGCATACCGCGTTTCAGGTATTTGCGGTTGAAGGCCCGGGCCTCCTCCGCAAAGTCCGCCAGGGGCTGCAGGTCCTCCTTGGCCAGGCATTCCTGGGCCACAAAGGCCTGCTTGGGCTCCCATACCCGCCAATAGTCCCGTTTCAGCTTTTCCGGGGGAACATTCTTGTCATAGTCGTAGGGATTGACATAGCTCGTATTTTTCAGAGCGGTCCACGTCATGGCCTCATCCCCGATCTCGTACCAGAGGCAGGGCCGCTCCGGACGATCGTGCTCGGCGGGGGCCACCTTCAGAATGTCCGCCGCTGTCCGCACCTCGTTCAGAATATCCAGCGCACATTCCATCTGCCAATAGAGGTCCTGGGATTTCATCCAGAGCCGCGTGCCGCCATAGGGACCCGCTATGCGGCACATCTCCGGATCGCCCAGCTTGTATCTGCCCATCATGTCGCAAAAATATCCGGCAATATAGCCCCGTATATTGGGCTGACGGTAATTGCACCACAGGTATTCCGACAGCGGCTGGGCGTAATACTCCACCCGCAGGTCGATGGTCAGGTACTCATAAAACAGCACCGTCTGAAGGATGTTTCCATCCACCAGGCGTAACCACTCCGTGTGGTCCTTATAAGGGTGGAACCCATTGTCCCACATTTTCTGCGCGAAGGTGCGCTGCACCAGCGCGTCGATCTGGGGGATATTTTTTCGTGCCATGCCGTAGTGCTCCTTTCGTGCGATCAAGGTGTGAATAGATCCTGTCTCATGCATTGCTCCCTGTATGAGAGCCAAAGCTCCGGCTGTGAAAGCGGCTTCCAGTTCCCTGGGCCAAAATCGGTTGACAGCATGAACGTGAAATAGTACAAGTCCGGTGCAAAGCCGATCAGCTTCAGCGTTGTATAGTGTTCCGGCAGAACCCGCACATATTTCTCCCACCCGGGGACGTCGTATGCCCACTGGACAAAGCGAACCCCCTGCGGTGTCCGGAATAAGAAAATATCGCCTGGTTTTGAGCGTTTCATAAATCCTTCCAATATTCCAATGCTCGGTCATGCAAAAATAACGACCATCAGGTAAGCCAGCCCCGTGAGGCCTGCCGCTATAAGGCTCTCAGCCTGTTTCCGTTTCATGCCACGCCTGCGGAATGAGTGAAATGTGGAAAACATGAAGATCTCAACAGCGCCTGCCGCCGCTGTACCTTCGACGCCCATCAGAAGATCATCGTATCGCTCCGGGAAAAGGCCGGCGCCATGAACAGCCATCAATCCCAGCCCGAGCGACATCAGGAGCATCGCAATGCCGGCGCTTTTAGGATTCCGCTGATCGTGTTTCATAATAAACAGCATCCAAAGCCCAACTGCCAGACAGGAAATCGAGCTGATGAGCATCACCGCAAAGCCAAAATTGGTAACTATCATAAGTATACGTTAGACCGGCCCTGTTTGGCAAGGTCATTTTTACGGGACTGCCGGATTTTGACCCGATACAGCAACGCACAGGCACAGGCTTCCGAATCGAAGCCCGTGCCTGTGCACGGATAGCGGTTATTCCGTTGTGTGCTTCTCCTTGCCGAAATGCAGCTCACGCATACCCTCCACCTCATCGCAGATGGGCTTGAGATTGCAGGAGCCGCAGTCGGTGGGCATACCCTCCAGAATCTTGCTGAGGCTCATGGTGATATCACGGACCGTTTTGGCTTCCCGCTCCAGAGCGGCATAGTCCGCGTCCGGGGCGGTGATGAAAATCAGCTTCACCGCCAGGATGTTGGGATTCTGCTTATACTGGCGGATGAAATCGTTGCCCACGGCCCGGAAGCTGATGCCCTTTTTCAGGGCGGCGCTGCTCAGGCGCACCTGCTCCCGGTTGGACTCGGAGGAGGTGCGGATCATGTATCCCTTGGGAAACACGCGATATTTCACAAAATCCATGTCCTGGATGGCCCGGAAGGCCTGCTCCGTGTCGTCCTCGTCGTCGGACTCGATGTCCCCCACCCGCAACAGAGCGATGCGGGCGTAGGAGCTGTCACCCCGAAGCTCCGTGAGGTCGGGGCCGAAAACCAGGATCTCGTCCCGCTCCACCAGCTGGGCGCTGGTGGTGACGCAGGTGAAATTCACGGCGGGCTTGCTGCTGCCGCCCAGCTCATAAGCGGCATCCCGCAGCATCACCAGCTCAAAGGAGCCGGTGTCCTCCCAGGCCCCCTGGGGGTCATAGGGACAGCGCCGGGGGGTGGAGGAGCCGGTCAGCTCCTCCACCTTGCGGATGATCGAATTATACAGCTCCATCAGAACTTGATGTCCACTTTCTTCCGGTCAAAGATCTTGTTCACCTGCACATAGGCCCAGCCCAACAGCTTCTGGTCCAGGTTCCAGAAGTACACCACGAACAGGACGCCGATGATGGCGGAGAAAATGGCCGCGATCTTGCCCAATACCTTCAAAAACTTACACATAGTTGTCTCCTTTCCTCTGCCGCCTGCGGCAGATGGGGCCTAATTCCCTCAGCGGGCCATGCCCTTCTGGCGGGCGTATTCGGCGGCGCCCAGAGCGCCCATCAGCTGGGGATCGGTCTTCAGGTCGATGACCTTCAGCTTCAGCACCCGCTCGATGGCCTGCTTCAGACCGGCGTTCTTGGCGCAGCCGCCGGTGAGGGTGATGGCGTCGGTGGCGCCGGCCTTCTTGGCCATGACGA